>Ga0070708_100004046_pt1 | contig 11525 bp, 7 predicted proteins | sample KBSK5503metaG_FD_65469 | JGI IMG/M metagenome (GOLD analysis project Ga0070708, IMG submission 65469) | Corn, switchgrass and miscanthus rhizosphere microbial communities from Kellogg Biological Station, Michigan, USA - KBS K5-50-3 metaG | ecosystem: Host-associated > Plants > Roots >...
TGGGGAGAGAGGCTAACAGAAAAGGCGGTCTGGCACGTGGTTCGGGAGTACGCCACGAAGGCTGGAATCGACAAATTATCGCCGCACGATCTCCGCAGAACGTGTGCACGGCTTTGCTACGCCGCCGGAGGCGAACTGGAGCAAATCCAATTTCTGCTCGGTCACGTTTCGATTCAGACAACGGAACGATACCTCGGTTGCAAACAGCGGATTCAAGATGCCGTGAACGACAAAATTGGAATTGGGCCACCAGACTGAACGAGCCATTGTCCGCTTTGCGGACCATTCAGAATCCAACTCACGTCCACAGGGAAGGTTCTAAGCGCGTCGTATATTGCAGGTGGGATTCGGTTCAGAAAGATTATGAAACGAGCTTTGTGATACACAGGGGACTGCCAGTTTTACGAATACTCTCGGCTATCCACGTGAACCCCACGAACCATCGAGATAGCGCTAGGAGTCGGGTGTCACTCCGCGCGGAGAATGCTCATGAGGTCGATGGAAGCTGCACGGTGCGCGGGCAGCAATGAAGCGACCCATGCTAGTAATAGTACGAAGACTGCTGCCAGGCTCAGCACCAGTGGATCCAGAGGGCTGACATCGAAAAGAAAAGAGGCCAGCAGCCGCGAAGCCACAGCTACGCCGAACAGTCCGATCGCGCACCCGACCACAGCCACTTTCGCTGCGGAGACAAATACGAGGCGCAGAATGCCGACTCGTTGCGATCCTAAAGCCATACGGATGGCCATCTCTTGTGTGCGCAGAGCTGCCGAGAAGGCGATGACGCTGTACATGCCGAGCGCCGCCAGTAGCGCTGCCGCCGTCGCAAACGCAGATATGAGTATGGTGTTAAAGCGGCGTGGAGCTTCGCTATCGGAAACAGCGCGTTCCATGCTTTGGACCTGCGCGAGCGGTAACTGAGGGTCGATCGAGCGGACTGTCGCACGCACCACATTCGCCATCTGCTCCGGCTCCATTGCCGTCCGCACGACGACAGCGCCTGAATTTCCGTTCACGTCTACCAGAGAGGCGAAGGGTCCTATGGACTTCTCATACTGTTCGAGCGGCGAGTAATACTGTTGCTTGCTAGGTATGTCGGGCGAGGCCTCCTTTACATCCGCCACTTCACCCACCACGGTCAGCCAGGGGATCTTCGGATCTTGCAATCCCAGGCGCAGACGCTTGCCGACCGGGTCTGAACCGGGCCAGCAATGCTCGGCGAGCTTGTGATTAACGATCGCGACCAGTTGCGTATCCGCTGTGTCCGCCGGGGTGAAATAACGCCCGGAGAGCAGCGGAACACCAATCGCCCGCAGATAGTCACCCTCCACCGACACCTGCGTCGCCAGATTCATGCCGCCGCTCTGAGATGCGACACAGCCTTCCGCCTCGATGGTCGTATTGCTGTTGCCCCCCGAGGCAGGCAGAAACGAGGTCAGCCCAACAGACTTCACGTCGGGAAGCTGCTGAATACGGCGAATCAGTTCGTGATTAAACTCGTCTACCGCTGGCTGAGTTGCGTATTGTTTTTGTGGCAGCGAGTAGGAAGCCGTGAGCACATGATCCGGACGGAAGCCGAGATCGACGGCAAGCATCTTCTGGAAGCTCCGCAGCAACAAGCCGGAAGCCGCCAGCAGCACCAGTGCGATGGCGATTTCACCAGCCACCAGCGCGCTGCGAAGCCACACATGCCCTCCGCCCACCGTGCGCCCCCCTTCCTTAAGGGCCTGGCTGACGCTCGTGCGCAAGGCGGCGAAAGCCGGAGCCAGTCCGCAAACCATGCCAGTGAGCACCGACACCACGATTGCGAACAGCACTACCTGCCCGTCGAGTCTGATTTCCTGAATACGAGGCAGCGTTTCAGGCAGCAGGCTAACCCCCACTCGCACCGCGATCGCCGCCAGACCCAGACCGAACAAGCCTCCGGTAAGACTCAGTAGCATGCTCTCAAGTACCGCCTCGCGCAGCAGCGTACCTGCGGGCGCTCCCAGGGCCATCTGTAGCGTAATCTGGCGCCTGCGACGGATGCCCCGAACCAGCAGTAGTCCAGCAAGGTTGGCGCAGGCGATCAGCAACACAATCATGGTGGCTAGAAACAGCGTCCGTACGAGTCGGCGAGCCTGCCCAACGGTCTGTTCATGAAGCGAGCGCACCACTGCCTGAATCCGCAGGTCCAACATGAACGGCGGATAGCCCCGCATCGTCTCCTGGGCAACCCGCTCCGCATCACTCTGTGCCTGCGCTGCAGTGATTCCTGCCTTGAGCCGTCCCACCATGGCGAAATTCCAGGATGCCGCTCCCGTCGTGAGTTCCTGTTCCGTGAAGCTCATGGGAACCCACAGCTCACTGCTGTTCAGGTGTCCCGGCACCAGGGGGAATTCGAAACTGCGAGGCATTACGCCGGTCACGATGTACGGTTTGCGATCGAGCAAGATCTTGGTTCCCAATACGTGCGCATCGCCATGCAGTCGGCTCCGCCAGAGCGCGTAACTGATGACGGTTACCTGCTCGTGTCGGTCATCCTCCTGCTGCGTAAAGAATCGGCCCAACAGAGGCGCGACCCCAAGGGCTGAAAACACCTCGGCTGACATTCGGGCCGCATTCACCTGCGCTGGCTCTCCAATGCCGGAGAGTTCGTAACCCGCCGTTTCATAACCCCCAAGAGCCTCGAAGCTATGCGTGTCTCGCATGTATGCACGAATATCTGGGGCCGTGACGCCGGACTCTCCGTTGCCCCCTTGCAAGATGTCAGAGACCGCTACCAGCCTTTCGGAATTTGGGAATGGCAACGCACGCAGCAACACGCCTTCCACGATAGAGAAAATGGCGGTCGTGGCTCCGATTCCCAGCGCGAGCATCAGCACCGCTGCGGTCGTGAAGCCGGGCGACTTCTGCAAATGACGAAGAGGAATTCGTAGTTCATTTAGAAACATATGCGTCAGATCCTTAACGGAAATGGGCAGGCCTGGATTGTGCAGTTCCCTCTTGCCTGAATACGAGTCAGGCTAAGTAATTGTTCCGTGATGATTCTGACCGATCAGCGGTGGGCGGTAAAGATGTTCCGCTCTGACATGGATACGACCGCGTGACGCGCTAAGCACTGGCTTCCGAGCGACGAGCAACCCGGAAGTAATCGCTGTTGCAAACATGGCAGCGACCGGATCGAACCACAGCCTTCCAAAACCCATCTCGGAACGGCGCACGCAAACGCTTGATTTTTCAGCATCGGTCTCGCGCAATCTCGGTCCCCCAGAAAGACTTGTTTCTGGAATTGGGGTCGAAGGAGTTTTCGAGTAGCTGGCACAATCGTCCGGACGGAGTACATGGACATACGACCGATCTGGGTTTCAGGAAGGAGTCATTGGATATGCGTCCTCCCGCCAGACCGCCACCTCATCCGCACTCCCGGTGCTTGCCTATTTCAGGTGTTCTACAAGAAACAAATCGGATAGGTTGCGAACGTAGCCAAACACATAGTGTTGTTCATCGGCAGCAATGCGGGGACAAGCGACGCTAGTCACGCCGGCCACGTCGGATGGGCTGAACGCTTTCCACGGCGTGCGCGTACCGGTTTGGACATCTAGGCGTGAAACCTCGCATGCAATTTGGCCGCGCCGTCCGATAAGCAACCCGTTGCCGTCCTTCGTCCAACGAATGGGCTGCTCGCCCGGTTGCGACTCCCGCAGCAGCTGCGGTTCGCCACCATCAACGGAGACCACGGCAATCCCACCGCTGGTAACAATCGCTATACGCTTGCCGTCGGGCGAAATGGATTGGGGGGTCCTCCCCAGACGAGTCCCCTCAGGAGTGATGGGGCGCGGCTGCCCGCCATCCAGACTCATAAGGTAGACCCGCGGGCCGTGACCGGGTTCGTGCCCCTCAAGCAACATACGTTTGGAATCGGTACAAAACTCACCGAACGCCGGAACAACATTGCCAGTGTTGAGGGTCCGCTGCTGTCCCACACCGGTGGGCAGCAGTGCGAAGTCGGGAGGGGATAGGTTCTGACGTAGCACAAGTGCCCACTTGCCATCCGGCGAAAGCGCATTCGGCGATCCCGCGCCTAGACGGATTGCGGAGCTGCCATTGGTTTCACGAGTGAACACCGCATACTCGCCACCACCGGCCTCACCTGCCTCAACGAAGAGCATTATCTTCCCATCGCTGGTTATATCGTACGGAATGGTCCAGTCCTGCCAGCTCAGGTCGCGCTCTTTGGTCTCCCCCGACGCCAGGCCGATTGCGCCGGCGCGCATCGAATCGCGCGAAATCAAGGCCTGCCCACCAGCACCCACATCGTGCAGCGTAAGTGTCCCCGGGGCGCTCAGCAGTTCACGCAGCTTGCCCGACAAAGTAACGCCACGCAGCGAACGGCTGAAGCCGGTGGGTGTGGCGGTAAACCAGACCTCCTTTCCAGAAGGCGACCAGGCCAAACCGAAAGCGCTGGCCCAGCGCTCGGTCAAATCTGACTTCTTGCCGCTGAGATCGACCACACTGATCACGCCACCGTCATCTCCCAGCAGATTGTGGTCGATGAATGCCAGGCGATCAGCCTTAGGAGAGAAGCGCAGATGGCTGATCCAGCCGGTGGTTTCGTATAGGACCTTGCCGATCGGATACTCCACGCGGCTCTGGCTGCCGACGACGTGCACTGCCGCCAGCGCGGTGCCATCCGGAGTCCAGTCGGCTTCTTCGACGTTGTCCAGCAGATCGCGGGGAGCATCGGCGCCGATCGAGAGCTGAGCCAGCGTCCCAGTGTGCGTGAAACGGTTGTCGCTGAGGCGAAAACGGCGCAGCACTGCCATTTGTCCGGCGGAGGACACTGCCAAGACTTTGGTCTGGGTCAATCCCAGATCGCGAGATTCGGTCGAGTTTGGGGAACTGATAAAAACCGTCTGGGGAGCGCCTTCCCAGGAGGCGCTGTAGATCGCCGAGCGCGGATCGGGAGCAAACCGGGCGGCCGGCAGAGCGCCCCGCCGGAAGGTCAGCTCGCGAAACGTTGGGATTGGACGGGTAGTGATTCGCTCCCCCGCCATGAACCCTAGCAGCGCCGTTGCCAAGGTTACAAGGATAGCGCCACTGATGAGAGGGATGCGGGCTCGTTTTGTGCCTACCGGAGCGGCTTCCGCAACTGCCGCCGGCGCCGAACCAGATTCTGCGACTGCAACCGACTGCCGCGATGAAGACTGCCGGTCGCGGTGCAGCCGCTTGAGGTCGGCCCTCATTTCGGCTGCACTCTGGTAGCGCAAATCGCGGTCCTTTTCTAGCGCCTTGTTGACGATGCGCTCCAGTTCCTGCGGGAGACCTGGGTTCAGCCGTGCGGGCGGGGAGGGCACTTTGTTGAGAATCGCGTTGAAGATCGCGGCTGACGTGCTTCCCTCAAAGGGCTGTTTGCCGGTAGACATCTCATACAGCACGATACCGAAGGAGAAAAGATCGGTGCGCGCGTCCAGATTTTCGCCCAACGCTTGTTCCGGGCTCATGTACGCCACCGTGCCCAGCGCGGACCCTGGAGAGGTCAAGTGCTCAACGCTGACTTCGGCTGTTGCACCAGCCATGACTCCTGACTCCATGGCTTTGCTGTGCTCCAACGTGACTTTGGCCAACCCAAAATCGAGGATTTTTGCATGGCCGCGCTCGGTCAGGAATATGTTTGCAGGTTTAATGTCGCGATGAATGATGCCTTTGGAGTGAGCGGCTTCGAGCGCGTCGGCGATCTCAGTACCAAGACTGAGGACGATCCCCACCTCGAAGGGGCGAACCGAGATGCGGTGCTTCAGCGTTGCGCCCTCCAGAAACTCCATGACGATGAATGACTGGGCTCCATGCTTGCCGATCTCGTAAATCGTGCAGATGTTGGGATGATTCAGAGCAGAGGCAGCCCGCGCTTCGCGCCGAAAACGTTCGAGGGCTTGTGTGTCCCGGGCGAGCTCGTCGGGCAGGAACTTTAACGCGACAAGACGACCCAATTCGGTGTCTTCCGCCTTGTATACGACACCCATGCCCCCGCCGCCGAGCTTGTCGACGATGTGGTAATGCGAGATGGTGTGGCCGATGATCGAAGTGCCCCGGAGCCAGGTGGTGCAAATGTTAGTGTCGATCGGTGAGGCAAGTCAAATTGGGCTGTTGGCGCAACAACGCCTTGCCTCTTGCCGAGGTGCACCGAAAGCATTGGCGGCAACGCTGTCACAGTGCTAGCTACTCGAAAACTCCTTCGACCCCAATTCCAGAAACAAGAGATTTCCGCTCACGCTAGTGCTTCCGCCTAAACACTTGAATCTTGAGCCTTGCAGGCGGTGAATTCGGTGGGGTTTTTAGCTCGGCTCCGGCTCTGTGCGGATTACTTCCTGTTTGCCGACCATCCTGGCATGATCGGTAAAGGTTACGCCGATTTGCGTGATCTACCGCTAGGAGGAAGCTCAATCGGGATCATTCGGAAATTGGCCTGTCATAGCTGCAGATCTCGCAGTCGATCCCTGCCAGCGATATGATTCCGAAGGGGACGGGTGGTGACCAATTTGAGACGTCGGCCGCAGCGGATCGGCAGATGAACTGGCGGGTCACGGATACAGACCGGCCCAAAAACGGTCGCGTTCGGCCTGATCGAGCACAAGGAGCACACGAACATGAAGCCAAAGAACACGATCTGCCTCTGGTTCGACAAGGACGCACATGAGGCGGCGCGCTTCTACGCCGTCACCTTTCCGGATAGTAAAGTAACCGCTGTTCACCAGTCTCCCGGTGACTATCCGGGCGGCAAGAAGGGCGATGTGCTGACGGTGGAGTTCACCGTCCTGGGCATTCCCTGTCTCGGTCTCAACGGCGGCCCGGCGTTCAGGCACACCGAGGCCTTTTCCTTCCAGATCGCGACGGAGAATCAGGAAGAGACGGACCGTTACTGGAACGCGATCGTCGGCAATGGCGGCACGGAAAGCCAATGCGGTTGGTGCAAGGACCGCTGGGGCCTCTCCTGGCAGATCACTCCGCGCGCCCTAACCGATGCGCTTGCGGCTGGTGGCGGTGAGGCAAAGCGTGCCTTCGAAGCGATGATGACGATGAAGAAGATCGACATCGCCTCCATCGAGGCAGCGCGGCGCGGCTGACGTGAACACGCCGACACGTCCTTATTAGTTCTTGATCACGGGCAGCGCGGAAGTTGTGTGCGCTCCCCGGATTCGTACCCTGCAAACAGCACAGAGAGAAGTCGGTCGTGGGATGCACACGAGCAGTGTGTCCACAGAGGAGAGTCATTGACTGTTTCTAGTTCTTAGATTTAGGGGGCGTGGCGGCAATGGTGGCTATGTCTGCAATGTTGTCGCCTTTTTTGAGGGATGGGACCGCGTTGATGTGCAAGATGACACCGGAAACGGGAGCGCGGGCCTCGAGTATCAGTTTGCCAAAATAGTCGGTGACAAAGCCGATTTTCATGCCCACTTGAACATAGGTACCACGCTTCACAAGTGGGTACCAAATGCCAGGGCCGTCGGACAACACATCCACGACTCTGTCGAGCCAGACGGGATTCTCGACGGGCCGAGGGTCTCCTGAAAGCATTTTGAGAGCACGCATGGTGCTGAATGTTCCGTCGACGAGGAGGGCGACGTCATCCGCTTCGACGATGCCCGCATAGCCAGCTTCGACAACGATGGAAGGTTTGCCGCGAGCAGCGGAGGTGTTGTCGAGGTAGCGAGTAGCGCTTAGGTCGGTGGGACGGTCGCGCCAAATAATGATGTGGTCGAGTCCAAAGGCGAGGACCATCTCTTTGGATATACGGTCTTGGGTCTCTTTGCCAGTAGGTGCCCAGTACGCGTAGGAGCGAAGGCTCTCGTCGAGATCGCCGCCGTGGTAGTCGATAAGATAATCGCATCGATCGACGATTTGTTTGGTGATAAGAAAGGACGCACGTTCAGTTTGCGTCCCATCGGCTTTCCCAGGGTAGAAGCGGTTCATGCTCTTGCTATCGATAGGGTTAACATGGGGAACCTTTTGTTCGAAGGATTGAATGTTGACGAGGGGGACAAGGATAACGGTGCCGGCGATTTGAGAGGGATCAAGTAGGTTGATGAGTTTTTCAAGCGCGATGATGGAGGTGTATTCAGTACCGTGGGCGCCAGAGACCAGAGCTAGGACAGGGCCAGGCTTTTCGCCGTTGATGACGATGACGGGAATATTGGTAGCAGCGTCGACGCCAGCGGGGACTTCCAAAAAGCCCGTTGATTTTTGTCCCGGAGCGGCAGTCGCAGTGCCGACAGAAAAAGACAAAGCCTGTGCCTGGACAAACAGTGGGAATAACAGAAAGATCCCGGACGAAGCAAATGTGCGAGCAAAAGATCTAAGCATAGACCCTCCACGGGTGGATGAGGATACCGCGAGGGGAATAACTTGAGCAATGCGACAGTTATGCCGGGCCACAAGTCTGTAATCGGACAAATGAAATCTCGCTGATTCCCCAGAAGTCGGCTTGTAGGAAGTTTTGCTGGCGATTGCGGCTGGAGAGCAGGGCAAGTCGGGAGGTTAAATTCCAGGGGACTCTTCAACGCTGGCGAAAATCCGCTTCGAGGCGCCGGGCAGATCAGCGCCAGACGGATCCGATCTCTGCCAAACCTGTTCCGCAATCAATGCAAGCCCGACACTCATTCGCTGTCCTTTAGCTGTCCAATAACCATTCCTTAACGCTTCTTACAAGGTTTTTCGAGGGCCACCCGCGTCTTGTAAGTTGTTTTAATTCCTATTCCCTGTGGGCTCATAACCCAAAGGTCGGTGGTTCAAATCCACCCCCCGCAACCAACATCTTCTTGTTATGCAATGGCTTCCGATAGCGACTCGGGAGCCATTTCTGTCTCTGGCGGCAACTTGGGACAATCTTGGGACAGGAATCCGTCCTCAAAAAGGGCACCAAGCTGCTCGGCTGTGCTTCTGTCATCCTCTGAAACGGAGTGAGTGTAAAGCATGGTCGTTTTCGGATCGGCATGTCCGAGCCTATCTTGCCTGACCTTCATCGAGGCCCGTAGAGAATCCAGCAGAGTAGCGTTTCCGTGCCTGAAGGCATGAGCAGCGCCTTCCAAGCCCAGCTTCTTGAGAATCGGTTTTAGATGCCGCTTCACAAAATTGTCTGGCTCCAGACGCTTCCCTTTCTTCGACAGGAACAGTGGCTCTTCCGCGCTCCGGCCCTCCACGTACCGCCTCAACTTTTCTGCAAGTTGTGGCGACAGTGCGAAGACTCTGGCCTTGCCGTTCTTCGGTGACTTCAGCTTCCTTTTTTTCGAGACCGAGCGTTTCACGGCGATGGCATGATCCGCCAAGTACACATCTCCCACGTTCAGTCCACAAACTTCACCACGTCGAATCCCGGTCTCGGCCACCAGACGCCAAATCGTGTCGTAGGGGGCCTTCGACGCCGCAATGATCCGCTTCACATCCTCCGCTGTGAAACTTGGCTGTTCCTCTCGGACGTAGTCGGGGAGGTCTAAGCCTTCATACGCGGTGTGCGCGACGTATCTCCAAGCCTTGGCCTTATCCCAAATCAGCCTGAACGTCGCCACTCGGTTCCGAATGGTCTTGACGGAGCGAGACTTCTTCCAACCCGTCACCACTCCTTGGACGAGTTCACAGTCGATGTCTTTCACAAGCACATCGCCAATGGCGTCGGCCCAAGCCTTGATGTCAGATTTCTCGCTTCGCTGCGTGGAGTCCTCGTGATTGGGCATGACTAGCAGCTTCCAGCGATCCGCAAGTTCTTGGAATGTCGCCGTTGGCCTTGCCCGATACGTGGGGCTATTGACGACCGATACTCTGGCGTCGAGTTCTCGTTGTGCGAGGCGTTTGGTCGGGAGCTGCTTCAGCGTCCCGAGCACTTCGCTCTTGTGTCGGCGTACCACATTGCCGTCTGATTGGAGTTCATCTTCCACCCAGCGTCCGACCCAAACCTTCTCGCGTTTACCTCTCAAGTACAGATGGCCTTTCTGATACCTCCGACGAGCCAATTGAGAACCTCCAATGTGACCCGTTGTCGGCTGTCCTTGGACGGAAATTATATGTGAACTAGGCGGACTGCTGCCTGAGTCCTCGAATGCGTTCTCGACGTTAGCTTCGCGGCTGTCGAGCAACGGCGCGGATGATGTGGCAGAAACCGCCATGGTTTGAGTTGTCATTGTTTTCGTCGAACGGCCCGTAGAAACACGAATCCCTTTTTGTTTAAAGCGTTCTCTCTTTGGTTGAAGTCCAATCCGCGCAAGGCCGCTGGGGGCAGCTAGGAGTGCTGCTGGGGCAGATGGTGCCCAATTACTGCCTTGAAGGGGTTACTACGAGGACGGCAGCGGGGATGAGGGATGAAGCCCCGAAACCACGCGCCAGAAGAGCGATCTGACGCTCTCAGTTGATTAGATGATTGGGCAGCGACAAAAGATGGGGGAAAATAAGGGAATGCGGCGACAAACCGCGTCGGACGGGGTTTTTGGGCCGATGCCTCGGCTAGCCGTTCTAGACGGGCCGCTAGCGGCTACGGAGTGATGGGTTACAAAAGATTTATAGCTAAAAGCTAATATCGCCGCATCTAAACATGTGTAAGCAGGAGATGGAGAGCGCAGACCTTTTTAGGAGGGCGCGTCTGTCCGGGGGGAGAGTCCTGCCTTTGAAATTAACGAAAGAACTTCTATGAATGAGAACAAACCAGCAAACCGCCTCAACGAGGATACTCACGAGCCACTCGTGGCTGATGGGCTGACCCCGCCAGATCGACCTGAGCCACCGGAGCAGAGTTTCGAGGAGTACGAGGCAGAAATGGATCGCCTCGCTATGGAGGCCGAGAAAGAGGCTGCACGACTGGCGGGAGAAGTTTACACCGAAGAGGAATACGAACGGGAGATCGAGTTCGGGCGCTTAGAGGCGGCACGCGAGGATCATTTCGCGATGCTCAAAAAGACCGACAAGGAAAAGCCGAGGTATCCCCCGTTTGAATATCTAGTAGACGGATTGCTGCCCGTCAATGAAGTCCACGTTGTTGCAGGGGAGACCGGAGCAGGCAAATCAACGTGGCTATTCGACAACTTTATCAACCCGTGGCAGCATGAACACCTTGTCCTTGGTCGTAAATCGCATTGGTTGCCCTACGTCGTCTTCGTCAACGACCGAAGCGAAGCCGGGATGGTTCGAACACTGCGACGGCTAGGACTCCATCCGAAACAGTTCCCCATCAAATCCACGATCACTGGCGGCAAGGCATCACTCGTGGAAAAGATCGCAGCATTCCACGATGAAAATCCCGTCTTGAAGGTCGTCTTCATCGAAGGGCTGCACGTCGGTCAGAAGGACGGCAACGACTACGGTCAATCTAGCGAAGTGATGCAGGAACTTAACGCCCTGTGTCAGAAAAGGAAACTGACGATCATTGCCACTACCCACGTATCCAAGAGCAATGCTCAACTGTGAGCTTCCGGCAAGAATGCGTAATCAAAATTCTTGCTACTCACTCACTCACTCGGGATCGAGGTCGGGAATCAGCCGCTTCCGCCGGGCTTCAGCTTGAA
>Ga0070708_100004047_pt1 | contig 11522 bp, 10 predicted proteins | sample KBSK5503metaG_FD_65469 | JGI IMG/M metagenome (GOLD analysis project Ga0070708, IMG submission 65469) | Corn, switchgrass and miscanthus rhizosphere microbial communities from Kellogg Biological Station, Michigan, USA - KBS K5-50-3 metaG | ecosystem: Host-associated > Plants > Roots >...
CACCAAGATGGCGGGCACGCCGTTCGCGGTCACGTCCCGGTAGGTGACGTCTTCCGGCTCGCTGGTGAGCTGATGTAGCCGCTCGGAGATGTCCCGCCAGAGCGACAGATTGTCGGTCAACCCGAACCGGCGAGTCATGTCGGCATAGAAGTCCGCGCATTGCCCGAGTTCAGGACTGCCCATGGAACCGCTCCTTCACGTGGTGTAGTTCTGCGATGCGCCGATGCGGTCACTCTCACCCCTGGTAAGCGTCCGTCGCCCCCTCGAGTGTCCGGGGGATCGTCCCCGGGTTGTACCCGGGGCGCGGGCTCATGTGGACCACCACACGCATGCCGCAGCTCCGCTGCCCGCAAACAGGGCCGGCCCTTTTCGGCGCCGATGGGGTGTGTACCTGACCATGCGGGAGAAACGCTGAGGGCGGACGCAGTCATGACGCGTGAGCTCGCAGCCTGGCCGGCGGCCGAGGGCGGCAGGGCGACTGTTCAACACCTCAACCGGGAGATTTCATGACTATCTCAGTAAACGGCACGGGGGTCGGAGCGGCTCGAAACGCTGGACAAGGTGGCCAAGCCGCTGGCCGAGGCATCGGCCGCGCGGTGCGGCCGCGTGGTTCGCAACCCGCTCAGCGGCACCGCCCTCCGCATCCCCTGCACCCGGTGCTGACCGACCAGCCGATCGGAGCGTGGGTGATGTCGGCCCTGCTGGGCGCCGCTAGCGGCCCTCCCCGAGAGGGCCGCGGACCTGCTGGTCACCGCCGACGTCGCGGCCGCCGTGCCGACCGCGGGCGCGGGGGCTGAACGACTGGTCCGACACCTCCGGCCCGAGACCCAAGACGGCCTGGTGCACGCCGCGCTGAACACCACAGCGCGCTGAGCCTCCACCCGGCCATCTGGTAGCGCTCACCCAGGAAAGGCGTCGCGGTGCCAAGGCGCTGGGCCTGGCCGGACTGGGGTGCCACTGGGAGGCGCAGACCTGGGACGGCACCTGTCCTTCGGCATGGGCGTGAATGTCATCCGAACCGCGTGGGAGCAGCCACCGCAGCAGTGGACGCCGGTGCTAGCCGAACCGAACTGGCCGACGGGAAGCCCTGCAAGGCCAACGCGGGCGGCGTATCGGTCTTGCTGTACCGGACCGCGGGAACGGTGTAGGCCCTTGCAAGCACCTGCACTCACATGGCGGTCCGCTGCAGCAGGGCACTATCAGCGACGGCTGTCTCACCTGCCCATGCCACGGCAGCACCTTCCGGTTCGCGGACGGCAGCATCGTGCGCCGCCCGGCCACCACCCAGTGACGACTCCGCGCCACCGACCGCGCCTGCCAGTCGTGATTTTTGACCACCTGGGACGGCGCACCTGGTCCTGTCCGAGCCCGTGCCCGTGCCCGTGCCCCGGGGAATAACCAGGGACCACCCCCGGGCACCCCATGGGGCGACGCGCGCTGGCTGGCGTGACAGTGAGCACATCAGTGCATTACAGACGACCACCGGCCGCAGGACACAGCTCGTGCACATGTGGGCCTACCGTGACGCCGAACGACAGGGGATACGGACGCGCGCGATCACAACTGGCGCCTGGCCCCCCAATACGCACGCCGGGAGGGAATGCGGCTCCGCAAGCAGAATGTCCTCACGATTCCGTCCTCCTCGCCGCTTCGCTAGCTGGCACGTGCGGGCGCCGCTCGCCGGGGAGCCGCCGGTGATCCAGCACACCTCAGGAGGGCACACGTGAACGAAACCCCAGACCTGCTGGTCTTGAATGGGAAGATCACCACGATGGACGCCGCGTTGCCGGAGACAACGGCATTCGCGGCCCGTCACGGCCGCTTCGTCGCGGTCGGCACCGACAAAGACGTCGTCCCCCTCAAGGGGAAGTCGACCATCGTTGTCGACCTGTACGGCCGGCGGGTAGTGCCAGGATTGATCGACAACCACATGCACCTGATCCGGGGCGGGCTCTTCTACAACCTAGAGCTGAGATGGGACGGCGTGCGCTCGCTCGCACATGGCATGCAGATGCTGCGCGAGCAGGTCGCGCGGACGCCCCCGCCGCACTGGGTGCGCGTCGTCGGCGGGTTCACCTCTCACCAGTTCCGCGAAATTGAGGTTCCGGCCCAGCTTGTCGCGGACATCAGCAGCACGTTCGGGCCGGGCCGCCTGTCGATGCCCGGCATGGCGTGCAGGCCGAGGCGTATCTCGCAGCCGACGCCGCTGCACCGGAAGAAGCGCAGCGACCCGCTGTGCCCGCCCTCATCGAGCTGGAACTGGTAGCCGAGGATGTTGCCCATAGGGGCCTCGGGGATGGACGGCTCGTAGTCCCAGGGCGGGCGGCGCGACAGGATGTTCGAGGTGAACTCCAGGCTGAGCGCCGCTTCCACGACGGGCCACATGCCGGTCGCGTAGTCGAGCCGGTGGTGCATCGCGGCGAGGATCAAGGTGAACTCGAACCGCAGCACATGGGCGTCCAGGTCCGCTGAGACCAAGGCCCGGGACGCCTCGGGCAGCAGGTCCAGCAGCGCCCGGCCCAGCCGCGCGCGGGTGCTCGTGCCCGCGTGCGCGTGCAACAGCTCCAGGGTGAGCCGCACCAGGTCGGCGGCACTGGTCCCGGGCGGGTTCGTGCTGTCCTGGCGGGGCTGCAGCGGGTCGTCGCGGACGGCGTCGAGGACGGCGCTGACCCGGTCCCGCTCGGTGCAGAGGGCGGTGATCTCCGGCTCGCCTGCCCGGCTTTCTTCCTCGGCCTCCTTGATTTGCGGGAACCAGCTGCTCAGCAGCCGCTGGTGCAGGGTGAACGGGCTGAAGTAGTCGGCGACCACCCAGTTGCGCAGCGGCTGGTTCTGGGTGAGGAGCGCGTATAGCTTGTCGGCGGCGACGTAGACCGTGTTGACGGCGCTCGCCCAGTTGTCGACCTCCTGCGCCGACAGCTGCAGGCGGCCCTGCCGGGCGAACTCGGTGATCTTGTGTGCCTGGACCTCGTCCAGCCAGGAGTCGGGGCATGAACGAGCAGCAGGCGACGATCAGCTTCAGACGGCACAGACCGACCCTAGTGTTCGGGGTGATCCTCCGGTGCCGGGGCCGCCTCGGCCACGGCCTCCTCGAAAACGGCCACAGCCTCCTCGGCTTGCTCGACCGCGACATCTTCGGCCGTGACCTCTTCGGCCGTGACGCCGATGTCGACCGCTGCCGCGATGTCGGCACGCACCTGCGGGAAGTGGCACGCGACGAAGTGGTCGTCTCGCTTGAGCTCAAGCAGCGGCACGACGTCACGGCACTGCTGCTTGTCCGTGTCGCTGAGAATCTCGCGGTACTTCGGGCAGCGCGTATGGAACACGCACCCGGTGGGCGGGTTGATCGGGCTCGGTAGGTCACCGACGAGCAGGATGCGCTCGCGGCGCGACTCCTTCTCGGGATCGGGCACCGGCACGGCCGACATGAGCGCGTGCGTGTAGGGGTGCATCGGTGCCGAGTAGAGAACGTCGCGGTCGGTGAGTTCCATGATCTTGCCGAGGTACATCACGGCGACGCGGTCGGAGATGTGGCGCACCACCGACAGGTCGTGCGCCACGAAGATGTAGGTGAGGTTGTATTCGTTCTGCAGGTCTTCGAGCAGGTTGACGACCTGGGCCTGCACCGACACGTCGAGCGCTGACACCGGCTCGTCGCAGACGATCAGTTTCGGCTTGAGCGCGATGGCGCGGGCGATGCCGATACGCTGCCGCTGGCCGCCGGAGAACTCGTGCGGATAGCGGTTATAGTGCTCGGGGTTGAGGCCGACGCGTTCCATGAGGCCCTGCACCTCGGCCTTGATGCCGTTCTCGGTCCTGGCCTTCTGGATACGGAACGGTGCGCCGACGATCGTGCCGATCGTATGCCGCGGGTTCAGCGACGAGTAAGGGTCCTGGAAGATCATCTGGATGTCGGTGCGCAGCGCGCGCATGCGCGAGCGCGAGTACCGGGCGATGTCGTGGCCCTCGAACATGACCGAGCCGGCCGTGGGCTCGAGCAGCTTCGCCACGACGCGGCCCGTCGTCGACTTGCCGCACCCCGATTCGCCGACGAGGCCCAGCGTCTCACCAGGGGCGACCGAGAACGAGATGCCGTCGACGGCCCGCACCGCGCCGATCTGCCGCTGGATCAAGATGCCCTGGCGGATCGGGAAGTGCTTCTTGAGGTCGTTGACCGCGAGCAGGGCGTCGGGACGGGCCGCAGCGTGGTGCACACCGTCCGCTTCGGCTTCCGTTCGCGCAGTCTTGCTCATTCGTCGGGTTCTCCTAGCTAGAGGGTAGGCGCGATCTCGTTGGAGAAGATCCGGCTGCGCTGGTGCTCTTCGATGTGGCAGCGCGCGCGATGGCTGGTGGCGTCGACGTACTCGAGGTCGGGGTGCACCGTCGTGCACGCCTCCCCGACCCGATCGCGGAAGCGGCAGCGCGGGTGGAACACACAGCCGCGCGGCACCTGGATCAGCGACGGCGGCGTGCCCGGGATCGGGGTGAGCCGCGATTGCCGGGTGCGGTCCATGCGCGGCATCGAGCCGAGCAGGCCCCAGGTGTAGGGCATGTGCGGGTTGTAGAAGATGTCCTTCACCGAGCCCTCCTCGACGCACTGCCCGCCGTACATGACGACGACGGTCTCGCACGTCTCGGCCACGACGCCCAGGTCGTGAGTGATGAGGATGATCGCCGAGTTGAACTCGCCCTGTAGGTCCTTCATCAGCTCGAGGATCTGCGCCTGGACCGTCACGTCGAGCGCGGTCGTGGGCTCGTCGGCGATGAGCAGCTTCGGGTCGCACACGAGTGCCATCGCGATCATCGCGCGCTGACGCATACCGCCCGAGAACTGGTGCGGGTAGTCGCCGAAACGCTTGTCGGGGTTGGGGATGCCGACCCGTTCCAGCATCTCGACCGCGCGCCGACGCGCGACGGCCCTGCTCACCTTATTGTGCTCCCGGTACGCCTCGACGATCTGCCAGCCGATTGTGTAGAACGGGTGCAGCGACGACAGCGGATCCTGGAAGATCATCGCCATCTCGTTGCCGCGCAACGCCCGCATGTCGCCTTCGGGCATGCTGACGAGCTCCTTGCCTTCGAACCAGATCTCGCCTGAGACTTCCGCCGACGAGCCCTTGTGCAGGCCGAGGATGGCCTGGCTCGTCACCGACTTGCCCGAGCCCGACTCGCCGACGATGCCAAGGATCTGGCCACGAGCGAGGTCAAACGACAGGCCGTCGACCGCCTTGACCAGACCGTCCGCGGTGGGGAAGTACACACGCAGATCGCGCACGGACAGGAACGCCGACGGAGCATCGGTCTCGAGGTGCACGTCGATGGCCAGTTGCATAACTAGTTCTCCTCGTCGGTCGGTCGTCAGGTCAGGCGCACGCGCGGGTCGACGAACGCGTAGAGGATGTCGACGATCAGGTTGGCGATGACGAGGGCGGTTGCAGCAACCAGCGTGACACCCATGATCACCGGCAGGTCGTGCTGCCGGATCGACGTCACCGACAGCCAGCCGAGACCACGCAGGTTGAAGACCGTCTCGGTGATGACGGTGGTGCCGATCAACTGGCCGAGGTCGATGCCGAAGATAGTGACGATCGGCGTCAGCGCGGCGCGCAGACCGTGCTTCACGACGACGGTGCGCCGCGGCAGGCCCTTCGCACGAGCGGTGCGGATGAAGTCCTCACCCATCGTCTCGAGCATGCTCGCCCGGGTGAGCCGGGCGTAGAGGGCTGCGAAGAGGAACGCGAGCGCGATCCAGGGCAGGATCATGCTCTTGAGCCACTGCACCGGATCGTCGGTGATGCTCGCGTACGAGGGGTTGTTCAACCATTTCAGCTGGTACTCGAAGATCAGCAGCAGCACCGGGCCGGTGAAGAAGATCGGCAGCGACACGCCGCCGAGCGCCAACGTCATGCCGGCGCGGTCGATGATCGATCCGGGGCGCAGGCCTGACAAGGTGCCGATGAGCACACCACCGAGCAGCCATAGCGTCGCGGCGCCGACAGTCAGGCTCAGGCTCACTGGAAATGCCTGCCCCATCAGCGTGCCGACTGCCGTGTTCTGCTGGAACGAGTAGCCGAAGCACGGCGCGGCGCAGTGCACGGGCGGACTGGTGCCGTCGGTCAGCATCTGACCGAAGAGGATGCCGTGCAGCCAGTGCCAGTACTGGCTGTACCACGGCAGGTCGAAGCCGAAGCGGTGCTCGAGCAACTTGAGCTGCAACGAGCCCGGCGGGAACGGGATCTTGCCGACGTAGTAGTAAACCGGCGAGCTGTGCGACAGCAACGGCGCGAGCTGGAAGATCACGAACGTCACGAAGCTCACGACGATCAGCACCCCGAAGGCGCCGAGGCTTCTACGGATGATGAACCGAATCATATGCTGCTGGACGTTCGTGGTGGACCCGGAGCACCGGGCCCACCACGAAGCGCCTTACCTTCCTTTCGTCGCAGGTCGTCTGCTGCTGATCATCTGACGCCCACGTTGACGAAGTCATAGATGCCGAACGCGAGAGCGGTGTCGCAGGTCACGTTCGTCATCCGCGGGTTGCGGTAGTACAGGTCCTTGCCGTACAGGATTGGCAGGTACGTCGCACTCTGCGCAATCGCGTTGTTCAGGCTCTCCCAGTCGGCCTCGGTGGAGTTGCCCGCCGGGGCCTTGTCGAGAACCGCGTTCACCGTCGGGTCATTCAAGCTCGCGTAGTTCGAGTTACCCGTCGGCAGGATCGCGTTGCCGTTGGTGATCGACTGGAAGAAGCCGACGCCCGTCGGGAAGTCAGCACCCCAGCCGGCAAAGGCAATGCCGATGCCCTGGTTCTTGATGTTCTGCGGCGAGCCGATCCAGGTGCTGTAGTACGACGAGCTGTCCTGGGCAGCACCGGTCACCTGAATGCCGACCTTGGCCAGAGCCGCTTCCTCGACTGCGAACGCAGCGGCAGCATGCGTGCCCGGAGTTGCGTAGGCGAGCTTGGTGCTGAAGCCGCTCGGCTTGCCACACGCGGCGAGCTCCTGCTTGGCCTTGACGTCGTCACCCGTGTTGCCGGCGCCCGACGGGTACGGGTTGAAGCTGGGGGTGTAGCCCGGGATGCCGGGAGGCGCCATGCCGCCGGCCGGAACACCGGCAACCGCACCACCGTAAGAACGGATGAAGCCGGCCTTATCCCATGCGTAGAACACCGCGCGGCGGCAGTGCACGTTCGTGATCACGGACGGGACCACCACGGCGTACCTGTCGAACGGCGTGACCGGGTCGTCAGCGCTGGCCTTGAGCGTCGGGTTGGTGAGGATGTTCGCCTGGAACTCGGCCTGCACGGTGTCCGAAGCGTTGGCGTCGGCGGTGCCCGCCTGGAGCTTCTTGTCGATGTCGACCGGGTCCGTGTCAACCGTGAGGTCGATCTGGTTCACCAGCGGGTGCCGGATCGTGTCGGTGGCCTGCGACCAGTTGGGGTTGCGCACGAAGATGATGCTCTTGTTCGGCGTATACGACTGGATCATGAACGGGCCGGTCGACAGCGGGTGCTTGGTGTAGGTCGCGCCCTTGAAGCCCGGGCCACCCTCGACCTTGTACGGCACCGGTCCCGACGCAGCCATCGCCATCAGGTAGTTGAAGTCGGCGTTCGGGCCCGACAGCTTGAAGGTGATGGTGCTCGCGGTCGTGGTGATCGTGCTCAGGTCACCGCTCTTGTACGGACCCGCGTAGCTCTTCGGGTGCGCGATGCCCTGAATGAAGTACGACGACGGGCCACCGTTGATGACGTCGGTCGCGAACAGGCGCTCGACGCCGTACTTGATGTCCATCGGCGTGACCGCCGTACCGTTGCTCCACTTGATGCCCGGCTTCAGCGTGTAGGTCCACTTGGTGAAGTTGGCGTTGTGGGTGCCCATGTCGGTGGCCAGGTCGGGTGCGAGAGTGAACTTCGCACCGTTGAGCACCTGGTAACCGATGAGCGAACGGGTGAACAGGCGCTGCATGTTCCAGCACCAGCCGTAGTACGTGCGCTGCGGGTCCCACGAGTCACAGTCCGAAGACGTGAGCAGGTTGAGCGTGCCACCGGTCTTCGTCGATGGGTTCACGATCTTGTCGTACGCGGAGTTGAACGCAGCAGTGGTGTTGCGGCCGCCCCCACTGCTGCTACCGCCGTTGCTTGGTGACGTACTACTGCTGCCACAGCCACTGATCACGATGGCTGCGACGGCGGCGATGCCGATCGCGGCGGGCACCCTCCGGTGCCGATTCATCAGCTGCATTCTACTCTTCTCCTGTTGTGTGGTTCCTGGCCGAGCTAAACGGCGACGGCCATCCCGGCGGGTGCCGGACTGCTGCCGGGGCTTGCGCCGCGGCCGGGTTCGTGGACGAGTCGGACCAGATCGCCGGGCTCATCGGGTGGACTTGGGATCGAGGGCGTCGCGCAATCCGTCGCCGAAGAGGTTGAACGCCATGACCGCGATGAAGATCGTGACGCCCGGAGCGATGAGGTAGGTCGGGTCGATCTCGAAGTACTGGCCGGCGTTGCTGAGCATCTGACCCCATGACGCGGTCGGGTACGTCACGCCGACACCCAGGAACGACAGCCCGGCCTCACCGAGGATGTAATTGGGAATCGTCAGGGTGGTGTACACGAGGATCGGGCCGACGAGGTTGGGCATGATCTCGCGCGTCATGATGCGGAAGTTCGACGCACCGAGACTTCGCGCGGCGTCGACGAACTCCTTCTCGCGCAGCGAGAGCACCTGGCCACGCACGATGCGGCCGATGTAGGGGAAGCCGAAGAATCCGAGGACGAAGATGATCACGCCGAAGCGCAGCGGGACACCGGACAGCCCGGCGAACGACGGCACGATCGAGAACACGCTCAGCAGCGCGATCGAGAACAGCAGCGTCGGGAACGCCAGCAGCATGTCCATCGTCCGGGCGATCAGCGAGTCGCGCCAGCCGCGAGAGTAGCCCGCGACGAGGCCCAGCGAGACGCCGAGGACCAGCGACAGCAGCGTCGCCAGCGACGCGATGATCAGCGAGGTCCGGGCGCCGTAGAGGAGCCCCGCGAAGACGTCCTGACCGAGCACCGGCGTGACACCGAGCCAGTGATTACCGCTGACTCCGCCGAACGAGCCGATGGGCATCGTCGTCGAGGGGTCGAGCAGGTTCGGGTTCAGAGTCTTCCAGTCGTGGCCGTACAGCGCGCTCAGCTGCCCGGCGAATGCCGCGACGAGGGCGAGCAGGATGGCGACGACGCCGCCTTCCATCGCGACCTTGTCCTTCTTGAGGCGCCGCCACGCGATCTGCCACAGAGAGCGACCCTCGATCGCCTTGCCTTCGCCGAGAAGTTCGGTCGGGCCTGGTGACCTGCTGACGACCTCGAGTTCTCCGCCAGACAAGGACACGAGAGAAAGCCTCCTTCATGGGCAGCGGGTGCATCTGTGGTGCAGGGCTACGACATGCCTGCGTGAGCCCCAGGGGTTGCCAGCGGCATCCGCGTCTACGTCTAATAACCCTAGACATGAGTCGCGCGAGGTAAAGGGGTCGTCTCGAAGTGTTGTATTTTCGTGATCCGGCGGAAACGGGAAATTCTGCCTCGTCGCTCTGCACCTGGATCCACCTCGGCGCTGAGCACTGCGGCGCGATCATCGCCTCCGAACACGGTCACGCCCATGGGGGTCGACGTGCGAGGGCGCTTCCTGGACGTCGCGGTGCGGCACCCCGGCATCGAGGGCGGCGGTGATGAACGCGTGCTGCAGGGTATGCGTGCCCGACATCTTGGTGATCCCGGCGCGACGGACCATTCACACGGTGCCGTCACCGAAGGACCTGCGGCACGGGCGGGATCGCCAACTTCCGGCCGCGGGAGCGGTAACGGCACCAAAAATTGCCAGTCTCGGCCGTCGGCTGTCCGCCCCTGCCTTGGCGTGGGCGAAGCAGCGGGCCAGAGCCACTCGTTGACCGCGGCGGTCAGTGCGGAGTCTGCGCCTACTCGCGTATGAGTACGAGTGCCAGGCTGGGAACGACGAACGACGCGCGAAAGAGCGGCAAGAACCTTTTGCAGGTGCATCGGAAGGCGACGATTTCGCCCTCGGCGGCGTCGAACGTCTTAGCTCGGCTCGAGTTTCGGCCATTGCGGACTTGCAGGGTGTGACGTCCGGGCTCGACTCGCGTCTCGATCGTGTCCGTTCATTTCGAGCAACCCGACACGCTTACCGTCAATCTCGACATCGTACGTGCCACGACGGACCTCCGCTCCCATTGCTTTGTGCGTCAGCTTCAGCGTTGCGGACATTGCTGGTCTCCTTTTGTTTCTGAAAAGCGTTTCTCTGGATGCTCGGCGAGGGACGCCACGTGCCGGCGACGGTCATCCACGTCTGCCGGTCACGAGCCCTTCGCGGTCGAACATCGCGGCCACGACGCGCCAGGTGAGCAGGTCCGCGGCCAGCAGTGCTGCGGCAAGGCCGACAGCAAGGCCGGTCGAACACGCCGCCGATCTGCCGTCCGTAGCAGCGAAGGCCCAGCGGCTGAAGGGAAGCGGCTCCATCCGGTCGCGCTGCTCATAGAGGGCCGTGTACTCGGTCGGCGGGACGCCGTAGCCAGCAAGCCTGACGTCATCCGAGGAGATCAGCATTGAAACAATGGCCGTCTTACAGGTCCACGCGGCAATCAGGGCCTGGTCCTCGTAAGGAATACGGCGTCCTTCACCACGAATGAGCGGGGCGAGGATCGGCTTGGCCGCACCCTCCAGGTCGCTTAGTGGGTAGCCCCGTAAATTCGTCGGGGGTCAGGAGCCGGGTTCGTGGCCGAGGCCGGCGAGGTGGATGGTGCAGGCGGTGTCAAGGGCTTCTTGCGGGGTGCCGATGGGGAGCCCGGTGACTAGGACAGCGTCCTGGTAGCGGTCGTGGGCGGCGGAGTAGATCGCGAAGCCGAAGGAGTGCGCGGAGCCGCCGTAACGCAGCCGGCATAGCGGGATGGTCTCGCCGCCGGGCAAGACGCCGGCGACGTAGGCGAACGCCCCCCGGTATCTGACCTGCACCCTTTCCAGCTGGGGCCAGTGCTTTCCCGCCTGGTCCAGCAGCCGCAGGGTGATCGAGCTGCGGGTCGAGTCCGGGATGGCGGGCATGGGGCCATTGTGCCGCGCGCGGGCATCTGCGCTGGTTATCATCCCGTGCCCGGGGAGGGAATCACGCCGGCGTGATCTGCCCGGGAGCCGCCGTATGCCGCTGCCTGCCGCGGTGCCGGTCACGCTGACCGCTGCCGAGCGCAAGACCCTGAAGAAACGCGTCCGCGGGGCCAAGACCTGCTGGCGGGACCGGCTGCGGGCGCAGATCGTGCTGGACGCCGCCCGCGGCCGGGGTAACGCCCGCATCGCCGCAGACCTGGGAATCAGCGTCGATACTGCCCGCAGGTGGCGGGGCCGGTTCGCCGCCCGGCGCCTGGACGGGCTGAATGACCTGCCCCGATCCGGGCGGCCGCGGCGGATCAGCGCGGCGGAGCGGGCCGCGGTGGTCGCGCTGGCCTGCCAGCTGCCCGCCGCCACCGGGGTGCCGCTG
>Ga0070708_100004048_pt1 | contig 11522 bp, 13 predicted proteins | sample KBSK5503metaG_FD_65469 | JGI IMG/M metagenome (GOLD analysis project Ga0070708, IMG submission 65469) | Corn, switchgrass and miscanthus rhizosphere microbial communities from Kellogg Biological Station, Michigan, USA - KBS K5-50-3 metaG | ecosystem: Host-associated > Plants > Roots >...
GGACTGGGTTGACCAGCGGGTGCAAGAGCTGATCGACGGTCGTGTGCCCAATCCCGAGAAGACCCTGGTCTACTACTGGATCAAGAACGGCGCGCTGGGGGAGAACTTCAGGAGGAAGGACATGGTCTTCGAGTGCTTCCACAACTTTCTTGCGTTCAGCCAGTGGGGCAATACGCTCTACAACATTATGGCTCGCTTGGAGGCAACCAATGGGGACCCGGCTGTCCGCTCATGGTTTGAAAGGACGATGAAGAGTGGCCCCGACGAAACGGACAACTCCGCATTCAGCAGGCTGGACCGTTTCGTGATGGAGTTGTTCAGGACCATCTCGCCCAACCGCGGCAGTACCTCAGTGCTGCCTGCTCAGGAACAAGCTTTTGGCACTGGGTCCACTGGCTTGAGCACCATTATTACGCCTCATCTGGAAACCAGCAGAGACCCTCTTCACTGGAACAATCCGAATGACTTCGACCCGGATCGCTATAAGCAGGCTCCGACGAGTGAACAGAACGACGAAACCAGGTGCAAGCAAGTCGGGTTGGCTCAATGCCCCTTCAGCAGGGAAGCCTTTCGAGTCAAGGACGGACGGCAGGCTTCGATAACCAACAGTGCGTTTGGCGCAGTGTACGCGCGTGTCGACGACCAGACCTATCCAGTGTGCGACGATGCCGGGTATGCGCCATTCGGCTTCGGATATCGCCGTTGCGCAGGCGAGTTCCTCACCATTGGTTTCTTCAAGGATCTCCTAAGAAAGGTGTGGAGCGAAAAGATCGCCTTTATGAGGCTCAATATCGACCCTGCCGAGTTGTTAGCAGTGGGACCGGCAACGGTTGTGCCGGACAACATTGGCTTCAAGAGGGCGCAGTAACATCTTCCAGCGTTTTGGCCTATTTGGCCCGTACACGAAAAATACAACGTTAAGGAGTAGACCATCAGGATTGAAGCGGCTTGGGATCAACCTGGCGATGTTGGTCAAAGAGGGAGAGAGGTTTCGGACAAACCCTGACCAAATCTGGCTTCATCATTGCGAGCGCTTGTAAAAATCATCAGCGGGCCAAATGGGCCATTTTGGGTCTTTTCGTTGTGGCGGTGACTTCTGGTCTCCTGATGAAGATGGATCTCTGGTCCTATTTCGTCATGGCTGTTGTCATCGCCGTGTCCATTGCCATCGGTAACTGGCTCGGCCCGCGCGACGCCGAAGAGCGAACCACCCTGGCGATAGAAAGCGCGGCCCGCCACCCCGGATTAGCCATGACGATTGCGGCTTTGCACTTCAATCCCCAGAAAGCTTTACCGGTGCTCATTCCATACCTGATCGTCTTCATGGTTGTCACCACGGTTTATTTGCCCACGGGATGCGCAACGAGTTTGCTCTCAGAAGTCGAACTGGCGTGAGAGCGTCCTTCATGGCTCTCACGTTTGCCTCAGGTAGGAGAGCAGTTCCTCACTCCACGGCCTATGACGCTGTTCATGGCGCTTTCATGACACTTCCACCTTACACTCGGATCAGGGAGGGCGAGGTGCATGAGCTGGGCCTTGGCGTGAGGAGCTGCTCTCGCAGAGCTCGATCTCGCCCCTTGTCCGAACCAGGCGAGAGCATTGAACGGGCCTGTGAAGGCACTTCAGCCCAAGGGACAGCTCGTTGCGCATCCCGTGGGTTATTCCGCCATCGGAACAGCCCACCTACACAAAGGATGTTGTGAGGTGGGGTGACCCGTTGCGCTTCACCCACACAGCTGTCAACATGCTGCATTGTTGGCCGGCAGCAGACGGGAGTGAACAGAGATGAACGTGTTCGGAATGACATGGGAGGAGAGCTTTGCCCTCTTGCTCACTGCGATGGGGCCGGTCGGCATTACCATGAGCTACATGCCCATCGCCCGGGCTCTTCCCCCTGCTCTGCAGCGTCAACTGGCTTGGCGGACGATCCTGGTCGGCTTCATCGTAGCGGTGGGGCTCATGCTCCTTGGCGGTGGGGTCGTACAGCGATTCCACTTGAGCTTGGCGGTGCTGTTGATGGGAGTCGGTGTGACCTATTTCGTCCTGGCGATTCCCATGCTGTTGGCTGAGCCAAGCGAGCTCGCTCCGCCGACGCACATCAAAGAGCCGCTGCGGCTCGCCATTTCACCCCTGGCGGTGCCAGCGCTGATCTCCCCGTTGGCCGTGGCGGTGCTCTTTAGTGTCTCGGCGTTCGTACCCAGCCTGACTGCTGCACTGATCTTTGTTGGCATAGTGGGAGCGGTTCTGATCATTGACTTGGGGCTGATGCTGCTCTCCACATGTGTTGCACAGTACCTCACGAAGTCGGTTCTGGAGGTGCTCCAGAAGATTTTTGGGTTCATCCTGCTGACCTTTGGCATCCAATTGGTACTGCAAGCGCTGGCGAAGTTGGGCATCATGACGGCGAAGGGTTTCTAATCCCAGAGGTATTCACCACCGTATGCGGGGATTTTTGCATAACCCCCCGAAACAGTGCACTCGGCTTCACTTAGGCATCTCCTTCAGATGATCTGGGCGCATGCGGGACAGCAGTTGGACACTTGGCTGAGTAAGGTGTTGTGGGGATAGTACAACGATTCGGGGTCACCCGATTGGCAGGGGGAAAACTGGTAAATGCCCTACGAAGTGAGCAAGTCTAGCCCTCAAACGTGAGAAATTGTCATTCGTCTAATATTCTGGCGCGTTTCTGCCAGTAAGCGATGGCATCTGTAGAGCTTAGAAGCAGTCCCAGCCTTATCTCACCCAAAAAGACTCTCTGACTCATCATGTGGCGTGTCATCTTCGCTCATCTCTTTGGTGCTCTTTGGAAAGAAGGCAACAGCCAATTTTGTCACCATAACGTGGCGCGTGCCTATTGGGAGCCGCTCTTCGCATCATCTATTGTCATAGAAAATGGCGCAAGACGAAAAAGAGCTACGATCTAGGTACTGTTTCGTTCCGTTGCCCCTCACCGGCCGATTGCGCATCGCGTGGGCAAAGGGGCAATGCGCATGGCAGGTGGAAGGTGGAAGCTCGCGGCAAAGGCTACGACTTTGCTGCTGGACCCAGTCGGCTCGCTGTCCACCCCCGATGGGTCATTTCCCGGCCAAGCGGGCGACGACTGGGGCAAATTTCTCCATCTGTGCGCCGCCGTACACGGGAATGGAGGAGAACCCGTAGCGTTCTCGCTGCTCAAGCAGATGCTCTACCGCCTGCTCGATGCTCATCGGGATCCTGGGAAGAGGTGGCCCCTCTTCCTCGGGTTGGCTCTCCGTTCTCTGCCCGGTGATCGTGATGGTATAGGCCAGTTGGCTCAGTTCCAGGTGCGCAAAGCGCTCTCCTGCCGCTTCTCGCACCCATGCCAGTTGCTGTTCCAGCGCGTTTGGCCCAGCTACGTCCTGTGGAGAGATCCTGAACATGAGAGAAATGCCGTTGGCCTCTCGGGCCGCAAGGGAGAGCATTCGTTTCCCCGCGCACCCCATCACAATTGGCGGATGTGGCTGCTGGATTGGCCGAGGGAGTCCTTTCATCCCGCTGATCGTATAGTACTTCCCCGAGAAAGTAACGCCCTCCTGAGTAAACAGGCCCTTGAGAATGGCAAGGCTCTCCTGCAAGCGGCTCACGCGTGTTCCCGCATCCTCGAAGGGCATGCCCAGCTGCTGGTAATCCCATGGCCCGATCCCTGCTCCCAAGCCCAGTTCAAAGCGTCCATCAGACAGTACATCCAGCGTCGCCACTTCCTTCGCCAGCAGCGCCGGGTGCCGGTAATCATTACAGAAGACACGACTGCCAATGCGCAGCGACGTGGTTGCCTCAGCCGCCACGGCCAGTGCCGTGAGGGGGGCAAAGCCGATGATCGTGCGATCTGGGACGAGCAGGGTCGCATAGCCAAGTTCCTCGGCGGCTCTAGCCAGCGCAACCCACGCGGTACGTGAGGGGGCACCAGCAGTCACCACAGTAAAACGAAATGGTTGGGGCATCGAACGTGTTCTCCTCTCTTTCTTTTTTCTCGGAACTCATCGCGCAGAAGCCGAATCACTGGGCGAGTTCGCGAAGCACAGCGAAAGTCGCGGCGGCGATCACGCCCGTATTCGTTATGATCCTTCCTCTTCCGTCATACCGACGAGAGATAGATCAACTTTCGGTCCGAGCGTTGGCTGGTGCGGGAATGACACCAAGCTGTCGCATCATGCCCAGATCATCTCGTACTGCCCGATGTTCGATGGCTTTGCCGTCTCTGAAGCGCACGAAATGCATGTGGGCCTGCTGAAAGGAACGACCGGTCGGAGGGATGCCCTGGAAAGGACCGAGATGAGTTCCACTCATCGTCACTCGGCCCGCGACGGTGTCCTGATCGGCCACCAGTTCCTCGATCGTAAAGTGCAGGTCGGGAAAGGCTGTACGCAGCATCCTGACTATCTGCCGCGTCGAGTCGGGGCCTCGATTGTTCATGCCGGGGGGAACCTCGTGATTGAGAAAGTCTGGCGCAACCAGGTCGTCTACAATGGCGAGATCGCCCTGGTTGAACACCTCCTCGAGGGTACGGCGATACTGTGTCTTGTTTTCTTCTGGTGACATGCGTTTGACTCCTTTGCTTCCTACTTACTCATGGAGCTTGGAACCAGGCTTCTTCGCTTACCATGTTCTGCTCAGAGTCTACCTTGCAGGCGTGTGGAGATCATCGGCAAAATTACGCGATGGGATTACCTCTTTTGAGAGCGTGGCACCCAGAACGGAGCACGTAATTTTACCTGGATGCAGCGACGCGAACTGCCGCATTCAGACGAGCTGGTGTTCGATGGCGTAGCGGGTGGCGGCGGCTCGAGAGTTGACCTGAATCTTGTTGAAGATGGAGCGCACATGTCCCTGCACGGTGCGTGGACTGACTACCAGACGCTCAGCCACTGCTCTATCACTCAGGCCAAGAGCGACCAGGCGCAGCACTTCCACTTCCCGTGCGGTCAGTTCATTTGGATAGGGTGGTAATGGGATGGGAGTGAACATCGGAGAAGATTGCATCGTCGGAGCCAGGGGCGAATGTCTCGCGAGGGCTTGTTCCAGCGTCAAGGCGCGCCCCTGGTCGCGTTCCGTCTGAAAGACGTGTTCTCCTCTTTACCCCGCAACATGGCGTGGTGAGCATTGTTTCGCAGGGCAGCGCACAAGGGCCGCGCGAGATATACCTGTACGAGACGAACGACAGTGGTAATAACTGGTTACCTTTGGGGGCACACCTAAAAGTGAGAAGCCTTCGTAGTGAGATTCTTGACCCGACCCATCTGCTTCTGTGGAACAAGCAGACGATCACCGTGTATGCGCTCGTGAATGCTCAATGGCAACCGCAGCATAGTTCGCAGGTTGCGGGAGAAGTGCAGTTTTTCTCTTTTGTCACCAGCCAGCTTGGCTGGGTGTTTACCGGTCAACAAGCGGCCAACGAACTCATCAGGACGCTGTATAGGACCAACGATGGCGGTCTATCCTGGCATGAGGTGGTGCGGGTGAGCACTCCCGTGCCCCCACAGCAACAAGGAGGTTAAAAAGGTCAGCCCGCTCGAGGGGCAGTTTACCTCTCCAGAACGCTTCCTTGCGTGAGAGAGGACCAGGATCTGCCCTGGTCCTCTCTCACCGTGATCCTACCTGTCCACAGGCACCTGCTTACTCCTATTTTTTGAGAGGAATGGACAAAAACATGAAGCAACGAACACTGTTGATGATCGTTCTTGTGCTGATGGTGGTGCTCGTCGTGGTGCTGGGAGCCTTCTTTTCGTCGGCCCTCTCCTTCTGGCAGGGCACCGACGCCTCGGTTGCCGCTCCTATCCTACCGCCACCCCAACCGATACACCGATCCCGACGCCTTCTCCCTCGCCGACACCTCCACCTTTGGTCAACGGGGCCTCCGCCTACCTGCTGGATGCCGCGACCGGGAACGTGCTGTTGGACGTGAAGAGGCGCCTACGGGTGGCTATGTGGAGTACCACCAAGATCATGACCGCTCTGCTGGCGCTTGAGCGCTTGCCACCTGATCAGATCGTGACCATCCAGCAAGCGGAGTTGAATGAGGTGCCCAACGGCGTGAGCGTCGCCCAATAGCATGCAGACGATCAGATGAGCGTGCTGCACCTGCTCTACGGTCTGCTGTTGCCTTCGGGCAGCGACGCTGCGGTTGTCCTGGCCCATACGGTCTCTGGGAATACCGCAAGCTTTGTCGCGCTCATGAATGCCAGGGCCGCTCAACTGGGCTTGAGGGATACCCATTACACCACTCCTTATGGAGCAGACGATCCCACCCATTATTCGAGCGCCGCCGATCTGGTGAAGCTGGCTCGCGTGGCAATGGGCTCTCCCATCTTTGCCCAGATTGTCTCTACTCCCTCCTATCACCTGGACCCTAATTTATCGCATGTGCGTTATGATTGGTAGAATATCCTCGATCCTTTTCTCCAGAGCTATCCAGGCGCCAACGGGGTGAAAACGGGATCGAACGTGGCGGGAACGGACTGGTGTATGGTCTTCTCCGCCTCTCGCCACGGGCATTTGCTCATTGGCGCCGAGATGCAAGCTCCTTCCGAGGATCAGCTCTTTACCGATGCGGAGAATATGCTCACGAAAGGCTTTGACTCCAAATGATTTCCCCTTTAACGGCCGTCATCAGCATCATCACCGAACTTCTGCGTGCTCTGCCTGTGCAGGAGTCCCTGAGGAACCACCCCCTCTCCCGCATTTGTTCCAGCCTGTTGAAAAAGTCCTCATAAAGCTCATCAACAAAGAGAGAGGCAAGGCGCCCTGACCATTGAATAAGCTGAACGGTTCAGCAAAAGAAACGACCTTTCTCCAAACAAGGATGAGTCGATCCCCAAAAAATCAGCCAAAAAGAGGCACAGAGGGCCTCGGTTGGGAACGGGCGCCGTCCCCAGCCTCGCTTCTTGAGCAGGCGCTTGAGATTTTGGCCAGCCGCGATTCGCAAGGCCTCACAGTTGACGCGTCTGAGTTCACGCAAGCGGAAGCGGCGCAACCCATGCCAGTCTTTGGCTTCAGCAAATAAGGGTTCCACCCAGACCTTCCGTTTGTTCATCGCTTTCTGGTAGGCGTGTGTCTGATGGTAGCTCCTGACTCGTTCGAGGTAGCTGGCATGGAAGGAACGATGCACCAGACGGCCTTGATTACTGGGGGTACACTGCGCTTTGAGTGCACAGGCATTACAGGTGGCGGCCTCGGCGCTGTATGCTGCCCGCTGGCCGCTATAGTCCATCTTAGAGAGGTGCAACCGTTGGTCAGTTGGGCAGATATAGCAGTCATGCTCACCGTCATAGCGAAACTGCGCCGGTCCAAAATAGGGCCGTTGGTGTTCCCAATCCGGCAAGGGCACATAGGCGCGGATGCCAGCGTCTTCGATGGCTTTGATGTTCTCGATAGTGCCATACTTGGTGTCACCCGTCACGTGGCGCGGATGCAGTTTCCAACGAAAGCGGGTGCGGAAGATGAGGTCGCGCATAGGTTGATTATCCATCACTTCCGACGGCGTCACCAGCACCTGGAGGATGATGCGGGCTTTGCCGCCATCGACGACATAGTGGGTATGATACCCCAAATGCGTGCCTCCCCCCTTCAGGCGCATGGGCGTGGCATCTGGATCGGTGGTGCTGATCCGCAGGTCAGAGGTGCGCTGGTAATATCCACGCACTTCTCGCTGCGGCCTTCCCTGCTCGGCGATCCAGTCATGCCGTGCGGCATTCTCTTGTATGAGTTCCTCTCGCACTGGCTCGGCAAGGGCAACTGGCAGTGGGAGAGGTACAGGGCAAGCATTGACTGCTGTTGCAGTGGCTTCTGGCGATGCGGCAATGGCCTCTGGTGCTCCTGTTTGTAGCTCCTGTTGGCTGGCTTCCTCAGCGAACAGAGCGGCTAGATGCGCCTGGATAGCTGCTCGCGCCTCGACCGCAAAGCGAGGAGTCAGCGAATCCAAGTCGGCGTTGGCGTTGACTTGCGTGCTATCAATGTACAATTCGCGACCCCAGACCAGCTTCTCCTGTTGGCATTGCTCCACAATGGCGTCGAAGAAACGGCGAAAGGCGTCCACGCCATAGCGCTCGCGGATGCGCGTCAGGCTGGAATGATCTGGCAAGGGTTCGCCCAAATCGTATCCGATGTACCATCTGACGCTGAGCCGATCAGCGGCATGGCGCATGAGTTGGCGTTCGGAGCGTATTCCCTCAAAGAACATCACCAGTTGCAATTTGAAGAACACGACCGGGTCAATCGAGGGGCGGCCTTTGTTCGCATAGGCCTCTTGCACAAATTCGCGGACAAATGAGAGATCGAGTGTGCGCTCCAGATGGCGATAGAAGTGATCTGCCGGAACCAAGTCCTCAAGTGACACATTGACGAGTGGGGCAAAGCACCGCTCTTTCTTTCCCATCATCGTGGTAGCCTTTCTTGCTCAAGGAGGGCACATGAGGTTACTCCCTGAGCCTCGCCTCTTCATCTTTTTTCAGAGGAAACAGGAGGAATGGCTCTCCAAGGGGCCAGATGTGTTCCGTTATGTTCAGGCGGACGCAGCCACAGCGAGACATGGCTCGGCTGCATCGTCTCCTGGACCACTGCTACCAATTCCTCTCTCAAATGCTCCAGGTCCACCTCCTGGCGCAAGGTGGCGCTGAAAGCGGCCACGGTCTTGGCGGCGTCATACTTGCTGCGATAGAAGCGTCGGTCAATGATCCGTTGGATAAGTCGGCGTAACGGCTGGACCAGAAAGGAGATCGCCAGCGTGGAGATGACGATGGCCACGCCGCTGTCCTGGCTGATGATGCCACGCAGGAGCGCGGAGAGGCCAATCACCAGGCCCACGTAGACCCCAGTCAGGATGACCGTCAGCGTCCCATAGACCAGGGTGCGGTTGATGAGGACATCGATGTCCCACAAGCGGTAGCGTAAAATGGCGACACCCATGGTGAACGGGTAGAGAAATGCTGCGCCTATGAAGACGGGGATAAAGAGCAGGGGAGAGAGTGATCGAGGAAAGATCAGCATAGGTAAGAACGCTCCAATAGACACCACGATATTCGCTGTAAAGCCATAGACCACCCACTTGGTTTGTTGACGCTGGATGAAAGTCGACACGTAACGATAGCGGTACATCTGAGCGATGACCAGGCTGGCATACAGGCTAAAGAACAGCAGCACAAGCGGTACTCCGAGCCAGAGTGGGATAGTGAAAAGCCAGAGTGGGATAGTGAAAAAGCTTGTTAAATTGTTCATGAAGAAGGTAAAGACAACCGACGCGATACTAAAGACCACGAAGAGCCAGCGTGTCCAGCGCGGCACAAACCGTCCATCAGGAAAGAGGGTGAAAGTGAGGAAGAACGAGAGATAGAGCAGTTCCGCGACACACAAGATCGGCACCCGCCACACCGAGTGACTGGTTCCCACCGTAAAGAGGACAGAGACCGTACCACCCACCACGGATATGAGCGCGAAGAGCAACGCCATCCAATCATCAGACTTGCGCCAGAAGATCAGGCCGCCAGTCCCGAAAGAGACCAAAGCAAAGACGATGGTGAGTGCAACCATGAAGGCAGTGTAGCTGCCAACAGCAAGGCCGAAGTGCTGTAACGTCACTACCTGGTCGGGGGAGAGTTGCCCTAAGGAGCAGGCAGCGAACCGACACACCGTTTGGAGTTCGGTAACATACTCTGGCAGGCTGGCCATATAGATACCCAGCGTGAGGGCAACCAGTGCAAACCACACAATCCTGGCAAGCAGCAGCCAGCGACCATGTAACCGTGTATCAGCTTCGTGATGTAGGTTCATCAGTGTCTTCCTTGTGCTCCTCTCGAAGCATCCAGTGAGGCTCGCAGACGTAAAAAGCATGCAACGACGGTAAGGAGCGGTTTTCGTCGTCTCTGAGAGCATTTTACCATACGTCCGTCTCAAAAACGTTACGGAAGCGTTACGAAGTACCAGACCTTAGTGATGTTTAAGCGTTCGCCATATCTCTGCCATTTGGACTTTTTCAACAGGCTGGTTCATTGATGGTACTGCGTAGTTCTTCCTAGGAAAGAAGGAGTTTAGCATGAGAGGACGTACACACGGAAAAGTATGGCTGTGGAGTCTGCTTGCGGCTTGCATCCTCACCGGTATTTTCTCTGCATTGACCGCCATCGGCCCTTTTCTGAACGTTTCAGGTATTTCAGGTCCCTCCTTTTCACTGACAGACCGCCCGCGGTAACCATATCCATGATCATCTCCGAGTTTACCACGAACCTATCCAGATCGTACAGCCATTTGGGTTGGACTTCAGCGAGCCAGATAGGTATTGCCTTTCTGCTTGATTTTAGTGTTGGATGGTGGACGGCCCGGCGAACTGGCACAGTAAAAACAGGGGTTCTGGCGGGTTTCTGGGCGGGTCTCTTTTATGGCCTGATCAATTTCGTTCTCTCAGCCGTGCAGTTTCTCCGGCTCATGCCAACTTTCTCAACCTCTGGCCATGATAGTGATGCGTTACGTATGCAAGCCTATATAACTGCTACCATCCTCATAGATGATATCAGTGGTTTTCTGTTTGGTTTTGTGTTGTTTGGACTGCTCCCCGGTATTTTAGGCGGACTAGTTGGTGGCCTCTTTGGACGGCGCTTTCGTGTGCCACCCAGGACCCCTGTATCACAACAGGGAGGATAGACGCCTGGCGCAGTCCCACGCGATGAGCGCCCACTTGTTGGTGGGATCACCAATGGCCTACGAGATGCGTGTATGGCCTCCCTACCTCGTAAGGAAGATGATTTCCCCATATCGTCGATTCTGTCAGTGATGATGTTGGGGTTTGCGGCTAGTAGGAACAAGAAGTCGGAATAGCAAATAGGATAAATGGGTCATATGAGAAGCCAAAAAGCGGAGCAGACAGCGATTTTTCAGGTTTTCGGGAGGGTTAGCAGATCTCAGCCTTCCCGTTTGTGCTTGCTGTGCTTGCCATGATGATTGCTCTTCAAGATGAGCTGAAGTCCTTCACCTGCTTTCTTCTTTTCTGAAGAGGTTTTTTCGGGTGAGAGAGCCTCTTTTCCGCCTCTTCTAGCCCTTCTGGGCTACGTTCCTATTCCGACTTCTTGTTCCTACTAGCCGCAAACCCCTATATCATTCCTTTTCGATCTCCTCCAAAGCAAGCGTCTGTTGTTTCACCAAAGCCGTGTATGAACCGTAGAATTACTGATAAATGACAACGTGGTCCGCGCTTCGGAAGCTACGGGTCTAAAAACCGCATGTGTGGGGAATATGCTCCCAGGGGTCACGCCCGAAAGGAACCCCGGCGTCGCACGAAGGAACATGCTCCCTGGTCAGTCATTTCTCCGATCGCCTTGCTACTCGGAGGCAAAGCCCATATCAAGTATGTTCTCTGCGTCGGTAAACACCTGGTTCTCGGAGGGTGCCTGCATCTCGGCACCAATGAGCAGTTGCCCATGACGGGTGGCGGAGACGACCATGCACCAGTCCGTGCCATCCGCGTTTGACCCCGTTTTGATTCCGTTTGCTCCTGGATAGCTCTGCAAAAACGGGGTGAG
>Ga0070708_100004049_pt1 | contig 11522 bp, 13 predicted proteins | sample KBSK5503metaG_FD_65469 | JGI IMG/M metagenome (GOLD analysis project Ga0070708, IMG submission 65469) | Corn, switchgrass and miscanthus rhizosphere microbial communities from Kellogg Biological Station, Michigan, USA - KBS K5-50-3 metaG | ecosystem: Host-associated > Plants > Roots >...
GCTCAATCAGGTTTCGATGCTCCGCGAATACGGCGTGATCTGCGCTCACGGCTTGAACGGCGAAACCTATTACGACCAGGACGACCTCATCGTCGGGCGCATCGCCCGAGACTTCCTTCAGTACGGCATCGAGCCGCGCCATCTGAAGATGTTCCGGCAGTTCGCCGACCGCGAAGCCCACCTGTTCGAGCAGATCGTTCTGCCCGCGCTCCGCAACCGCAGCCCGGAGACGCGCAAGCAAGCGACTCAGTCGCTGTCAGACCTCGCGCGGTTGTCGAAGAAGATTCGTCACGCATTCCTACGCCAGAACCTCCGCGCATATCTCGCGGGGGATCGCTAAGCGCGTGCAGGAAGCGGCCCCGCCGGGCCCTATCGGGCTCGTCCTCGAACCGGAAGCGATCCGCGAGCGCGTCACCGATATCGGCGCGCAGATCACCCGCGATTACGCAGGCCGCTCACCGTTACTCATCGGCGTCCTCAAAGGATCCGTCATGTTTCTCGCCGACCTCGTTCGCGCGATCGATCTCCCCGTGCGCGTGGATTTCATGGCGATCTCCTCCTACGGCGAAGGAGGCCACTCCGGAGTCGTCCGCATCCTGAAAGACCTCTCGGCCTCGATCGAAAGCGACGACGTGATTCTCGTCGAAGACATCATCGATACCGGCCTCACCGTCACGTACCTGCTCGCGACCCTCCGCGCACGCCAACCGCGAAGCCTCGAAGTCTGCGCCCTCCTCGACAAATCCGTCCGACGCATCATCGAAGTCCCCATCCGCTACAAAGGCTTCGACATCCCCGACGAATTCGTGATCGGTTACGGCCTCGACCACCAAGGCCGCTACCGCAACATCCGCTCCATCATCGGCATCCGCGACCTAGACTCCCTGACCGAAAACCCCGAAGCGATCGTCGCCCCCTACGTGTAGCGACGCGAGGGAAACAGCAGAGCGCATCCGCACCCGCGCAGCAGACCCCCTCCCGGGGACTCTCCGCTCGTCAGCCGTCATTCAACGGACCGAACATGAGGGTAGGGCTGACGAGTGGACCCCGGGAGGGGGAGCCTGCGGAGCGGGCGCGGAAGCGCGGTCGCGCCCCCTGAAACGCGCCGGGTAATCTAAAATGGGTCCGATGGAGAGTAACGGCGTTATCGAGCTGCAACTCGTGGGCGTCCGCGTCGAGCTGCCGACGAACCAGCCGATCGTCCTGCTGAGGGAACGGGAAGGGGAGCGATTCCTTCCCATCTGGATCGGCGCCGTTGAGGCCACCGCCATCGCCTTCGCGCTCCAGGGGATCGTCACACCCCGGCCCATGACCCACGATCTGTTGAAGAACGTGATCGACCAACTCAACGTGCGGGTGGACCGGATCGTCATTACCGAGCTCAAAGACTCGACGTTCTACGCCGTCATCGAGCTCGAACACAACGGCGCCCGGATCGAGGTCTCTTCCAGGCCTTCCGACGCGATCGCTTTGGCGGTTCGGACCAACGTGCCGATCTTCGGCTCGCAGGACGTCCTCGACGAAGCCTCGATCTTGATCCGGGACGATGAGGAGCAGGAGGTCGAGAAGTTCAGGGAGTTCCTCGACCAGGTGAATCCCGACGATTTCGCCGGTGCTTGACCAGGCAAGATTCGTCCCAAAAGTCTCGACGAGACATTGAAGGTTTGCTCACTCTCGACGAACCATTGACACCCCCGCAACGACAGTCGTAGTGTTGCATCCGCGTAATTACCGGGGTGTCAGGGAGCGGGTGGTCATGCCGAACGCCGATGACGGGTACAGAGGCCCCCAGGTCTGCAAGTTCGTGGGGATCACCTACCGCCAGCTCGATTATTGGGCCCGCACGAAGCTCGTTGAGCCCGGCGTCAGGCCGGCCGAAGGGTCGGGGAGCCAGCGCCTCTACAGCTTCACCGACATCGTCCATCTCAAGATCATCAAGAATCTTCTTGACGCCGGCGTCAGCCTCCAGCAGACCCGCCGGGCCGTCGATTACCTTCGCAACGAGTTGAAGCAGCCGCTCGAGGAGGTCACGCTCCTCTCCGACGGACACTCGATTTACGCGTGCCGGTCCAAAGACGAAGTGATCGACCTGCTCGCGAGAGGCCAAGGTGTCTTCGGGATCGCGGTCGGGAAGGTCTACGAGGAGCTGCAGGGAACCGTTGCCGACCTCAACGAGCGGCGAGAAGCGTCGCAGGCGCCGGACGCCCGCAAAGTCCGGGGCGGCTAGCCCGCCGCGTCTCCGGCGCGACGGCGGCTTGCCGAGCGACCGTGCCGATTTCGCCCATGCAAGCGAGCGCCAGTTCGCGAGGCTGCTCGACTTCTATCAGATCGAATGGGATTACGAGCCACGTTCATTCGACGTCGAGTGGGGCACCGAAGGCACCGTGACCAAGCGGTTCACGCCGGACTTCTATCTGCCCGCGTTCGACCTCTACATCGAGATCACGACGATGAATCAGAAGCTCGTCACCCGGAAGAACCGCAAGGTTCGGCGCCTCCGCGAGCTGTACCCGACCGTCAAGATCAAGATCTTCTATCAGCGCGATTACCTGGCTCTCCTGGAGAAGTACGGTCTCGACGGCGAAGGCGCGCTGAACGCGTAGCCGGCAACTGCTCCGAACGTACGCCTTGCTAGGATTCGGTCCGCCTTCCCTCCTGCTGTTCCGATGGGGGAGATCCAATGGAGTTCGCGCCGCATACCGATGACGACGTTCGGCAGATGCTGGACGCGCTCGGTATATCGTCAATCGACGAGCTGTTTGCGCCTATTCCCGCGGGACTCCGGTTCGACCGCGATCTCGACATACCCATCGGGCTGTCCGAGATCGAGGTGCTTCGCGATCTCGCCGGGCTCGCCGCCAAGAACCGCTCGGCCGATGATCTGATCTGCTTCCTAGGAGCAGGCGCGTACGACCACCATGTGCCCTCGATGGTGTGGCCCCTGCTTTCGCGCGGGGAGTTCGCCACCTCCTACACGCCGTACCAGCCGGAGATGTCGCAAGGGGTGCTCCAGGCGCTGTTCGAGTACCAGACGATGGTCTCGGAGCTGACCGGGCTCGAGATCTCCAATGCTTCCTTGTACGACGGCGGGAGCGCGGTGGCGGAGGCGGTTCACATGGCTACCGCAGCGACCGGGAGGCGGGCCGTCGTCGTCGCCGGGTGCGTCAACCCGCTTTACCTCGGCGTGCTCAGGACGGTCGCGCGCGGTCCGGAGGTGGAGGTACGCGAAACCAGATGGGGGAGCGGAGGTACCGCCGATCTCGACGCGGTTCGCGCCGCTGCGTCTGACGCATCGGCAGTGATCGTTCAGCATCCGAGTTTCTTCGGCACCCTCGAGGACGTGGGGGCGCTTGCGGACGTCGCGCACTCCGGGGGCGCGAAGCTCATCGTGCATTTCGACCTGACGTCCGCGGGCTTGCTCGAGGCGCCCGGCGCGCTCGGCGCGGACGTGGTCATCGCCGAGGGACAGCCGTTCGGGAATCATCTGAACTTCGGCGGCCCCTACGTCGGAGTCATCGCGTGCCGGCGAGAAGACGCGCGGCGGCTCCCCGGCCGGCTCGTCGGCGAGACCGTCGATCGCGAAGGGCGCCGCGCGTTCGTCCTGACGTTGCAGGCCCGCGAGCAGCACATCCGGCGCGAGAAAGCCACCTCCAACATCTGCACGAACCAGACGCTCAACGCGCTCGGCACGGCGATCGCGCTGGCATGGCTCGGCCCGGCGGGGCTCCGCGAGCTGGGCGAGACGTGCCTGGCGAAGGCGCGCTACGCGCGCGACCGGCTCGTCGAGGTAGCCGGAGCCCGGCCCGCGTTCGACGCGCCATTTTTCAAAGAGTTCGCGATCCGGTTGAGCGCCGACGCCACCCGCGTATGCGAGCGTGCCGCGGCGGACGGGTACCTCGCGGGGCTGCCGGTTTCGCGGTTGCTGCCGGGACGCGGGCTCGATGACGTCCTGCTCGTCGCGGTGACCGAGCGGCGAACGCACGAGGAGATCGACGGACTCGCGGAAGCAGTCGCGCGGGCGTGCAAGGAGGAAGCGTGAGCGCGCCGGCGCGTCCCCGGCTCGCGCTCGCGGAGGAGGCGCTGGTGTTCGAGCGCTCGCGGCCGGGCCGCCGCGCCGGCCGGATGCCGGTGCTCGACGTGCCCGGCGCACCGCCGGATGCGATCCCTGCGGCCATGCGCCGCAGGGCGGCTCCACGGCTCCCCGAAGTGTCGGAGAACGAGCTGGTCCGCCATTTCACGCGGCTCTCGCAGCGAAACTACGGGATCGACACGGGGTTCTACCCACTCGGGTCGTGCTCGATGAAATACAACCCCAAGCTGGCGGAGGATGCCGCTGCGATGGCGGGCTTCCGGCGTCTGCATCCGCTGCAACCCGAGTCGCAGACACAGGGCGCGCTACAACTGCTCGTGGAGCTCGAACGCGCGCTCTGCGCCGTCACGGGGATGGCCGGCGTGACGTTCCAGCCGGCGGCAGGTGCGCACGGAGAGCTCACGGGACTGCTCATCATGCGCGCGTTCCACGAGCGCAACGGACAGCGGCGGCACCGCGTGATCATCCCCGACTCGGCGCACGGAACGAACCCTGCGTCGGTGACGCTCGCGGGGTACTCGACCGAGGAGGTTCCCTCCGACGCGCGGGGCCTGATCGACGTCGAGGCGCTCGAGCGCATGGTTTCCGACGACGTCGCCGGGCTGATGATCACCAACCCGAACACGCTCGGGCTGTTCGAGGAGAACATCGAGCGCGTCGCGGCCGCGATCCACTCGGTCGGCGGGCTCCTCTACTACGACGGCGCCAACCTCAACGCGATCCTCGGCCGGTCGCGTCCGGGCGACATGGGGTTCGACATCGTTCACATGAACCTGCACAAGACGTTCGCGACACCGCACGGTGGGGGAGGGCCGGGCGCCGGGCCGCTCGCCGTCTCGGAGCGGCTCGTGCCGTTCCTGCCGGGCCCTCGCCCTGCGCTGGATGAGGCGACGGGACGATACACGTGGGACGAAGGCGACGAACGCTCGATCGGCCGCATGCACTCGTTCTGGGGGAACTTCGGAATCCTCGTTCGCGCGTCCTCCTACGCCCGGGCGCTCGGCTCGGACGGATTGCGTCACGTCGCGGAGCGCGCCGTTCTGAACGCGAACTACCTCGCTCACCGGCTGCGCGGAACCTACGACCTCGCTTTCGACGCGCAGCCGATGCACGAATTCGTTCTGAGCGCGCGCAAGCAGAAAGTACGCGGCGCGAAAGCGATGGACATCGCCAAACGCGTGCTCGACCACGGCTTCCACGCACCCACCGTGTACTTCCCGCTGATCGTGGACGAGGCGATGATGATCGAACCCACGGAAACGGAGACCGTCGAGACGCTCGACGCGTTCGCCGACGCGTTGATCGCGATCAACGCAGAGATCGACTCGGCGCCGGAGTTGTTGAAGACCGCGCCTCACGCCGCGCCGATCTCCCGTCCGGACGAGGCGCGGGCCGCGCGCGATCTGAAGCCGCGCTGGTACCCCGACGACCACGCCGTCGGGCACGAGTCCGGCTCCGCCGGGCCCGCGGACAAGCCGACGATCTAGCCCGTCCCCGGTATATATCGGATCTGATATACTGCCCCGAGTGGATGCCGGGGCTCTCCTACGCCGGGCCCGCCGGGAACGGGGTCTGAGTCAGGCTGCTCTGGCAAACGCGGCGGGTACGTCTCAGCCGGCAGTCGCCAGGCTCGAGGCGGGCGGGCTCTCTCCTTCGGTCGACACCCTGGAGCGCCTCTTCAAAGCGCTCAACCTTCGTCTCGAGCTCGGCCTCACCCCGGTCGACACCGGTATCGACCGGACGCTGATCGCCGAGCGTCTTCGACTGTCTCCGCTTCAACGGCTCCGACGCCTTCGCGACGAGGTCGCGGGCGTGGAAAGACTTCGGCGTGCGATGCCGTCGAAAGCTCGATGACACCCGCCTCGTACGATCCCGAGAGAGCGCTGAAGGTGCTTGCCCGTCATCGCGTTCGATTCGTTCTGATCGGTGGAGTGGCAGCCACCCTCCACGGCTCGCCGTTACTGACGGCCGACGTCGACGTTGCCTACGAACGGACGAAGGAAAACCTGACCCGATTGGCGGCAGCGCTCCGAGAGATGCACGCCCGGCTGCGCGGCCTCGAGCGGGACCTTCCTTTCCGGCCCGACGCTCGTACGCTCGAGATGGGGTCGAACTTCACATTCGCCACCGACGTCGGAGACCTCGACTGTCTCGGCTGGACGGAAGGCGTGGCAAGTTTCGCCGACCTCGAAGCGCGCGCCGTTCGGTTGAGATTGGGTGCTGAGGAGGTGCTCGTCGCGTCCCTCGACGACCTCATCGCGATGAAGCGCGCGGCCGGCCGGCCGAAGGACAAGATCGCGGTGATGGAGCTGGAAGCGATACGCGACTCTCGAAACGACTGAAGACTTACCCCGATGGGGGAGCGGGGCGGTCGTGGAGCCGGAAGCGCTCGAGGCCGGCGAACATCTCCGGATCGGCGAGGGTCGCCTCGCCTCGCCGGGCCTCCGCCTCGATCCCGTCGAGCGCGATCGCGGACTCGCGGTCGGCCAGCATCGACGCCTGCGGGTAGCCGGCGATGTGTGAGGCGAGCTGAAGCGCGCGCTCGAAATGGCGTCCCGCGGAAACGACCTCCTGCACGAGCCCCATCCGATGCGCGGCCGCCGCGTCGATCCGCGCGCCGGTCTCGATCAGATAGAGCGCGTTGCCCAGCCCGACGATCCGGGGCAAACGCTGCGTCCCGCCGTCGATCAACGGGACACCCCAGCGCCGGTTCAGAACGCCGAAGGTGGAGGTCTCGTCGGCAACTCGGAAGTCGCACCAACAAGCCAGTTCGAGCCCGCCCGCGTAGCAATACCCGCCGATCGCGGCGATCGAGGGCTTGGACGTCGCGAGTCGCGAGATGCCCATGGGACCGGACTCGGCGGCGCCCGGGCGTCCGAGCAACGATCCCGCCGCCTTGAGATCGGCGCCGGCGCAGAACGCTTTTTTCCCGGCGCCGGTGAGAATCATGACGCGAGCTGCGGCGTCGGCGTCGAAGGCCCGCACTGCGTCCTCGAGACCTTGCGCGGTCTCGGAGTCGACCGCGTTATGGACGTCGGCTCGATCGATCGTGATGATCGTCACCGCGTCGCGCCGCTCGGACCGCACTTTCACGGCCGCAACCGTACCAGTCGGAGACGGAGTTCAGGGGCGTACGACATGGACTTCGAGCGCCTTGAACGACGCCCATACGCCCGCTCCTTCGGCGATCCCGAGCCGATGCAGCGACGCCTGGGTGACTTCTGCGACGAGCGCCGGCGACGAGCCGATGCCGACGCGGGCCCGCTCGCCTTCGACGCTCACGAAGCGAACGGTGCCGTGGAAGACGTTGCGTGGAGACCCCTCCGGGCGCTCCTTATGGAGCGCCACATCGGCGGGACGCAAGACGCCGAGGATCTCGGCCGTGGGAATGGCCATGCCGCCGGGCGGCACGCACGCGACATCACCGTCGCCCGTTCGGATCACTGCAGTCCCGTCGCCGGCAGGGTCCAGCCTGCCGATGAAAAGATTCACGCCGACGAGATCGGCCGCGTAAGCCGTACGGGGAGCGGCGCGGATCTCGTCGGGAGCGCCGGTCTGGGTCACGCGACCTTCTTCGACGAGCACGAGCTTCTCCGCGAGCGTCATCGCGTCGACGGGGTCGTGAGTAACGACGATCGCAACGCCGCCGAACGAGGCGAGCTCGCGGCGCAAGAGGGCCCTGATCGTCGTGCGCGAGGAGACGTCGAGCGCCGACAACGGCTCGTCCAGGAGCAGGAGAAGCGGCGAGCCGATCAGCGCGCGAGCGAGCGCGACGCGTTGTGCTTCGCCGCCCGACAGGCGATCGGGTTTCGCGCCGGCGAACGCCGTCGCCCCGACCCGGCCAAGTATGTCGAGCGCCTCGCGCCGGGCCCGGTCGGCGCGCATCCCGCGAGCGCGCAACGGGAAAGCAACGTTGTCGAGCGCGGTCAGGTGGGGGAGAAGCAGCAAACCCTGGAACATAACGCCGACCGGCCTGCGAGAAACCTCTACGTGGACGCGCGCGTCGTCGAGCGTTTTTCCGTCGAGCGCGACGCTCCCTTGTTCGGGTCGGATGAGGCCGGCGAGCATCTCGACGAGCGTGGTCTTCCCGGAGCCGTTCGGGCCGAGCACAGCCACGGTCTCGCCCGTCGCTGCGGAAAAGGCCGCCCTGAGCGCAAAGCCGTCGCGACGCGCCGAAACGTCCACCTGAAGGCTCATGGCGACAGGAGGCGACCGCGGAGCGCGATCATCGCGGCGAGCGAGATCGCGACCAGCAGCAGCGCTTGCAGGATCGCGCCGCCCGGGTCGCTCTGGAGCGTCTGGTAAACCGAGAGCGGAAGCGTCTGGGTGCGGCCTGCGATGTTTCCGGCGAAGGTGATCGTGGCGCCAAACTCTCCGAGCGCGCGAGCCGCCGCGATCACGACGCCGGCGATGATCTGAGGCCGGAGCAGCGGGAGCGTCACGCGGCGCAGCACATACCAGCGCGACGCGCCCATCGCCGAGGCGGCTTGCTCCAGGCGCGGATCGATTGAGCGGAGGCCGCCCTCGACCGCAAGCACGAAGAGGGGAGTGGCGACGAACGCCGCCGCGAGGATCGCGGCGCCGGTCGTGAACGGGAGCCGGATCCCGATGGCTTCGAGCGGCCTGCCGAGCAGGCCCCGTCGCCCGAGCGCGGCGAGCAAACCGATCCCGCCCACGACCGGCGGAAGAACGATCGGCAGCAAAACGATGCCGCGAACCAGCGCTCGGCCGCGGAATCGTCCGCGCGCGAGGACGATCGCAGCGGGAAGACCGAACAACAAAGCCAGCGCGACGGCGCCGCCGGTAACGACGAGCGACACACCGAGCGCCGTACGCGCGCCATGTGACGAGAGGGAACCGAGGTCGCTCCACGGCGCTCGGATGGCGAGACCGGCCACCGGGAGAACGACGAATGCGACCCCGAACGCAGCGAGGACCAGGACGCCGCGAGGAGGAGCAACAACGGCTCGCTCGCCTTCGCGGTTCATGTCGGGGAAAGGAAGCCTGCTGCGCGAAGGATCGCCCGGCCGCCGTCGAGCACGTAAGCGACGAACGAGCGGGCAAGCGATACGTTTTTCGACCCCGCGACGACCGCGATCGGGTACGACGCGAGGACATTGACGACGTCGGGGATCACGATGATGGTCACCGCGCTTGATACCGAGGGTGATACGTCCGTCGTATAGACGACGCCGGCGTCGACCTCGCCGAGCACAACCTTCTGCACGACGCTCTTGTCATCGACTTCGTTCGACGGCGCGCTGTGCAATGTCAGTTTCGCCTTCTCGAGCATCTGGCGCGTGTACGTCCCGGCGGGGACACCAGGGGCCGCAATCGCGAGCTTCAGACCGGCGCGCGTGATGTCGGATAGGGAGCCGATGTGGGCCGGATTGTCCCGCGGAACGATCACCACCAATCGGTTGCGCGCGAAGAGCGCTCGATCGAGGACGCCGGGGGAGCGAGCGACGGCTTCCATCGGGTCGGCAGACGCGGACGCGAAGACATCGGCGCCGCCTCCTTCGGTGATCCCCGCCGCGAGACCGTCGGACGGGCCGAAGTTGAACCGGATGTGTGCGCCCGGATGCGCGCGCTCGAAGACGCTCCCGATAGCTGTGAACGATTCGGTCAGCGACGCCGCCGCAAACACGAGGATCTCGCCCTTCGGCCCGCCACCAGTCGTGGCGCTTCCAGAGCAGGCGGTCGCCACGAGCAGGAGCGCGACCGCGATCCGTTTCACGCGGGAACCTCGACGACCACGTTCGTCGCTTTGACTGCAGCGACGGCCTGCATACCGGCTCTGAGTTCCAGCTCTTCGACTGCCTCGCGCGTGGTGAGCGCCACGATGCGATGGGGCCCCGCGAGGATCTCGACCGTCGCGACCAGCCCGTGGACCTTGACCTCGGTCACGACGCCGGCGAAACGGTTGCGAGCGCTCTGGCCCACGATGGGCCGCGCGGGGGAACGCCTGCGCTCGGCGAGGAGCCGCGCCACCTCGGCGGCGGGGATCAAACGCTGGCCGCCCTTTGTGCGTTTCACCTTGAGGCGTTTCTCGCGCTCCCAGCGCCGAAGCGTTTCGACGCGAACGCCGAGAATAGCCGCGGCATCCCCAATCCGATGTACCCTTTGCATGGTAAGAGCCATACCTAGATTCCTACGACATCATATGCAGGTAACTCTACCTAATTGAAATTTGGAAGCTCTGCTCGATCCCCAGGTCGAAGAAGAACGCCTTGGTGGACTTCGATGTCATCTGCGTGCCACGATCAGAGCCCCCGAGCGGCAAGCGTCACGTCTTCGGCGAGCAGTCCTTCGTTTGCCAGCGCCTTGCCCCATGCGGTCTGCACGGATTCGAGGTGAACTCCGCACCGAAATAACGGCCGGCGATCTTGCGCGAGCACTCGCGCGATGCGACTTCCTCTGAGAGCACGGCGGTGAGATGACGGCGGGCTCTCGACTAACGGTGCGCGATGAAGTTGAAGAACATCGTTTGACTAAACTCTTCGTAGGAGTATGGGCCGTTGCCGTCAAGGTCGAATATTCGAAGCCCCGCCTCCATGCATAGGAGTTGGTGAACATCCTTCAAGCGCGTGCCGTACGGATTGTCGACCCCGCTGCTTTCGAAAACCACGATGGGTCGATACCTGGCGATGGTCATCCGCGCGCCGTCCATCACGAGGTATTCAGCGCCCTCGACATCGATCTTGATCAGATCCGGGATGTACTCTGGAGGAATCGCATCGTCGAGTCGCTCAGTGCGCACAGTAATGTGCTCGAGATCGACGCCGTCGGGATAATCCCGTTCTCGCAAACCGCTATATGCGGGCAGGTTCTTCACGTGCACGAACGGACGCGTCCCCACCGTGTTAGATAGAGCGACGCATCTCACATCCACGGTCGGAAATCGGCGTGCGAGTGTCTCCGCGAACTCGGGTAGGGGCTCAAATGCGATATGACGTCCGTTCGGCGCCGCGCGCACGATGTCGGCCAAAACATCCCCCGCGGATGCTCCAACGTCGATGCAGTTTGCATCAGGCGTGAGGACGCTCGTCAAGATCGCCTTGAGGTGTTGTTCGTCTCTGCGCCCGCGCGACTTCCACACGGGCTCGTCTTCAGCTACGAGGGCTCGAACCCATCGGGCGGCGCGGCGAAGCCCCAACACTTTGACTGCTCGTCGTGCTGTCTCCATGGCGACCCCTGAAGAATATCTAGCCCAACCTGCACACTCATCGTAAGTTAACGTAACGAGGATTATGGGCGTTATACGGGAGGGGTTCCCGGTCGCAGCGACTGGTCCGTTTATCCCAGCTTGAGGCCCGGGATCCAGCGTAAAACCGCTACGGCCGCCGCCCACCCGATCAGCCATGCTGCGCCGGATCTCAGCAGGAAATCGCGGAGTGTCGGTTCTGCGCCGCCGAATAACGGCCGAGGCGTT
>Ga0070708_100004051_pt1 | contig 11517 bp, 7 predicted proteins | sample KBSK5503metaG_FD_65469 | JGI IMG/M metagenome (GOLD analysis project Ga0070708, IMG submission 65469) | Corn, switchgrass and miscanthus rhizosphere microbial communities from Kellogg Biological Station, Michigan, USA - KBS K5-50-3 metaG | ecosystem: Host-associated > Plants > Roots >...
GCCCCCTGCGGTCCCCACTTTCGGGCCATTGCAGGTCGTACCATCGACGCTTTATACGCAGCCGAATGGTAAAAGGAGCACCCAACGATGAAACGCCTTCTATGGGTAGTCGTCATCTCCTTTGTCGTATTTGCTCCGTGCGCCAACGCTGACAGCATTCTCAACATCAACATTACCTATGTCACGGCCACCATGAGTTCAAATGGCGGGGTGTTCGTCACTCTGATCGGTCCGGGCACACTCATCACAGCAGACGGCGCCATGGCATGCCAAGCCTGGTGCCATTTCCCCATCCCCGACTTGACATCTGTCGCTGCTTCAGAAGTTTTTATTGCAGACTTCGGGACCGCGATAGTCGGGGGAAGAACCTACAATGACATATGTTGCCTCTCCCTCTTTTCGGTTGACGGCTCTCTGAACCCGTCGGCCAGCGGATTTGTTGGCCAAGGAGAGACGTTTAAGGTATTAAACCTTACGCTGCCCTTCGGCAATGGCTGGAGCTTTAACTTCCAGTTTTTTCCTGCCAGTGGCGGCTCTCCTGCGTACTACCAGTTCGTGGGCGGCTCGTTCAGCGCAGGGACGCCCCCCGTGGCAACGATTCCCGAACCGGGCACGGTCGGCTTGATGGCGACAGGCTTGGCGGGTCTTGTTGGGGTGATCCGAAGGAAACGGCTGATTTGCCTGAGAACGGCGAACTAACTACCTTCCGAATTCCTTGTTGGCGGGTTGCCCCGCCGCGACAAAAAAGCAGGAGGGCTTTCGCCTCCGGCTGAATCTACGCGAACAGGCGGGTTCGCGTGCGGCTCCTGCGGTCTTGGGCAAGAAAGCTTACGATACGAGGAGCAAAATCAGCAGGCACCCACTCAATGCGCAATCGCGACGTTACGTCAACGATGCCTACTGGGGTTACAATAACGGTGACAGAAGAGGACTGGGCCACAAAGAAACAGCGAAATCCATTTCTCAAGGAAAGCGGTGCGCCACAGCTGCTGTGTTCTGGGGAGACGGTCATCCGCAATGGCCGCGAACTCAACGTTCGCTGTCAGCACTACCGAATCTGGCCTCTGCCTGAAATTGCTCGCCGAGACTCTTTACGACGGCATTCAATCCAGTGGCGATCCTGTTCCGGCAGCGCTCAATGGAAGAATGAGCCAGTTCGTCCATGGAGTGTTCGAACTCTTGCAGAGCATCCGCCGACTGCGTCTTCAGCGATTCCGTAACTGACGCGACGATCCCTTTTTGAACAATCCTCATGTTTCCAGCCGCTTCGTCCATCTGGTTCCCAACTGTCTGTGCGCTGCGTGTTTTCAATTCCTGCAGAATGCGGTCGGCAACGTCTTCGATTCCGTTGCGTGTACTGTTCAGCATGTCGGAGGACATCTGACTTAGGCGTCCTTCCAGACCTGACTCCCACGACCGTACTGACTCGTCCAACATGCTTATGCGGCAATCTAACTGCTCAATCTGCTCATGCAGACGCAACGATTCCGCAGCGACCTCCAGCCGAAGTTGCTCCAATTCTTCGCGCCGCGTATTGTGTTCCCCATTCAAGCTGGTTTGCAGGGATACCAGGAGCTCGTCACTCGTCCGCCTAAGTTGGTTGCGCCCGTCCACCAGTTTCCGCTGCAAGTCTCCGACTCCGTCGCGCAATTGTTCGCGAATGGTCTCGACGATGTGCGCTGAAATCTGACCTGCCCGCTGCTCGACGACCTCGAGTTCTTGTTTCGAGCTGCGCTGAAACTGTTCTTGAACATCGCCCACCATTTTTTCAATTGCCGTCTTCGTCGCCGACAGCATACGGGTGGACTGCTGACGCGCCTCCTCGATAACTTTTGGAGCCAGTTCCTCCCGTAACCGTTGCTCCAGCTGCTGTTCCAGCTCCGGAGGGATGCTCGAGAGTGACACATCAAAGCGGCTGCGATTCGCGTCGGCGCGCGCCAGCTTCTCCTTCATGGCTGTAATCTCGGCATGGAGCGGGCGAACCAATTCCACGATCACTCCTTTTACATACTCTTCCGATAATTTCGGCCTCGCCTCGGGCCATTCGCTGGGCCCGCCGGACAACTGGACAGAGCTCTGAGCAGGCGCTGCTAACTGTGGGACTTTCGGCAGAGCAGAGGTTTGCGAAACAGTCCAATCTTTGGGAAAGTCCTGTAATCCCCAGAAATTTCCCGAGTGCGCGAGCCTCGCGCCCAGTCTCCAGCTCTGACTGTCCAATTCCATCGGTTGGCACGAGATGACCTGGGCTGTCGTCACCCGACCCTCTTTGCTGCGGAAGTGGAGTTGGACACCAGCGTCAAGTTTCACGCGCGACCGGATTGCGCAACCATGCGCATTCACCACCAGAGTTTCACAGACTTCAGAAAAGTGTGCCCCGTCTAAGCTAGTAACCAGTATTGGCATCGCGACTGGAATTCTGGAACTGCGTCGAGGTGAGATGAGGATATCTTCACTATGCATACGTAAGCCTTGTCGTTCGTGGAATGGACTTCATGCTGTGCCGAAACGGGCGGAATACCACCTTGGTCTCACGATACCTCTAAACTTGACTGTGTGAGGGCACTCGGAAGTATCAACCGCGAAGATCCCGTAGGCCAATGCACTGGCTAACTTTAGTAACCGATATGAGCCGACAAACCGCAGCCTCTCCACTGCCAAGGCGGCTGTTGCCGCCGACGCTTCAGCACGTGGATCAGATGTTGACCTAAACAGATTACACTCACAACCCCAACGCCCATGCACGCTCGCACACGTCCTTTCTGACGCGCTCGCCCCGCGCCGCACAACGCACGAGCGCGCCGGCCTCGGCCTGGGTGATCCCAGAGTGTATAAAAATCCTCTCGGCTCCCTGCGCCCGTTTGACACAGATTTCCTCCTACCCCTAACCTTGTGTCTCTAGCTTATGAAAGTTCTGGTCATCGGAAGCGGTGGGCGCGAGCATGCCCTGGTATGGAAGCTGCGCCAGTCTCCGCGTGTCTCCCAGATTTATTGCGCGCCGGGGAACGGCGGCATCAGCGAAGAAGCTGAATGCGTGTCAGCAGACTTGAAGAACCTGGAATCATTGCTGGCCCTCGCCAACCAGCTCAAGCCCGACCTTACCGTGGTTGGCCCGGAGCTTCCCCTTCAGCTGGGAGTGGTTGACGAATTCACGCGGCGAGGATGGCCAATCTTTGGGCCGGCAAAAGGCGCGGCCCAGCTTGAATCCAGTAAGAGTTTCGCCAAGCAGTTCCTGCAGCGCCATCGCATTCCGACTGCACATTACGCTATTTGCGGTTCGCCAGCAGAGGTCAAGCAGGCTCTGTCGCGCTTCAGCACGCCGGTGGTGGTGAAGGCCGATGGTCTCGCGGCCGGAAAAGGCGTAGTCATCTGCAAAACAAAAGACGAGGCTGGGGCCGCCGCGGCCGATATGCTATCCGGCAAAATGGTTGGCGAGGCCGGAGCGCGAGTCGTGATCGAGGAATGCCTGCAGGGCGACGAGCTTTCTTTCCTTGTGCTCAGCGACGGAGAACGCGTCGCTCCCCTCGTCGCAGCTCAGGACCATAAACGTGTAGGCGACGGCGACACCGGCCCTAATACTGGAGGCATGGGTGCCTATTCTTTCCCAGGCCTGCTGGACGAACAGATGACCAACTGGCTCTTGCAGCACATTGCTCGTCAGGTCGTGGAGGGCATGAAGGCTGAGGGGATGGAATACAAAGGCATCCTGTATTGCGGGCTGATGATGACCGCGCGCGGCCCGATGGTGCTTGAGTTCAATTGCCGCTTTGGCGATCCGGAGACTCAGCCCATCCTGATGCGGATGGAAAGTGATTTACTCGAAGCCATCGAGGCCTCGATCGAAGGCCGGGTCAGCGATGGCGACTTTCGCTGGTCGCAGGATGCTTCAGTGTGCGTGGTGATGTCCTCCGGCGGGTATCCGGGAACGATTGAAGTGGGGAAGAAAATTACCGGGATTGAAGAAGCGGAGAAAGTGAAAGGTGTGAAGGTTTTCCACGCAGGAACGAGCACGCGTGATGGCGCTTACTATACCGCCGGCGGCAGAGTGCTCGGAGTAACGGCCCGCGCGGAAAACTTGCCAGCCGCAGTTGCTAGCGCCTATGAGGCCGCGGGCAAGATCCAATTTGACGGCGCGCACTACCGCAAGGACATCGCGGCCCGCGCGTTAAAAAAATAGCCGAGGCAAATGAATGAGCAAACCGCTGGTTTCGATTGTGATGGGCAGCGACTCTGACCTTGAGATCATGCGCGAGGCAGCGAAGGCGCTCGAGGGTTTCGGGATTCCTTACGAGATTGACGTAACCTCGGCGCACCGTTCACCGGACCGCACGGCAGAATACGCGCGGAATGCCGCAGGACGTGGCATCAGCGTCATCATTGCCGGGGCAGGTGGCGCGGCACACCTCGCGGGAGTAATTGCGGCACACACTACGCTGCCGGTGATAGGAGTTCCTATCCCTTCGACTTCCCTGAACGGCCTCGATTCACTTTTGGCGACCGTGCAGATGCCGGCAGGAATTCCTGTGGCGACGGTCGCGATTGGCAAGCCGGGAGCGACCAACGCTGGAATCCTGGCAACACAAATCCTGGCAGCCGCCGATCCGGCGCTGGCCAAGAAACTTCAAGCGCACAAAGAAAAGCTGGCTAAGGGAGTAGAAGAGAAATCGCGCAAGATGAAAGAGAACGGGCCATAAAGCCCGGACGAGGCCGTCCGGGCCTACATAAAATCCATGCATGTAGGGGTAGGTGCCCTCACCCGCCCACCGGAGCGCAGCTCCGCGGGAATCAATCCAGCTTAAGCGTCCGCAAATATTCCCTCAGCGGCCCGCCCAGATCCTCCCGCTTCAACGCAAATTCGATCGTTGCCTGAATAAAACCGAGCTTGTCGCCGGCGTCGTGGCGCTTGCCCTCGTAAACATACGCGTACATTTTTTCCTGCTTGAGCAGCAGACGCATCGCATCGGTAAGCTGAACTTCCCCGCCTTTGCCGGGTTCCGTTCGCGTAAGAACCTCGAAGATGGCGGGAGTCAAAATATATCTGCCAATGATCGCCAGATTTGAGGGCGCTTCTTCAAGCGGCGGTTTCTCGACCATGTTCAGCACTTCATAGAGCCGTCCGCCGTGATGGCCGTCCGCCGGTTTCACATTGAGCACGCCGTACGCGGAAATCGCTGCTCCTTCCACAATCTGGGTCGCAATCACAGAGCACTGGGTCTGCTCGAAGACCCGCATCATTTGCTTGAGCACCGGCACTTCGGCGTCAATGACGTCATCGGCAAGCAGCACCGCGAACGCCTCATTGCCAACCAGCTCTCGCGCTGTGAGCACGGCGTGTCCAAGGCCCAAGGCTTCCTTTTGGCGCACGTAGGCCACATGGATCATGTCGGAAATCTGGCGCACTACTTTGAGCAGCTCCGTCTTTCCCTTCTCTTCAAGTATTCGCTCGAGCTCGAAGCTGACATCGAAATGATCTTCGATCGCCGTCTTACCCCGGCCGGTGACCATAATGATCTGATTGCAGCCCGCCGCCAGCGCTTCCTCTACGCCATATTGGATAATCGGCTTATCCACGAGCGGCAGCATCTCTTTCGGCTGGGCTTTGGTGGCGGGAAGAAAACGAGTGCCCAGACCCGCAGCCGGAAATACCGCTTTGCAAACTTTCATTCTCATCATTGGCCTTCGACAGAATTGAAGAAAAGCTTTCGATGCCGATTTCGCTTACAGGGTAGGGCTATCATTTCCCAGCATCGCCTTCCGCGCAATCCTGAGCGGCACGGCGCCCTGCTGCATCAGCCGGTCGTGAAATTCCATCAGACTGAAATCCTTGCCACGCATTTTATGGTAGTCGTCGCGCAGTTTCAGGATCTGCAGCTTGCCTAGTGTATAGACGAGGTACGTGGGGTCCGAAGTGCCGCGCTTGGTTTCCACGTCGGCCACGGCAGGCGGCTGGTAGCCCTCCTGGATGAAAAACTGTTTCGCCTGGTCGAGAGTCATATCGCCGGTATGCATTTTGATCCCGACGATGAAGCGGGCGTTTCGCAACAGGGCATCTTCCAGTTGTCCCATGCGCAGTTTGGGATCGCCATTCCCGTAGCCTTCATCAAGCATCATCTGCTCGGAGTAGTGCGCCCAGCCTTCGGCGTTGCTCCCGCAAGCAACCAGTTTCCGGACCTTTGAAGGCAACTGATTGATCCACAAGAATTGCACGAAATGACCCGGGAACGCTTCATGAATTGCCGTGCCCGGAATCATGCTGTTGTTGAAAGTCTTCATCCATTCTTCAGTTCGGTCCGGCGTCCATTTCGGATCAGGGGTAGTCACATGAAAGAAAGCTTTTGTGTCCTTGGTTTCATACGCGCCGGGAGTGTCTATCGAGGCTTCGGTCGTCGCCCGCATAAATGGCGGGGTCTCTTCCAGGAGGGGAGGTACCCCTGCAGGAATCGTAATGATCTTCTTTTCCTCGATAAATTGCCGCAGGCCCCCAAGAGTATCGCGAAAGGCCTGCAAGAGCTGGTCCGCCGGCGGATGATTCTTCTGAAGTTCTGCCAGCACTTCCTGCACGGAATGCTTCGGATCAATTTGCGCGGCGACCGCTTTCATCTGCTGCTGGTTTCGGCGCAGGTCGGAATAACCAATTTCGAGCAGCCGGCCGGTTGGGATGTCCACCATCTCGTCATATAACAGCTTCTTGCGATAATTCTCGGCTCCGAGCCTGAAGTCTCCATTCGCATGGGGCAAGAGTGAATCCTGCAGGTATTTCTGGTAGCTTTCGAACGCATCGCTTACGGTCTGATTCACTGCTTTGAAATCGGCCAACAATTTCGCGTCTTTCACTTCAGAAAACGCTTGAGGCACGTCATTGCGGAAGAATTCAGTCTCGTCCGGCAGTTGTTCAAGTGCAATTTCTGTATAAATTCGCGGCGGGTTTTGCAGGTTCTGGCGCGCCGACTCTAATGCTGCGGGCAATTGCCGCTCACGCTCAATAACTGAACGCAGCCGCTCTTCGGGAGGAGCAAAGTTCCGCTTCATGAGAACGAAAACGCTATTCGTCACGCCGGAGGTGTAGCTGTCAGGGTCTTTCCTCCACATCTGAATATTTTCCAGTTCCAGCAAGTCGGAATGAATCGAACTGACAATCCAGTCGAGATCGGCAGCCGTATCCGGAGGCAACTTTGAGCGGTCCACCGCGGCGAACTTGTTGAGGAAGTCCTTGGAGCCCGCGATTTCGCGATCACGTGCGGCGGCGGAGAAGTCGTCTAGCTTCGAGTCGTACCGGTGAAAGCCCGATTGGGTCGCTTGCGTGGGGTGGAGCGGAAAGTAAAAATCGAAATACTGGTTTACAAGTGCGTTGAAGGCCGCAGGGGCATCCGCCGGCTGGGCATGCATTGGCATGGCCGCGGACACGAAAAGGGCGACGGAAAAAATAATCCAGCACGTTTTGTTCATAGAGTTCCGCTACAAACCGTATCACAAATTCGGATATTGGCTATTGGTCCTTGGCTGTTGGCAAGGCAGCTGACACTGAGACGGCTCACGCCACCGAAGGCGAGCCCTTCGGCTCAAACAGATTTTCCAGAAGATGTTGCAGTTGTTCCAGAAGCTCTCTCGCGCCTAGTCCCTTGGCGACGAACTTGAGCGTACCATCTGGAAGAAACTGTACGCCTCGCTGCATCGAAACGAACCTCGCCAGTTTTTCCGCATCCACCGGAGCGTCCTGGCGGAATTTCACGCTGACCAGATCGCGTTTCCGTTCGATTCCGGTCACCCCTGCCTGGACCGCCTGCAATCTCAAAGCTGCGTATCGCAAGAGCTGTTGCACCGGCACCGGCGGCTCGCCGTAACGGTCTCGCAGTTCAGCATCCACGTCCGTCAGTTGACGCTCGGTCTCAACTCCGGCGATCCTCTTGTACATCCGCAGCCGCTGATTTTCCTCTGGAACATATTCAGCCGGAATCCGGATGTTGAGTCCGAGGTTAAGCTGGGCTTGTGGCTGCGGCTCAGCTTCGCCCTTCATCTCGCGCACCGCTTGCTCCAGCATCTGGGTGTAGAGATCGAATCCGACGGCCTCGATGTGACCGCTCTGCTCTCCGCCCAACAGATTACCCGCGCCGCGAAGCTCCAGGTCGAGCGCAGCAATCTTGAAGCCTGCGCCGAGATCGGAAAATTCCTTCAGCGCCGCCAGTCGTCTTCTCGCAATCGGCGTTAGCTCGATGTCTGAGGGAATTAGTAAATACGCATAAGCTCGCCGGTTGGACCGCCCCACCCTGCCGCGCAACTGATAGAGCTCCGAAAGCCCGAACCGTTCCGCGCGGTTGATCAGAATCGTATTGCAAAGCGGGATGTCGAGTCCGTTCTCGATAATCGTCGTCGCCACCAGAATGTCGGCTTCGTGACGCATGAATTTCAGCATCACCTTTTCCAGCTCGCCTTCCGACATTTGCCCGTGTCCGACGATGATTCGCGCTTTCGGCGCAAGTGTTTGCAGCTTCGCGGCGATCTCCCAGATGGTGTCCACGCGGTTGTGTACAAAATAGACCTGGCCTCCGCGCTCCAGTTCCTGCTCGATGGACGAACGGATCAACTTCTCGTCCCAGCTCGCCACCACCGTCTGGATGGCAATGCGGTCTTTCGGCGGCGTTTCAATCACGCTCATGTCACGCAGTCCGACTAGCGACATGTGCAGAGTGCGCGGAATTGGGGTAGCAGACATGGTCAGGACGTCCACTTCTTTTCGCATTTGTTTCAGCCGCTCTTTATGACGCACCCCAAAACGCTGTTCTTCATCCACGACCAGCAGTCCCAAGTCAGCAAACTTCACATCTTTGGAGAGCAGGCGGTGGGTGCCAATCAGGATATCCACCTTGCCCGCCTCCACTCGCTGAAGGATTTCCTTTTGCTGTTTCGGGCTACGAAAGCGGCTGATCATTTCGATTGAGACTGGAAACGCCGCAAAGCGTTGTTTGAATGTTTCGTAATGCTGGAATGCCAGCACGGTCGTGGGAGCCAGAGCAGCCACCTGTTTGTTATCGTTGATCGCCTTGAATGCGGCACGCATTGCAATTTCCGTCTTGCCATAACCAACGTCCCCACAGAGAAGACGGTCCATAGGAAGCGAAGACTCCATGTCAAGCTTCACATCCGTAATCGCAAGCGCCTGATCTTCGGTCTCGCTGTACTCGAAAGCATCTTCGAACTCACGCATCCACTCGTTGTCCGGCGGAAAACTGTGGCCTTGTGCCGTCTTGCGCTGGGCATAGAGCTTCAGCAGTTCCTCGGTCATGTCCTGCATTGCCTTGCGGACACGCGCCTTCGTCCGGGCCCACGTGGCCGAGCCCAGATGGCTCAGCACTGGCTTGGCGCCTTCGGCCGAACGGTATTTCTGTACCAGATCGAGCCGCGTCAGGGGAACGTAAAGCTTGGCCGCATCCGCGTATTCCAACAGCATGAATTCAGCATCACCGTTGCCTTGGTTGATCTCCTTCAAGCCCTGGTATTGGCCGATCCCATGTTCTACGTGGACAACGTAGTCCCCCACCTGCAGATCGCGGAAATCCGAAAGGAACGCGGAAGTCTTCGATTTTTGCCGTTGCGGCCGCGAGGCCACTGACTCGGATTCATCGAACAGATCCCGCGTGCCAAAAACGGCCAAGCCTGCATCGGGGAGAATCATTCCATCCGGGATATAGGCCTTCACCAAGGTTGTGGTGAGCACTTCGCCTGCGAAATACGCGGTTTCATCCGCGTAACTTTCTCCTCCCCGAGTTCGGCTGCCCAGGCGGAATGAGACTCCGTATTCTGTGAAAAAATCCGCCAGCCGCTCCAGTTCGCCGGTGTTCGGAGTAGCAACCAGGACACGATGGTTCTCGGCAATGTGCTTTCTCACTTGCTCCAGCATCATTGGAATCGAGCCGTGGAACCGCGGGCTTGGCTGCGAATGGAATTCAACAGAATCGAAGTCCTCCGCGTGCGTTACTCCCAGGTGTTCAATATTGGCGCCGGGAAGGGTCTGAAGTTTGTGCCACCACTGTTCGGGTGGAACGTACAGATCGGACGGCCGAACCAGGTTTCCGATCCCGCTGCGCTCGTGGGCTTCCTCGATCCGTGCCCAAAATTGTTCTGATTCGATTTTCAGCAGTTCGGGTTCGTCGGCAATCACCAAGGCATTCGGCATCAGGTCGAAGAGTGTTCCCGCGGCTCCGGCGACCGGAGCATAGAATTCCCATCCGGGAAAAGTAGTTACTCCGCCTGCCCGCACCGCCTGCTCCACAATTTCACCCGAGCCGCTGACTCGCCTTCCTGAAAGCCGCGCATGAATGCCCCCCAACAGCTCCTCGCTGACCGGAGTCTCGGAGAGCGGAAGCAATACGGCCTCATCGGCAGGAGAAGACGACCGTTGAGTTGCCGGATCAAATTTTCTGATGGACTCTATTTCGTCGCCGAAAAACTCGATCCGGACTGGTCGGTCTGCTTCGGGCGAATAAACGTCAAGAATCCCGCCGCGCAACGCATATTCGCCCGGCATCTCGACGACGTCTGTAGAGTTGTAGCCGACTGAGTTGAGATGTTCCAGCAGGTCGCCAGTATCAAAGCTCTCGCCACGACGGACGATGCGTGCTAGGCCGGAATAATATTCCATCGAGCCAAGTCGCAAAGTGCTGGCGGCGACGGGTACGACCACGATGGAGGCTGCTCCGGTCGCAATCTTCCATAGGCCAATCGCGCGCTGCTCCTGAATTTCGGGATGCGGGGAAAGATTTTGAAAGGGAAGGACGTCGCGCGTAGGCAGAGCAACAACGCTTTCCGGAGAAGCACTGCCAACCAGCTCGCAGTAGGCCTGAATCACAGGCACGAACTCATCCGCAGTCTCATTGTTACGGACAATTACGATCAGTGGCCGCGCAGCGGTCTTCTGCAGCTCCGAAATCAATAGAGCTTTCGCGGAAGGGTTGAGTCCCGAGACACGAATCCGACCCGCGTTCGCCCGGAGGTGGGAGGTAACACGCGAAAAAGCCGACAGTTTTTCAACGTCCGCAAACAAATCGCGGACGAAAGGCAGGACCATTGCTCTGTGATTCTAACAGCAGAGCAGGTCTGGCCTTCGCGCGCCAATGTCCTTCATTAAAAGGTCTAAACTTATCTTGCTGCGCCGGCGGCACCTGACGCACCAGCCTCGCCAGCGATCTCCAGAGCGTATTTCTTCCCGCCGAACGTGATTCGCGACAACGACATGCTGCCATCGCTATTTGTGGTTACCAGGACGGCGTCACTGGGGAACGGGCGTTCTACCGTTACCAGCCGCGCCGAAGTCGAGGCCACAACGTTCTTTCCCTGGTAAATTTTTAACTCAACCTGGTCGCCTGTGCCGTCCCACTGCACCTTATAGTTTCCGCTGGCTAGCTTTTTTCCGCCAACATTGGTCGGGTGTTGCAGCTCCAGCGGGCCCTTGCTGGTCGCGAACCCAATTGTGGCAGCTAGAACCACTGCTGCCAGGAAAATGCCTTTCAAACTGCGTGATGTGTT
>Ga0070708_100004052_pt1 | contig 11514 bp, 9 predicted proteins | sample KBSK5503metaG_FD_65469 | JGI IMG/M metagenome (GOLD analysis project Ga0070708, IMG submission 65469) | Corn, switchgrass and miscanthus rhizosphere microbial communities from Kellogg Biological Station, Michigan, USA - KBS K5-50-3 metaG | ecosystem: Host-associated > Plants > Roots >...
GTCGATCGACGAGGGCGAGATCGTGAAGAGCACCGTGCTGGCCATTCGCGACAACATGGTCGTCCTCGACATCGGCTTCAAATCCGAGGGCAGCGTTCCGCTCGAGGAGTTCAAGGACCATCCCGACTTGAAGCCGGGTGACGAAGTCGAAGTCCTGCTCGAGCACCTCGAGGACCAGGAAGGCTCCGTCGTCCTGTCGAAGAAGAAAGCCGACTTCATGCGCGTGTGGGAGAAGATCCGTGTCGCGTATGAGACCGATCAGCCGGTCGAAGGCACGCTCGTCAAGAAGATCAAGGGCGGTGTCGTCGTCGATCTCATGGGCGTCGACGCATTCCTTCCCGGTTCGCAGATCGCGCTTCGTCGCGTGCCGAACATCGACGAGCTGCTCGGACAGAAGTTCGAGTTCAAGATCATCAAGCTGAACAAGCGCCGCCGCAACATCGTCGTCTCGCGTCGAGTGATCCTCGAGAACGAACGGGCTGGCAAGCGCGAAAAGCTCATGAAGGAGCTCGAGAAGGATCAGGTGCGGAAGGGCATCGTCAAGAACATCACCGATTTCGGTGCGTTCATCGACCTCGGTGGCGTCGACGGCTTGCTCCACATCACCGACATGTCGTGGGGCCGCATCTCGCATCCGTCGGAGCTCGTGCAAATCGGCGCGGAGCTCGAGGTCAAGGTGCTCGACATCGACTGGACGCGCGAGCGCATCAGCCTCGGCCTCAAGCAGCTGCAGAGCTATCCGTGGAAGGACGTCGCCGACAAGTATCCGGTTGGCACGCGTGTCACGGGCAAGGTGGTGTCGATCACGAACTACGGCGCCTTCATCGAGCTCGAGCCGGGCATCGAAGGCCTGGTGCACATCAGCGAGATGAGCTGGACACGCAACGTTCGTCATCCGTCGAAGCTGGTCTCGATCGGCGAGACGATCGAAGCCGTCGTCCTCAAGGTCGATCCGAACGAAGAGAAGATTTCGCTCGGCATGAAGCAGACGGAGCAAGATCCATGGATGGTGTTGCCGCTCAAGTATCCGGTCGGCACGCGCATCTCAGGCAAGGTTCGCAACCTCACGAGCTTCGGCGCGTTCGTCGAGATCGAGCCGGGCATCGATGGCCTCATTCACATCTCCGACATGAGCTGGACCAAGCGCGTGCAGCATCCGTCGGAAGTCGTGAAGAAAGGAGATACGGTAGATGTTGTTATTCTCAACATAGATAGTGAGAACAAGCGCATCTCCTTGGGTCTAAAGCAGGCAGAGGAAGATCCGTGGCTCCGCATCGGTGAGACGTATCCGGTCGGCACGGAGCTCACCGGCAGCGTCGTCCGCTTGATGGACAAGGGCGTCGTCGTCGACATCGGCAACGACATCGAGGGCTTCGTTCCGCTCTCGCAGCTCAACGTCTCAGGCAAGACGGTCGAGAGCCCGGCGGAGGTCGTGTACGAGACGATGCGTCTCGAGATGCGCGTGCTCGAAGTCGATCCGATTCATCGTCGCATCGTCCTCGGCGTCACGAACATCCCGGAAGATCAGCCGCCCCGTCCGGAAGAGCCGCCGAAGATCATCCCGATGGAGTCGGAGCACGACATGGGATATCCACCGGTCGACATGTCGGTGATCGACGCGGGCGAGTAAGACAATACCGAATCCGCACACACAAGCGCTCTGGCGACCATTGCCAGGGCGCTTTTGCTATCGCCATATGACCAGGTCAATCCGCCCGGGACAGTTGGAACAGGTTGAGAGACAATTCGACGAACGGGACGAATCAGATGAATGTCGACCCGTCATTCTGAGCGAAGCCTAGCATGCTGCCGCTCCGAATTTCATCACGGGCCTCGGATTGCGTCTTTCATCCGTTCAAATCCGTTCATCCGTCCAATCGTTTCACAAGTCGTTATGCCCTGAGGCGGCACGATAACGCCTCATTGCGTGAGAGTCTCTCGCGGACTATCGCTCGGGCAGGCCATAACGATTTGGAAACCGATTGAACGGATCAAACGGATTTGAACGGATGAAAAGCATCGGCAGTGTTTCATTCGTTCTATTCGTTTCATTCGTTCTATTCGTTCTATTCGTTCTATTCGTTCTATTCGTTCTATTCGTGATGAAATTGGTTCCATCTCGCCTCGGGACCTCCGACGCGCCGGCGCGGAACCGCTGGACGACCCTAGAATCCGCTAGTTGGCGGGAATACCTTCCACGCCTATGACCATGCGAGAGAAGCTCGACCTCCTCGAGCGGCGGATCGCCGAGTCCGAGCAGGGCGGCGGCGCGAAACGAGTCAAGGCGCAGCACGCCAAGGGAAAGTTGTCGGCACGCGAGCGGCTCGACCTGCTACTCGACGAAGGATCGTTTGTCGAGTTCGACCGCTTCGTGGTGCATCGCTCGCATGACTTCGGACTCGAGGACGAGAAGTATTATGGCGACGGCGTCGTGACCGGCTACGGCCGCATCGACGGACGCCTCGTGTATGTCTTCTCACAAGATTTCACGGTGTTCGGCGGCTCCCTCTCCGAGCCCTTCGCCGAGAAGATCTGCAAGATCATGGACCTCGCCGTCCGCAATGGCGCACCGGTGATCGGGCTCAACGACTCGGGCGGCGCACGGATTCAGGAAGGCGTGGTCTCGCTCGGTGGATACGCCGAGATTTTTCTGAGAAACACCCTCGCGTCGGGCGTCATTCCACAGATTTCGGCCATCCTCGGCCCGTGCGCCGGCGGCGCGGTCTACTCGCCGGCGATCACCGATTTCATCTACATGACGCGCGGGACGTCGTACATGTTCGTGACCGGTCCCAACGTCGTGAAGACGGTGACGCACGAAGACGTGACGATGGAGCAACTCGGCGGCGCTGATACGCATGCGGGGACATCCGGCGTGGCACATTTCGTTCACGCCTCGGAACCCGCGTGCATCGCGGCGATTCGCGAGCTGTTCCGATACATCCCGCAAAACAATATCGAGGAGCCTCCGCGTGGGCGCGGCACCGATCCGCGCGATCGGCGCGATGAGTCGCTGCTCGACATCGTCCCCGACAACGCGAACAAGCCGTACGACATGCGCGACGTCATCTGTCGCGTGGTCGACGACGGTGGGTTCTACGAGGTGCAGCGCGAATATGCGCAAAACATCATTTGCGGCTTTGCGCATCTCGGTGCGTTCAGCGTCGGCATCGTCGCCAATCAGCCGGCGGTGCTCGCCGGCGTGCTCGACATCAGCGCATCGCTCAAGGCGGCTCGTTTCATTCGCTTCTGCGATGCGTTCAACATTCCGATCGTGACGTTCGAGGACGTGCCCGGCTTTCTCCCCGGACTGACGCAAGAACACGGCGGCATCATCAAACACGGTGCGAAACTTCTCTACGCTTACTGCGAGGCGACCGTCCCCAAGCTCACGGTCATCACGCGCAAGGCGTATGGTGGCGCGTATGACGTGATGTCGTCGAAGCACATTCGCGGCGACTACAACGTCGCGTGGCCGACGGCGGAGATCGCGGTCATGGGCCCAAAGGGCGCCGTCGAGATCCTGTTTCGCAAAGACATCAACGACAGCGACGACCCTCAACAGGCGACCGACGACAAGATCGAGGAGTATCGACAGAAGTTCGCGCATCCATACGTCGCGGCCGGTCGCGGCTATGTCGACGACATCATCGATCCGCGCGACACGCGACCACGGCTGATCGACGCGCTGGAGACGCTGCGCACGAAGCGGGATCGCAACCCGCCCAAGAAGCACGGCAACATTCCCCTTTGATGGGCGAGCGCTGATGTTCAAGAAGGTGCTCATCGCCAATCGCGGCGAGATCGCGCTGCGCGTCATTCGCGCCTGCCGCGAATTGGGCGTCGCGTCGGTCGCGGTATATAGCGACGCCGACGCTCGCGCGCCGCACGTGCGCGAGGCCGACGAGGCCGTGCACATCGGCGCGCCGCCGTCGGCGGAGAGCTACCTTCGCGGTGAACGCATCATCGAGGCGGCGCAGCGACTCGGTGCCGAGGCGATCCACCCGGGGTATGGGTTCCTGTCGGAGCGCGAGTGGTTCGCGCGCGCGGTACGCGACGCCGGCCTCGTGTTCATCGGACCGCCGCCGGAGGCGATCGCCGCGATGGGAAGCAAGACCGCCGCGCGCGCGCTCGCGGTGAACGCAAACGTCCCCGTCGTGCCGGGAACAATCGAGCCGCTGAATGATGCGGACGAGGCGCGCGCGGTCGCCGATCGCTTCGGCTATCCGGTATTGCTCAAGGCCGCGGCCGGCGGCGGCGGGAAGGGCATGCGTCTCGTGCGCGACGCGAGCCAGATGGAGTCGTCGCTCGACGCGGCGCGGCGCGAGTCGAAGAACTCATTCGGCGACGACGCGGTGTACGTCGAGAAGTACATCGTCGGCCCGCGACACGTCGAGATCCAGGTCCTCGGCGACACGTTCGGAACGATGCTCTCGCTGAATGAGCGCGAATGCTCGGTTCAGCGCCGCCATCAAAAGATGATCGAGGAGGCGCCGAGCGTCGCCGTGACGCCGGAGATTCGTCGCGCGATGGGCGAGACCGCGGTGCGTGCCGCGAGCGCCGCCGGGTACGTCAACGCCGGCACGTGCGAGTTTCTGCTCGATCGCGACGGGAATTTCTATTTCCTGGAGATGAACACGCGGCTGCAAGTCGAGCACCCGGTGACCGAGCTCGTGACCGGCATCGACCTCGTGCAATGGCAAATACGAATCGCGTCGGGCGAGCGATTGCCGTTCAAGCAAGCGGACATTGTTCCGCGCGGATGGGCGATCGAGTGCCGCATCACGAGCGAAGATCCAGCGAACGGATTTCTGCCGTCGACGGGCACCGTCTCGTACTTGCATGTGCCGGCTGGCCCGGGCGTCCGTTGGGACGGAGGCATCGAAGTCGGGAGCGAAGTCGGATTGTACTACGATCCGCTGCTCGCCAAGCTCATCGTGCACGCGCCGGACCGTGCGACCGCAATCGAGCGCATGCATCGCGCGCTACTGGAGTTGACGATCGACGGCGTCGACTCGTCGCGCGATTTTCATCTGCGCGTGATGGAAGACGCCGAGTTCCGCAGCGGCGCGATCGAGATTCAGTGGTTGGAGCGTCGACTCGAGTCGCTCACGCACACGCCGCCTCCGGCCGCGCTTGGGCGCACGGCCGCGATCGTCGCCGCACTCATTGCCGACCGTGATCGTCGAGCCGCGAGCCGCCCCGCACCAACCAGTCCCTCGAGCGGGGCCCCAGCGCAGGACGCGTGGACGCGCGTCGCGCGACTCGAGGGTCTGCGATGAGCTCCGTCGAAGTCACGATCGACAGCATTGCCGCGGGCGGCGATGGGATCGCGCGATCGGACGGCGTCGTCGTGTTCATTCCGCGCACGGCGCCCGGTGATCGCGTGCGGGCGACGCTCGACACGCGGAAGCGGTTCGCGCGAGGAACGGTCGAGGAAATACTCACGCCCTCGGACAAACGAGTGCAGCCGCTCTGTCACCACTATCGAGTCGACAAGTGCGGCGGGTGCCAACTTCAGCACATTCACTATGATGCGCAGCTCGAGGCGAAGCGGGCGATCATTCGCGACGCACTCGCGCGTATCGGCAAACGCGCCGTCGAGCTGCCTGACATCGTCCCGAGCGAGAAGCAGTGGCGCTATCGACGGAAGCTCACGCTCGGCCTTCGACGCCACGGCGGAGAAGATTGGGTCATCGGCCTGCACCCATACGATGATCCCGTGAGCGTCTTTCAGCTGACCGACTGCCCGATCACCGACGATCAGGTGATGCACGTCTGGCGGCAAGTCATGGAAGCGCGGCATTTCTTTCCACCGGGCGACGAGCTGCGCGCGTCCGTTCGCGTCGCCGACGAGGGCGCGTCAGTCGTTATGGAAGGAGGGAACGCGTGGCCGGATCGTGCGGCGTTCTTCAACGCGGTTCCGGCGGCAACCTCGCTCTGGTGGAAGCCGTTGCACCGTGCGCGCGCGCTCGTTGCGGAACGCGGCGCCGCTGGCGGGGGAGCATCGTTCGCGCAGATCAACATCGAGGTCGCGAGCGCACTCCACGAGTACGTGCTGGATCGAGCAGCGACGCATCGTCCCGAGCGCGTGATCGATGCGTACGCCGGCTCGGGTGCCACGGCGATTCCGTTGGCGCGCTCCGGCGCGCGAGTCGTAGCGATCGAGTCGGATCGCGATGCGGCGGCGCGATGCGCGGCGTCACTGCCGGAAGAATCACGCGCGCTCGTTGGCCGCGTCGAAGACCTGCTCGCGGATGCGCTCCCCGCGGACGTGGTCCTGATCAATCCGCCCCGGACCGGAATTCACGAGCAGGTTGCGGCGACGTTACAGTCCGCCGCCCAACCTCCGCGCGCCGTGATCTATGTCAGTTGCGATCCCGCCACGCTCGCGCGCGATCTGTCGCGGATGCCGCGCTTTCGGATCGCGTCGCTGCGAGCGTTCGACATGTTTCCGCAAACGGCGCACGTCGAGACGGTCTGCGAGCTCGTGCCGGAGGACGCATGAAGTACGTCGTGCGCATCGGCAACGAGGACCATGAGGTGGTGCTCGACGCCGACGGCGTCCACGCCGATGGCGACGACGTCAGCGCGCGCGTCGTTCCGATCGAGGGAACCCCGATTCGGATGGTCACGATCGGCGATGAAGTGCATCGGGTGGTCGTGCGACCCGGGGCGTCGCGCGGCGTGTACACGCTCTGGCTGGACGGCCACCGCTTCGAGGCCGAGGCGCTCGACGAGCGCACACGTGCGATCCGCGAGCTGTCAGGAGCGTCTGGCGCTCCGACGGGACCAGCGCCGCTGATCGCGCCAATGCCAGGCCTCATCGTGCGGGTTCACGTGCAGTCGGGGGATCAGGTGCAAGCCGGCCAAGGGCTCGTCGTGATGGAAGCGATGAAAATGGAGAATGAGCTGCGCGTGCAAGTCGCGGGGCGTGTCAGGACCGTGTTGGTTACTCCCGGCAGCGTGGTCGAGAAGGGTGCGTTACTCATCGAGTTGGAATAGCCCGGCATCAGGCCCGTTATTGGAGAAACAGATATGCGGCAACCGATACTGACCCTCGTTGGCCTCGTAGTGGCTGCATCACTGGACGCGCAGCGCGCGCCGTCGACCGATATTTTTCTCGCCCCGCTCTCGATCGAGGACGGGCGCCCCGTCATCGGCTTTCCGATCAATGCGACGAACCGTCCGGGGTACGACAACCAGCCGTCGTTCACACCCGACGGTCGCGCGTTTTTGTTCACGTCGACGCGCGACAACGGGCAATCTGACATCTACCGCTACGACCTCGCGTCGAAGCAGATCACGCGCGTCACCGCGACCCCGGAGAGCGAATACTCGGCGACCGTCATGCCGGGCGGCGAGCGATTCTCCGTCGTGCGCGTGGAAATGGACTCGACGCAGCGCTTGTGGAGCTTCGCCCTCGATGGCTCGGATCCGAAGATCGTGCTCGAGACGCTCAAACCTGTGGGCTACTACGCGTGGATCGACGCGAACAATCTCGCCCTCTTCGTCCTCGGGAAACCCAACGCGCTTGTCCACGCCGATGTGAGAACAGGGCGCGTCGACACATTGGCTCGCGACATCGGACGATCGCTACAGTCGTTGCCGGGTGGCGGCGGTTTCTCATTCGTGGCGCATGTCGACTCGGTGTCGACCGTCAGGGTCGTGCAGTGGCCGGCGAATTCGCGTCGCGCCGAGGTCGCGCTCGCGCCGGGCAGTGAAGACATCGCCTGGCTGACACGCGATCTCTTGCTTGCGTCGTCTGAATCGAAGCTTCTCTATTGGCGCCGAGGCGCGACCGCCCTGGCCGACGCCGCCGACTTCAGCGCGGCGGGACTCACAAGTATCAGCCGTCTCGCGGTGAGTCCCGACAGAAGGTGGCTGGCGATCGTGGCGATACCAAAGCCCTAGTTGGTGGTCGACTCGGCGGTCTGCTGCTTTTCGGCGTGGTGCTTGATCTGCTTTCCCTCGGCCAGGAACACCGCATCTTCGCCGATGTTGGTCGCCAAATCCGCCACCCGTTCGAGATTTCGGCTCACGAGGAGCAGCTCGAGGGACGGCGTGATGGTGCGCGCGTCTTCCATCATATGCGTTACGAGAATGCGAAAGACCGAGTTGTGCATCGCATCGACTTCGTCGTCGGCCTTGCAGACCTCTCGCCCCAGGACGCCGTCCGCGCGGACGAACGCCGTCAAGCTGTCGTGCAACATTTTCCGCGCACGGCGAGACATCTCGTTGATCTCGGGGTCCGGCGTGATGATTGTGCTCGTCGACGCCAGACGGAGCGCCGACTGCGCGATGTTCACCGCGTGATCGCCCACGCGCTCGAGGTCATTGGAGACCTTGATCGCGGCGATGATGAATCGAAGGTCGCGCGCCATGGGCTGCTGCAGCGCGAGCAGGCCGATGGCCTGGTCCTCGACCTCGAGCTCGAGCGCGTCGAGATCGCGATCTCCCGTCAACACGGCCTCGGCCATGTTGCTGTCACGGCTGAGCAGCGCGTCGACTGAAAGATCGAGCAACGATGTCGCGAGATCCGACATGTCCAGCAGTCGCTGCTTGAGCTGCGACAGCTGATCGTGAAAATGGCGGAAGCCGATGGCGGCGGTATCGGCAGGGCTCATCCAAACCTCCCTGTGATGTACGCTTCAGTGCGTTCGTTCGTCGGGCTGGTGAACATGCGATCAGTAGAACCGACTTCGATCAATTGCCCAAGGTAGAAGAACGCGGTCACGTCCGACACACGGGCAGCTTGCTGCAGATTGTGGGTGACGATGATGATCGTGAGGTCACGTTTGAGCTCGTAGAGCAGTTCTTCGACCTTTTGCGTTGCGATCGGATCGAGCGCGCTCGCTGGCTCGTCGAGTAAAAGCACTTCGGGTTCGTTGGCCAGTGCTCGAGCGATGCAGATCCGCTGTTGCTGTCCGCCGGACAATCCCAATGCACTCTGACGAAGTCTATCCTTGACCTCGTCCCAGAGTGCGGATCGCCGCAACGCAGACTCGACGATTGCGTCCAGATCGGCGGATTTGCGGATACCGTTCACCCGTGGTCCGTACGCGACGTTGTCGTAGATCGACTTCGGAAACGGATTCCACCGCTGAAAGACCATTCCCACGCGACGCCGGAGCGAGACAGGATCCATGTCGCGACTGTAGACGTCGGTGTCGTCGAGCTGAATCGAGCCGGAGTGTCGCACGCCCGGAAGCAGCGCGTTCATGCGATTGATCGAACGGAGGAACGTGGACTTCCCGCAACCCGATGGGCCGATGAGCGCGGTGACGCCGCGCGGAGATACGGTCAGGGTGATGTCGTGGAGCGCCTGCTTCTCGCCGTACCAAAACGAGAAGCGGTCAGCGGTAACGGCGCCGCGCGGCGCGTTCGCCCGATCGACCGCCGGCTCCGTGAGCGCCGCGGTCATCCAAATCGTCCGGTGATGTAGGCCTCGGTGCGCGGATCGCGGGGAGCGGTGAACATCGCGTTGGTTGGAGCGTACTCGACCAGCTCGCCCGCGAGCATGAACGCCGTGCGATCGGCGATGCGCGCCGCTTGCTGCATGTTGTGCGTGACGATGATGATCGTGACATCCGACCGCAGCTCGTACACCAGTTCTTCGACGCGCTGCGTGCTGAGGGGATCGAGCGACGCTGTCGGCTCGTCGAGCAAGAGAACCGTGGGCGACGTCGCCAGCGCGCGCGCGATACATAGCCGTTGTTGCTGTCCGCCCGAGATGGCGACCGCGCTCGTGTGGAGACGATCCTTGACCTCATCCCACAGCGCGGCGCGACGGAGCGCGCGCTCCACCACGTCGTCGGTCTCGCGTCGCGACAATTGTTCGCTGCGCGGCAAGATCTTGAGCCCCGCGGCGACGTTATCGCGGATCGACATCGTGGGAAAAGGCGTCGGCCGCTGAAACACCATGCCGATGTGGCGTCGCACGCCGATGGCGCTCACCGACGGAGCGTAAATGTCGCGTCCCTCGAATCGCACTTCGCCTTCGACGCGCGCACCGGGAATCGTTTCGTGCATGCGATTCAGGCAGCGCAAGAGCGTGGACTTGCCACAGCCTGATGGTCCGATGATCGACGTCACCTCGCCGGAGCGAACGCCGAACGACACGTCGCGCACGACGCGCGACGCGCCGAAGTACGCATCGAGCGACTCGGCGTCGATACACGCGGGGACGGCCGCGGCACTCGTCTGCGTTGGCTGCTCCGTCATCGGATCGGCCGCCGTCTCCTCGGTTTCGCGCCCAGTGTCGCTGGTCGGAATCGGGACCTGACGCTCAATCGCCGGCGCCGAGTCCGAACCGCGAACGTGTGACGAATCGCGCCGCGACGCTGATGATGAGGACGAGTCCGAGGAGGACGAGCGCTCCTGCCCAGGCCTGTGCGTGTTGGTCTTCATAGGGTGAGATGCCATAGGTGTAGATCTGCATCGGCAGCGCGGCGATCGGCTGACCGAGATTCACCGACCAGAACTGATTCCCGAGGGCGGTAAAAAGAAGTGGCGCCGTTTCGCCGGCGACGCGTGCCACGGCGACGAGCGCACCCGTGACGATACCGGGGAGCGCGGTTCTCAGCACCACGCTGAGCGATGTGCGCCACTTCGAATACCCGAGCGCCAACGCGGCCTCGCGAAGCGACACGGGAACGAGGCGAATCATCTCCTCGGTCGCTCGAGTGACGAGTGGAATCATCATTGCGCCCAGCGCGATGCCGCCGGCGAGGGCGGAGAAATGCCCGAACGGACGCACGAGCATCTGCCAGGCGAAAATTCCAAGCACGATCGATGGCAAGCCGTTCAGCACATCCGACAGAAAGCGGACGGTGTTCGCCAGCCGCGTTCCGCGCTGCTCGGCGAGATAAAGTCCGGCGCCGATGCCGATCGGCAGCCCGAGGACCGACGCAATCAAGATCAGGATGCCGGTTCCGACGATGGCGTTCGCCATGCCGCCGCCCGTCTCGCCGGCGGGAGCGGGCATTCGCGTGAAGAAGTTCCAATTGAGCGACGACGCGCCTTGCTTCGCCAAGTGCCAGAGAATGAGCAACAGTGGCAACGTCGCGACCACCGCGGCGAAATAGGTCAGCGCGACCATGATGTAACTCTTCACGTGCCGACGTCGGAGCGTGCGCTCGGTACTCGCCGCCAGGATGTCGCGATACGAACGGGCGAGCGCCGGTCGGCGCGCAAGACCTGGCGATGAGGCGGTCTGCGGTTGGATCATCATGACGCCTGGTTCCGTCCGACTTGCCAGACCAACCAGCGTGCGATGATGTTGACGATGATCGTGATGACGAATAGGACGGCGCCAACGGCCATCAGCGCCGACGTGTGGAGCGTGCTCGTGGCCTCGCTAAACTCGTTGGCGATCATCGACGCCATCGTGTAGCCCGGCGCAAACAACGATGCCGAGATCTCGTGCCGGTTTCCGATCACCATCGTCACGGCCATGGTTTCACCGAGTGCGCGGCCGAGACCGAGAATGATTCCGCCAATGATCCCGGAGCG
>Ga0070708_100004053_pt1 | contig 11513 bp, 9 predicted proteins | sample KBSK5503metaG_FD_65469 | JGI IMG/M metagenome (GOLD analysis project Ga0070708, IMG submission 65469) | Corn, switchgrass and miscanthus rhizosphere microbial communities from Kellogg Biological Station, Michigan, USA - KBS K5-50-3 metaG | ecosystem: Host-associated > Plants > Roots >...
GAGCGGCTCCGACAGGTTTTTCTGAACGTCGTTGGAGAGAGCTTTGAGCGGCGAGACGTAGACGACCTGGATCCCGTCCGAGAGCGTGCCGTCGAGTCCTTGGCGGACGAGGTCGTCGATCGCCGCGAGGAAGGCGGCGAACGTCTTCCCCGAGCCCGTCGGCGCCGCGATCAGCACGTCCTTCCCCGCCTGGATCAGCGGCCAGGCGCGCTGCTGCGGCTCCGTGGGCTCGGCGAAGCGTTCCGTGAACCAGCGGTCCACGACCGGGTGAAAGCGAGCGCCGTTCACGAGACCGTCAGCACCGTGTCCAGGGACTCGCCGCGCGTGGCGACGATGCGCTCGACTGTCTCACCGATCTTGTTGTTCGGTGTCGATGCCCCCGCGGTGATACCGATCGTGATGCGGCCCGCGGGCAGCCACTCGTCGCGCTGCTCCGGGTCCCGCTGGCCGACGGGGAGGTACCGGATGCTCCGCGTCTGCGGATCGATGCACTGCGCGTCCTCGACGTGGTAGGTCGGGACGGCGGCGGCGCAGATCGCCGCGAGATGAGTCGTGTTGCTCGAGTTGTAGCCCCCGATCACGACCATCACGTCGAGCGGCTCCGCAATGAGCTTGAGCACCGCGTCCTGCCGCTCCTGCGTCGCCGAACAGATCGTATCGAAGGTGCGGAAGTGCTCGGGCAGCGCGGCATCACCCCAGTGCCGGGCCATGCTCGCGCCGAGCTCCTGGGCGATGGCGAGCGACTCGTTCGAGAGCATCGTCGTCTGATTGGCTACGCCCACCTTCACGAGGTCGGTATCGGGATTGAACCCCGGCGAGATGGCGTGGGCGAAGCCCTGCAGCAGTGCATCCCGGTTGCCGTGGCCTTCGATGAAGGCGCACACCAGCTTCGCTTCGTCCATGTGGCGGACGATGATGTATTTCCCCTGCGGGTACTTCGTGACCTGGCTCGCGGTCGCCTTGGTTTCTTCGTGGAAGTACTTCCCGTGTATCACCGCCGTATAGCCGTCGCGCGCATAGGACTCGACGCGCTTCCAGACATTGAGGACCGAGCCACACGTCGTATCGACCAGCACGCACCCGACCTCGCGCAGCCGCTCGAAATCGTGCACGGTCACGCCGAATGCCGGCAGGATGACGACGTCCGCAGCCGTGACGCTGCTGAAGTCGAATGCGCCGTCCGACCCGCGGAACAGGAACTCCACGCCCATGGCCCGCAGCTTGGAGTTCACGTGGGGGTTGTGGATGATCTCACCGACGAGCAGCGTGCGGCGATCGGGGAATTTGGTACGGGCTTCGTAGGCGTATTCGACCGCGCGGTCGACGCCGTAGCAGAAGCCGAACTCGCGCGCCAGCCGGATCGTCAGGTCGCCGACCGTCAGCGCATATCCGCGATCGCGGATCGCTTCCACCACACGGCTGTGATAGTCGGCGGTGAGCGCACCTTCGATCTCGTCCTTGAGCCCGAACCCTTTGCGGAAATACGTCTGCGACACACCGTCAATCTAACGGCGTACAGCCCCCGGCGCGCACGGCATCGAGCACGCGCTGAACCTGCCAGCCGTCGCGCAGCCCCGCCGGCTCACCCGCCGGGGGCTTCCCGCCGATCGTGGCGACGAGGTCGCGCATCAGCCGCACGAACGAGCGGGCCCACATGTTGTCGACCGGCGTCTTCCCCGACAGATCGTCGGGGACGCTCGCGTCTTCCAGCGGCGCGCCCGGCGTGCCGATTTCGAGCCGGCCCTCGCCCGTGAGGACGAGCGTGCCGTCACGCCCCGAGATCTGGGCAAAGTGGCCCGGGCCGTGCTGCGCCACGACCGACAGCGTGAGCGTGACGATGACGCCGCCGGCGAGCGTGAGGACGGCGCTCGCAAACTCGTCCGCGGTCGCGGGGTGGACCGTCCCGGCGGCATCGGCGCGCTCGCGCACGAACGTCTGCGCGCGCCCGTCCACCTGCACCACCTCGCTCCCGGTCCAGAAGCGGCAGAGATCGATGAGGTGCGACCCGACGGCGCCGAGAATCCCGCCCCCCTGCGCGGCGTCGAACCACCAGGTCCACGCGGCATTCGGCGCCTGCGGCCGGCCGTCGCCGCGGATGTACGGCTTCAACACGATTTCGATGTGACGCACTTCGCCGATCGCGCCCTCGCGCACCAGCTCGCGGATGCGCCGCCGGTTCGGCTCGTAGCGCAGCTCGTGGTCGACCCAGGCGACCTGGCCGGGATGCCGCTCCGCGGCCTGGACGATCTGCCACGCCTGGGCGGCGTCGAGCGCCAGCGGCTTCTCGCACAACAGATGGCGCCCCGATTCCAGCGCGGCGATGGAGTAGCGCGCGTGGCTCGCGGGAGTCGACGAAACGACCACGAGGTCGGCGACGCCGGAGTGCGCGAGCTCGATGCCGTCGTCGAAGACGTGGGGAATCCCGAACTCCCGCGCCACCGCGTCGGCGTTGGCGCGCCGTCCGCTGGAGATCGCGGTGACCTCCACGCCGGGCACGAGCCGCAAGCCAGGCAGCTGGACCCGCCTGGCGAACCCGGTGCCGATGATGCCGATGCGCAGTGTCACAGCTGGACCTTGCAGTTCACCGTGTCGCGCTCGAGGGCCACACGGTCGGCCGTCAGCCGCACGGCGCGACGCCCCGAAATCGGCGCTTCGACACCGCTGCCGCTGACGCGCACGGAAAACGGCGGCTGCTCCGTCGTGAGCGCGGCCGTACCGGAGTCGACGATCAACCCGTGTGCCACGGTGCCGACGATGTAGCGGACCGTCGCGATCGCCCCGCGCGGCGCGGCCGAGTCGCCGCGCGACAGCAGCGGGTAGTTGCCGCCGTCCGGCGGGCCGGTGCCGTCTCGCAGCCACACGAGAATCCCATTGCCGTGCAGCCCCCCGTCGAGCACCACGCCGCGGTCGTCGGCGCAGCGCCGCGCGCGTACCGGTACCTGAAATCCGACCGTGTCGCCGCCACCGGTGATCGAGATGTGCACGTGACCGACGCCCCCGCCCGACTGGATTCCCGAGGCCTGCGTGCAACCGCAGATCGCGACGGCGCCGCCGAGGGCGAGCACCCGCGCGGGCAGGCGGATCATGTCGGAGGTACGCCCAGCTGGGCCCGCGCCGCCGCGACGCTCAGGGTATGGGGAGCGAGCGACGAAACGAGCTCGGCCGGCAGCGGCTTGGGCTTCAAACTCGCGCGGTCGACGCACACCAGGACCATCCATCCGGCCGCGGCGAGCTGGGGCGTCCCGGCGCACTGCACGTCGAAGTTGAGCGTCATCGAGGTGTTGCCGACCTTCCCGACGTACGTCGCGACGCGCAGGCGATCGTCGAGCCGCGGGGGATGGAAGAACTCGTTATGCACGGCCTTGCGGGGGAGGAAGATGTCGTAGCGCGCGAACACGTCCTTGTAGGCGAGTCCGCAGGCGCGGAACAGCTCGGTCTCGGCGATCTCGAAGAACCGCACGTACGCGCCATAAAAAATGATGCCCGCGAAGTCCACGTCGGACCAGCGAACGTATTCTTCGATGATGTAAGGCGAAGGGGGCGAAACGGAAGGCATCGCCCCGGGAAACTAGAGGTGGCTACGAGACGGCGCTAGGACGGCCGGCCTCCCCGTACGTGCGCAGGCGTCGCCACAACGTCGTGCGACTGATCCCGAGCTTGCGGGCCGCTTCAGCGAGGCGGCCGCCGGTCACCGATAGAGCCTCGAGGATCGCTTCACGCTCCTGCTCGGCGAGCGTGCCGACGAGACCGTTGTCGGTAATACCGTTGTCGGTAATGAAGACGGCCTCTCCGATCGGCGTCGGGCCGTCACGCAAGGCGACCGCGTGACCCTGCTTGTTGAGCAAGGCCCGTCGGACGTCGGGTCCGTTTCCGTTCGATTCTGCGAGTACGCGGCGAGCGGGCGGGTTCGCGTAGACGAGCCGACCATCCGGATCGAATACGGCAACACCCTGTCCCAGCGACTCCAGCACCGCGCGAATGAGCGCGTCCATCGGCACCCCTTACCACCGGTATACCCCAAATGTTTCAGTGCCGGCGGGGGCGCCGCCCTCGGCGCACCAACCGGGCTCGCTCCGTCCGCGGCAAATCGCTCAACTGCCGGCGGATTTCATCGAGCGAGCTGCCCAATATCTCCGGGCGTCTCCCCCGGAGGACAGCAAACCGTAAGGGACGATCCATCACAGGAAGATCCGGCGGGCGGAGCCGCCTCGCCTGTCCTTCCTTGAGCACCATACGCACGACCCCTGATCCACGCTCGACTTCGTACTCGAGCGGCACACGGTCCCCATAGAGGTGAACCGATCCCGGAAGGGCGTCGAGCCGGCCGCGCACTTCCGCTGGAATGACCGCCGCGGGATCCAGGGTCAGGGTGCGACCCAGGAACGCATCCCAGCTATCGACCCCCTCAAGCTGCTCCGCGATACTTCCGGCGAGCCGCTCGGGGGAGACATCGCTCAGTGTACCCCCCGAACGCCGCCAGTATTCATCGCAGCGCTGCAGTGCCCGGCGCAGCTGTCGCTGGTCGGGATGGGGGGTGCGGCCCTTCATGAACGCGTCGACCAGAGTTTTTCGCGCGGCGGCTGCCAGGTCGTCCGGGAAGGGGCTGGGGAGGGCCTCGGACTCGCGTTCCAGCTGGAAACCGTAGTATTCGAGTGTCCGCACCGCGACCAGTCGTCCGCGGCTGCGACCTTCCACGTACTCCACGACGGCCGGGCTGCGACGGGCGTAGCGGCGAATCAGCCGTTCCGGGATCTGGGTGCCTTCGATGCCGGCGCGTGGGTTGCCGAAGCGATCGGCGAAGTAGCGCAGCGGCCCGGCGATCGCTCCCCAGCTGCCACACACCGAGCCGCGTGAGACGCGTGCTTCCCGACCGTCGGCGGTCGCCTCGTCGATCACGAGATCGAACGGCTGGTAGCGAGCCACGAGATCCTGGAACTCGGCGAGCGTCCGCTCGTCGGCCAGGGGAAAGCGCTCCGGCAGGGGGCGCTCGAGCTGCCGGTACACGGACGCCGTACCGAGCGCGACGTCCTCCAGCGCCTTGATCAGCACGCCGCGCCACTCCGCCCAGCGCTCGACGGTTTCCCGGAACAGATGCCGCGGGAGCCCGTACACTTCGCCAAGGTACCCGTGCTTGTTCACGGCTTCGGCGAAGAGGTTGTAGGCGGTGAGGTGGTCGCTGCCGGAGAGGATCACGCCCTTCAGGTTGCGCGTTTCCCGCGTCATGCGGTGCAGCGAGTCGATGTTGGCCGCGACCGCCACCCGCGGCAGCAGCTCGTCGCCGGCATGTACCAGAAGCTCTCCCCAGGGGCGGTCCACGGGCATCGCCTCGACGGCTCTGCCGTAGGCGGTCAAGCGACCCTGGTCTACGAGGCCGCGGCCGGTCAACAGCTCGACGGCATCCCGATAGGCGCGGCGATCGAGCGGGACGGGAAGGTCGAGCTCGCCGGCATCGACCCCGAGTGCCGCGCATGTGATCGCGACCTGCTCGGCGTCTCCCGCGAGCTGGAACTCGGGCGGCGTCGGGCGCAGCGAGGCGAATTCGAGATTGCGGTCGCTCAGGATGAAGACTTCCCCCTGCGCCACGCGGCCATGCACACGTCCGGCCATCTGGAGGATCTCGTTGGCACCGAGATAGAGCCGCGTCAGGACGTTGCGGCCGCGGTCCACGACGTTGGTGTAACGAGCGTCGTAGATCACCACGGTATCGAGCCCGCGGATATTCAACGCCGATTGGCCGGCGGCGGTCATGGCGAGGAAGAACGGCCGTTCCACTTCGCCGTCCAGGAAGGGACGGATCACGCGGATCGGCTCCCCGCCGTGGTAAAACGCGGCGGTCAGGCCGGGCCACTGCGCCCCGAGGCGGCCCGCCAGCTCCTCGACTTCGGCGCGCGTGGGAACGAACACCGCGACGCCGCGGCGCTCCTTCAGAACGCGACGGACGAAGCGGTCGTCGAGGAAATCGAGCGGGCGCAAGGGAATCACCCGGACCCGTGCGGCACGCGCGGGATCGAACGCCGTGGTCTCGAGGACGTTCGAGGACCCGAGGTAGCGGGCGTAGAAGGTCGGATCGACGGTGGCGGACAGCCAGATGAAACGGCAGCGGGCGCGCAAGCCGAGCGCGAGGCACAACTCCAGCTCAGCCGAGGTCTGGTGGATCTCGTCGACGATTAAGGTGTCGCGCGCCGTGATGAGCCCGTCCTCGAACCAGCGCCGGGCGATCCCGGTCGTGATGATCACGAGATTCCAGGTGGGGGTCTCCGGCGTCGCCTCTCGCTCGCGATTGACCACCCCGACTTTGAGCGGCGCCCCCAGGATCTGCTCGGCGATCGGCCGGATGGCGAGCGTCTTGCCGGTACCGGTCCCGGCGACGATGCCAAACCCGTTCCCCGAGCCGGCGAGCCTGCGGATGTCCGCCCCATGCTGGCGCTCGAGCAGCGTGTCGAGCTCGAGGCTCATCGCGAGCTCGATCGTTTCGCACGCGGCCCGGGTCGGGGCGATGACGATGACCCGCCCCGTAGTCGGGCGGGCGGCGACGAACGCTTGCGGGTCGGGCGGGAGGAAATGGTCGCGGGGGGCGGAAGGCACGCGGGAAAGCTAAAACGGCCGGGAACCACTTGGGCCCCCGGCCGTCTGCAAACGTGCTGCGTCAGCGTTCAGCGTTCGTTATCGTGATCGCGGTGACGTGAATCGCGCTCGAAATTGCGATTGCGGCCACGGTCCCGGTCACGATTCCAGTCCCAGCTCCGGTCACGATTCCGGTCCCAGCTCCGGTCACGATTCCGGTCCCAGCTCCGGTCACGATTCTGGTCCCAGCTCCGGTGACGATTCCGGTCCCAATCCCGGTCATGATCCCGGTCCCAATCGCGACCCTCATGGTTGCGGGACCAGACGCGCCGCCAGTCACGCTCCCGGTCGAAATCGCGACGGAAGAAGCGGTCCCGACGCTCGTAGATGATCACCCGGTGCGGTGGACCGTACCACAGCGGCAACGGCTCATAGAAATAGTACGGATACCGGTCCGGATAGTAGTAGTAGTACGGCCGGTACACGGGTCGAATGAACGACTCGCCGATGAAGACGTCGCCCGCGATGTACGGGCGCGGCGCCCCGAACCCCAGCTGCAACTGCACGCTCGTCTGAGCGGAGGCGGTACCGGCCGCGGCCATCAGCACGAGCCCGAACAGCAATGCGATCTTTTTCATAGTTCCTCCTGGTTGCCGGGACCGTGTAATGGAAGGGCCGTGCCACACCGGTTTTGACATCCAACTAATTGTAGATATTTCAGTTACGGGTTACGTGGCAGGACGAAACGGAGCGGATAAGTGTCCTAAGCAGAGGTCAACGAGAGATCTGGGAGGTCGAAGTGGACCTACTCAAGGACCGGCTCTACTGACGCGTTACGCACCGGCGCCGGCCTCCCGCAGCAGCCGGACCACTTCCCCCTGATCGGCATGCCGCTTCAGCGCTTTTTTCGAAAACACCCGGCGTCCGTCCATCTCCACTTCGAACACGCCGCCCGACGATTCGATCAGCTTGACCTCCGCCTGCGGGAAGGCCCTGCGGATCTCGGCCGCCAGACCGGCAGCCCGGGGCTCATAGTTTCAGACGACGCAGAATTCAATGGTGACGCGCATGCGAGAACGATATCGACGCTTGACACGCCGCGCCACACGCCCGACCTTGCGCCGAGCCCCCGCAATGACTCCGCAATCCCGCCGCCGGGCGGCGCCGGCAACCATCGTCTCGATCATCGTTTCGCTGGGCGCGGTGATCGCGGTCGGCGTCGCGTTTGTGGGGTACGCCAGCGGCCGTCTCGCCACCAGCGGCACCTTCCCGCTCGCCCTCGCCGGGCTCGTCGTCGTAGGCGCTTTTACCCGCCGCTACGGCATCGCGCTGCCGGGCAACGGATTCTCGTCCTTCGTCCTCGGCGTGACGGTGTTCGCCGTCATGGAGCGAGGGTGGGAATTCGCCACGATCGTCGCTCCACTGCTGACGGTGCTGGGCGATGTGGTCCTGCGCCGGCTTCCGCTCCGCCTCGCCGCCGCCAACGCCGCCCACCTGACTCTGGGCTCGGCGCTCGCCGGGCTGATCTACGAGCTCCTGGGGGGCGCCACGGGGAACCTCGCCCTCGAGACCGACAACATCGGACCGATCGCGGTGCTGGTTGTGTTGACGATGGTGTTGATCAACGGCTCGTTCTACCTGATGCTCGCCCTGAGCCGCACCATCGCCTGGGTGGACGCCCGGCTCACCGCGCGGTGGGAAGTGATCGTCTACGGCACGTCCATCGGACTATCGCTCGCCTGGTTCAAGCTGTTCCACTCCGGGCTGCCGACGGCCACCTGGGCCCTCATCGCCGTGACGCTCGCCGGCGCGACGTACGTGTCGGCATACGTGATCCGTCTCGGTGTGCACGCCGACGAGCTGCGCCTGGTGCAGCGCCTTGCCCGCGCGATTGCCACCGACATCAACCTGGCCCGCACCTTCGCCCACATTCAGGAGACGACCCGGCGTCTCGTTCCCTGGGAGCACATCGGGTTCGCGCGCTACGACCCGGCGCGCCGGGAGATGGTGCTCGTGGCGGACACCGCGATGCGCGACGGGGGCGGGGGTGGCGGTGGGGAATTCCGCTTCGAGGCGGATACCGGGCTGACGGGGGAGGCGGTGCGCTCCCGGCGCCCGGTCGTGGCGCGCAACCTGGGGCGCGGCGACACCGTCACGCCGGGGAACGACAAGACCGGCTCGGAGATCCTGGTCCCGCTGTTTCACGGGGATCAGTTGATCGGGCTGTGGAGTATCCGTCATTCGGATCCCTGGATGTACCGCGATTCCGACGCCACGATTCTCAACCTCGCCGCTCCGCAGATCGCGCTGATCCTCGCGCTCGAACGGGCCGTGCGACCGGTGGTGGGTGCGTCCGATCAGATGACGCAATACATCGAGACGATCACGGCGACGACCGAGGAGATTCACGCGTCGAGCCAGGAGGTGGCCGCCTCCGCGCAACGGGCCAGCCATGGCGCCCGCCACGGGGCGGCTCTCGTGACCAACGCCGCGATCGAGGCGGGGGAGCTGCAACGCGGGGCCGTCGACGTAGCCGCGGCGGGAGATCAGACGCGCGAAGCGGGCGAACAGGTGGAACGGACCGCGGGGCGTGTGCGGGCGGCGACGCAGGAAGCCGTGCGTCGTTTGACCGACTTGGGACGGTCCACCGAGCATGGCGCCGTGGAGATGGGACGACTGCGCGAAGTGGCCGGCCAGGTGGAAAAGTTCTCGGAGGCCATCGGATTCGTGGCGAATCAGACCAATCTGCTCGCACTCAATGCGACGATCGAGGCTGCGCGGGCCGGCGAGCACGGCCATGGCTTCGCCGTCGTCGCCGAAGAAGTGCACAAGCTTGCCGAGGAGGCGGGGCGCGAGGCCCGCAACGTCGGGAAGTCGGTGCAGGAGACCCTGCGTGCGCTCGACCGTGCCGCGCAGCTGCTCGAGCGGATTCGCACCGAGCTGGGCACGGTGGTCGAATCTTCCACCACGCTGCTTCCCGACCTCGAGCGCATCGCCGAAGTGTCCGCGAGTACGGCGCGCGCCGGGAAGCGCGTCGCCGATGTGGCGCGCGCAACGGTGGAGCGCGCGGCGCGCATGGTGCAGACGCTGACCGAGGCGGCGGCCGGGGGGTCGGCGTCCGCCAACGAGGCGGAGGCGGTCGCCGCGGCGGCGGCCGAACAGCTGCGCGCCATCGAAGATCTGTCGCAAGGAGCGACCGAGCTGGCGACGGTGTCCGAGCGACTCGTCCAGGCGGTCGGGTTCGTTCGTGGCACTGAGGGCTCGAGCTAGCCTCCTCCCGACGGCGTTGGGCGCGGCGCTCGCGTGCGGCGGCTCCGCTACCGGGCCGGCCCCGTCGACGCCGCGCGTCGATTTCGTCGACGGCGCGATCGAGCCGCTGGTCGTGCGCGGGCAGGCGATCGTCATCGAGGGGTTCGGCTTCGGCGATTCCCAGGGCGGCGGCGCGATCGACTTCCCCAAAGCAGGCGGCGGCGCCGTGGTCGCGGGCGTGCCGGCCGGCGGATGGAGCGACCGGCTGCTGCGCTCCTCGGTACCCGACAGCGCCGCGAGCGGCGTCCTCACCGTGACGACGGCGGACGGGCGCCACCTCACCGCCACCGTCCACGTCCTCCCCCACGTTCCCTTCGACCCCGCGACCCTCACCTGGCAGACGCGGACGGTGTTTCCTGGTGCCCCGGCCGGCGTGGCACTCACCGTCGCCGCCGAGCCGCAGGGGACAGGAGTCAAAGTCGCCGTGTATGCCGCCGGAGGCGGTGAGCCACTGGGAGGTGATTCCGCCATCGTCCCCGATTCCTCGGTGTTCACGGCGCACGCGGCCCCCGGTGGCGCCATCGGCGGATGGACCCGGCAGCCGGCGCTGCCGGCACCGCGCGCCTACGCCGCGGCCGCTGCCGCCAACCGCTTCAACTCACGCCTCGCCGGACACGTGCTCTACGTCATCGGCGGAATCGACTCGGCGGGGCACGCGCGCGCGACCGTTTTCCAGGCGCTCGGCACCGCCGACACCGCGCTCCTCGCTTTCACGACGATCGAGGCGCTCCCGGCACCGGTCGCCGGCGCGATGGCGGTGGTGCGGCGTGGCCGCATCTACGTGATGGGCGGTGTGGACTCGCTGGGACGCCCGCAGACGAGCGTATTCGTCGGCAGGATCGGGCTCGACGGGCACATCGATGGGTGGTTCGTGGAGCCGTCCCTGCCAACGCCGCGGGCATACGGCGGCGGGGTCGTGCTGGACGACCAGGTCGCCGTCTTCGGCGGCGTCGCCGACAGCACACCACCCGGCGGCGGCTTGGACACGATCGCACCGCGTCTCGTGACCGCCGATACGGCACCCGCGAGCCTCCTCTCGGGATTCTTCACGGGAGTTTGGGCTCCGGCCGCCGCCCCCCTCGTTCAAGGTCGCTCGCAGTTCGCGACGCTTCCCTTCAGCGATGTGCTCCTCGTGGTCGGCGGTGTGTACCCCGGGGCGCACGCCGGCAGTGCCGAGACACTCGCGGCCTCGCTGACCGGCGGCGACTCGCTCGGCGGCTTCACCGGCCCGGTCGGGACGAACACGATCTTCGCGCTGGGAGGTGGCGCCCTCGTCGGACCGGGTGGCACCACCTGGCTCGACGCCGACGGCTCCGGTCACGGCCTCGTCGTCGGCGGCATCGACCTCGTTGCCCGCGAGCGGCGGGCCGCCGTCTGGGGCTTTTGACCGGTGGTTCCGTGACCGCGCCTGATGCGTGACGGTCGCCCCTTTCCTATCTTGTTGCCCTAGTCCCGGGAGGGGAACGTGCGCGCGATCTGGGCCGTCGGAGTGCTCACACTGGGGAGCGTCACCACGCTCGCCGCGCAGCGGGCAGGCGATTTCGACCTCAGCCTGTTCGGGGCGTACACGAAGTACGACAAGGCGTTCAAGCTCGACGCCGGGATCGGCGGCGGGGCCCGGCTCGCCTATTACCTCAGCG
>Ga0070708_100004058_pt1 | contig 11505 bp, 11 predicted proteins | sample KBSK5503metaG_FD_65469 | JGI IMG/M metagenome (GOLD analysis project Ga0070708, IMG submission 65469) | Corn, switchgrass and miscanthus rhizosphere microbial communities from Kellogg Biological Station, Michigan, USA - KBS K5-50-3 metaG | ecosystem: Host-associated > Plants > Roots >...
CGCCGCCGCCGGCCGCAGGCCCGCCGAGACGACGGGGTTGATCGCCGCGATGGGTGCGCTCGTCGGCGCGGTCGCCCTGCTGGCCGGCGCATCGTTGCACGCGTTCGCCCGCGGGTCCACCGCGCCGCTCGGCCGCGATCTAGCGCTTATCGTCCGCCCCGTCGCGCTCACCCTCACGGCGGCGGCCGGCATGCATCTGCTGTTGGTCGTCCCGCGCGGTTCGCTCGGGAGCTCCGCGCGACGGACGCTCGCGATCGCCGGCTACGTCGGCTTCGGCGGCGTCGGCGCCGCGTTGATGGCGTCACGGCCCAAACTGCCTTTGGCTCCTCTGGCGGCCGTCGCCGTTTTGTCGGCGGTCGTCGGAGGCGCCGCGCTCGCAAGCCGCTATCCCAAAGCTTCCGCTTCCGAGCGAAAGCAGATGCAATGGATCGGCTGGGGGGTCACCGCTGGTGTGGGACTCTCGATCGGTGCGTTGGCGCTCCACGCGCTGGTGTCGTGGCCCGAGCAGGTCGGCGCCGTACTCCTCGCTTCGAGCGGCTTCGTACCGATCGCTCTCGCGCTTTCGACCTCGCGCCGTACGTCGGCCGCGATCGACAAGATCCTCGCCGCCACGATCTCACTCGCCGGGCTCGGCAGCGTCGTCGCCGTCGTCTATCTCGCGATCGTGCTCGGCCTCGGTCGCGTCCCGACCGACAAGGAACGCACGCTCCTGGTGTTGTCGATGGTCGCAGCCGCGCTCGCGGCGCTCCTGTACGTCCCGACGCGGACGCGACTCAATCAACTCGCGACTCGATTGATCTACGGGGAGCGCCACGCGCCCGACGAAGTGATCCGCTCGTTCGGCAGCCGCCTGTCGCGTGCGATCCCGCTCGACGAGCTCATGCTGCAGATGGCGGAATCGCTGCGTAAGACGCTCGGACTCGACGTGGCCGAGGTGTGGACCGGAACGGGCGGCAAGCTCGAGCGCACGGTATCCGACCCCGAACGGCCCAACGCGCGCCTGACGCTTCAACCCGCCGAACAGCAAGTTGTTGCGCGTGCCGGCGTCTCGGGCCCGGCGTGGGTGAAAGTATGGCTTCCCGCACTGCTCGTGCACGAGGACGAGCAGCTCCGCGTGGCTCCCATCACGAATTCGGGGGAATTGCTCGGACTCATCGTCGTTCGACGCGACCCGGATCGCGGGCTCTTCGACGAGGAAGAGGAGCGCATCGTCATCGAGCTTGCGCGTCAGGTTGGCCTCGCACTCCACAACGTCCGGCTCGACTCGGCGCTCCAAGCGTCGCTCGACGAGCTGCGTGAACAGGCGCTGGCTCTCCAGGCGTCACGCGCCCGGATCGTCGCGACCGCGGACGGCGAACGCCGTCGCATCGAACGCAACCTCCACGACGGGGCGCAGCAATACCTCGTCGCACTCGCCGTGAAGGTCGGCCTCACGCGCTCCTTGGTCTCGAGCGATCCGGCCCAGGCGAACGAGCTCCTCGTCGAGCTCGCCTCGGACGTGCAGGAGACGCTCGACGAGTTGCGCCGGCTCGCGCACGGGATCTATCCGCCGCTTCTCGCCGACCGCGGCCTCACCGAGGCATTGAAGTCGGCCGCCGATCGCTCGCCGGTTGTAACGAGCGTCGACGCGGCCGGGCTCGGCCGCTACTCGCAGGAGATCGAGGCCGCGGTGTACTTCTGCTGCCTCGAGGCGCTGCAGAACGTCGGCAAGTACGCGGGGGAAGGCGTGCACGCTCGCATCCACATCTGGGAGCAGGAGGGCGGACTCCTGTTCGAGGTGTTCGACGACGGCGCGGGATTCGACGTCCGCAGGGGGAAAGTCGGCGCGGGCTTCACGAACATGAGTGACCGCGTCGGAGCGATCGGCGGCAGCATGCGCGTCGAGTCCGCCCTCGGTCAGGGAACGACGGTATCCGGCGCGATCCCGCTCGAGGCGAAGCCGGCGGCGAGCACCGCGTAAAGCAGCTCGTTCAAGAAGCGGTCGGCCAAGCCGGATCACCGCGCGAGGACCACAGCGCGTCCAGCAACTGGGGAGCGAACTGCTCCTTGTGGATGTAGGCGACCGCACCGCACGAACGGGCATCGGACGGCAGATCGGCCGCGGCGTAGGTCGAGAGCAGGAACGCCACGGTCTCGGGGCGGGCTGCCTTGATGCGGCGCACCGCCTCGATCCCGTTGATCCCCGGCAGGTTGATGTCCATCAAGATAAGGTCGGGTTCAAGGGAAGCGGCGAGATCGACGGCCTCCTCGCCGGTCTGGGCCTCTCCGACGATCTCGAAGCCCGGGGTCATCCCCACGACGCGTCTGGCCGCGCCCCGGAATGGGGCCTGGTCGTCGACGATGAGGACCCTCACCTGAACCTCCTCCACCATTCACATCCTCCGTCATAACGGACGAACAGGCAGGCGTAGGGCCATGCGAACCGGAGGGTGGGCTAGCCTCCCCCATCCTCGGTCAGGAAGAGCAGGACGGCCTTGACCCGGCGATGCACTTCTTTCTCCTCCGACAACCCGAGCTTGGAGAAGATCGAGTTGATGTGCTTCTCCACCGCGCGCTCCGTCAGGAACAGCGACGAGGCCACCGCGGCGTTGTTCTTGCCTTGAGCCATCTCCGACAGGATCTCCCGCTCACGAGGGGTCAGGCGGGTGATCGGCGATGAGGCCGCCTTCGAACGCGCCGCCACGAGCACTTCGACGACCTTCGGGTCGATCACCGAGCCGCCTCCGGCAACCTCTCGGATCGCGTTCGTGAGCTGCTCGATGTCCGACACCCGCTCCTTCAGCAGGTAGGCCCGGCGGGCGGACCCCTTCTCGAGCAGCGCGAGAGCATAGCCGGGCTCGGCGAACTGGCTGAGCACGACGACGCCGATGTCGGGATGGGTGTCTCGAAGCCGCTCGGACATCTGGATGCCTTCGTCGGTGTTCGTCGGCGGCATCCGTATGTCGGTGAGGACGACGTCGGGGCGGTGGTCTTCGACCGCCTGCTCGAGGGTGGGATAGTCCTCGGCCACGGCGACCAGCTCGAGGTCTGCGTGGGACTCGAGTAGGCGACGTACGCCCTCACGCACCAGGTAATTGTCTTCCGCGAGCACGACCCGTATCCCCATCGAGGCGCCAGGATATCGCAGGGGTCCGCTCCGACCCCGCCGGCCACCGGGCCCCGGCGCATGACGGGGTTGTTTCATTCACACCCTCTGCCCCGGCCCCCCCACGGCAGGAAGTCCGGCCGATCGGGCGAATCCTCACCTCGGGGCGCGGGGGCCATAACCGGCTCGCGACCCGGTTCGTTGGTTGGCTGAAGCGACGGGACGCGGATGCGGTCCGGCTTCGGAGGGGGGTACGGAGATGGGTCGCAGAACGGCGTCGGCGCTCGCCGTGGGCGCCCTCGTCGCCATCCTCGGATCCTCCGTCGTGGTCCGCGCCTCGTCCTCCGAAGAGAGCGACTTCGTTTCGCGCATCAACTCGGAGCGCACCTCTCGCGGTATCCGCGCCGTCTCCGTGTACAGCGATCTCGTGGAGGTTGCGCGAGGGTGGTCGCAGCAGATGGCTTCCGCCGGGCAGATCTGGCACGACCCAAACATGCCGAACAAGGTCTCCGGTTGGACCGAGCTCGGCGACACGGTCGGCCGCGGCTCGGACGTCGCGACGGTACACGACGCGTTCATGCGATCGGACGAGCATCGCTCGATCATCCTCGACCCGGCCTACAACCAAGTGGGAGTCGGCGTCGCCGACGCCGGCAGCATGATCTACGTCACCGAGATCTTCGTGAAGCGCTCTACCGGAGTCGGGCGCCCGCACGTCACGAATCATTCCTCCATCCCGACCGCGCAAACCGTCAGTCGAACCGGTCCCAGCACGTACGTCATCGGATTGACGGGCGTCGTATGGGAGATCGATCTCGGGACGGAAGCCCTCACCGTCTCGATGCTCTCCGAACTGCTCGCGCTCGACGCGCCTCGCGTCGACCCCGCGACCGGCGCCGCCCGCTAGACACTCACTCACCAGCGTCCTTCGCCGCGCTGCGGGCCTCGCGTAGCCTTACGCCAGGTCGACCGCCGCGGGCCCAGCCCGTGCCGAGCTAAGGAGGTCGTCGTGTGCCACGAGACCATCACCCACATATGTCTCGACCGCACCCTGCTCGAACGCAACGGCAACATCTCCGTGATCCTCAAAGAGGATGCCACCCTGAAGCGCATCCCGGGCGAGGTTCAAGGATTGAAACGCGCGCTCGAACGATAAGGCGCGCTCGACGATGACCTCATCGACTTGGCTTCCGCTCCGAACGTTCCGGTCGGCGAGGCGGGATCGGGTCGGCGGCGTGGCGGCGGAGCTCGCCTTCTTCCTTCTCCTGTCGATCCCGCCGGCGATCCTCATCCTCGCCGGCTTCGCCGGTTACATCGGGAACCTCTTCGGCTCGGGCGCGCAGCGGACGCTCCGAGACGCCATCGTCAACGGCCTCGGCACGTTCCTCGCGCCCGACACGATGCGCGACTTCGTGCGACCTGCCGTCGACGACCTCTTCGCGCGGGGCCGAGCCGACATCCTGTCGGTCGGCGCGCTGCTCGCGGTGTGGTCGGCGTCCCGCGCAACCAACGTTTTCCTGCGCGCGATGAACGTCGCCCACCGCGTGCCCGGCGCCCGCGTCGGCTGGCGACGCCGGATCGCCGCGATCGCCTTGACGATCAGCGGGCTCGCGGTTTTGGCCGTGATCCTGCCTTTCACCGTCGCCGGGCCCTCGCTCGGCCGCACGATCGCCCGGCACGCCGGCCTTCCGGCATCGTTCAGTACCGCGTGGCGCGTCCTTTATTGGCCGGTAGCGATCGCGGCCGGTTTGGCACTCCTCGCGACGATCTACCGCGTCGCCCTGAGCGGACAGACGAGATGGCGCGACCATGTCCCTGGGGCGATCTTGGCGGCCGTGGTGTGGGTCGCCGCCGCGCTCGGGCTTCGCGCGTACGCTGCCGTTGCGTTCGGAAACGGATCGGCCTTCGGGCCGCTCGCCGCACCGATCATCCTGCTGTTATGGCTCTACGTCAGCGCGATCGCCGTGCTCCTCGGAGCGGAGCTGAACGCCGAGATGCGCCCATCCGACCCTGCGCCGGAGGGTACAGACAGGGGATTTGGGGAGAGATAAGTTCGCGCCGGGTCCGTTCGTAATTCAGACACCTTTACATCCATACGGTGTTCGAGTGACGGAGGAAGCGACCGCCTCGATGCCCGGCCCCGAGATCAGCCGTACATCGATTCGATCGTGTCGGCGTACTTCTCGGTGATCGCCTTACGCCGGACCTTCATCGTCGGTGTCATCTCGTCGTGCTCCTGGGCGAAGTCGCGCTCGAGCACGATCCACTTTTTGATCTGCTCCACTCGCGCCAGCTGTTCGTTCGTCTCGGCGACGGCGATCTCGACCAGTTGTCGGATGTCGGGGTGATGGGCCAGCTCGGCAAAGTTCGCATGTGGGATGCTCTTCTGCTCGGCGTACTGCGTCACCTTCTCTTGATCGAGCGTGATCAGCGCCGTCAGGAACGGTCGCCGATCGCCGATCACGACCGCTTGGGAGATCCACGGCGAGTACTTCAACATGTTCTCGAGAACCTGCGGCGCGATGTTCTTGCCGGCCGCGGTGATGATCAGGTCCTTCTTCCGGTCCGTGATCTTGAGGTAGCCGTCGGCGTCGAACTCCCCGATATCGCCGGAGTGCATCCAGCCCTCGGCGTCGATCAGCTCGCGTGAAGCTTCGTCGTTGCGGTAGTAGCCGGGCCCGACGTTGCCTCCTTTGACGAGCACCTCGCCGTCGTCGGCGATCTTCACCTGCACGCCGGGGATCGGGGGGCCGACCGTTCCGATCTTTATCCGGTCGGAGGGGTTGATCGAGGTCGGCCCGTTGTCCTCGGTCTGTCCGTAGACCTCACCGACACGGAGTCCGATCGCATGGAAGAACCGGAGCACCTCGGGGTTGATGGGCGCAGCGCCGGAGATCAAAGCCCATGCCTGGTCTAGTCCGAGGGCGGCGCGCGCGAGCGCGAAGAGCTTCCCGTCGGCGTCCTGGTACTTCTCTTCCAGGTCGGGCGGCAGCGACGATCCGGCCTGCTCGGCCTCGACCCGCTTGAGCCCGAGCTGCACCGCTTGTTCGGCCATGATCCGCTGCTCCTCGGGGAGGCCATCGAGTAGGGCGATGATCCCGGCGTAAAACTTCTCCCAGACGCGCGGGACGCCGAAGAAGACCGTCGGTCGGCAGGCCTGCAGGTCTTCGCGGAGCGTGTCGATCGACTGCGCGAACCAGGTCTCGCCGCCGCCGTACAGGTGCGTGAAGTGACCCGTCATGCGTTCGGCGATGTGCGACAGCGGAAGGTACGAAAGCTTGCGTTCTTCCGGCGTGACCTTCAGGACGGCGTTCAACGCTCCGCACGTCCACACGACGTTGCCTTGCGTGAGCATCGCGCCCTTCGGCGGTCCGGTCGTGCCCGAGGTGTAGACCAGCGTCGCGAGATCCTCCGCCCGCACCGAACTTGTATGTTCGTCGTAGGTGTTCGGGTTTTCGCTCCCGTACTTGAAGCCGGTGGCGAGGAGTTGCTCCCAGCTCATCACGAAGTCGTCGAGGGCGACCCCTTCAGGGTCGAAGATGATCACCTTGGTGAGGGCAGGGAGCTCGCTGCGAGTCTTCACCACCTTCTCGAGCTGGCCGGCGTTCTCGACGAAGATCGCTCTCGACTCCGAATGCCCGGCGATGTAGGCGAGCTGCGGCGGCGAGTTGGTTACGTAGATCGGAACTGTGACGGCGCCGAGCGACATGATCGCGAGGTCGGACTCGTGCCATTCGGGCCGGTTCAATGAGATGAGCGACACGCGATCGCCGCGGTCGACGCCGATCGACAACAAGCCGTTCGCGGCCCGGCGGACGGCCTCCGCGTATTCGCGCCACGTGATGCCTTGCCATTCGCCGTCGCGCTTTACCTTCAGCGCGTCGCGATCCGGATCCTTCGCCACTCGCTCGAGGAACACGTCCACGATGGTGTCGGCCATGCCGGTCCCCTCCCGGATCTGGAGTTTAGATGGAGCTCACGGCGCTCTGTATAGCCCGTGCGCGTCGCACGGCGCAACGGGTGCGCTCCCCTAGAGGCCGTCGAGCATGCGGCGATACCGGTCGACCACGTCGCCCCACCGATGGTTCGCCTCGACGAAGCGGCGGCCGGCGGCGCCCATCGCGCTCGCGCGTGGGGGATCGCCGAGCAGCTCCACGAGGCGCCGGGCGAGGGCCCGATGGTCGCGTCCCGGCACGACGAAACCGGTCTCGCCGGGCACGATTGCTTCGGGTGCCCCTCCCGAGTCGCCGGCGATCGCGGGCCGGGCGCACGCCTGCGCCTCGAGATACACGAGCCCGAGCCCTTCCACTTCGAGGTTCGCGTAGCGCGATCGGCACGGCACCGCGAAAACGTCGCCGGCGGAGTAGTGCGCCGCGAGCTGCTCCTCGGGGACTTCTCCGGCGAAGATCACGGCGCGCTCGACCCCCTCGGATCGCGCGAGCCGATGCAGTCGCGCGGCTCCGGGCCCGCCGCCGACGACCAGCGCGGTCGCGTCGGGGACCTCGCGGCGCACCAGCCGCATCGCGCGGATCAGCTCGTCCTGTCCCTTGCGCGCGACGAGGCGGCTGACGTGGGCGACCACAGGCGCTCCGCCGAGCCCGAAACGTTTGCGTATTTCTCCCCCGTCGAAGCGCGGATCGAAGCGCTCCAGATCGACGCCGGTGCGAAGAAGTTCGACCCGAGTTCCGGAGCCCAGCCCGCGCTCGATGAACCGTCGCGTGTATTCGCTGACGACGGTAACGAGCCGTGCCTCGCGGCCGATCCGGCGAAGCGTTTGGAGGAGCCCGGGGACTCGCGCCCACGCGACCTCGAAGCCGTGCGTGTGCAGGATCACCGGGCGCCCGACACGCTCTCCGATCAGATTCATCGGCAAGACCGACCCGAAGGCAACGGCGTCGACGTGACGTGCGTCCGCGATCTCGCGGGCGCGGCCAGCGAGTCGCGACGCCGGCCAGTAGACGCGGCCCGGCCAGCGAACGATCTCGAACGGCTGCGAGCGGTCGAACGCGACGTCGCCCGGATGCGCGGGCGCCAGCACGATCACATCGTCGGGACTCAGGCGAGAGTAGACGTTCCAGAGGTAGTTCTGGATCCCGCCGACCCGCGGCGGGAAGTCGTTCGTGACGAGCAAGATGCGCATCTCAGCCGCCCGGGTGCGCGGCCTTCCAGTCGAGCGCGTTCTGGATGCGCTCGAGGGTCGGCGGGTGCGTGTAGAAGATCCACACGATGTCCGCGTTCGGCTCAAGGTCGGAGAGGTTCGAACGCGCGAGGCTCACCTCGACCTGGATCGCCGTGCCGGGGTCGCGGGTATTGTCGATAGCGGCTCGGTCGGCTGCAGCCTCGATGTGTCGCGAGTAGGTGTTGAAGATCGGCATCGTCACGATCGATGCGGCGGCCAGAACGAACGCGAGGAACGGCAAAGCGCGGGGATCGCCGGGCCCCGAGGCGCCGATCCAGCTCCGCAACATCTCCCATTCCAGGAGCCGCCAGATCAGCAGCACGGCGAGCGCCCCGCCGATCGCGGCGAGGATCGTGCCTTTTACGACGTCGTTGTGCGCTACGTGGCCGAGCTCGTGCGCGACGACGAGGTCGACCTCGCGAGCGCTCGACCGTTCGAGCAACGTGTCGTAGAGCACGACGCGTTTCGTGGAACCGAGGCCCGAGACGTAGGCGTTCTGCCGGGTGGTGCGCCGGCTGGCGTCCGCAACGAGCACGTCGCCCACTCTCACGCCCGCGCGCTCGGCGATCGCGAGGACGCGCGTGCGAACCTCGGGGGGAGCCGGGGTGAATTTGTTGAAGAGCGGCTCGTACAAGACCGGCAACAGATAGACGAGCAGCACCGTGAGCACGACGGCGAACCCCGCGGCAGCGGCCGGCCAGCCACGGGGCAGCGCACGCACGATCGCGAAGAATCCGAGTCCGGTGATCGCCGCGATCCCCAGCTCGAACACCGCGCCCTTCGCCGCGTCCGACAGGAATCCGGCAGCACTCTGCGTCGACAGTCCCCAGTGACGATCGTGGAGGTAGCGGCCGTACGAGAACAGAAGGCTCGCGAGCGCGGTTACCACGGTCACGACCGCCGTGAGAAAGAGGACACGGAGCGCCCAGTTGCCGGTGAGGTTCGCGGCTCGATCGCCGAGCCACCGCGAGCCTCTACCGAGGCCGAGCGCCGCCCCGGCGGCCAGCGTCGCCGCCATCCCGGAGAAAACGAGCCAGTACAGCGGTCCGCGATACGCCTTCGACCGTTCGAGATCGAGCGGTGTGAAGTAGTCGGAGATCTCGGCTTTCGGGCGCTGCGCGGGAGGGGAGATCGCGGCCGCGACGGATCCGGATCCGACCACAAGCGTCAGGATCAACAAGGCTTTCATTCGTCGCGATGCCATCCGGCCCAATCGTACGCGCCGGAGGCTGCAGCAGTACGCTGCACCGGGTGGGCTCCGACGATGGCGAGCAGGAGACGCGCGCGGACGAACATCGTCCACGCGGACGTGCCGCGCCACGATGCCCGGCGTGCGACGGCGAGACGCGCTTCGCCGGCGGCTCCTCGACGCACGACCTGTACGCGGAGCGTTTTGTGTGCGGCGACTGCGGGAGCGAGACCTACCGGTCCTTCGGGCGCGGTTCGGTGAGCTAGCGCCTCGGCCCTCGTCTTATCGGATGACGACGACTTCTGTTCTGGACGGCACGACGACGACGCTCGCCAGAGTCGGGGCGCCGGTGACGTTCGGGCGTTCGGCGAACACGATCACCTCGTAGTCGCGACTTGCTTCCTCGGCGATCACGTGCGCGGGGGGGCCCGTGCGGACGCGGGTTTCCACCCGCACGCCGGCTTCGCGGCACCGGTGCTTGGCGTGAGCGAGCAGGTCGCGCGCGAACTCTTCGTCGTGCTTCTCGGGCGAGATCTGGAACTGCCCCCGCTTCGCTCGCCACAGCCTCGGCGGGACGACGAACAGCAGCGTGACGGAAGCGTCGGACGAAAGCGCGCGCGTGATCGTGGCATCGAGAGCCCGGTCGGCGATCGAGGAACCGTCGTAGACCAACAGGAACCGTGCGGAGGCGTTGTCCATGACGAGCCGGAAGGCTATCGCCGGGCGGTGCGTTTCGCAGCCGGGCGCTTCTTCGCGACGCGACGTTTGGTCGTTTTGCCGCTCCGGGCCGGTGCGCGCGATTTCGCGACACTCTTCTTCGGGACCCGGCGCTTGGTCGAGGCCGCGCGCTTGGTCGAGGCAGGTTTCGCGCTCGCCCGCGGCGGCGGCTTCCGGCTGTCGGGAACCCAGCCGAGGTCGCCCCCCAGCCTGTTCACCGACGTCAGCTCCCGCGCGCGCGGGTCGTAGCGCCAGACCGCGCGCTGGTCGCGCCCGCGATAGGGGAATGTGAGCGAGATGACCCACGGCTGCATGTCGACCCGTGAAGCGTCCCACGCGTCGGCAAGATCGGCGTCGGTGATCTTTACCCGTCGCGCGCGAAGGTTCCGCGCGACCGAGTCGCCCAGCGGGGCGCCCGACATCCCGAGCCGAGGCTTCTCGAGCTTCGCTCTCTGGCTCGCCTGGATCGCGATCGTTCGCTCGTCGAGCACGGGCCCAAGGAACCGTTGCACCCAGGCCGCGTCCATCCCGGCCATCCGAGCGACTTGATCGACGTCCCGTCCGGTACGGAGCAGCCGCTGCACCTCACGAGGGGCGAGTTTCGATTCCTGCGCCGGCTTCTTGGGGGCGGGCGGCTCGCCCTTCTCCTTCGCTCGACGCTTGCGGACCACGTCCTCCAGAACGCGGAAGAGCTTGTCGTCGATCGGAGCGACATGACTCCCGCGCCGCCCGCCTTTGCGCGAGTTGAACACGAGATGCTCGAGGTCTGTGGATGCGCCTACCAGCCGCAGCTTGATCACGACGTTCGGCATTCAACCCCACGCACCCGGGGGTCGCAAGGATGCAAGGAAGCCGGGAACATCGAACGAGCAGGTCGGAGGGGCCGGCGGGCGGCCGCTGCCCGCCTATTCCCCTGGGGGCTTGCTAGCCCGTATCGGTCTTGTCCGTCCGGGATTCCCAACGAACCGACGGCAGGAGTCCGGCCCTGTTCATCTCACGGATCGCTCGTTCCTCGGCCGCGTCGAAGATAACCGCCTCATCGGTTCGGTCGATGATGTAGCTCACGACACAGTCCGAGCAGGCGTCGGTGCCTTGCATGCGGCAGTCCTCGCAGCTGATGAGCATCCCGGTCAGGTCAAGCGGTGAACGCTTTCGATCGTCCATCCCGTTCCCTCCTCGAAGGGCGAGGCCGCGCCGCCCTCGAACTCCGTGCACACGCTAGCGCTCGGGTACGACAAGAACGCCTGACCAGGGGGAACGTAGACTTCCCGGCACCCGAGGCGACTGGAGGCGACGAATGGTTTCCACCAACCGGATCACCCTTTCGACGCGAGG
>Ga0070708_100004059_pt1 | contig 11505 bp, 8 predicted proteins | sample KBSK5503metaG_FD_65469 | JGI IMG/M metagenome (GOLD analysis project Ga0070708, IMG submission 65469) | Corn, switchgrass and miscanthus rhizosphere microbial communities from Kellogg Biological Station, Michigan, USA - KBS K5-50-3 metaG | ecosystem: Host-associated > Plants > Roots >...
GGCTGAAGGCGAAGGCGGCTCAAGCGAAGCAGGACATCAAGGCCAAGCAAGAGCAACGCATGGCGAGCGTCAAAAAACAATACAACGATTGGCTCAACCGGCTGGAGAGTCGGAGCAGTTAAACCATTTGTTTCATCCTCACCCGACCTCCCTCGCCTTTGGGTGGAGCGAGGCCGGGATTGGATGTCTCATTTCCACTTTCGCCAAAGCTGGTGGCGATGCCGCGATCGGTTCTGCTAGGGTCCCGGAAATGGGGGGCTCACCGTGGAGAGCGATCGACGATGCCTGAAGGGCTGCGCGTGGGCCCTGCTGCTCGCGGCCTCGTGCTCGCCCACCGCTCCCGCGGGCTCGTTCGACCGCGCGTCCCGTTCCACCGCCGTGTCGGCGCCGGCCAGGATGATCCTGGCTAGCGGCGCTCATCAGACCGCCACCGTCGTCAGCGCCCTTCCCGCGCCGCTGGTCGTCCAGGTGCTCGACGCGCAGGGGCTCGGGGTCGCCGGGGTGACCGTGACCTGGACGCCGCCCGACGACGGCTGGGTCGAGCCCTCTTCGACGACCGATCCCGGAGGGTTCGCCACGGCCTTCGCGGCACTCCCCCCCCTCGTGGGACCCAGCGTTTTTTCCGCGGCCTCCGGTTCACTCGCGGGCTCACCGGTCGCCTTCGAGGAGACTGGCACCCCCGACGCTCCATTTGCGCTCGCCTTCGCCGACCGTCCTCTGACCGCCGTCGCCGCCACGCTGCTCTCCCCTGCAGTGCGGGTGATCGCGAACGATCAGTTCGGCAACCCCACCGCCGCGTTGAGCGGTCCGGTCCAGGTCGGACTTCTCGCCAACCCCGGAGCCGGGACCCTCACCGGAACCCTGACCGCGACGGCGAGCGCCGGGAGCGCGTCCTTCGCGGACCTCGTCGTCGATCGCCCCTCGGCCGGGTACACCCTGTTTGCTCGGGCGACCGGCCTGACCGACGGCGCGAGCCCGGCCTTCGACGTCATCCCGCCTCGCGGCGGCGGGCGCCCCTCCTCCGGCTGCGGAGCGAGCGGCTTCGTCCGAGGCCTGTCCTCGAACACCATCGTCGTAAACGGAAGGACGCGGGCTTATCTGCTCGCGGTGCCAAACAGCTACAACCCGGCGGTCCCCCTGGCGCTCACCTTCGTCTGGCACGCCAGGTGCGACACCGGCGCAAACATGCGTGGAGTCGATCTAGAGACGCCGGCAGCAGGAGCGTCGATCTTCGTCTATCCGGACGGCCTCTATCTTCCGGCGTACGACTGCACCGGCTGGGACCTGAGCGACGGCGGCGACGACGTACTCCTCTTCGATGCGCTCCTGCAGGCGATCGAGGCGCGCTACTGCATCGACCAGGCGCGGCGATCCAGCACCGGATTCAGCTTCGGCGCGGGCTTCAGCAACGCGCTCGGCTGCTTCCGTGGCGCAGCCCTGCGCGCAATCGCGCCCGTCGGCACAGGGCGGGGATGGCTCGACGAGCTTCTGCCCCCGCACTCGTCGGTCTGCGGTGGCCCGATCGCAACCTGGCTCGCGATCGGAAGCGACGACGGCTACTATTCGGGCGCGGTGGACTCGCGCGATCAGCGGCTCGCGCAGAACCACTGCGGCGCAACCACGACCCCAGTCCCGCCGCCTCCGTGGTGCGCGTCCTACAATGGCTGCGCGGCAGGCGCACCGGTCGTCTGGTGCGTGCACGCCGGCCTCGGCGGGCATGTCTGGCCGCCGTTTGCCTCCAGCGCTGTCTGGCAGTTCCTCGACAGCCTGCCCTGATAGTTCAGCGACGACGGACAAAGAACGCGCCGGCCGAAGCCCGCGCGTTGCCTCGCGGGGCCCAAAACGGCGACATGGGACTGTGGGCGATCGGTCTAGCGCGGCGGGCGGCAGGTTAGCCGCCGGACGAGGGCGGCGCCCATTTCTCGAGGAAGCCCTGCCGCCTGAGCCGCTTTCGCAGATCCTCGTTGACGCCGGCGGCTATCGCGTCGCTTTCGATCGGCTTCACCACCTCGTCGTAGATCCGCTGGTCTGGAATCTTTTCGATATGGCTGGCCAGCACGTCGACCAGCCGGCGATGCTTTTGCAGCTCGTAGTGCAGAAGGCCCGTGGCACAGAGGCCGAGGATCAGCACCACCACCGCCGCGATCAGCGCGTTGCGAAACTTCTTCTGCTCCTGATCCACCTTGGCTTGCAGCTGCTCGGTCGATTGGTTCAGGCGCTGCTGCGCATTGATCAGCATTTGATTGACCGCTTCGCCCAGAGTCTTTCCCAGCGCGGCGACCTGTCGGTTGGCTTCATCGCCGATCAGCTGGTTTCGCAGCTGGGCGGCCAGCGCTGCGACTCGTTGCTCCGTCTGCGGACCCAGCACGTCGTCTTGAAGTCCCTGGCCAAGGCTTTGGCTGAGCTGCCGGCCGACCTCTTGCGAGCGTTTTCCGAGTGAAGCAAGCAATGCGTTCACCTGCCCGAGCACTGTGTGCAGCCTCTCGACGAGCGCATCCGCCCCGTCGCCGACCGTCTTTTTGAGCTTGGCGTTCGTCTCGTCGTTGAGAACGTCTTCACGCAGCGATTTGCCGGCTCCGGCCACCACTTTTTGCGCCGCCGCCTCGCCCTGCTCTTGCACGCCGGCGAGGGCCCCGGTGGAGATCTGCTTGCCCAGCTTCTCCGGGTCATTCAGCTGCGGCACTCGAACCGTGATGCAGCCGGTTCCCAGCGACACCCCCAACGCCGACCACAGTGCAATCGACAGTCGTCTCATTGGCTCCCTCCGATCGGAAAATCGACGAGCGCTGTTCAACGCGCCTGTGGCTCGGCCAGCCTGGTGATCGCAAGCGTTGGGTCCTCGCACGCGTTTCCAAGCTCCTTGACCGAGTCGCCCTTGGCAGCGCACAGGGCCTTGATCGAATCGGCGGCCTGTAGCGATTGCGCCGACGGCCCTCCCTCCTGCACCGGCTGAGGCGAACGAACGACGCGATTCAGCTCCAGCGTGGAGTCCGGGGGCGCATCGCTCGCGCTGGTCAATTGCTGGCTCTGGGGGGCGAAGGCCGGCGGGGGCGAAGTCTCGAGCCGCGAGCGCAACTCGGCGTTCCGCTCCTCCAGCAATTTGACCACCGAAGCTGGATCCTGGGTCGGGCGGTGGCTCACCCGGAGCTTCTCCGCCACCGTCGAGGGCCGCAGGATCTCCTGCATCAGCGGATCGAGCACCCCCCCGTCCGTCGGGGACAGCGGCGGCGGGACCACTCCGCGCGCGGCCAGGGACCGTACCAGCCGCTCGTGCTCCAGCACCAGATCGTAGACTTGCTCTCGCGGGCTTCCGGCGATGTCCCTCTGCGCCTGATCGAAGCGCTGCTCAAAGGTCTTCTGATTCAACAGGTACGTCGTCCAGATCCCCGCCGCGATCCAAACCAGGGTGGTGAGGCCGATCCCCGCGCCCGCCGTCTTCTTCGGGTGCCGCTTCACCTGGACAGCGACGGCGCGGGCGGCCTGGCGGATTTGCGCTTTCATCGCCACTGCAACACCAATTCCCCTTCGAGGAGCTGGGAACGCGAATCGCCCGGCGGGAACCGCACCAGGAGCACGGCTCCCTCAGCGGCCGGGAAGAGCTTCCATTGGACGGACGCGTCCGCCGGATGCCGCAGAACCTTGAAGCTCGTCAAATCATACCCATTCGGCGTACCGCTCGCGGGTCTGAGCAACAGCGCGAGGTATTCCAGGCCGAGGTCGATCTGGTTGCCGTTGCTACAGAACCCCTCGGTGCCAGAATTCCGGGCGAAGAAGACCCAGCGTTCGCCGGTTCCCTCGAATGGCGAGCCCGGCCGCAGCGCAATCGCATACAGCGGATGCAGCTCACTGGCACAGCCGTGCGTACAATCGAGCCCAAGCAGGCCCACTGCATAGCCGTCTGCGTCTCCCAGGTAGTCCCTGCCGCTTTTCCAGCTTGGCTGTTCTTTGCGACCTTGGCCGACGCGGTCGCGCAAGCCGGCCCACCAGGGGGATTGAAACACGTCGACGCTCTCGGGCGCGAAGAATTCCAGCTCGATGAACGGACGCTTGTCCTGGGTCTGCGGATTGTTGGTCGTTAGCGCGGCTCCCGGCGCGTTGGTGAAAAGGGCCAGGTTGTAATCCTGATCGGGACTGGCCTTCTCGACAAACTGCACTTTTCCCGTCAACGAAAACACTCCGAAATTCACGTGGCCGTAGAGGTCGCGGTCGGGGAAGAAGAGCTTCAAAATGTCTGGGAAATAGCGCAGGCGCCGGCAGCTGAGCTCGTGAATGCCACCGCGAGGAATGCTGGTCCAGACGGCGGTTGAGACACAGCCCCCGGGCAGCTCGAGCTGTCCGTTTCCGTAGGGGAAGCTCTTGCATTCTTTCGCGGACGTATCCGGCGGCTTTTGCCGCGGCTGCGGCGACTTCGCTCGCGCGGAGGCGTCCGGGTCCAACCAGAACGGGTCGATCGGGTTCTCCGCCGGGTCGCACTCGGTCCAGGCGAGCTGGAGATAGGCGGCAGTGAGCTCCGGCGCCGAGCTGAGAGGCGAGCAGGGTCGCCGAGCGGTTTCAGGCGAGGCGCCGAGCGCAATGTGCGCAGGGAGCGCAATCAAAGACAGCATCGCCCATGCACCTGGGACGGCTTTGAGTTGAACGGTCGGCGTCATCGCGCTCAGGGGTGACTGGCGAGGATTTGGCTCGAGGCGAGAGAGCTCATCGCCATGATTGTCCACTGGGGGTTGACGGTCAGGCTGGTCGGGAAAACGGAAGCATCGACGACGTACAGGTTGTCGAAACCCACCACGCGAAACTGACCGTCGACGACCCTTGAGGTCGATTGGCCGGACTGATCGCCCGCCATCAGATTGCCTCCTTGCGGATGCGCGGTGCTCATCAATAGATCTCGTAGCCGCAAAGGCCGGTTTCCCAACACGCGGTTGAACTCGCGGATATTGTCTGCATTGAGCGGCAGCTCGACGCCGGGGCGGGTCGGGACAATCGCGCGCGACGCGCCCGCCTCCGCTCCGAGCTGAAGCAGAACGCCGAGGGCATAGCGGATGTTCGCCTGGTCGGCCTCTCCCAGTTTCCAGTCGAAAGCTTGGCCATTCAAGAGGTCGGCGCGCAGGGACAGCGTTCCGTTCGGCTCGGAGCCCACCAGAGCTCCGAAAACGAGAAGGTTTCGATACCGCTTCATCGCTTCTTCGTGGCGCTTGAAGAAGAACGGCACGGTGAGGGCAAAGGCGCCCGGCGGGTTGAAATAGGTCTCGAAGATCGCGCGCCCCTTCGGGTCCCTGGCCCCGAGCGTAATTTGTTCGCCATCGAACGCGTCGACCTGGGTGGGAAAATCGAAGGCCACCGGGAAGGCGAAATTGCAGCTCATCTTCTGGCCGACCGGCAGGCGAACGCCGCTCCTCATCAAGAAGTGGCTGCTGGCGATGACCCCTCCAGCGACGATGAGCGCCTTGTTGACGATGACCCGCCGCAGGTCGCCGTTCACCGTGTGAACCAGGACCGAATCGACTCGCTTCCCCGACCGGAACATTCTGGCCGCGGTGCAATTGGGGACGAACTGCACGCCGCGCGCCTCGGACCATGGAATGTACGTCTCCAGCACCGTGCGCTTGGCGAGGTACTTGTTCCCGATGTTCCACAGCCCATCGCCGAAGGCGCCCGGCGCGTTCACCTCGACGACCGACGGCTTCTCGAGTCGATTCTGCGGCCCGCCGTCGTTGTATGCGTCGACGGCCCTGACGAAAAGCGACTTTGCCTTTTCGTTGATGCCCGGGTTGGGCAGGGGCGCAATCAGCAGCTCGCCGGCGACCCGCTGGTACTCCTTGGGAAGCGAGAAAAGATTCAGGTCGTAATCCCGTTGCCATCGGCTCTCGACCGAATCTGGAATCTGATAACAGACGGCGTTGTTGATGACGCTGCCGCCGCCGACGCATTCGCCCTGCAGGACGATCATGTCCGCACGCTTCGTCTGCTGCAGGCCACCCTCTTTGTAGAGCTTGGCGTACATCTCCAACTCGCGCTCGGTCATGTCCTGCAAGGGCGAGATGCGCGGGCCTCGATCGAGCACGGCGATGGTGGTTCCTGCCTTCGCTCCACACGCCAGGCGGTAAGCGGCCACCGCGCCTCCCGGTCCGGAGCCGATGACGAGGAAATCGACGCTGTCGGGCAGCTTTCCCTGCTCCGTCGGCGTCGATACGCGCGGAGCGGGGATCTTCCGCGGCGGCGTCGGCGGTGGCCAGTTTTTCGGGTCGGCCGGCGATTGGGGCAGCGGAGGAATCTCCCTGAGCGGCGGAGGGTCCGGCGCTCCCAGCCCTTGGAGTCGATCGCGCGCTCCCGGGGCCACGTACCCGATCGCCTCCTGTCTTGCGCGCCCTGCGTAGGCACCAAAGAGAACCAGCGACTGGGCCGCCACCGCCAGCTCGTAGGCGACCTCCGCCAGCTCGGGGACGAATGCGCGGCGGCGCTCGTCCTCGGGCCGGATCAAGCTTCGGCGGAGAAAGTAAAGCCGCTCGTCGGCCGCCATCGTCGAGAACGCCGGCTTGAGCGCAAACAGCTGCGGAAACACATTGTCGAAAAGCCAGAACGGGAAATTGATCAGCCCTCGCTTTCGCCCGTGAATCGTGCCCGAGTAACGGTCAATGGCTTGCAAGACGTCGGAGTCTTCGTCACCGGGAAACAGCGCCTTGTGAAGCGCGACGATCGCCCGCGCGCTGGATGCCCGGAACGTGGTGATGGTGTACTCGACGTTGTAATACAGACTCTCCAGCGCGGTGAGCACGCCGATCACCGCGGCCAGCTCGACCGCATGAAGCACCAGCAATAGCTGCACGTCGATCGACGGGTGCGCTGGCCAGCGCACGCACCTCGCGCCGATTGCCAGGACGATCAGGCTGGCGGCGACTCCCATCCCGAGCGAAAAGCGCAGCACGCTGGTGAGCGCATCCCGGATTTCCCGGTTGCGAGACATCATGGCGAAGAGGACGACCATGGTCGAATACAGCGTCAGCGAGTTGCCCAGCGTCGGGTCCGGGTAGCTGAAGAGCGCCTCCCACGCGACGGACGGAAGGTGACCTAGGCGCCCAACCAGCGACACCACCACGGTCGCAAAGGCGTAGACGGCGAGACCCACCAGCGTGTAGCGCCAGATCATCGTCGGCAGCGAGAACGAGCTGGGCAGCGTCTGCCCGCTTCGATGGACAGAGTCTTTCCAGGAGCGGGCGAGGATCCAGCAGAACAGCAACACCATCGCGCCGTCCACGATTGCCGAAATGAGCAGGAATTGCGGCTCTTCGGCGCGAGGGCCGTAGTAATAAAAGAAAAGGCAGCTGGCGACCGACGCCAGGTGTCCCACCGCAGCGGCCAGCGTGGTCGTCCAGCGAAGCCCGACGCTATAGGCGCCGATCGCGGTGAGGCCGACCATCAGACTAATCTTCGAGAATGTATTTACCGCCAGGTAAGGATTGGCGTAGGTCATCGTGAACAGCTTGGCCACCGAAGGGGGCCATGCCCCGGGTCCCAGAGCGCCCAGGAGCAGAATCAGCAGATAGCCGAGGTACCCCAGGCCGAGGAGCCGAAGGATCCAGAACTCGGGGCTCCGCCTGGGTTTCGGCTCAGTTTCGTCCGTCCACTCGAGGGGAAACGGAAGCTGAGCCGGCGCGTTCTCGGGCGATGGGGGGCGGCCCGACCTCAGGGCTTGCGCAAGCAGCCGAGAGAGCCAAAGGGAGATGGGTCCCACGACCACTCCGTCGACGGAGAGCGTGAGAAAGAAACGCAGCGGTGCGGGCTGGATGCGGTCGATGAACGTTGCTGGCGTGTACATCCAGGTCGCGCGCTGGTGGTTCATGCGGACGTGGGCCTCGAGCCAGAGGTCCCAGGCGAAGAGAGGGAGCAATACGAGCGCGTAGTGCAGAAGCGAGCTGGACTTTCTAAACGCCATCACCAGGGTGCCGTAGATCAGCCCAAAAGCGACGACCTCGGTGATTTCGAGCCCGGTCGAGAGGAATTGAACCAGGTCAAACACCCGGGTGATGAGAAGCACCATCACCGCCGTCAGCGCGGCGGCGGTGGAGACGCCTAACGCGTAGCGACCGGCCGTGGGGAGCTCATCCAGCGGATCTGGACCCACGTAGCCCCGCAAGCGGAATGGCGAGATCACGTCCCCTCCTCTTGAACAACCACGACGGGGTCTGCAACAACCAGCGGGCGGCGGAGTTTCGCTCTACAAGACATCGGGAGCTTGGAATGTCAATAGCCGCTGATACTCCTGGTAAAGCGCCTCCCAGATCGCCTCCTGGTTGAACTTGGCTAGAGCGCGCTGTCGCCCCGCGCGGCCATGTTTGCGGCGCAGCTCGGGGTCGCGCAGATAGATCCGCAGCGCGTCCGCCAGCGCCTCGGCGTCGCGCACCGGGACGAGCGTGGCGGTCACCCCATCGTCGACGGCGTCCACGCAGCCGGGGATGCGGGTAGCGACGACCGGCAGCTCCATGGCCGCCGCCTCGAGGGGGACCCCGGGCAGGCCCTCCCGGTAGCTGGGCAGCACGACCACGTCCATCGCCGGGTAGAAGGGCGCGACATCCCGCATCCACCCCGTCAGGTGAATCCGGGAGTCCGTGCGGAGCACCGCCCGCACCTCCGGCGGCACCGGGTCCAGGGGCTCGAATTCGCCGACCAGGAGGAGGTGGAGGTTCGGGAGCTCGTCGCGCAGCCGCGACCAAGCCGCCACCAGCTCCACCATGCCCTTGCTGCGAACGAATCGACCGACATACCCGACCACGGAGGCGTCGAGAGGGATGCCGTAGCGGGAGCGGATTTCGGCGCGGACGGGGGCCCCGGCCCGGGCGGGATTGAACCTCTCCCGGGCGTCTACTCCGTTGATGCTGCCCCCGAGAAGGACCCGGATTTTCCCGGCCGGACAGAGGCGCTCGGCCACAACCACCTCCCGAACCGAATGGCTCACGCAGATGACCTGGTTGGATAGGGCGCACGCCAGCTTCTCGGTGGATCTGAGCAGCTGGCGCTTGAGCCCGGTAGCGGTCATCAGGGTCAGGCCATGGAGGTGATAGATGCGGACCGGCACCCGGGCGAGCCAGGCGCTGATCATTCCCAGCAGCCCTCCCTTGGGGGTATGGGAATGGACGATCTGTGGTCGCGACAGTCGAAGCCTGCGCCAAAGCCTCGCGACCGCTACCAGATCCCGAAGCGGCGTGATCCGGCGGGTCATCGGCACGCCATGCACGCGGATCTTTTCGAGGGCGCCGAATCGGTCGAGATCCTCGCCGGGGGAGGCGATCGCCTCCACCTCCAGATTCCGGTCCTTCATGTAGCCCACCTGCCCGGAAAAGAAGGGGAGCGCCTCCGGCACGGTGGTGATGTGGATGAGCTTCGTCACTCCGAACTGTTATCAAAATATCGCCGACAAATCGCTGATGTCGAGACGGACCCTGCTTGACTCTCCACCCTCGCGAATTTAGGGTCCGCGGGCGGAGGTGCCGCGGTGCTGAGTGTCGTCGTCTTCGATCCAGCAAATCCCCGGGCGGCTGCGGCCGCAGTCCTCGAAGCGTGGAACAGCGCGCTCATCGTCCATCTAGAGCCCGCCGGCCCGATCCGGGACGTGCGCGCCACCTACGACGCGCTCCTTCCCCTCATCGGCACCCCGCGCCCACTCGGGGAGGACGTCCGGGTGGGAAGCCGGGACGCCCAGCGCACCGGCCAGCTCTGGTCGGAGGTCCGCTTCGATCCGGCGTTTCCCGACGCCTACCGGCACTCGAAGAACGCCCAGCCGCTGCACATCGACGGCTCGTACGTCGCTGCTTTGCCGAATGCGGCGCTGATGTGCTGCGTGCAGAACGCCGCGCGGGGCGGCGAGACGGTCTTCATCTCCGGCGATGAGCTCGTTGCCGCGCTCCGCGACGAGCGGCCGGATTTGCTCGAAGCGCTGACGAGCACCCCGATGCCCCACGAGCGCAGCGGCGACCGGCGCGTTCAGCCGGTGATCCGCCGGCAGGGCGATGAGTGGCTCCTCAACTGGAACTACTACTGCGTCTCGAAGGCGTGCGAGCCGAGAGCGCTGGAGCTCCGCGAGGCCTTCTTCGCCTACCTGCGCGACTCCAAGCGGGTCCGCAAGGCGCTGCTCGAGGTCAAGCTCAAGCCAGGGGACTGCCTGGTGTGGAAGGACGAGCGCGTCCTCCACGGCCGCAATGCCTTCCTGGCGCAGGAGATCGCGGAGCGCTTTCTCTGGAAGTGCGCGCTCGATGTCGGGGTCTTTGCCTGACGGCGATGCGGGCCCGACGCTTTGGCGGTTCCTCCGTCGCGCTGAGCCCGCTGGCGTTCGGCACGATGCGCCTGGACGAGCGACGGCTGGACGATCGCGCCTGCGAGCTCCTCGTCCGCGAATTCCTCGCGCGGGGAATCACCACGTTCCACTCCTCCAGCGAGTATCCACCCTACGGGCGGTTCTGCGGGCTGGTGCGGCGCCTCGGCGCCGAGCGACGCGAGTTTCAGCACATCGTTAAGCTGGCCGAGCCCCACTTCGGCGATACTTCATTCGACGAGAGCCGGCTGCGGAAGAAGGTGGACGCGTACCTCGCCGATCTCGCCGCCCCGCGAATCGACGTCGTCCAGTGGATGTGGCGTGGCGATCTGAAACAAGAGAAGGAACGGATCGCCGGCTTCGCGAGGCAGCGGGACGCGATCCAGGCGGCGTTCGATGTCCTGCGCAGGGAAGGGAAGATCGGCGCGGTGGCGACCTTTCCGTATACAAACGGGTTCGCGGATGCGGTGCTGTCGTCGCAGTTCGGGGACGGGCTCGCCGTGTACCTGAATCCGATCGAGCAGGGGATGCGGGCTGAGGTCGAGCGCGCGGCGTCGATCGGCGCGGGCGTTGTCGCCATCCGTCCACTCGCGGCGGGCCAGGCGGCCGCGGCCGGCATCGACGCCGCGACGTGCCTTCGGGAGGTCCTGGGCCAGGAGGGCGTCAGCACGGCCGTCGTCACCTGCTCATCTCCCGAGCACCTGGACGAGCTGGTGCGCGCCGTGCCCGAGGTCAGGGACCGCACTGCCTTCGCCCCACCGTCGTGACCGTCGCGCGCTCCCTCGGGTTTCGAGGTTGCGGGCCATCCTTGTCATTGCGACGCCACTCCTGAGAGATTAGGGTTACTTCCTTGTGAATCCGGGGAGCATGGACGCTCAGAGCATCGACGGGGTTGCTCCACCAGGCCCGGTGGCATCACCGCCGGGGGTGATCGATCGCGCTCTTCACGTTTTCGCCGACGTTCGCCGCGGTGAAGGATGGACCGCCATTCTTCTCACCGCCAACGTCTTCCTTCTCCTGACCGCTTATTACCTCCTCAAGGTGGCGCGCGAGCCGCTGATCTTGGTGTCCGGAGCCGAGACGAAATCGTATACGGCGGCGGGACAGGCGCTGGTGCTCATCCCGGTGCTGAAGCTCTATGACGCGCTGGCGCGCCGCGTCGGCCGGATGAAGCTGATCTCGACGGTGACGGTTTTCTTCTG
>Ga0070708_100004060_pt1 | contig 11505 bp, 5 predicted proteins | sample KBSK5503metaG_FD_65469 | JGI IMG/M metagenome (GOLD analysis project Ga0070708, IMG submission 65469) | Corn, switchgrass and miscanthus rhizosphere microbial communities from Kellogg Biological Station, Michigan, USA - KBS K5-50-3 metaG | ecosystem: Host-associated > Plants > Roots >...
GCGACGCGCGCTTCAGGATCATCCACAGCCCCAGCATGCAGAGGAGCGCGCCGAACCCGCCGATGAGGAGCGGGATCGCCTGGTTCCAGCGGCCCCGGTCGATGCGGGCATCACGGGGATCTGCGGGATCGTAGAGAACGCCCACGCGCTCGCCCGTCCGGTACGAGGGCGGATTGGAGCCCATGGAGTCCTTGAACCTGTGCTTCCGGCCGCCGGCCTCGAATTCCACCACCGGCGAATACGTGGTGCTGTCGTTCGAATGGTTGGAGACCATCTCCACGACGACGCCCTGGCCGCGCTCCGCCGTCTCCAGGAAGATCACCGTCTTCTTGTGGAGGTGGGCTCCGAGGAAGAACAGGCCGGCGCCGGCGGCGATCAGGAACGGGATGGCGAGACGATTCGCCCGCTGCTGGGTGCGGATGGCGTTCTGCACCGCCTCCGCGGCGGCCCAGGGGATGTCTGCCTTTGTCGCCTCGGTGTACACGCGCGGACGCAGGAGCTTGCGCTTCTGCTCCCTCCATGCCTGCAGCGTGATGGGCTTCTCCCGCACGAGCTCGCGGAGCTTCCAGGCCCCGCACCCGACGACGATCACCGCTCCGGCGAGAGAGAAGGTGTTCACCCGGAAGACGACGAAGAAGATGGTGCAGGAGACGAGCCCCATCAGCGCGAGCACGACCCCCAGCACGTACGACAAGGAAGACTGGAGGGTGGCGCTGCCCGGGTCGTCCGGGTGGACGAGGACTGTCACGCGGTCCCCCACCGAGTCGAGAAGCGCCGAGGAGCCGACGGACCCTTCGACGTAGCGGACCTGGCCGTCGGGGCCTGCATACTCCGCGACGGTGTGGAAGGAGGCGGTCCCGGAGGCGCCGCTCTGGCCGGTGGAGAATCCCACCACTTCGCCGCGCACCTCGCTGGCGCCGCGCCGCAGGCGGGCTTCGGAGGCCACGACCATGATCCCGAAGGCGACGAGGACCAGCCCGACCAGAAGGAAGACGATCTCCATCGCGCCCCCGCGTGAGGGGATCATCCTCGCCGTGGACCGCCGGACTGGCCAGATTCCAGCGCACCGTTTCGGAGTAGATTCCCGAAGCCATGAATCGCCTCGCGGTTTCGGCCCTGATCACGGTCGCGTGCGCGAGCGACATGCAGGGAAACACCGTCCCCGTCGGTCCTGGAAACGGCATCCTCTTCGTGGGGAACAGCCTGACCTACACGGAGGATCCCCTCGGGGCATGGCTCATACCTGGCCGCCCTGGTGATCGCCGCCGTCTTGACCGGCGCATCGCCGCAGGGCATGCCGGCGCGCGTCGTCCGGACGGACGGCACGGAGTTGTCGATCCCCGCGGACGCGGCCACCGTTCTCCAGGCAGCCGCGTCGGAAGTCAGTGCGCCATCGCCACGGCGCCCACTTTCGGCTTGCGCGTCAGCATCACGGCCGGGACCATGATCGCGGTGAAGATGGAGAAGAGCACCAGCACGTCCAGGTAGGCCAGCGTCTGCGCCTGCTTGATCACCTCCGCGTAGATCTGGCCGTATGCCATCTTCGTCGACTGCACCGCGCCGATGCCCATCTGCTGCAGATGCTGCGCGATGGCGGCGATGCGGGCGTCCAGCGCCCCCGAAGGGACCACGTGCTCGACCAGCCGCGCCTGGTGGAACTGCGAGCGCCGCGCGATGAGCGTGGTCACCAGCGAGATGCCGATGTCCCCGCCCATGTTGCGGGCCAGGTTGACGATTCCGGAAACCTGGTTGTTCTTCTCCGGCGGCACCCCGTTGTAGACCGAGGCGTTGATGGGAACGAAGAGGAAGGCGATTCCGCAGCTCTGGAACACGCGCAGCAGCACCGCATGGCGGAAGTCGATCCCCGGGTACAGCGTGTGGGCCATGTACAACATCGCCGCCGAGAGGACCGCGAAACCGAACCCGATCAGGTAGCGAACGTCCACCTTGGAGATCAGCCTTCCCACCAGCGGCAGCAGGATGATGACGGTGATGCCGCCCGGCGAGAGCACCATTCCCGCGTCCTCCGCCGAGTAGCCCATCCACACTTGAAGGTATTGGGGCAGGAGCACGGTGGTCCCGTACAGCGCCATTCCCATCGTCAGCATCATCAGATTGGAGACGGCGAAGTTGCGGTCCCGGAAGAGGCGCACCTCGACGACCGGGTGCTCCTGCCGCCATTCCCAGATGACGAAGGTGATCAGCGCGACCGCGGCGATGGTGGCGAAGGCCACGATGAGGTGCGAGTTGAACCAGTCGTCCTCCTGCCCCTTGTCGAGCACGTACTCCAGCGAGCCGAGTCCCACCGCGATGAGGCCCAGGCCCACGCCGTCGATGGGACCCACCCGCTTCTTCGCCTCCACCAGATGGGGCGGATCGACCAGGATCCGGGAGGTGAGCGCCATGGAGAGGATCCCGACCGGCACGTTGATGAAGAAGACCCATCGCCAGGAGTAGTGGTCGGTGATGAAGCCGCCCAGGGTGGGGCCGATGGCAGGCGCCAGCACCACGGCCATCCCGTAGACCGCGAAGGCCATGCCGCGCTTCGCGGGCGGGAAGGTGTCCGCCAGGATGGCCTGTTCGGACGGCGCGAGGCCCCCTCCTCCGATCCCCTGCAGGACGCGGAAGAAGACGAGCAGCCCGAGATTGGGCGCCAGCCCGCAGAGGAACGAGCTGATGGTGAAGAGGAGGACGCAGGTGAGATAGAACCGCTTGCGGCCGACCCGCGTCGCGACCCAACCGCTGATGGGAAGCACGACCGCGTTGCTCACCAGGTAGCTGGTGAGGACCCAGGTCGACTCCTCGTTGCTCGCGGAGAGGTTGCCCGCGATGTGGGGCAAGGAGACGTTGGCGATGGCGGTGTCGAGCACCTCCATGAACGTCGCCATCGTGACCACCAGCGCGACCGTCCAGGGGTTGTGCCCGCCGGTCCAGCCCTTCTCGTGCGTGATGCGCAGCGACTCTTCGGCGGTGATCGCCTGCGCCCCGTCCTTCTTCGGGGTCATCGCACCCGGACCTGGGGCTCGGCGGACATCCCGGGGCGCAGCCGTTCCATCTCCGGCTGTCCCGGCTTGAGCACGATCCGGACGGGGATGCGCTGCACCACCTTGACGTAGTTGCCGCTGGCGTTCTCGGGCGGCAGCAGGCTGAAGCGCGAGCCGGTGGCGCCGGCGAATGTCGCGACGGTGCCGTCGTAGTTCCGATCGATGGCGTCGACGTGGACGGACGCCGGCTGGCCCGTCTTCATGTGCTCGATCTGGGTCTCGCGGAAGTTCGCGGTCACCCAGAGCTCGTCGTTCTGGGTGAGGGACATGAGCTGCTGCCCGGGCTGGACGCGATCGCCGAGGTTGACGGTGCGCTTGCCGACGATCCCCGCGACGGGAGCGAGGACCCTCGCGTAGCCGAGGTTGAGCTGCGCCTGGCGCAGTTGCGCTTGCGCCAGCTCCAGATTCGCCTGCCGCACCGACACGCCCGCCTCCCGGGCCACCAGCTGGCGGGGAGCGTTGGCCCGCGCCTCGGCGAGGCGCGTCTGGGCCTGCTGCAGCCTCGACACCCGCTGGTCCACGCGCTTGCGGGCCACGGCGACCGCGGCCTGCGCGACGTCTGCCGCGGTCTCGCGCTGGTCGTATTCCTGCTGCGGGACGGTCTTCGAGGCGAGGAGCAACTCCGCGCGTTGTTTTTGCTGCTGCGCGAATCGGTTGTTTGCTTCGGCCTGGTCGAGATCGCGCCGCGCGGCATCGACGTCGGCTTGCGCGTTCGCCACCTCGTCCTCCGCCGAGCGCACCGTGGCTTCGTTCGACGTCGCGGTGATCGACACCGTCGGCTGCTCCGCCGCGACCGCCGCCTGGGCCTGGGCCACCGCCGCCCGTGCCTGCGCGAGGGCGACGTCGAGGTCGGTGGGGTCCAGCTCGACCAGCGGATCGCCCTGCTTCACCTGCTGGTTGTCCTCGACCAGGACGCGGACCACCGTGCCGGCGACGCGCGGAGAGATGGAGGAGATGTATCCGTCGACCTGCGCGTCGTCCGTGTCTTCGAACTTGCGCGCGTGCAGCCACCAGAGAAGGGCGCCGGCGGCGACCACCGCCAACGCGGCGATGATCACGATGCGCCTGCGGTCCTGCTTCTGCTCGGTGTGTGCGGGGGTGTCTTTCGACCTCACTTCGCGCGACGAAGGCGCACTGCCATTCCCGTTCCGGAGGACTTCCTCGGATCCGTGTTCGGACATTCCGTCAGTTTCTCCTGGCGCCGGAGGGATGCCTGCCGGGGGTGTCCGATTCGCAGGGTCAAGCCAGGTATGCGCGATTGCCGAAGAAGTCCCGGCGCAGCAGCCAGAGGCCCACTCTCATTCCAGGCCGGCGTCGGCGGCGGCGGGATCCTGCGAACGTCTCGGCTCTGCCCGCTTCGGTCTGGATCTCTGCGTTCATCAGGCTGGAATCCGCGACCGTGTGAGATGAGCCGGTGTGACAGGAGGCGGCCGCGACAGCACACAAGAGAGCGAGCGATCGCATGGCAGGCCTCCTGGGGAAGGGTGACCCAGAGGACGAGCGCGCGGCCACGGTTCAGCCGCGGGCACCGTAGAACGCTGCGTTGAGCGCGGCGACGCTGGCGAAGCGGGGGTAGTTGCCCTTGGCCAGGGCCTCGCGGCTGGGCAGCGGCTCGCCCATGACCCGTTCCAGGACGTGCGCCATCAGCCGCGAGTACGCTTCTTTCGAGGGCAACCCGGGGAAGAGAGAAGCGAGGCCGAGCTGCGCTCCGGGAATGCGGATGGCGGAGGGAGCTTCGTTGCCATCTCCCCAGCTCAAGACGAAATCGGTGAGGATCGCTGCGCCCTGGGCCGTGGGAATGACGCCGGCCGCCACCCCGACCAGCCGGTTGAACTCGATGCGCTTCGTCTTCCCCGAGGCCAGCTCGACGTGCAACGCGTCCTCGGCCAGCCGCACCAGCTTGCAGGCGAGCACGCGGACCGCCCCCACCGCCGCCGGCGCCTCGGAAGCGGCTGCGGAGGTGGGATCGACCCAGGCGCGCCCGGCCCCGCGCGGTGGAAGCTCCACCGCATCGATCTGGGCCCGCATCTCCGCCGATAGGTCCGGCAATGCTCGCGCCGTGGCCAGGAGCTCCAATCCGTCCGCCGTCCGCCCGGACGCCATGCACCGCCTGGCGGCGCGCACCAGCGCTTTCGCCGCCAGCGGACCCTGGCGATTCCCGATGGCCACGTCGAGGCGGTGCGGGAGATCGCCCGCGCCCTCGGGCAGGTCGGTCGCGCCCGCGAGCTGGTAGGCGAGCTTGTCGGGCAGCTTGTCGGGATCCAAGAGCGGGCCCAGCTCCAGCGCCACTTCCCAGGCCTGCGAAAGCTCGCCTTTGCTGACGAGAGCGTGCAGGAGCACCATCGCTCCTCTAGGGTCCTGCTCGATGCGGGCGAGGCCGACCGCCGCTTCGCGATCCATCGGCCGGTCCTTCACCACCGTGCGATACGCCGCCGCCGCCGCTCGATGGTCGCCGCGATCAAGGGCCAGCCTCGCCGCGTCGGTGCCCGCGTGCTGCGTCCAGGTCGTCTTGCGCTGGACCGCCGGCGCCAGCTCGCGCTCCTCGTAGCCGCTCTTCTCCAACGTCAGGGCGGTGACGAAGCCGAAGAGGAAGCCGCCGATGTGCGCCGCCACCGCGACGCCGCCGGACGACCTGGTGGCGAGGCCGAAGACCTCGCCCGCGAACCAGAACCCTCCCCAGACCCAGGCGGGGATCAGGAACGTCCCGCTGCGGACCCAGAAGATCAGGTACCACATGCGGATGCGTCGGTTGGCGCAGCGATAGCTGAACGCGCCCATGCAAGCGGCGACCGCGCCGGACGCGCCCGCCATCACCACCGCCGAATGAGGATCGAGCGCGAAGTGGGCGAGGGCCGCGACCACCCCGCCGACCAGGTAGAAGCCGGCGAAGAACTTCCGCCCCCAGAGATCCTCGAGCAGCGGGCCGACCAGGTAGAAGAAGAACAGGTTCCCCAGGATGTGCATCCAGCCGAAGTGCAGGAACATGTGCGTCAGCCAGCCTGGCTGGAGCAATCCGCGCGCGGGAACCAGGCCGAGCCGCCGCATCGGCGACGCTTCCGCTTCCACCTCGAAGCCCTCGACGAGTGAGTCGAGGTGACCCTGCTCGAGCGCCAGGGTCGCGGAATCGACGGTGACCGGCTGCTCCTCGCGCAGCCCTTCCAGCATGTCCCGCGCCCTCGGCGAGATGTAGTCGGAGAGGAACTGCTCTTGCAGCTCCAGATACGGATGCTCCTCGTAGTAGCGGACGATCTGGCGGAAGTTCTCCGCGCGAAAACCGTCCGGGTTCGCCGGCAGGACCCAGGTGAAGAGGAATGCGACCGCGCACGCGGCGGCGATGCCGATGGCCACCGCGGGGACGCGGTCGACCTCCGCGTCCTCCACGCGCACGGGCAAGAGGAGCATGCCCAAGTGTCGCAAATCACAAGTCGGGCGAGCAATGTCGGACCCATGGGGTAGGCTGTGCGATGTGAGGGAGCTGATCACATCGTCCGCGGCCGGTCCGCGGCTCGACCGCGCCCGCCGGTGGCTCGCGTCCCGCGGCGGTTCCGCGCGCGTGCTGGTCGTCGCGGCCACGCAGGAGGCGGCCGCGGAAACCGTCCGCGCCTCCGCGGGCGACTCTGGAGCTGCCTTCGGCTGGCAGCGGTTCACGCTGGGGCGGCTGGCCGCGGCCGTCGCCGCCGGCGCCATGGCGGACCGCGAACTGTCGCCCCTCTCGCCCCTGGGCGTCGAGGCGGTGTGTGCGCGGGTCCTCCATCAGCTTCGCGGGAGGCTGGGCAGGCTGGACGCGGTCGCGCAGCAGCCCGGGCTCCCGCGGGCCCTCTCGCGCAGCCTGCAGGAATTGCGTCTCGCCGGCGCGGTCCCCAAGGGCGAGCTCCGAGGAGTGCTGGAGGCCTACGAGGCCGAGCTGCGACGCGCCGGACTGGCCGACCGGGCGGAGGTGTTCCGCCTCGCGCTGGAGGCGGAATCGCCGCTGCTCCGGCTGCCCTCGCTGCTCCTCGACCTGCCCCTGCGCTTCGCCTTGGAAGAGCGGTTCGTCGCCCGGCTCTCGGGACCGGTTCTCGCGCTGGCTCCCTCTGCGGACGCGGAGAGCATCTCGCGCGCTCTCGCGGTGAAGCCCGTGCGCCTCGAGGAAGCGACGGACGCGTCGCTCTCGCGCGTCCAGCAGCGGCTCTTCGTCGAGGGGACCGGGCCCCTGGCGCCGCTCGGCGACGACGTGCTGCTGATCTCCGCGCCCGGCGAAAGCCGCGAGTGCGTGGAGATCGCCCGCCTCGTGCGCAAGGAAGCGGACCGCGGCGTTCCCTTCGACCGGATCGCCGTGCTTCTGCGCGCTCCGGCGCAATACCGGGCGCTCCTGGAGGAGGCGTTCGCCCGGGCGGGCATTCCCGCGCATTTCGCCGCCGGCACCCTGCGGCCGGACCCGGCAGGGAGGGCGTTCCTGGCGCTCCTGGCCTGCGCCGCCGACGGCCTTTCGGCGCGGAAGTTCGCCGAGTACCTGAGCCTGGGCGAAGTCCCGCCCGCGATCGGTGGAGAGCCGCCTCCGGCCCCTCCCGCGGGCGACCGCTGGGTGCCACCCGATGCCGAGCTCACCCATCGTCCCGGCGAAGAGCCCTCGCCGCCGGAAGAACCTGCTCCGCCGGCGGACCTCGAGGCTCCCGTCGTCGCCGGCAGCCTGCGGTCGCCCTGGCGCTGGGAACAGCTCTTGATCGACGCGGCGGTGATCGGCGGCCGCCAGCGCTGGAAGCGCCGGCTGGACGGGCTCGAGGCGCAACTCCGGGCCACGCTGGCCGCGTTTGCGGACGACGAAGCGCGGTCGCAGCGGCTGCGCCGTCAGCTCGACGACCTGGACGCGCTGCGCGAATTCGCCCTCCCGCTGCTCGACGCCCTCGAGGCGCTGCCCGCCAGCGCCACTTGGGGTGAATGGCTGGACCCGCTGACGGCGCTCGCCACCCGCGCCCTGCGCGATCCGGCGCGGGTCCTCTCGCTCCTGGCGGAGCTCGCGCCGATGGGGCCGGTCGGTCCTTTGACGTTGTCCGAGGTGCGGCTCGTGCTCGGACGGCGGCTGACGGAGCTGTCGGTTCCGCCCGCGGGCAAGCGTCACGGCCGCCTCTTCGTCGCGCCGGTCGCGGCGGCACGGGGGCTCTCGTTCGACGCCGTGTTCGTCCCCGGGCTGGCCGAGAAGCTGTTCCCGCAGAAGGTGATGGAGGATCCGCTGCTGCGCGACCCCGAACGACGCGCGCTGGCGGGGCTGGAGACGTCCGAGGATCGGATCGCGGCGGAGCGCCTCGCGCTCCGGCTCGCCGCCGGCGCGGCGCGCAAGCGTCTGGTGCTCTCCTGGCCCCGCATCGATCTCGCGCAAGGACGGGCCCGGGTACCGTCCTTCTACGGCCTGGAGGTCCTGCGCGCGGCCGAAGGGACGTTGCCGGCGTTCTCCGAGCTGTCCCGCCGGGCGGAGCAGGCGTCGCGGGCCCGCGCGGGCTGGCCCGCCCCCGCCGACGCAGCGGACGCCATCGACGAGGCCGAGCACGACCTGGCGTTGCTGGAGCGCGCATTCCGCCATCCGCAGTCGAGCCAGGGCACGGCCGCGTACCTCCTCCGGGCCAATCCGCACCTGCGGCGCGCCATCCGGGCCCGCGCCCGGCGCTGGTTGCGCCGCTGGACGCCGGCCGACGGGTTGGTGCAGCCCGATGCGGAAGCGCTGCGCGCGCTGCAAGCGCACCAGCCGCAGTCGCGGCCGTACTCGCCCACCGCGCTGCAGAACTACGCCGCTTGCCCGTACAAGTTCGTCCTCCAGGCCATCCACCGGCTCGCGCCGCGGGAAGTGCCGGAGGCCATCGACGAGATCGATCCCCTGTCGCGAGGCTCGCTCATCCACGAGGTCCAGTACGAGCTCTTGCGCGAGCTGTCGGAGGCCGGCTCCTTGCCGATCCGCGACCTCTCCGCGGCCCAGGAGCGGCTCGAGGCGGTCGTCGACCGCGTCGCCACCCGCTGGGAGGACGAGCTCGCGCCCGCCATCGACCGGGTCTGGAGGGACTGCATCACGGGCATCAAGATCGACCTGCGCGAATGGCTGCGCAGGATGAGCGCCGAGCCGGCCTGGACGCCCTGGAGATTCGAGCTCTCCTTCGGCCTTCCCGAGACCTGGCAGCGCGACCCGCACAGCTCGAAGGAGGCGGTGGTCCTCGACCAGGGCATCCGCCTGCGCGGCTCCATCGACCTGGTGGAGCAGGCAGCGGATGGGTCGCTGCGGGCGACGGATCACAAGACGGGCAAAGCCTGGGCGGAGGCCGGAACCGTGATCGGCGGAGGAGCCACCTTGCAGCCGGCGCTGTACGCGCTGGCGCTGGAGAAGCTCTTCCCCGGGGTCCGCGTCGAGGGCGGCCGTCTGTACTACGCGACGTACGTGGGGGACTTCACCTCTGTCCCCGTCGCGTTGGACGCGCAGGCCCGCGAGAGCATCCAGACGCTGTCGCGCACCATCGCCGGCGCGGTCTCGCAGGGTTTCTTGCCGGCGGCGCCGCGAGACGAGCGCGAGTGCGACCGCTGCGACTACCTGGAGGTCTGCGGACCCTCCGAATGGACGCGCTCGCAGCGCAAGCCGCCCGGTGAGCTTCTGCCCCTGGTGCAGCTGCGAGGGATGCCGTGACGACGCCGCTCCCTGACCTGGCGGCGCGAACGCGCATCCGGCACGACCTGGAGGCGACGCTCCTGGTCGAGGCCGCGGCGGGCACCGGCAAGACCACCGAGCTCGTCGCCCGCATCGTCGCGCTGATCCGCAGCGGGCGCACCACGCTCGATCGCGTCCTCTCGGTCACCTTCACCGACCTGGCGGCCGGAGAGATGAAGCTGAGGCTGCGCGCCGAGCTGGAGACCGCGCGCGCCGGAGCGGAAGCCGCGGAGCGCGACCGCTTCACCGCCGCGCTGGAGCGGCTGGAGGTGGCGCCCATCGGCACCATCCACTCCTTCTGCGCCGACCTGCTGCGCGAGCGTCCGGTGGAAGCACGGGTCGACCCGCTCTTCCAGGTCGCGGCCGGCGAGGAGCAGGAGCGTCTCTTCGACCAGGCCTTCGAGGCCTGGTTCCAGGGCGTCATCGCCGCTCCGCCCGAAGGTGTCCGCCGGCTGCTGCGGCGCAAGGTGCGCGCCAACGACACCCCGCCGCGGGAGCTGCTGCGGCAAGCGGGTCGCGACTTGATCGAGCATCGCGATTTCACCGGGGCGTGGAGGCGCGACCCGTTCGACCGCGCGGCCGGCCTGGAGCAGGTCGTGGCCCGCCTCCAGGAAGTGGGCGAGCTCGCGCGGCGCGCGCAGCGGCCCGACGACTGGGCCGCGCAGTCGGTGGCGGAGATCGGCCGTTGGGTGGGCGAGCTGCGACGCCGCGAGGCGGTGCGGGCGCGCGACGGCGACGGGCTGGAGGCCGAGCTGCACGAGCTCTCCAGGCGCCGGCTGTGGTACTGGCGGGGCGGGGCGAAGTGGTTCGCGAAGGAGCTGGAGAAGAGCGCCGTCCTCGCCCAGCGGGAGGCGGCCAAGGCGGAGCTCCAGGTCTTCCTCGATCGGTGCGACGCGGACCTCGCGGCCTGCCTGCGCGAGGAGCTGCGGCCGCTGTGCGAGGCGTACGAGGCGCTCAAGCGGAGCGCCGGGTGCCTCGATTTCCTCGACCTCCTCTTGCGGGCGCGCGATCTGGTGCGCGACGACCTTTCGGTCCGGAGCGAGCTGTCGCAGCGCTTCACGCACGTGCTCGTCGACGAGTTCCAGGACACCGACCCGCTGCAGGCGGAGATCCTCCTGCTGATCGCGTCCACCGACCCCGCCGCCTCGCGCTGGCGCGAGGCCCGGCCCGCGCCCGGCAAGCTGTTCGTGGTGGGGGATCCCAAGCAGTCCATCTACCGCTTCCGCCGCGCGGACATCGCCCTCTACGAGGACGTGAAACGCCTCCTCCTGGCGGCCGGCGCCGAGCTCCTGCATCTCACCACCAGCTTCCGCTCGGTCCCCGCCATCCAGCAGGCGGTGAACGCCGCATTCGCGCCGGTGATGAAGGGCGGGGCGCAGGCGAGCTACGTCGCCCTCGATCCGTTCCGCCAGGACATGGCCGGCCAACCGGCGGTGGTCGCCTTGCCGGCGCCGAAGATCTACGGAGAGCGGGAGAAGGTGGCGAACTTCCGCATCGAGCAGTCGTATCCCGACGCGGCGGGCGCGTTCGTCGACTGGCTCCTGACCAGGAGCGGCTGGAAGGTGAGCGAGCGCGACCGCGGCGAGCCGGTGCCGGTGGAAGCGCGGCACGTCTGCCTGCTGTTCAAGAGGCTGCGCAACTACGACGGCGACCTGACGCGTCCGTACGTGCGCGCGCTGGAAGCCCGGCGCATCCCCCACGTCCTGGTGGGCGGCCGTTCGTACCATTCGCGCGAAGAAGTGCTGGCGATGCGCGCCGCGGCCAGGGCCATCGAATGGCCCGACGACGAGCTGGCGG
>Ga0070708_100004061_pt1 | contig 11502 bp, 5 predicted proteins | sample KBSK5503metaG_FD_65469 | JGI IMG/M metagenome (GOLD analysis project Ga0070708, IMG submission 65469) | Corn, switchgrass and miscanthus rhizosphere microbial communities from Kellogg Biological Station, Michigan, USA - KBS K5-50-3 metaG | ecosystem: Host-associated > Plants > Roots >...
AAGACGCGCCGGCAATCGTGCGGCAGCAACACGAGAGGAGAACCGTTCGAGCGGCGGGCTTCCGCGCCGATCGAGATCTCGCGGATGCGGGTGCGAATGGTCTGAATGCCAGCGGTGCTCGGATGCCGAATGCCCTGGATCAAATATGGCGCTGGAGGGCGAGGACGCTTCTCTAGCAAGTCCCAATGATCGCAAACCGGAACTGACTCGCTGTTGTAGAAGCGTTTTACGTATCGAATGATCTCGGCCAGGACACGACCGAGCCCGTCGCCGATAGGGATGACACGAGCGCGATCAAACTTCGACGGCTTGATGTGCAGCAAGTAGTAGATGCGACCGTCCGACATCTTCCGCTTAAGAATGTCGAGCGTGGTCAGTTCGCTCGCCTCTTCGATGCGCAACCCGCTTTGTACGAGCAGTTCCAGGAGAGCCCAATCCCAGAACGTATCCACCTCGTCTGACCACGGGTAGCCGCGCGTGGTTGTGACCTTCGGCGCTGCTACCGCAGCTTTCCACCGCTGAAGAGCGAAGGCGCGAATCTTCGGCATCTCGCGCTCCAGATCGAGCACCGTGGCTGTGATACGAGCACGCGTCCGCTGACGCGCTTTCTCGAAGCCATAGCCCAGGAGCGTGTGTCGCGTCACCGGAATCGTGCGCGGAGCGAAGCGCTTGAACGGAGAGTCGGGGTCGGTTGCCCAGGCGCAGAGGTCGGAGAAGAAGACGCGCAGGTCTACCAGCCAGCTATGTGCAGTCGGACGCACTTCGTCGCCGGCACCAGGCCCCCGCTGTACCTCGCGAGCGCGTCTGATCGCATGCGGGATGTAATCGCGGACATGGCGCGGCAGAATCTGGGAGCACCGCTTAACGTCGGGATGCCTATCACGAATGAATCGCCAAAAATGTGCAAGGGCAATGACTTTATGTCGCAATGTCCGATAGACATCACTAACTCGGGCCTCGTAGGTTTCCAGATACAGAATCATGATCTGTCTGATACGATCTGGTACACCAGCGTTCTCGACCAGTTCCGGTGCCGTCATCCGCTGTCTCCTGCCGTGGCGGGCAGAGCCTCGCTTCGGTGTCCGAGAAAACACACCGAGCGAGCAGAGTGCAGCATCGAGCGCGTCGGTTCCCTTCGACCAGCGCACCGACAGCAACTTCACATCGTCATCCTTTATATGGTGGAGGCTGTCGTAACCGCGTTCGAGTAGAATCCGCAGTCCAGTCGAAACCGCCAGCTGGCGGCTGTGAGCCGACGCCCATGTGATCGAATCAGTCGCCTGCAAAACCGACGTGTGCTGTTGTGCCAGTGGGTGATCTTCAGGCAAATGCGCGATCCACTGGTTAACGCGCAGGTCGGACAACATGTCCAGACTCGGAACGATCATCCGTGCGGAGATCAGGACGCGTGCACCCCAAGTCCAATACGTGCTGCCGCGACGATCGACGCCAGACTTCCACCTCGGCCAAAACCTCTTCTCGAAATCGTTCCAGCGTTGTTGCAGGGTTGATCCGCTGCAGCGATCGAGAGCATCGGCCAAGTATCGACAGACTGCCCGCATCTTCGACCACGGCAATTAATTACAATGGCTGGGACGCGGCGAGGTATTAGAGGCGACCACGGTTGGCTTTTGTTGGAATTGAGTTCGAATTGGAAGCATGAGCATATTAGAGCGCTATGCCGAGAAGGCGAGGCGCACCATGCAACTTAAGCAAAAGGGCCTGTCGGCTGACAAACTTCGACTCCATATAAAAACCTCGCCGCAACCTAAGGAAGCTCACAAGCTGCCAGCGGAGTTAAGGGAATCCCGAGCTGAGGTTGAGCTCATCCGGAAGGTTGGTGAGCTCGTGAGCCGGGGAAAAGGCCAAAAAGCACTACAGTTGCTTGATGATTTCATGACCGAACCGGGGACAGGACTGCAAACTGACGATGCGCCTGATGGGCCACTTTGCGGCAATCACGGCTTTGCATATCGGGGATCTCAACACAGCGCAACGCTACTGCGAGGAGCGCCTAGCCTATAGTCCGGAGGACCGGCTGCCGAGTGGCGTCGCGGGCCGTTCCATCGCGAAATGGCCTTTGACAGCGGGTCCCGGGGTTATAGTACGGAGCTGGCAGGATGCTAAGAAGAAATCCCGGCTTACCGCTTTGCCAACATCCCTGCCGGCCAAGCTGAGTCCGACCTGAAAATCTGGAGGATTGCGATGACGCAGTACGCCTACCTGAGCCCGTCTGTCGAAATTCAGCTGTCACCTGGGGACGTGCAGATCTACCGGCTGCCGATGATGATGCCGGGCGAATTTCATCTTTACTGCCATCAGCTCGGCGTGCTCACCCAACCTCCCGTGCAGCCCGGCGGACCCGGATTTCCCGGCCAGCCCGGCGGTTCAGGGTTTCCCGGGCAGCCGGGCTCCGGCGTCACGCCGGTTCTGCGCATCGCGGGAGGCGCCGGTTCGCGCGCAGGTCTCGGCGGCGGGATTCGCGTGGGTCCAGCGCTGCCCGTGAATCCCGGTGGAGGCGGAGGTGGGGGAGGCGCCGCCGTCGTCGATCTGAAAATGGACCTGTATCACGGCGACCAACTCGTCGCGAGCGGAACGAATACGCTGCCGCTGCAACTGACGCAAGCCGACGGCGATCCCAGTTGGAAAGTGCAATTGCAGCTGGCTCAAGGCGCGCCTGCGGGAACTTATTCCTACAACGTGTTCCTTGATCCATTTCCCAGCATGTATCCGCTGCTTACGCGACGGATTCCGCTGGCCTTCTTCCAGCAAGGCTTCGACAACAACTGGAACGGGCGCAATTACATCTCGCTCGAGTTCGAGGGCGGCGATCTGATGATCAATTTCGATCCCGAGCTGGCTTCCTATTACGGGCTCACGAACGTGAATTACGTTGTGGGCAGCATCCCGACGCTGACCTTTCCCAACATTCAAATCAGCGACATTCATCTCAGCGTGGACTCCTCCGACAGCGGCTATGAGGGACTGACCGGGAAGCTCCCCTACGTATTGCTGACCGTGAAATTTGCCGGGATCAGCGGGCACCCGATCAGCGGAAGCCTTCTTGGGCTGAGCTTCAGCGTGAATCCGTTCAGCGTGAACGTAAAATTCTTCCTAACTGCGCTCGGCCCTGGCTTGATGAACACGGTGGTGGGTTACGCCTCGCAAATCGGCACCGATTTCATCGAGAATCTGGACACGAATTTTGCCTACACGCACGAGGCGCGGAAAGCCGTCGCGGACCTGATCACACAAGGGCAGTCGTTCCTGGATGGGCATGCGCTAGACGTGGGAAATGCCATTACGCCGTGGCTGCTGGGGGCGGCTTATGCGGTGTACGGAGTCAGCTACGATCCCGCGAATTCTCAGCCTGTGCCGCCGGACGGTCCGCAGGGCGATCTGGTGATTCAGTATGTGGGCGAGATTCCGCCGCCGGCCAGTGGGGGTGTGCTCACTTCAGCCGGCTCCGTCGAGGCGCTCGATTCATCGAGCTCCCGGCCACTAAGCCTGAACCAGACCAATCCCACTGCAAGCATAGTCGGCACACCTTATTCGCAAGTTTTCTCCGCCTTTGGCGGCACTGCTCCGTACACGTTTACGATCGCCGGTGCGCTTCCGCCTGGGACGACTGCGAGCGACGCGCAAATCAGCGGCGCGCCCACGACTGCGGGCGTATACAGCGTGGCGGTGACCGTGCGCGATGCGGCCGGCGCGCAAATCTCGCACAACTTTTTTGTGGTGATCAATCCCGCGGGCCTGAGCATCACGAACAACGATCCGCTGCCCGGCGGCGTGATCACGCATTTCTACGCCGTGCAGCTTGCCGCGCAAGACGACGCGGGCGCGAAGTTCACCTGGTCCGCGCCGAATCTTCCCGCGGGCCTTACTTTGCTGCCGCAAGGCGTGATTGAAGGCACGCCCACAGGCCTGGCGCGCAACGCCACGATCGTGGTGCAGGTGACCGATGAGCACGGCATTTCTGCGTGGAAAGCGTTCACCATCGCTTTACAGGATCCTCCGCTCTTCCCCGATGCGATTTACGCGCCGCGCGGCGACGCCGACACCATCTGGAAGCCCAATGTGCCCGCGCCCGCCGGAATCTCCGGTCCGGTGCATTCACCGCAGCCGAAGACCACGCCGGGAAATCTCAGTAAGGTGGATCACATCGTGGTGGTGATGATGGAGAACCGCTCGTTCGATCACATGCTCGGCTATTTGAGCCGTGAAGGCGGGCGCAGCGATATCGAAGGATTGAAATGGGAGAGCGAAGAAAACGGCACGCAATACAATTTCTACAAAGGCAGATATTACTATCCGACGCTTCTGACCGATACGCACGCCATCAGCACCGAAGCGCTTAGTCCCGATCACAGCCACGAGAACGTGAAAGCGCAAATGGCTGACGGCATGATGCACTTCGTGAGCGACTACGCGAAAAGCAAGGCCGGCGATGATCCCGGCCAGTTGCAAATCGTGATGGGGTACTACGGCGCGGCGCAGCTTCCGGTTTACGACATGCTGGCCCGGAGTTACGCTGTGTGCGATCACTGGTTCTGCTCGCACGTCGGCCCTACGTGGCCGAATCGCTTTGTGGCCATGACCGGCGATTTGAACCGCGACAGCTGGGGAGAGCCGGAGGTAAACACACCCGATTACACGACGTTCACGCCGTCGGAGGCGACTACGCTCTTCGATCTGCTCAGCACCCGGGGGGTGAGCTGGAAATATTTTCAACAGCGCGAAAGCATGATGCGCGCGTTCACAAAATATTCATTCGATATGGTGAACGTGTTGGAGTATTCCGATCCTTCGCTTGGCTTCCATGCGACGGTCAGCAAAGGAATGTTGCCGAGCTTCACGTGGGTGGATCCGTTGTTCGGGGATCTGCCCGCGGGGATCAGTTCGCCGCAAGATAATGACGATGCGCCGCCATCCGACTTGAGATTCGGGCAGCTCTTCATCGAGGATGTTTACAACACTTTGTTTTCGCCGAAGAACAATCCCAACTGGGCGAAGACGATGCTGATCATTGTGTATGACGAGCACGGCGGCTTTTACGATCACGTCGATCCGCCCGACAACGCCACGCCCCTGACGGGCCAAAACAGCGGCAAACTGGGGCCGCGAGTGCCGGTGTTTGTAGTGTCGCCGTTTACGCCGGCAGGGCTGGTGCTGAAGGATGTTTTTGATCACGGCACTATCGGGGCTACGGTGCTGCGGCGCTTTTGCAGTCCCAATCCGCCATTTATGAGCCCGCGCGTTTCGGCGGCGCTGGACTTGCGCGGGGCGCTGCCTTTGCCGGAGCCGCGCGGCGAATTCACCGTGTCGCAAACCGCGGTGGCGGACCAGGTGGAGGCTTTTGCTGCGCGCACGGCGATTCGCAGATTTAAGGTGCCTGACGCGCCGGATTCCTTTGGGCCGTCGTTGGGAGGGATTGCGCTGACATTGGGGGCCACGCCGGGGGCGAAATAATTTAGCGGGGGTGGCAAGATCGCTCGACCCGGTGGGTGCATCTAGGGCGGCCTTGTGAGCCCGGAACAGACCGACAAGGAATCTCGACAGACCACGTGCAACTGGCTGCGCTTCTCAGGCCGACTGCGGGAATCAGATCGTTTTCGCTCTCGATCCGACTTGTCGGTGAGTAGCAGGGCACAGTCCGCACGCGTTTCACGGTAACTATAAGGGGCGCTCGTTGCAGAATCGTCAGTTAAGCTCTTGACTATCAAAGGAGGTGGGCTTGAAGAATGCAGCCCAGAACGGCTTGGCGTCGGCCGGGTGGCGAAACACCTCGGACCATATCACTAGTGAGCACGCGAACTTGCAGCCTGGCGAAATGTGCCGTAACGCGACCACGACTACTAAGTGGAAGTTTTCTGCGACCGAGGCAGCTAAATTCCGAAGCTCCCTAGGCAGACGAACTGCCGAGTGGTCAGCACGGCCCCAAGTGAGTTAACCACAGTAACCCCGAAATCCGGCAAAGCCTCCGCTTCGCGAACAGACACAACCCGTCGCCGTCATACCAGAGAACCTTAATCAGATCGCCTCTCCGCCCGCGAAACACAAACACCTGCCCCGAGAATGGACTCTGCTCCAACTTCGTTTGCACCAGCGCGCCCAGCCCGGTGAAACCCCGCCGCAGATCCGTCACCCCGGCTGCGATCCAAACTCGCGTGTTCGTCGGCGGCCCAATCATCCCCGTAGGCAGGGTTCAACTACCATGACCTCGCTCTCGGTATTCTTCCCCCGATCGCCACGTCAGTAAGCGTACAGGTTCTGCGGGACTACGTGGTTGGTGGCGTGGCTGTAGAGTTGCCCCATGCGGCCCTGATCGATGTAAAGAAGATCGGCCCCCGCGTGCGAGTCGAACCGGCCCACGAACAACGGTGCGAACGGCGGCGGCCGCAGCGGTGCGCCGTGCTGCGGATTGGGCCCTGGAGGCGGTGCTGCCATCGTGGCCACTGTCGCCCAATCGGTCGTGCCGCTCCAGGAGATCTGCCAAGACCCGTAGGCGTATTGGCATTTGGATGCGGGCGGGTCCGGTGTGAACCGGATTATGTCGTCTTGGCCATTGCCGTCGACGTCGCCGACCAAAATCCTGTCGCACGGTCCGTACTCAAGACCATGCAAGGGCTGCCAGTGGTCCACGGCGTCGCGCGAATAGTAGATCCGTCCGTTTGAGAGGCCCAAAACATCGAGCGTGCGATCCGTGCGATGATCGCGCGGATTATCGGGATCGGGGGCGAGGTTGGCGAACCGAAGCTGGGAAATCCCATAGGACGAGGATTGCAGTGGGCGCCAAGCCTGCTGGAGCGGTGCGGTGACCTGCCAGCGGCCGTTCGGCATGCGCCAGAAGATGTCGGTCGTCCCATCGCGATCGAAGTCGATGAAGCGCAACTGATCGAACGGCATCGGATAGGCGCCGGGAAGAGTCTCCCAGGGGCCGCGCCCGCCGCTCGAGATCATCAGATGCTGGCCGTTCTGGGCTACCACGTCGCACCGCCGGTCGCCGTCGAAATAGCCTAACCCCAGATGATCCATATCTTCGGAGGCAGCGCGAAGGAACACCCAGTGCATGCGGGCGCCGCTCGCATACCACCAGCCGGTGCGTGTCGGCAGGAAGAGATCGTCGCGGCCGTCGCCGTCGAAGTCGCACACACCATACTGACCGAAGGAGTCGAACCCGGTTTGATTGCCACGGAGCTCGATATTGTCACGGCTGACGAGGTTGATCGCATCGTCGGCCGTGGGGCTGTGATGACCCTCCTCTTCGCTATGCGGAAACACGTTCCCGATGATGCGGCTCGGAGCGATCGGTGTGCCACGAATCTTGACCGCGTAAGTCGCGTGGTACTGGACGGCATTGCGCCCGATCTCGAACTCACGGCCAGCCTGCCCGGTGTTGTGGGCGCCGAGGTGCCATTCGGAACCGTGCACGTCGATCTGCTGAGCGTGCTTGGTCAATGGAGTGAGGGTAATCGCTTCGACGCCGCCCCCTCGGAGGATGAGGTTCTCGATCGCGACGTAGCCGGTGTGGTCGCTCGACCCCGAAGTGATGCCGTGCCGATTAAAGTCGAAGACGTTGTGTTCGATGCGGGCGTAAGTCCCGCCGACATTCACGCCGTAACCGAGCTCATCATTTTGGTTGTTGTGAATGTAGTTGTCGTGGATCCAAGGCGCGTGGGAATCGAAACCGTTTGCGGGGGTTGGATCCTCCAGTCGGCTTTGGTTCATGGGATCAGGCATGCCGTTGTGGGCGGGATCGGTATGGGCGCCGATGAAGATGCCTTGATCCGCCCAGCCGGCGACTTCCATTCTGGCAATTTCGACGGAGCGGCATGCTTCGACGTAAATTCCGGTGCTTTGGACATCGGAGCCGACGACTCCATAATCGGGGCCGATTAGCCGAAAGCCGGTAATGAGGACGTTGTCGCCGTTTGCGCCGTTTGCGTCGCACTCAAGGTGGATCTGGCCGTACTGAAGATGATCTCGCGTATAGAGGCGCGGGCCGAGCATCAAACCCGCGCGGCTCGGGACGTCGCCCGCGAGATCGATGCGCGGGGCGGTCGGGGCGGGCCGGGCTATTACAGCTACGCCTGGGTTGGCGATTGGCCCTTGCGGGTCTTGGTCCCCGGTCAGCGTCACCCCGGATTTCATTACGATCTGGCCGAAGCCGGTGAGATCCATGTCGACATCAGGCGCGAGCCGTACGATTTGATTTGCGTTGGGGTTCTCCGGGCTGACGGCCTCGCGCAGCAGCAGCTTCCATTCCTGATCATTGCCGCGGATGTGCACGACGTGCGGAAACGTGACCACGATATCAGCCGGCGCGAACGTTACCGGCGGATCCGGTGGCCGCGTCGCAGCCAGCGTGTACTGCGTCGCGATGACCGGATTCACCACGATGCTGCCGCTTTCTCCAACCGGCTGGTTCTGATGGAGGCGCGTATTGTGAAGCATGAGCCGCACGTCGGTGCAATCGCGAGGGATCGGCGCTGACCATGTCAGAGTTACAGGACTGCCGGAGACGACGTGATCCGGGACAGCGGTCAGCGTCCCATGCATCTGCTGCAAGCAGGCGATGATTACGTCGCCGGGCCCTGGGCGCGGTAACGGCGGTCGTGCGGCAGGCGCAGGGCGCGGCGGCGCAGTCGCCGGCGGGGTTTGCGCGACAGCGGAGGTAAGAGCCGTCACGGTCAACGCCAAAAAGACTGCAACAAGGCCATGAAACAAGGGCTGAATCTCAATTCTGTACATTCGACCGCTGCGTGACCGGCCAAAGGCTCGGGCCCACCAAAGGTCCAGCGTCGCAAGGCCCCCTTCCGCCGCTTTCGCGAAAGCTCCTAATATGAGGTCTTCGATCATACTCTTAGAGTGACCCTCACGGTGGCGACCTTTCTGGCGCGCAATTCTATACCTCAACTCCGCGTGCGGCCCAGTTGATGATCGCGGTAGGGACACCAATTGCCTGATGCCCCCCGCACAGATGAGCGCCCGGTCTGTACCCGGAAGATGAGCGCCCGGTCTCGTGCGTCCATCTTTCGCTTTCTCTCCAAAGCCGTCGTTTCTCTCCAAAAACAGGGTCTTCGGTCAGGCTGGAAAATTCAGAACCTGCTGTCGTGGGCAGCTTTGGCCTGTGAAAGGCTTCGTGCCTATATGCAAGAGGCCTCAGAATTCAGAACCTGCTGTCGTCTGTAGCCTGAGAGTTCCTTTCCCACTCTCTCCGCCATATTGTTCAATACTTTGCAACGCCGATCTAGTGGGGCATTGAACTTCTATTGAGAGCCAACGCCACGATTTTCAAGTGCGCCCGCTCCATCTCGTCAGTCACCACATCACCGTAGATGTTCATAGTGGGCGGATTAATTCGACTAGGCCTCGTCTGTCGGAGTCTGGAAGATACCGTGCAGGGGGATGAGATAGAGCCGCCCAAGAGTGCGACTGCCCCAAAGTCGCACCAGCTTGTGTGCATATGGGCGGTGGGCGCACCGGCGCGAAGTGTGGGCGCAGTGCGGGATAGGGGGATACGGCGAGAGGGCGAGAGGCGTGCAAAAAAACCACTCCCCGTCAGGAGTGGGAGTGGTTCACATTTGCGTCGATGTTCACATTTCTTGTCGTGGAAAAGGCTGCTCAAGATATTGACAGCCAAGTACACTGAACATCGACAAGACGGCGTGTATGGCTAAGGAAAGCCGGAGTCACTGTCTCAATCAGCTCTCCTGAAGCGGGATTTTGAAGCGTCTTGGAGGTAGCCATGTAATATGCCTTCGCGTACAGGGTCGAACAGATAAGACCATCATTCATCGGCCAGCAGTGTACGAATTGGCGAAGCAGGGATCGGCGCAGACATTGCCTGGCGATCCTACCAAGTTCGCCGAAGGAGTAGGAATTCCGTACGTGAATCGCTGCTTGCACCGCAATTTGAGTGCGCTCCCTATCTGTTAGTGATGGGTCGCGCCGAACTCGGAGGGCATGGTGCCCTATGTAGTCATAAATCTCGCGATGGCTGACGCCCCTTAAAGGGGTTGCATCGCATATGAAGTCGTTGTCCATGTAAATGGCCGCATGGCTCCAACGCGCGTCGTCCCGGCTGTATCCGAGATTGTGTTGTGCAGACCTAATGATTCTAGAACCATGATCAGGCTTCAGTTGGCTGAATAGGACCAGATCGCCAATTTGCCAACCGCTCGTATCGGGGAATCGGCCGAACTTTCTGATCGCAAGCGGTATTCCGCCTGGCGCTGTCCAAATCCCTGCAGTTGCTGTACAGTTCGGCTCTAGCGAAAATCGTAGATTACGTTGACAGGCAACGTCGTTAGCGCTAACAATCGGTACGCTCTGGATCTGCTCTTGAGCGATGGGTAGTTCATTCGAGAAATTGGATAGGTAATCTGATAGGTAAATGTTCGCGGTAGCCACTGTCAGATCTCCTGCAGTCGGCTGTTTCGGCAGCACTCTGCCGAATATCTCGACGGTCTCGATGGTAGGGGAAGGAGTGAACATGGTGCTCAGTATTTCGGGCACGGGGTTCGGCTCCCCTCCGGCTTTCCTAATGTTGCCAACCGCCGGCAACCTCCCCTATCTTGCGATTCGAAATGTTACGCAGGCATGGGAGGCAGGAAATTCCCTTAATAGTGACCCCATCGGCCTCAACGTTGCTACCTGGTCGAACAGCAGCATCGTGATTAACGGATTCGACGCCTTTCGTCGTTTTGTGATCCGACCGAACGATTCACTTGTGGTTTCTGCATGCAATCCGAGTTCAGGAAATTGCATTTCAAAAACTGTTTCGACCCCGCAGGGGAAATATTTGCCCCAGTTCAGGGTCTTGGCGATTCTGGATTCGGGACTGATTTGTTCCTCTGGATGCCCAGTCGAAGCCCCGTCGCTGTTGAGTGCACCGCACAAAATCATTAATCGGCACCCGTTCCCCTTTGTTCGTTTCCGGACAGCTGTTTCCATAAGCGCACAAGCCGCAGCCTTCGGTATACGACATAACTTCTATTTGCGCCCTGAAATGAACAGCTTGTATGGAGTGAGAGTTTGGCTCGCAGTATGCAGTGAATTAACACATGGACGCCGTAGCCATGCAGGAAACGCATCTAGTGACGCCATCCGAGACGGGCCGCGTGCTAATTGCCGACGATCAGAGGCACGTTCTGGACGCCCTAGAAATGCTTTTAAGCGGCTGCGGTTTGGCGACGGAAGCCGTCACGCATCCAGCCCGGGTGTTGCGGGCCCTGGAGACAGGGCAATTCGATGCTGTCCTAATGGACCTCAACTATACCCGCGATACCATCGCGGGTGGAGAAGGGCTGGCACTGGTGTCACAGATTCGATCCCTGGATAGTCTGCTTCCCGTGGTGGTAATGACAGCCTGGAGTAGTGTGGACCTGGCGGTCGAGGCTATGCGGCGCGGCGCTTCGGATTTTATCCAGAAGCCCTGGGAAAATCAGGACCTTCTGCAAAAATTGCAAAACCAACTGTCGTGGGCACGGGCACAGC
>Ga0070708_100004064_pt1 | contig 11496 bp, 7 predicted proteins | sample KBSK5503metaG_FD_65469 | JGI IMG/M metagenome (GOLD analysis project Ga0070708, IMG submission 65469) | Corn, switchgrass and miscanthus rhizosphere microbial communities from Kellogg Biological Station, Michigan, USA - KBS K5-50-3 metaG | ecosystem: Host-associated > Plants > Roots >...
TTCCCGCCCATCACTGCACTCAATCGATTTTCGAGAATCAACGATGAGTCGAAGTTCTCCACCTGCAGAAACCACTCTGCCGCCTGCTCCATTGCTTTCTTAGGAATCAAGCCTACGATCTCGCTGCTCGCAGGAGCCACGCCATATCTCTCCGCCTCGCTCCGTACCATCTCGAACACGCGATGGATCGGCGTCTGCTCGAAATCAGTCAAATTCATTGAGACCTGCGCTTGTCCGCGCACCAGAAAGCCTGCAGCCTTGACGTAGCGAAGGCCTCCGGTCGAGAAGCGCACCGCCTTTGCCACTTTCTTCGCAATATCAACCTCCGGCGTATTCAGAAAAATGTTGTAGGCGATTAGAAATTTTCTCGCGCCCACAACGCATGCCCCCGCAGTCGGATGAATCCTGGACTCGCCGAAGTCTGGCCGGCGCGCCGGATTGGTCGCAATCTCGTCCCGGATCACTTCGAACTGTCCGCGCCGGATGTTTTCGAGATTCTGCCGTTCCGGCGAGGTCGCTGCTGCTTCATACAAGTACACCGGAATTTGATAACGCTTCCAGATTTGCTCGCCCACATGGCGCGCCATCGCAACGCAGTCTTCGACGGTCACGCCTTCGATAGGAATAAACGGCACCACGTCGGCGGCGCCCAGCCGTGGATGCGCTCCCCGGTGCTGATTCAGGTCAATCAGCTCAGCCGCCTTGCCCACTCCGCGAATCGCCGCTTCCTGGATGGCCTCGCGCTCACCCACAAGCGTAATCACGCAGCGGTTGTGGTCGGCATCCATCTCGCGATCGAGCAGATATACGCCGTCCATTTTCATGGCTTCAACAATCGCGTCGACTTTCGACTTGTCCCTTCCTTCTGAAAAATTTGGGACACATTCCACCAGAGTTTGCATACGCGAGAAGCATATCCGGCTATAAACCCGGCTGCAACCTGGCTGACCGTTTCCGGGGGGAGAAGTCCTCTGTGTAAGTCCTCCGTGTAGCTCTGTGCCCTCTGTGGTTAAAAGAAGCACGAACATTAACCACAGAGGGCACAGAGGGGTACACAGAGGTACACAGAGTAAATCGCTCGATTGTCCAGGACTGCTGCCAAACCACCGGACGCTTGCCGATATCTGCGCAGAACGTTAACCTTGAGTGAAACACACGCAAAAGGAGCGGTTATGAAGCGGCACCGGTTTCACCCCGAAACTGAATCGGTTCATGGCGGCAAGCATCTCGAAAAACGCAATGCCCCGATGGCGCAGCCGATCTACCAGACGTCGACTTTCCAGGTAACGGATTCGGAGCAGCAGCTCCGTGCCACCGGCACCGACATGTTCTACACGCGTTATGGGAATCCGACCCACACTGCGGTCGAGTCCGCAATTGCCGAACTGGAAGGCGCAGATGCCGCACTGCTGTTCGCTTCCGGCATGGGCGCAATCACTACCAGCATTCTGTCGCTGGTGAAGAACGGCGACCATATTGTTGCACAACGTGACATTTACGGCGGGGTAACCAAGTTTCTATCAACCTGGCTGCCCAAGCTGGGCATTGAGACTACTTTCGTGGACACGGTCGACTATGAGCAACACGCGCGCGCGATCCGACCGAATACCAAGCTGCTTTATCTTGAGTCGCCGACCAATCCTACGTTACGAGTCGTTGATTTGCGGAAAGCGGTGGCTCTTGCCCGCCAGCACCAACTCATTACGCTGATTGACAGCACCTTTGCCACTCCGATCAATCAGCGCCCCACGGAATTCGGAATTGACGTAGTGCTGCATGCGGGTACGAAGTACCTGGGTGGGCATACTGACTTGATTTGCGGCGTTGCTGCTGGACGCCGGGACCTGATCGACAAGATTCATGAAACGCGCACTACGCTTGGCGGCGTTATGGATCCCCACGCTGCGTTCCTCTTGCTGCGCGGAATCAAAACTCTCGCGATCCGGGTAGAACGGCAGAACGAGAGCGCCCTGCGAGTTGCGGAATTTCTGGCGCAACACCCCAAAGTGCGGTCGGTGAACTATCCGTTTCTGCAAGGCCATCCGCAACGCGCGCTTGCCATCGAGCAGATGAAAGGCGGAGGTGGTGTCCTTAGTTTTGAGGTCGACGGCACCGGCGAAGATGCCAAACGCCTGAGTGAAGCCTTGCGGTTATTTACTCTGGCTCCCAGCTTAGGCGGGGTGGAATCTCTGGTCTCGATACCCGTGCTTACGTCTCACGCCATGATTTCAGCGGAACACCGGCAGAAAATGGGCGTCACCGAGCAACTGATCCGCATTTCCGTGGGCATCGAGAACACCGGCGATCTGATCGCCGACCTGGAACAGGCACTGACAGTCGTGACTCCGGCGCCACAGCACGTTGCAGTCGGATAAAACTAAAGATGCCGACAACTGGCGCTGCGATCATCGGACTCGGCTTCGTTGGCAAAGCTCACCTCGAAGCTTTGAGGCGGCTGGGCATTCCGCTACGCGGAATCCTCGGGAGCTCTCCAGAACGCACGCGAGAAGCTGTCCGCGAACTCAAGATCGAGCGGGGATACTCTTCGCTGGACGAGCTTACCAGCGATTCCAGCGTGACCGCAGTTCACATCTGCACACCCAATCACCTGCATCACGATCAGGCGAATGCCGCAATGGAAGCGGGTAAGCACGTCATGTGCGAGAAGCCGCTCGCCATGGAGACCCGGCAGAGCCAGTCGCTGATTGATCTGGCGCGCAAGCGGAATCTGGTCGGTGCCGTCACCTACAACCTGCGTTATTACCCACTCTGTCAGGAGGCCCATGCGATCGTACAGCGAGGAGTCATTGGCGAACCGCGACTGGTCCACGGCAGTTTCTTGCAAGATTGGCTGCTTTATCCGTCGGACTGGAACTGGCGCCTGCAACCAGAATTGGGAGGCGAGTTGCGCGCAGTCGCCGATATCGGAACCCACTGGCTGGATCTGCTGACGTGGATTACGGGCAGGAAGATCGTGGAAGTCTGCGCTGATCTGGCCACCGTTGTTCCAGTTAGAAAACGTCCGTGCGGCCGGGTAGAGACATTTCAGGCGAGTGCAGGTGAGTCTGACGATTTCAAAATCACAACCGACGATTACGCTTCTATCCTTTTGCACTTCGATGGATCTGCTCGTGGCGTGGTCACGGTTTCCCAGATCAGCGCTGGACGCAAGACACGCTTGTGGTTCGAGGTGGACGGTTCAGAAGGTTCGCTGGCGTGGAATTCGGAATCTCCGAATACGCTCTGGATTGGTCACCGGCGCGAACCAAACCAGGAGCTGATCAAAGATCCATCGCTGATGAGTCCTGAAACGCGCGGATACGCAGCGTATCCCGGTGGCCATCCCGAGGGCTATCCAGACACTTTCGTCCAACTGTTCAAGGATTTTTATGCTTACCTCGACGCGGGCGACTTCTCCAAGCCGCGTACTTTCCCCAATTTTGAAACCGGACACGAAGAGATGCAGTTATGCGAAGCGATCGCCCAGAGCTCAAAGGAGCGGCGATGGGTGAAGCCGGCTTAGCAATTTTGTTACACTGGCCTGGGTTCCAGCCCACTTCATGCAGAGTCAACTCATCTAACCTGCCAGCTTCCGGAACGGAGGTTTACCACCATGAAGCGCGCCCTGAAATGGATTGCCATCGTCATTGCGGTTGTGATCGTGATAGTTCTGGTCCTGCCTTTTCTGATCAACGTCAACACCTTCCGTCCGCGGATTGAGTCAGAGCTGACCAACGCTCTCGGACGCAAAGTCACCGTTGGCAACCTCAGCTTGTCCCTTTGGTCCGGCAGTTTGGCGGCGGACGATATCGCCATCGCCGATGACCCGTCGTTCAGTAAAGCACCCTTCATTCGGGCAAAGGCGCTCAATGTCGGCGTGGAAATGATGCCGCTGATCTTGTCTAAGACACTCCATGTGACCGACCTGACCTTGTCTGCACCGCAGGTAGCCTTGCTTCGTGCTCCTTCGGGCCGGTGGAATTTTTCAACGCTAGGAAACGCCAGCCCGGCAAAGAAAAGCGGAGCGACCCCCGCTGCCAATCCGAATGATGCTGCGAATCCGAGCTCCGAACCGAGTATCGAGCAAAACCTTTCCGTCGGGAAACTCAGCATCAAAGACGGGCAAGTTTCAATTGCGGACACCAACGCTCCTGCGAAGGCGCACGTTTACCGCAACGTGAACTTCACGGTCAAGGATTTCTCGTTCGGCTCAAACTTCCCCTTTACCATGACCGCCGACCTGCCAGGCGGCGGGACGGTTAAGCTGGACGGCACCGCCGGCCCCATCAATTCCACGGACGCTTCTCTGACCCCGTTTCAAGCCAAACTGGAAGTGAGGAAGCTGGATCTGGCGGCATCAGGCTTCATCGATCAAAGCTCCGGCTTTGCCGGGCTGGCAAATTTCGATGGCACACTGAGCTCTGATGGAAACCAGGCCCACAGCAGCGGAAATGCAACCGCTGACAAATTGAAGCTCTCTCCCAAAGGAACGCCCGCACAGCGCACCATCAGCATGAAATATTCGACAGCGTACGAGTTGCAGAAACAGACTGGCCAGCTCAACGGAGATGTTTCCGTAGGCAAGGCCGCTGCAAAGTTGAGCGGCACCTACGATCTGCGGGGAGAGTCACCAGTATTGAATCTGAAGCTGAACGCCGACAACATGCCGGTGGACGATCTTGAAACCTTACTGCCGGCGCTCGGAGTCACTCTGCCAAAAGGCTCGTCGCTGCAGGGCGGTACTCTGTCTGCCGATCTGACAATTACCGGCCCAGTCGACAAAATGGTCATTGTTGGTCCCGTGAAGCTCGTGAATACGAAGCTCGCCGGTTTTGATATGGGATCGAAGTTGTCGGCCATCTCTGCTCTGGGCGGCGCCAAGACCGGGCCCGACACCAGCATCCAAAACTTTAGCTCCAACGTGCATGTTGCACCCAGCGGCATCCAGACTGAGAACATCAATCTGGTGATTCCGGCGATCGGCACTTTGACCGGGAGCGGAACCGTCAGCCCGCAGAATGCTCTGGATTACAAAATGACGGCCAGCCTGAGCGGCAGTGTAGCGACCGGACTCTCGCAGTTGGCAGGCGGGAGCGGCAAAGGAGCGAGCATCCCTTTCTTTATCCAAGGCACGGCCTCGGACCCGAAGTTTGTTCCTGATGTGAAAGGAATGGTCGGCAGCCAGTTGAGTAATCGGCTCGGCGGACAGGTGCCTGGAGGACAAAACGCCCAGGGAGTTGTGAACTCGATCACCGGTCTTTTCGGAAAGAAAAAACCCAAGTAGTTTTTTCTACTTCAGCGACAGGAACGCCACCCCGTAGCCGTTAACGGTCACCTTGATCGGTGAGCTGGGGGAAATCGATGCTGCCGGGCCCGGTCCATTGATCGCACTCGTGGTCGAATCAATGGTGAAGAGCGATGCAGTCGTGAACGGTCCCAGGGCGCTTACGTCCACCGAAACGTTGGCGGTGAGGCCGTCTCCATTGTTGTCCGAAGCAGAAGCAACGGCGTGATTTGAGATCATGATGACCGCGCTTCCGTCGGTGTTCAGAACCGGCAGCACTTCGATTTCTGCGTTGTCAGTATTGCTGAACTGCAGTACCCGCTGCCCTGAACCCGCAGGAAACATTTGGCCCAGCCAGTAATCCACCCAATAACTAAGTTGTGTCTGGCCAGTGTTGTAGTCCACCTCACCGAACTGCGCATCGGCGTCAAAGTCCCAGTGATAGAGAGTGCGGGCTCCAGCTTTCCCCACTTGCGAAAACGCATAAGGCCGCCAGGCGGCAAAAAATGCGCTTGATCCACGCAGATCGGTAACAAACGGTAGACCCGTACACGCGCTGATGCCCCCGCCTTTATCGAAGTCGGCGTTCACATTGTTTTCGGTGATCCAGACTGGAACATTGGCTAGGGCTGGGTTGGCCGCAAGTGAGCCATAGATCGTCTGTATGCTGCTGGCAAAACCCGGAACCGTAGCGAACACCTGAGTATCGGTGTCTCTCTGGTTGCACGAAGAATAGTAGTGCGAGGCGACCGCATCCACCTGGGCGGTCACGCCGCTGGCAAACGTCCGCACCCAGTTCTCAGAGCTGCAACACAACTCTATTCCAACGAACTTGACGTTTGGATCTACCGCCTGCATGGCTGGAACTAGGGCGTTGTACATCTGCGTGTACTCGGTCGCAGTCAGATTGTTATTGATGCTCGGCTCGTTGTAGATACCCCACCATGTGATCTTGTCGGTTGGATAGGAAGGGGAAACCAGCAAGAAACCGCCGGTTGGCGTGAACCCACCCTTGTTGTAGTAGCGAACGAGGTTTTGGGCATACGCCGCGAACTGCGTGTAATTGGGATCGTTAAAGGAATTGCTGCTGTCGTCGTTCACGTACATAAACGCGGGGGCCTTGGCAATTTGAAACTCCGGACTGCGATCCCCCACGCCCAGAACTGGCTGGGTGATGGCGTCCAGGATGGTGAAATCCCACGCGGTTGAGCTCGTTCCCTCGGCGCCCTGCGGCACGCCATGTGAAATCCCTTGCAGGCGGATGTGATGCGGAACCAAAGCACTCAGCGGAGTTGTAGCGCTGGGAAAATTCCTGAAGAACTGATAGTCCCACTCGGCCGGCTGAAACGAGGTTGACATCGCCACGTCGAATGAGCCTGTGGTCGCGTTGTTCAGCGTGACTGTAGCACTCACCGTGGACGGCGGAGGTGGGGGCGGAGGATTTGTGCTAGCCATGCTTCCGCCGCCGCAGGCAGTCAGGGTCGCAAGGAATACCACCAGGACAGCCAAGACGAGCTTATCCATAGTTGCGGTATTTTACTGAATCTGAGTAGACCAGAGAAGAACTAAACATGTCCGAGGCCGGCCAGCCGATCGTGAATATTCTGCTCGTCCGCGGAAGATAGGTCGCCGGGTCGCGTGAAATGAAATCGAAAATGCCATGGCCTCAACGATGGCTGGTTCGAGTCCGTCCAACCCAATAACGATCGCCTTTTTGCGCAAAGAATGACCTAAGAGGGTTTAGTGGGTGGGTCTTGCTGTGTCGCGGTAGGGGTAACCTTAGAAGAGCGCCCGAATAATTTGAAAACCGCAGCTACTACCTTGTTCCAGAAGATCAGTAAAACGCCGATAATGCTGGCGATGCCAGAGGTGACAGTCATCACCTGGTCTGGGCCGCCGTACAGCGCGATCAGATTAAAATGCATGAAGGCTCCATTGATCGGCGTTTACTGCAATTGCTCCGTGAGGATGATGGCATAATCATCCAGGATTTCCGGCCATCACGATCACAACGTCTTACATATGATTCTACGGGAGTTCTCGCTGCAACGACGACCAAGATCTGTAGCCTCGCACCAGCGGTCACAATAGTTTTGAACATTGGCGCCCGAGTTGGAAGAAATATTCAGCAGGACATTTCTGGCTTCGATTCAACAACCCGCGACCGTTAAGCCCAGACCGACTTGGGAAAGCCGCTGCGATCAGTGGTTCAGCGCCTATCCGGCTTGGGGCGTCGGGTTAGTTCTCGCGCTGGGATTCGTGGTGCGCGTCTGGGTCGCGCACGGCACCTTTCTAAATCCAGATGAGTGCCTGCACTTCCAACTGGCAAATCAACCCTCGTTCGCCCTGGCGTTCCGGGAAAGTCATCATACGATGCACCCACCGCTGCTCATTATCATTCTTTACTTTTGGCGGGTACTTGGCACCTCGGAGGTTGTACTTCGCTTGCCTTCGGCGATCGCGGGCACGCTCTTTTCCTGGTTCACATTTCGCTGGCTGACGAATCTGTTTGGAAATGCTACGGGCGGGATTGGCCTGATCTTTGTGACCTTTCTTCCTTCGATGATCGGGCTTTCTGCAGAAGTGCGGCAGTACGCGCTGTTGCTGGTTTTCGCCAGCGGTTGTCTTTATTTGCTGGAGCGAGCGCTGGCGGACGACTCTCCGGCGATGATGTTGCTGTTCTCGCTTTCGCTCTGCCTGACGCTACTCTCTCACTACTCAGGGGTGTTGTTCGCAGTGGCAATTGCTGTGTACGCCACTCTCCGGATGCTGGCCAAACGCCCTGCTCGCAGCACCGCGGTGGTATGGATGGTAGGACAGGCAGGCGCTTTGGCGGTCGCTTTATTTTTGTACTTCACTTACGTTGCAAAGCTGGTGGGCGGAACTGCTGAGGCCTCGCAGGACATTCACCAATGGATGCGCGATATTTATCTTCGCAGGTCCTTCTTTCAGCCCGGCCATGACAATCCGCTGTGGTTTATGGTCGTACGCACTGGCTCTGTTTTTCAATTTATTTTCGGCCAGCTGGCCATCGGGGATTTAGCGCTGCCTCTGTTCATCGCCGGCTTGGCGCTTCTGGCGCGAGCGAAAACCGCGCCGGGGCCAACAAAGGTTGCTCCGAAATTGCTGGCGCTACTTCTGGTCTTTCCCTTCATCGTGAACTGGGGGGCTGCCTTGGCACGGAAATATCCTTACGGCGGGACACGTCACTCGGTATTTCTGGCAATTTGTGGGCTGGCCGGCGTGAGCTTCGTTGTGGCCAGAATGGTTGGCCAACGCATTACGCGGGGCGTACCGCTCGCCTTGATTGTCTGCGCCTTGAGTAATGCCTTTGCTACCCACCCACCTCTTTACATGAAGCGCACTGATCAGAGCACAGCTCACATGGAGGCCGCGATGCAGCTCTTGCGGCAAGACGCCTCGCCGGAAGAGCCGATTTTCGTCGACTATCAGAGTAGTCTGCTGCTTGGCCACTATCTTTGCCGGCAAAAGCCCATCCAACGCACGTGGATAGCCTCAGGTTTCGACGTGTTTGAGTGCGAGGGACACCGCGTGATCTCTGTTCACTACCGCGACTGGTCGTTCACACCGGCCTCGTTCCCGCTGCAGTGGGAAGAAGTAGTCCGCACATATAAATTGCCGCAGGATAGCGGTGTCTGGATCTTTCAGGCTGGTTGGGGCGCCGATATTGCTCCGCAATTAAAGACAAATTACGCGGAATTTCACGAGCTGCCGGCGCAATCTTTCGGACGCAACATCACGATTTTTAAGCTCACGGTCGGCCAGCCCATGCCCAGCGTTCCGGTGATTCCTGGCCCGGCTCGCCAAGAAGAGCGGAATAACTAATGCGCTGAAGGCCGGGTGAGGACCTCCAACCGCCGGTCGAGGTCCCGCGCCACTGACCGCCCCTCTGGATTATCGATAACGTGGTTCGACTCCGCCGGATCAACCGTCCAGTCGTAGAGCTGTGCTCCCCATTTCTTGTGCACTATCAGGTGCCAGCGCGGGGTGATCAGGGAATTCATGTCGCCGTCGGTGGCAATGGGTATCTTTCCCTGGACCCGCTTGTCCGGCGTAAGAATGATGCTGGTCTGCGCCAGTTCGGAGAGAGGATCTGGCCAGCTCGATGTAACCGCCGGGTTCTTCCAGAGTTCGGTCAAAGGAGGGCCGGGGAATGGATTGTTGGCTGAAAGAACCTCCATGATCGTGGATGGAAGCGCTGCGTTTGATACTGGACGGGCGATCCGCAGACCTTCCGGCAAGTGGCCCGGATACCAAATCACCAGCGGAACATGGATTTGTTCCCAATAAAGCGCGGCGCCGTGAAACGTGAGTCCGTGCTCGCCCAGCGCCTCACCGTGGTCGGAGGTGATCGCCACCAACGTATTCTTGGCCAAGCCTCGCGACTCCAATTCGCGCATCAGGTCCGCGATCGAATCGTCGACGTACTTCAGGCCATCGTCATATGCATCAATATCAGTTTTCTTGCTGCCCGATGGCTTGAGATAGGAGTCGGGGCTGCCGTAGGGGTCATGCACATCGAAGTAGTTGAGGACCGCGAGAAATGGACGTTGACGATCGCGATCGATCCAACGCAAGGTTTCGCGATTCACTTCGCCGGCACGCTTCCGGAGTCGGTGAGCGCCTCCAGAGTCGAACGATCCCTCTGAGTCTTTGTCAAACAGAGAGTCCATTCCCAGGTAACGCAGGGCCCGAGTCACCTTACTCTTGTCGCTTCGGTAGAGGTAAAAGCGGGTGAATTCTCTACCGTAAAGCGTGCGCAGAAAGGCATCCGCCGGCGAGTGAAAATAATCTTCGAAGTGAATGAAGCCCCGGCCCAGTCCAACATCTCGCGTGAAAAATGTGCGGTTCGCCGAGAAAGCTCCGGTGCGGTATCCATTCCGTCGCAGGGCATCGCCGAGCGTGGGATATCCGCGCAGACTGCTCTTGCCCCAGCCCAGCCACGGCATTGGTTGCACGTTCACCATTCCGTGGTCGAACGGGTAGCGGCCGGTCAAGAGGGATGCGTGGGATGGCAGGCTCCAAGAACATGGAGCAATGGCGTTTTCAAACAGCACACCTTGGGCGGCCAGCCGGTCTATTTCAGGAGTTGTGGGGCGGGAGTATCCGTACGAAGAAACGTGGTCTGCCCGCAACGTATCGATCACGATGACCAAGACATTGGGAGATCCTGGCGCAGCGATTGGAAGCGCCGCGGTGGCGATTCGCTCGTGCAGCCATTTGCCACCCTGTGTGCCTGAAAACGTCAGCATGAAAGCGGCGAATATCCACGGGATTGATTTTCTTCCGAGGACGGCGGCTGCTGATTCATGTTTCTTGATCCAACGGATGAACGCCACTGCGATTCCTAACGCCAGCAGCAAGCAGGAGCGACGGTAGAGACGATTGGTGAGAGCCAGCCAGTCGTAAACGGAAAGAAACGTCAGCAGAAAAACCACCACTCGAAATCCGGACAAACGCGGAATGAATCGCCCGACGAGTGCGACTGCCGAAGCAATCAGCAGAAAAAAGACTGTGTCTACAAGCGGAGAAATCCACAGGATTTCGCTGGAAACATGGATTCCCCGGCCCCATTGCTGCCAATTGATTCTCTGAAAAGCCAGGAGCAGCAGGCCTTCGATCAAACCGGCGACGACTCCAAACCAGATCGCCGTGCCAAAAACGCTGAACTTGCGCGGGCTGACGCCATGAATCACGGACATGGATCGAGGGGCAGTTTCGATTTCAGCCACGGTTTTGCCGGAACTCAGATTGGCTTCTATTTTACTGAAGCTTCGGCAGCGGGGCCCTGACAGACTCTCAGAAGCCAACTGTGTATGGCGTCACCTGGCCCGTGGAGAGTTTATTTATGTAAGTAACATTATCGGGCGGAGCGTAGGTGCCGTCGGCTTGTAAGTTTTGCTGCTGCCATTTCACTAGACCATAGGGCTTAGCAACGTGGAACTCTTCTTTGTTTTGGCAGTTCTGCAAATTATTGTCGCAACTGTACTGATAGCTGATCACCAGCGTCTGCAAGTTGGCAGGCAGGTCACCTCCCAGAGTCTCGTTGTACGGTCCCCAAACCGTGTTGACCACTCCGCCGAGTTTTTGCGTTGTAAACGTGTTGCAATCGCTGTGCGTCTCATACCTGGAATTCGACGCCTGGATAGTAATTTTCGAGCCGGGGAATCCGCCCTGCGCACTCCTTGGCA
>Ga0070708_100004065_pt1 | contig 11495 bp, 12 predicted proteins | sample KBSK5503metaG_FD_65469 | JGI IMG/M metagenome (GOLD analysis project Ga0070708, IMG submission 65469) | Corn, switchgrass and miscanthus rhizosphere microbial communities from Kellogg Biological Station, Michigan, USA - KBS K5-50-3 metaG | ecosystem: Host-associated > Plants > Roots >...
CTGGAGCCGGACGCACGATTGAAAACTAAAGGCGTTGGATGTGGGGTGTTGGAAGTATGCTCACTTGTACCCTCCGATGCACACCTCCAACATCCCACGCCCCAGGGAGTTAGTTGTTAGTCGAGCGTCTTGTGGAACCGCCGGACCGCCAGGGCGATCAGACCGACCGCGAAGCCGCATAGGATGAGGATCTGCGGCGCAATCGGCCCGATGCCGACTCCCTTCAGCAGTATGCCGCGCAGGATCTTGAGGAAATGGGTGAGGGGGATCAGGAGGCTGATCCACTGGAACGCCACCGGCATCGCCTCGCGCGGGAACATGAACCCCGACAGCAGAATGCTCGGCAGCATGAAGAAGAAGCTCAGCTGCATCGCCTGCTGTTGCGTCTTGACCAGGGTGGAGATGAAGAGGCCGAGGCTGAGACTCGCCACGATGAACAGCAGGCTGACGGCGTATAGCAATCCGATACTGCCGACGAGCGGGACGTCGAACACGAATCGGCCCAACAGCAGGACCGCGGTCATCTGAAACAACCCCACGCCCACGTAGGGCGTAATCTTGCCGAGCATCAGCTCGGTGCGACTGATCGGCGTGACGATCAGCTGCTCCAGCGTTCCCCGCTCGCGCTCGCGTACGATCGCCACCGCGGTGATCAGCACCATCGTCATCGTGAGGATGAGGCCGACGAGGCCGGGCACGATGTAGGTGGGTGAGCGCAAGCCGGGGTTGTAGCGCGGCCGGATCCGGGCATCGAGTGGCAGCGTGGACCGTCCCGCCAGGGCGGCGAGCAGCTCCAGGTTGCGGACCTGCGCCACCCCGGCCGCGGCTGCCAGCGCCGACTGGGATGACAACGGGTCGGAGGCATCCACGATGACCTGGAACGAGGCGGTGGAGCCGCGTCCGAGGTTGCGCGCGTAGTCGTACGGGACCACGATGCCCGCCTGGGCGCGGCCCCGCGCGATGGCGTCATCCAGCGTCCCGCGGTCGTCGGCGTACGCGACGATGCGGAAGTTGCCGGTGTTCTCGAGCGCCTGGATGATGGCGCGGCTCTCCGGCGTGCGCGACGCATCCACCACGACGGTGGGGATGTGGCGCACGTCGGTCTGGATCGCATAGCCGAACATCAGGAGCTGCACGACCGGGATGCCGAACATGATGCCCAGCGTCAGCCGGTCGCGCCGCATCTGGATGAATTCCTTGCGCACCATCGGCCAGAAGCGGCGCATCAGCCCTCGTCCTTCTCCTGCAGGATGATGTAGGCATCCTCGAGCGTCTTCCCGCCGACCTGTTGCGCCACCTCTGGCGGCGTACCGAGGGCGATCAAGTGCCCGAGGCTCAGCATCGCGAGCCGGTCGCAGCGCTCCGCTTCGTCCATGTAGTGCGTCGTGACGAGCACCGTCGTGCCGTCCCGCGCGAGGTCGTGGATGGCGCGCCAGAAGTTGCGCCGCGCCGCGGGATCGACGCCGGCGGTCGGCTCGTCGAGAAACAGCACGGGGGGCTGGTGCAGCAGCGCGCACCCCAGCGCCAGCCGCTGTTTCCACCCGCCCGACAGCTGTCCCGCGAGCTGGCCGAGCCGGCCACCCACACCGAGGAATTCGACCACCACGCCGACCCGCTGCCGCCGGGCGGCGCCGCGCAGGCCGTAGATCCCGCCGTAGAAGTCGAGGTTCTCGCCGACCGTGAGGTCCTCGTACAGGCCGAAGCGCTGCGACATGTAGCCGACCTGCGTCTTCACCCGCTCGGGGGCCAGTCGCACGTCGATCCCGGCGACGGTGGCATCGCCCTCGGTCGGCTCCAGCAGGCCGCACAACATCCGGATGGTGGTAGTCTTCCCCGAGCCGTTCGGGCCGAGCAGGCCGAACACCTCGCCGCGCAGGATCCGGAGGGTGAGGTGGGAGACGGCGGTCAGGGCGCCGAAGCGGCGCGTGAGATCGCGGATGTCGACCGCGACGTCGGTCACGGCGTGAGCGGCACGTCCAGCGTCACCGGCAGGCCGGCCTTCAGCCGGCCAGCCGGGTCGTCGAATTTCACCTTGATGCCGAATACGAGATCGGCGCGCTCCCGATCGGTGAGCGCCGCCCGCGGCGTGAACTCGGCGCGCGGGGCGATCTCCACGATGCGGCCGGGAATCGCGGCCGCGACGCCGTCGGCGTGAATCAGCACCGCCGTTCCCACCCGGATCCTGGCGACGTCCCGCTCGCCCACGTAGGCGCGCACCCAGGGATCGGTCACGATCCCGATCGACACGACGGGCGTGCCGACGCCCGCCACTTCACCGGGCTCCAGGTACCGGGTGAGGATGATGCCCGCCGCCGGCGCGGTCAGTACGAGGTCGCTTTGGATCGCGACGGTCGACGCGAGCCCCTCGGCCGCCGCGCGCGACTCGCTCGGGGCCGCCCGCGCCGCCTGGAGCCGCGCGGTCGCGGCGGCCGCGGCGCTGGCGAGGTTGTCGAACTGCTGCGGCGAAACGATGCCGCGCTCGCGCAGCGGAATCGCCCGCGCGAGGTCGTTGGCGGCGCGCGCGCTGTCGGCGACGGCGGCGGCGACCTCGGCAGTGCGATGCCGGGCCGCTTCCGCCTGGGCGCGCCGTTGGCCGATCAGGGCCGCGAGGCCCGGCTGCTCAAGCACGGCGATCGTGTCGCCGCGGCGCACCGAGTCTCCCTCGTCCTTGAGGAGACGGGCGAGGCGCCCTGCGGCGAGAGACGAGACATGGACGTCGCGGATTTCGATGGTACCTGAAAGGCGTAACGAAGTCGCGGGTCGCGTGCAAGCTGCGGCGAGGAACAATGATACGACGTCAAGGAAATGCGTCGAGGAAAATCGTCGAGGAGAACCGTAGTGGACGCCTTCCCTCGACGGCTCTCTTCTCGACGGTTTCCCTCGACGCCTCACGGTTTCGAACGAAGCCAGTTCAAGGGGTCGAGGGCTATTTGTCCCGGCCCGCGAATCTCGAAGTGCAGATGCGATCCCTGGTCCAGCGATTCCCCGCCGACGTGGCCGATGACCTCGCCGCGGGCGACGCGCTGCCCCTTCGTGACGGTGGCGTCGTCGAGGGTGGCGTACACCGTGTAGAACCCGCCCCCGTGATCGACGATGACCGTCGTGAGGTAGGTGCCGAGCGGCCCGACGAGGGCCACCGTTCCCTGGGCCACCGCCTTGACGGCGGTCCCCTGCGGGGCGGCGATTCCGATGCCGTGCCAGGTGATGCGCGTGTTGTCGGGGCCGGCGGCGGGCCCGAATTGATACACGACGCGGCCGTCGACCGGCCAGTCGAGCGAGCCGAGGCTGCCGCTCGTGATCGCGCCGGTGAGGGGCACCGCGCCCCGGGCTTCGGCCGCGCGCCGGGCCGCTTCGAGCGCGGCAATCGCCGTGGACACCCGGCGCTCCTCGGCGTCGGCGGCAGTGAGCTTTTGCTGGGCGCGCTCGACGCTGAGCCGCGTTTCCCGCAGCGTGCCCTGTCGCGTCCGGGCCAGATCCACGTAGTGCGACAGCTCGTCGGCGCGCTCCGAGCGGCGCCGTTCCAGGGCGTCGCGCGCCTCGACCAGCCCGCGCCGCTCCGAGGCGATCCGGTCGCGCAGCCGGTTCATGTCGTTCGTGATCTGGCGGTCCTGGCGGCTGACGAGGTACAGGTACTTGTAGCGCGACAGCAGGTCCCCGAAACTCTCCGCGGCGAACAGCACCTGATAGGAATAGAGGGGGCCGCGCTTGTAGATGTCCACCAGGCGCCGCTCCAGCACCGCGCGCTTTTCGTCCAAGGCATCCTGGGCCAGTACCAGATCCACGGTGATGTTATCGATGCCGCCCGACAGCTGCAGGATCTGGCGGTCCAGCTCGTTCACGATGCGGTTCGTCGTCTCGCGCTGGTGCTCGAGGTTGGCCAGCTCGTCGGCGAGGCTGTGGACCTGGGCGCGCAGCCGCTCGAGATCGGACTGTGTCTGGTTGCGCTCGCGCCGGATGTTCTCGAGGCGTTGTTGGTTGTCCCGCATCTGCTGCTCGATATTCGGGCGTTGGGCGAGGAGCGGCGTCGACAACAGAACGACGTCAAGGAGAACCGTCAAGGAAAGGCGTCGAGAGAAACGGCGTGAACCGACGGCCTTACTCTCGACGTCGTTCGTCTGGACGATCTTCATCTTGACGTCTTTTGGCGTGTCATACCCTTCTCAGGTGCCGCCCCACACTCAACAAACTCCCCATTAATCCGATCACCGTCCCGAACCCCACAATCGCCACCGCCTGGAGTCCGTTGAAGAAGCTCGCGCTGATGAGGAACCGGTTGATCAGGACGTAGGCCGTGTACGACAGCCCCACGGCGACGAGGCCGCCCAGCAGTCCCTTCAGCGCCCCCTGCAGCAGGAAGGGGCGGCGGATGAACCCATCGGTCGCCCCAACGAGCCGCATGATCGCGATCTCGCGGCTGCGCTGCAGCACCGCCATACGGATCGTCGTCCCGATGATGATGACGGCGACGACCGCGAACGCCGCGCCCACCACGAGGCCCACGGCGGCGGCGAGGCCGCGCAGCCGGTCGAGCTTTTCCACCCAGTCGCGCCCGTACCGCACGTCGTCCACGAAGGTGAAGCCCCGCAGCCGGTCGGCCACGGCGTTCACGTGCGCCGCGTCTTCGTATCCGGGCTTCAGCTTGATTTCGATCGATCCGGGCAGCGGATTGCTCTCGAGCTCCCGCAGGAGGGCGCGGAATTCCACGAGCTCGCGGCGGGCGCGGGCCAGCGCGCTGTCTTCCGACACGTAGTCGGCGGAGGCCACCTCGGGGAAGGCTTCGATATCCTGCTCGGCGGTGGTGATGGTTTCGATCGGTGTGCCCGGCAGGAGATAGGCGACGATTTCCACGCGTTCCGCCACGCCGCGCAGCGCCGCGCGCAGGTTCACCGCGACCAGGCCGAACAAGCCCAGCACGAAGAGCGAGAAGGCGATCGTCGTCACGGAGAGCGCCGACAGGAGCGGCGCGCGCCGGAAGGCGAGCAACGCCTCTCGCACCGTGAGCGTCATGCCGTGCTGCCTCCCGCGGCGGGCTCGTCCACGTCGGAATCGTAGACGACGGCGCCTTCCTGGAGCTCGATGACCCGGTAGGGCGCCGTACGGACCAGCTCGAGGTCGTGCGTCGCCATGACGACGGCGGTGCCCGAGGCGTTGATATCGCGCAGCAGCTGGAAGACGCCGCGGGTGGCGCGCTCGTCGAGGTTGCCGGTGGGCTCGTCGGCGAGCAGCACCTGGGGCTCGTTCACCAGGGCGCGGGCGATCGCGACCCGCTGCTGCTCGCCGCCCGACAGCTCGCGCGGGTACGCGCCGGCTTTGGCGGCGAGGCCGACCTGCGTGAGCACCCGCATCACGCGGGCCGGGATCGAGGAGCGGCGCGCGCCGGTCACCTCGAGCGCGAACGCGACGTTTTCCTCGGCGGTCCGGTCCTCGAGCAGCCGGAAGTCCTGGAACACGATGCCGAGGCGCCGTCGCAGGTGGGGGACGTCACGCGGCGACAGATCGGTGACGACGTAGCCGGAGACGCGCACTTCGCCGTTGGTGGGCTGCTCGTCGGCGTAGACGAGCTTCAGGACGGTGGATTTCCCGGCGCCGGAGTGGCCGGTGAGAAAGGCGAACTCACCTTTGGCGATGTGAAAGGTGACGTCTTTGAGGGCGAGCCCGCCCTTCGCGTACGTCTTGAAGACGTTCGTGAACTTGATCACTCAGAGCTGCGCCAGCGACTGGGCAAAATCGGCGATGAGGTCGTCGGCATCCTCGAGTCCGAGGGAAATTCTCAAGAATCCGTCCGGAATTCCAGCCCGCGCCCGGTCCTCGGCCGACAGGCCGCGGTGCGAGGTGAGCCGGGGCTCCGACACCAGCGTTTCTACCCCGCCGAGCGACGGGGCGTGCGCCGCGATCGTCAGGGCGTTGAGAAACCGCTCCGCCGCCCGCGCGCCGCCCTTCAGCTCCAGCCCCAGCATCCCGCCGTACCCCTCCATGACGCGTTTGGCCGTCTCGTGGTCGCGGTGCGAAGCGAGACCGGGATAGTGGACCGCCGCGATCTGGGGCTGCCGCGCGCACCATTCCGCCACCGCGAGGCCCGTGGTGCTGTGGCGCGCCATCCGGACCGCGAGGGTGCGCATACCGCGCTCCACCAGCCAGGCGGCGTGGGGATCGAGCGCCTGTCCCCACAATTGCATCAGGCGCCGCACCTCCTCGATCACCGCATCCGAGCCGGCGACGGCGCCGGCGATGACGTCGGAGTGCCCGTTGAGATACTTCGTGGCGCTGTGAATGACGATGTCGGCCCCGTGCTCGAGCGGCCGGAACAGGATCGGCGACGCGAACGTGGAGTCCACGAGGAGCGCCAGCCCCTCGGCTTTCGCGAGGGTCGCGATCGGCTCGAGGTCGATCACGCGCAGCAGCGGATTGGTGGGCGTCTCGACGAACATGGCGCGCGTGTTCTTCCGCAGCGCTTCCTTCCAGGCCCGCGAGCGCAGCGGATCGACGAAGGTCACCTCGATCCCGAAGCGGCCGAACTCCTCCGCGAACAGGCGATGGACGCCGCCGTAGATCCATTCGCTGGTGATGAGGTGATCGCCCGGGCGCAGCACCGCGAGGTGCGCCAGGGCGGTGGCCCCCATGCCGCTCGCGACGAAGAGCGCCGCCTCGGCGCCCTCGAGCTGCGCGAGCCGCTGCCCGATCGCGACCTGGTTGGGGTTGTTGCCGTAGCGGGTGTAGAGCACCTCGGCCGAGGAGCCGACCGGGTTCGTGAACGTGGCACTCTGATGAATGGGGCGGGAGACCGGCGTCCAATCCGGGCGCTGCTCCGGATCGCCGTGAATCGCACGAGTCGACAGTCCCAGCCGGCGGCGCGTCACGCCTCGACCAGCGCCACGGCCCCCCCGGCGGTGCGGGCCGCGAGCTGGGCCTGCACCAGCTCGTCGAGCAGCGCCATGGCGGACTCGCGGCGGCCCAGGCCATCCAGGGTGCCGTCGGCCCGCTCCAGGATCACCGCCAGCCCGTGACCCTCCAGCACCGGCGTCAGGGCCTCGAGGTGCGCCTCGGAGCAGCCGCGCAGGACGAGCACGTGGATCCGCTCGCGCAACAGCTTCGCCACGATCTCGTCCGCGCACGAATAGTCGATGCAGCGCACGCCGCCGAAGTCCATGCGGGTCACCGGAGCGGGCGCGGCGGCGTACGCCTGCTCGATGTGCTCGCGGACGGCCCGTCCGGTGGCGCGCGTCACGAGGTCCGCGTACGTGGCGCGTACCGCCTGGTGCAGCACAGCAGAAACGTCGATCGAGCGGATCACCTAGTGTCGGGCCTTTTGCTCGGGAACGATCAACAGGACCTGCGACCCCGGGAACGGCGGCAGCCCCTCCGTGAGCGGCACGTCGTCGTCCCAGGTCGGGACGATCGCGATGCGGGCCGTCCCGCTGCGGATGGTGAGCTTCCCATCCCACCGCGAAACGTAATTGCGAATGCCTTTCAGCCCCTGCCCGCGACCGGGATCCCGGAACCGGCTCACGCCCTGGATCAGCGCCGCCTCCAGCGCGGTGGCATCGTTCCAGCGATCGCCGTACCGGCGGCCATGCGTCGGCGCGAGCGACGCCTGGAACCCCACGCCCGCATCGGCCACCGCGATCACCACCACCCGCCGCGCCAGCCGCCGGCGCCACTGATAACTCTGTACCGCGACCCAGCCGCCGGTGCCGGCGTGCTCTACAATATTCTGACACGCCTCCGAAAGCGCCATAGCGAAGCCCATCGTCGCTTTCGGATCGATGCCGAGCTCGCTTGACAGAATGGCGGTGGCGCGTTGCTGGATGTGACCCACCACCTCGTGCACGTCTTCCGCGGCGCGCACCGCGGTGACCGGCAACAGCACGTCGGAGTCGGCGGCGGGTTTGGCGCGCGGCTGAGCCCCGTGAATCTCGAACAGCTCGCGCGCGGCGAGAAAAAACCCGGCCCGTCCCCAGTAGCTGAGCACCTCGGGAGACTTCGGTACCGTGAGCAGCGGCGGCTCGCCGCCGGCGGCGCGGGCGGCATGTCCCGCGGCCAGCAGCCCCACCAGCCCGTAGGGCGAGCCCCACTCGACGGCGTGCGCGTCGAACAGCAGGCGGCCGCCTTCGGCGCGCGCCCGGCTGTACGACGCGGCGAACTGGTCGAAGGAGCGGTCGTCGAACTGCGCCGGAACGTCGACCAGCCTGGTCATACCGATGCGAGTCGCCCCAGCAGGTGGTCGCGCAAACCCGTGGCCCCGCGGTGCGTGACGTTGCGCGCGGCCAGGTGACACGCCGACCGGACGGCGGCTTCGAGCGCGCTTCCCGACAGCAGCCGCGCGCACGCCACGGCGCCGAAGACGTCGCCGCAGCCGGTCGGATCGCCGCCCGAGGGCGGAGCGGCGTCGCCGGGATCGAGGGCGATCCGGGCGGTGCGGATCGGGCCCCCCACGCCGCGCGCGCGATCGGCGGCGACGAAGTACACCGCTCCGCGGGGACCCAGCGTGACGATCAGCGACCGGCACGCCGTGCCGAGCGCCAGGGCGGCGGCGGCGAGCGGGTCGGCCGACACCTGGGAGAATTCATCTTCGTTCACCTGAACGGTATCGAAGCAGGAGAACCACCAGGCGACTCCCGGGAGCGGCTGCAGCACGCGCGTGCCGTCGTCGAGCCGGCCGAGAAACAGGCTGTGGAGATCGGCGTAGATCGTGCGCGGGAAGCCGTGGCGCAAGAGCTGCGCCGTCTCGAGCGTCATCTCCCAGCCCGCGATGAAATTCACGTACAGCGCGTCGAGGTCGTCCACCAGGGGACCGAGCTCCGGCCACGTCCAGCCGGGGACGCCGCCCGAGACGCGCTCGCAGCGCCGATCGGACGATTCGTAGCGCAGCGTGACCCGATTGTTCGGCTCGGGGACTTCGATGAACCGCGCGCCGCGCGCGACGTGGTGGATCTCCCGCAGGAACGTGGCGGCCTGCGGCGCCAGATCGCGCCCTACCTTGATGAGCGGGACGATGGCCCAGTCATCGGGGAGCGTGGCGTCGAGCGCCTCGAGGGCGTACGCGATCCCGCCCCATTCCTCGACGGCGCGTTGCGCGGGGTCCCGGTCATGGATGGTGTCCCACACCATCGTTCCCACGACCCCGAGCCGCTTCACAAGCGTCCCCAGGTCTGCTTCGCGAACACGGCGGCGGCGCCCCAGACGCCCGCCGTGCCGGGCAGCTCGCCGGGCAGGATGCGGCAGACGTCGACCGCGGGCTTGAACGCGCGCCGTTTCACTTCACCGCGCAGCGGCACGAACAGCTTGTCACCCGCCAGGGTGACGCCGCCGCAGATCACCACGACCTGCGGGTTGAAGATGTTGATGAGGCTCGCGACCCCGGCGCCGAGGAATTTCGCCGTGTCGCGGACGACCTCGAGCGCGAAGTCGTCGCCTTCGTGCGCCGCTTCGTACACCACCTGCGCGGTGATCTTCGACAGGTCGTTCTCGACGTAGCCGGGCAGTGAGGTGTCGGCACCGGCCTGGATGCCTTCCGTTGCCCGTGCCGCGATGGCGGGACCGGAGGCGTAGGCTTCGAGACAGCCGTAGTTGCCGCATTTGCAGAGCCGCCCGGTCGAGTCGATCGTCATGTGGCCGACCTCGCCGGCGATGTCGGACGCGCCGCGGTAGACGTCGCCGTTGAGGACGATCCCCCCGCCGATCCCCGTGCCGATCGTCAAACCGATCACATGCTGCACGCCGCGCGCCGCCCCGCGCCACCATTCCCCGAACACCGCACAGTTGGCATCGTTATCGAGCGTCGCCGGCAATCCGAGTCCGGCGGCGACGCGGTCGCGCAACGGCATGTTGACCCAGCCGAGGTTGGGCGTGAGCAACACCACCCCGGTCTTCGTGTCGAGCGGCCCCGGGGACCCGATCCCCACGCCGGCGATGGACTTCCCCGGCGCCGCCGCCATCGATGCACGCGCCAGACGGACGATGCGATCCACCACGGCATCCGGCCCGCCCTCGACGCCCGTCGGCTCGGACAGCACGCCGTGGATCTCCCTGCCGTCTTCCGACACCGTTCCAGCGACGATATTCGTTCCGCCGACGTCAATTCCGACGATGTAGCGCACCGGTCTCCTCGATCGCGTGCAGCACGTCCTCCACCGGGAGCGACTGCATGCACAAGTGATGGCCCAACGGGCAACGCGCCGGGCCGTGCGCGGAGCACGGCCGGCAGGGAAGGCCGTCGATTCCCAGCGCCCGGTCCCGCGGGCCGCGTGGCCCGAACCCGAAGGCCGGCAGCGTCGGGCCGAAGATCGCCACGGTCGGCGTCGCCACCGCCTGGGCGAAGTGCAACGGCGCGCTGTCGTTGGTCACGAGCACGCCCGCCTTGCGAATCAACGCGGCGGATTGTCGCAGCGTCAGCTGACCGCAGAGATTCACGCTGCGTCCGCCCGCCCGCCCGACCGCCGTCCGGATGTCTTCTGCCAGGGCGGCGTCCTCCGCTCCACCGACGATGACCACATCCAAGCGACCGGCCAGCCGCTCCGCCAACGCAGCGTAGTGCGGCCAGCGCTTGCTCCCCCAGATCGATCCCGGCGCGAGGGCGGCGAAGTTTGCGGTGATGCCGCCGGCCCGCAACGCGGCCTCGGCCGCCGCCACGTCCGAGGCGGTGAGACCGAGCGTCGGTGCGGTCTGATGGTGCGGCGTCACGTCCGCCAGCGCCAGCAGCCGGTCGATCTCGTGTCCGCTCGCGGGCCGCCGGCGCGTTCCCGTATACAGCACGGGCCAGCCATCGGCAAAGCCGATGCGCCGCGGGATCCGGGCGATGAGGGCCAGTGCGGCGCTGCGCAGCGAGCGGTGGGGAAGGTACGCGATGGCATAGCGCTCCGCACGGAGCGCCCGGCCCAGACGCAGCAGCCCCGAGAATCCGCGGTCGGCGCCGCGTTTGGCGTAGGGAATCACCCGCCGCACCGCGGGATGCGTCTCGAGGAGCGGCGCCGCTGCCGGCGTCGTCACGACGTCCACCGGTCCGTGCCGCTCCGCCAGCACGCTGAGCAGCGGCGTCGTCAGGACCACGTCGCCCAGGAACGCCGTTTGCACGACGAGTGTGTGGATCGCGGAGGGATCGGGCATTTGGACCGACGGAATCTGACGACGACGTCTGTCCGTGGGTAGGATCTGGACCGGGTGCTGCTAAAACGCCCAGCCGGTTCGGCTGGTCACTACGATGCCATCCTGACCCTCCGTCACGGAGACGTTGATGAACGGTTTGCCGTTCCGGCGCACCCCCAGGCCGAGCCCGGGGCCGACTTTCAGATCCCGGGCGGTCAGCGCGAACGCCTCGCCCTCGAACACACGCCCCATGTCGACGAACGCGGCGCCGAGGAATTCCAGATGTGCGCCGAGTCGAAAGAGCGATTGGCGCAGCTCCGCGCTCCCGAATTCGGCGTCTCGGCCGATGAACCGCTGCGACCGGAGCCCGCGATGTGAGGTTGGTCCACCCAACGGGTCAATCGAGCCTTCCC
>Ga0070708_100004066_pt1 | contig 11490 bp, 11 predicted proteins | sample KBSK5503metaG_FD_65469 | JGI IMG/M metagenome (GOLD analysis project Ga0070708, IMG submission 65469) | Corn, switchgrass and miscanthus rhizosphere microbial communities from Kellogg Biological Station, Michigan, USA - KBS K5-50-3 metaG | ecosystem: Host-associated > Plants > Roots >...
GGGCGTCGGCGAATGGGGACAGTTGCTGGTGGTGTCCGAGCGCCCCGGCGGTGAGACAAATTTCCAACGTCGACCCGCAGCGTAAGGACCGCCCGGGTGCCAAGAATTCGGTTGTTGCGAGGCACGTTGCTTTGGTGGATCTGTCGCCTGATCCGATCCGGGTGTTTGCCGGGTAGCGCAATTGCGGCTAGCCCAAAATCAGCTCAAGGGGCGGTGCGATAGCGCCATCTCGACGGCTTGTTGCGCATTGCTACCGCGCCGTCTCGATTCCCGTTTCGGTGCGCTTCGCTCCCCTGACCCAATCCAACGATCGGCGTGTGGTCCGGTCGGGTCGGCAATTGTCGCCGCCGGCATGATGGCTTCACCTCGCACGCTGGATGCACGGTCCGTCACTCCGCAATCGTCGTCGCCGGATTCATCGCCGCGGCTTGGCGGCTGGGCAGGAACGAGCCCGCGAGCGCGGCCAGAATGCCCAGCGCCAGACCACCGGCGAAGATTCGCCAGTCGTGGGAGAAGAACGTGTCCGGCTTGAATGGAAAATTCGGCAGGCGGGACGCGGAGAGCCGATCCACGGCGGCCGCCAGCACCAGGGCGCCCAGAACCCCCAGCCCTCCGCCGATCAGGCCGATCACGCCCGCTTCGGCGAGGATCAGATTGCGGATGTCGCGTCGGGAAGCACCGACGGCCTGCATGATCCCGATCTCCTTCGCGCGCGCGCTCACCGCCGCGAAGAGCGCCTGGGCGATGTTGACCGCCGCGAGCAGGCAGATCAGCATCGACAACAGGGCCATCGCGTAGGTCGTGATCAGCACCGCCGCCCCGGCATTCTGGGCGAGGCGCCGTTCCTGGTCGTCGATCTGAAGGCCCATGCCCTTCACCGCCTGGATGATCCGCGGAACCGCAGAGGGATCGCGCGCCACCAGGGTGACCCCGCTGAAAGTCTGCGCGTCGACGCTGCCGAGCCGGTTCAACCGCATCGCGGTCTCCAGCGGAATGTTGATCCCGGCAACCAGCGCCCGCTCGGAGACCCCAACCACCTGCACCTGCCCCGCCATGGACGGACCGGTCGCGGTGCCTCCCACGAAGGTACGGTTGAAGATCACCGGAAGCGTGAAGCCCACCACCAAGGTCGGGGAGAGTTGGGGCAGGTTGCGCGGCGGCGCGAACGACTTGTTGTAGATCTCCAGCAACCGCGACGAGGCCACCGCCGGAATCGGCTCGCCCGGCGGCGGGTCGGAGAAATCGCCCAGGAGGACATCCTTCCGGACGAGCCCGGCATCCACTCCGACCGCCAGTATCTCGACCGCGATTCGCAGGTTCGATCCGAAGAAGGGCCCGTCGTAGCGACTCGCCGCGGGGATGCGGACGTTCATCTTGCGATAGACTTGGGCCACGTCGCTCAGCTTCGCCAACCGGTCCACCGTCGATTGATCGAGCTTGGCGCCGCCGAGCACCCCGATCGAGACGGAGGGGGGAACGACGTCGACCAGCGTCGCTTCGGTGGGGAAGATCTTCTGCCGGACTACCCGGTCAACCCCGAGCCCGAGCGAAACGAAAAAAACCAGCGATCCGATCCCGATCGCTACCCCCAGCGCCGAGAAGGCCACCCCCTTCCAGTCGCGGGAGAGGCTCAGCAGCACCAGCCGGCGGAGCGAGGAGATTCTCATCGGACCCCCTCCCCCGCCCCGTCGCGGATGACGCCCGCGGTCAGCCTGAGGACGCGCTGAGCGGCCCCGCTCATCCGATCCTCGTGCGTCACGACGAGGATGGTGAGCCCCTCGCGGTGCAGGGCCCGAAAGAGCCCGATCACCTCGCCGCCGGTGGTCTCGTCCAGATTTCCGGTGGGCTCGTCGCAAAGAAGCAGCTTCGGCTCGGCGAACAGGGCACGCGCGATCGCCACCCGCTGTCGCTCGCCTCCGGAAAGCTGCGCGGGCAGGCGATCCTCCTTCTCGCTCATCCCCACCCGGGCGAGGGTGTCGCGTCCACGCCGGCGCAGCTCTGGACCGAACGGTTCGGCGCCGAAGAAGGCAGGCAGGAGCACGTTGTCCAGCGCGGTCAGGTTGGGGATGAGGTGGAAGGCTTGAAAAACAAATCCCACCTGCCGGTTTCGAAAAAGCGCCAGCCCGGCATCGTCGAGCTCGCGAAGGCGGGCGCCCGCCACTTCCACCTGCCCCTGGTAGTCGGCGTCCAGACCCCCGAGCACGTGGAGAAGCGTCGACTTGCCGCTGCCGGAGGCGCCGACCACGGCCGCGAATTCGCCGGCCCTCACGTCGAGATCGAGTCCGTTGAGGACGCGCACCTCCCCGGAGCCGTCGCGGTACGCCTTTCTGAGATCGCGGGCGATGATCACCGTTTCGCGAACCTCAGATCGATCTCCACCTCCAGCGCGCCGTCCTTCGCGTACAGGCCGCCGGTCACGGCCCGCAGATCGTCGATCGCATCCAGCCAGCGCAGGGTGGTCGCCTTGATCGCGAACCCTCCGATGCCCCAGGCGGAGGACGGCAGGCGGCGGATGGACTGGGTGAGCGCGGCAAAGTCGAGCACGGCGGTGAGGGGCCTCGCCTTCAGCGCCTGGCGCAGCCCGGCCTCGCCGATCGGGCCCGCGCCGTCGTCCGCGGGACGGCTCAATCGGGCGATCGCCTCGTCGAGCCGCTCGACCGGCGCCGCGATCGCCAGCTTGCCGTCGACCTGAGCGAAATCGGTGCCCGGCCCCTGTGCGTACGAGGTCAGGTAGGCGGTGCGGCCCTGGCGCTTCGCCGGTTCGATCTTCGCGCCCAGCCGGGGCGCCAGCGCGGGGAGCTTGGCCAGCATCTGGTCCGTTCGGCCGGAGTCCCTGACCGCCGCCAGGGCGACCAGGTGGATGAACCGGAACGGATTGCTGCGGCGAAAATCGAGCGAGGGCGTCTCCGAAAAGATGGCCGTGGGAGCGAGCGAAAGGGCCGCCACCGCGCCCGGCTCCACGTTGTGAAGGAGATCGCCCTGGACGTCCAAGCCGGACTTCTGGATCTCGGACGCGACCGCCTGACCCACCAGCTTGGGCCATGATTGCGAAAGAAGCAGCGGATCCGCGCCGAACCGGGCGACGAGAAAGGCGTCGGCGGGCAGAAACGAGATCAGCTCGGGCCCGGTCTTTTCGGCGAGCAAGGCGAGCTGGGGGCTCTGGCGCGGCAAGTCGGCGCGAAGCTGCAGCGCGTTGGCGGTGAGCTCGGCGCTGAGGGTGCAACTGGCGAAGCCGCAGTATCCGGCGAGCTTGGACGTCGTCGGGACGTGGACGTAGATGTCCGCCGTCGCGGGAAGTCGGGCCAGCGCCGCGGAGAGGGGCTGCGCGTCGGCGAGGGATTCGGGAAGCGACAGGGCCGCGTAGCCGGGAAGCTCCTGCACCGACTCGCCCGCCGCCATCAGCGCGAATCCGTCCACGACGAGGAAGGCGAGCAGCGATCCGGCCTCGCCCGAGCGCGAGAAATAGGTGATCGCGTTGCCCAGCTCGTCGCGGGTCGTCTCGGCCGAGGCGCCCAGTCTGCTGTTGGCCAGGCGGCGGACCGCGTCCCGAAAACGCCCCGCGTCGGCGATGGCAATCACCCAGTAGCCGCGGTTGGCCGAAACGACCGCCACCGCCGCGCCCCGCTCCGGATCGATCCCCGCCTTCACCAGCTCCTCGCGGGAGCGTAGGTCGACTCCGAGCTGCTGCATCAAGCCGGTGACGTACTCCTGGGCGTTGGTCAGGCCCTGAAGTTGAGCGACGAAGGAGGCCAACTTGAGACCCTCGATCTGCTTGAGCTTCGCGCCGAGCCGGGCGGAGTCGGGAACCACCACCACCGCCTCGGCGATGCGAGGGAGGAACCGGTGGATGCTCGTTCGCTCCGCCGGGGACGGCGCCGTCTTGCCGCAACGCGAGCAACCGGCGACGAGCTGGACGAGCAGCAGCAAACAGACGTGGGGGAACCGGTTCATCGGCTAGCGGACGCGGACACCCGTCGGCAAGGGTTCGGTGAACTCCATGAACCGCTCCATCTCCCGCACCGTCTCCTCGGTCGATTGGACCTCGGCGGTGAGCGCTTCGAGCTGGCGGGTGACCATCTCCGGGTCGCGGATGGCGATCGATTGCTCGTGGGTGAGCCGCAGCACGTCCTCGATGCCGGCGAGTTGGTGGCTGACGATCTCCCGGCTCTCCTCGGCCTGCTGGAACCGCTGGACCCGTTTGCGCAGAATCTCGACCCGCTTCTGCTTCACTTCCTTGATCCGGGGGTTGGCCTCCTCCTGGACCTCGGCGATGAGCGTCTCCAGCTCGCGTTCGACGTTCTTGCGGTCGCCCATGTTGAGGTACTTGCGGTAGTTGTTCAGCGTCGCCAGCAGCCGGACGAAGGAGGTGAGCAGCGCGTCTACCCGCTGCTCGGAGGTCGCGGCGAGCAACCTGCCCCCGGGCAGCTTGCGATAGTTTTCCAGGATGCGGCCGCGGATCTGCTTCAGGGCGAGGTAGTGCTCGCGCTGCGAAGGGGCCATGTCTTCGAGCAACGCGGCGACCTCCTTCTCCGCCGCCTCGGCCCCTCCGATACTGCGCGCCCGCACCGCGCGCCGGAACGGCGGCGCGTTGGCGACGATGGCGAGATAGGCCGCCTCCACCGCCAGGGCGATGGCCACCCCCAAGGGTTGCCCGGCCGCCACGGTCGCGATCAACGTCGTCGGCAGAGCGACCAGGTTGGCGGGAAGGAGGAAGGCCGCCTTGAGGTATTTGAGCGAATCCGCCAAATCGCGCCCTCTTATGGCCGCCGGGCCTGGGAGACCTGCGCGAGCGGGGAAATGTCCCGGGTATCTTCCGCAGAAGGCGGGTTATTCGTCTTGCCGATCTTCATGAACAGCGCCGCCGCGCTCGCAAACAACTCGTCATAAGTTACCGGAGACTCCCCGGAAAGACCGAAGAAAGCGAGATTCTCCTTGAGGTCGGTGGGAGGGGCGCTGCGGATCGCCTCGGAGGGATCGCCCAGATAGGGCGCCACTTCGCCGAGCAGACGGGCTCCCTCGCCCGAATCGCGGCGCACGCTCGCCCCCGCGTCCATCAGGCCGCGGAGGATGCGGCGCACCGCGCCCGGGTAGCGGGCGATGAACTCACCTCGGGCGACGAGCACGGTGGCAATGAGATGAGGCGCGTCGGCGGTGCTGGCGAGGATTTTGCCGCCTCGATCTTTGGCGGCGAGCTCGAGGTCCGCGAAGAAACCCGCCGCCGCGTCGGCCCGCCCTTCGCGAAGCGCGCTGCCCGCATCGAGCGACGAGGTAAGATCGACGAATTTCACGTCGGCGACGCCGAGGGCCACCCGGGAGAGCGCCCAGAGCGTGAAGTAGTACGAGGAACCCTGCGGGTGCGCGGCGATCCGCTTGCCGCGCAGCTCCGAGAGGTTCTGGATGCCCACCGCGGCCAACGCCTCCTGACCATGGCTTCGGCCGAGCAGGAGCACCGTCCGGGGAGAGGCGTCCCGTAGCAAGGTCCACCACTGGGCGAGTCGATCGACGGAGATCGCCGCCATGTCCACCCCGCCGTTCTCCGCGCCAAAGGCGAGCGCCTTGCGCAGGTCCTCCTCGCGGGCGAAGACCACCGCCTTGGCATCCATCGAATAGGCGAGCTTGAGCAGACCGCCGCTGGGACGGTCGCGGCGCTCCGGATCGGCGGTCTTCACGCCTCCGGTAGCCAGCAGCAGGGCCGCTGAGGAGCCCCGCGGGGTGAACCCGATCAGCGTCGGCCTCAGGGGAATCGAGGCGAGCTCCCCCACCGGGGCGGCCACGCCGGCGGGAAAATCACCCGCCGAGAGTCGAGCGCCGCGCTGCAACCGGGGAAAGAAGCGCGCCTGGAGTCGATCGACGTAGCCCAGTCGCGCGCCGGCGAAGTAAGCCGCCGCGAGCAGTCCCGCCCCGATCAGGAAAATGAACCCCGAGCCGCGTCTGACGATCACTACCGCTATTTAACCTCAATCTTCTTGCCGATCGTCTTCTCGCCCGCCGCGGCGACATCCGACACCGGCGTCGGGGGGGTCAGACCCATCTCCATCTTGAACTGCTTCACGATCTCCTGGGCCTGGATCTTCTCCGCCTCTTCCTCGATCTGCATCGCCTGGTGATCCACGGATTCAAGCGCCATCTGCATCCGCGCCTCGTTGAGCGCGGTCTGCTCCTCGACCTTGCGGATCATCTCGTCGTGGGTGGCGTCGATCCCGGCGACCTCGAAGGACTCCATCGCATCCGCGACCTTGGCCTGCCATTCGGCGCGCCTTGCGTCGCGAATCGCATCCATCGCCTCCTGGGTCTTCTTGTCTTTCTCGCGCATGAACGCCTTCTTGACGTTCTGCGCCTTTTCCCAGGCGGCGCGGCCGGTGCTCAGCTGCGCGTCGTTTCGGGCCAGCGCCCCCTTTTCCATCTGCAGCCGCGTGGCGTACTGCGCCGCGAGATCGTCGCGCCCGGCCTGGATCGCCGCTTTCACCTTGGCGGTCAGGTCGCCAACCTCTTGCTTATACTTGGTATTCTCCTTCTCCAGCAGCGTCACGTTGGCGCGGATCATCGCGATCGACTCGTTCATCTTCGGAACCTGGTCGTTGAGGTCCCGGATGTTCTGCTCGAGGATCATCTCCGGGTCTTCGATCGAGGTGACGAAAAAACCGAAGAAGCTGCGCAATGCCCTCTTGAAACGTTTGAACATGAAGGTCCTCCGACGCTAACCCACCGGCTTAGCACACGATCCGGTGGAGACTACAGCTCACTGAAACGCCCTCCCTACGGAGGGGAGGAAACCGCGATTGCCTGGCCGATCCCGGATGCGCCCGCTCGCCAAGCTCCGGCTCAGGCTGGGCGGGAACGGCTCGCCTTCGACATCCGATGGGCGACCTTCCGCGCCTGGGCGCGCGCCTCCGCGACCAGTGCCGCCTCGTCGATCGTCAGCAGCTTCCGATCCTGCATCACGAGTCTGCCGTCGATGATCACGTGCACCACGTCGCTCGAGCGCGCGGAGTAGACCAGCCGCCCGAGCAGCTCGCCTTCCGGTGTCGCATGGGCCTGGGACAGGTCGACCACCGTGAGGTCGGCCCGCTTGCCCGACTCGATCGAGCCAATCTCGTCTTCCAGGCCGAGCGCCCGCGCCCCACCCAGGGTAGCCATTTCCAGAACGCGCGAGGGCGGCATCGAGGCCGCTCCGGTTCGCGGCTTCTGGATCAGCGAGGCCAGGCGCATCTCCGCGAACATGTCGAGGTTGTTGTTGCAGCCGGCGCCGTCCGCGCCGAGGCAGACGCTCACCCCCTGTTCGAGCAGCTCCGGAACGCGGGCCACCCCGGATGCCAGCTTCAGATTCGCGCTCGGGCAGTGGCAGACGATGGTCCCCGTGTCGCGCAGAATCCGCTGCTCCTCCGGGCTCAGCCAGACGCAGTGGGCGAGCACGACGTCGCCGCCGGTAAGCCCCAGCCAGTGCAGATACTCGACGTTGTCTTTGCCCGTCCGCCTACGGACTTCTTCGCACTCGGAGGCGTTCTCGCTCGCGTGGGTGTGGATGCGGACGGAAAGCTCCCGCGCCTTCCTGGCCACCTCGCGCAGGAGCTCCTCGGAACAGGAGAGGACGAAGCGGGGCGCCATCGCATAGCGAAGCCGGTTGTCCGACGTCCCGTGCCAGGCCTTGATCAAGCGCACGCTCTCCGCGAGGGAGTCCGCGGTGGTCTCCAAGAGCGCCGGCGGCAGCGAGGGGCCGACGTCCATCATCGCCTTGCCGCTGGTGAGCCGGAAGCCGCAGTCTCGCGCCGATTCGAAGATCGCGTCGGCGTATCGCACCACCGACATGTCCAGCGCCGCCGTCGAGCCGCCCTTGATCAACTCGGCGAAGGAGAGGTCGGCGGAGACCCGGAGCGAGCGTTCATCGTGCGCGGCCTCGAACGGCCAGATGCGCTGGCGCAACCACTCGAGGAGCTCCAGGCCCTCCGCCTGATTGCGGAAGAGCGTCTGGCAGGCGTGGAGGTGGCCGTGGATCAGGCCGGGCAGGACGACCTGTCCGGAAGCATCGACCACTCTTCGCACCATGCCCGGGTTTTTCAGGCCCCGGCCGACCTTGAGGATGCGGCCGTCGCGAATCCAGATGTCCGCGGAGGCGAGCACGTCGCGAGCGGGGTTCATCGTGACCACGGTCGCGTTGGCAATCAGCAGATCCAAACGGCGGCGCTCCGGCTCACAGATAGCTTTTGGAAAACGCGTGCGGCATGAGCTGCCGCAGCGTGAAGCGCTTCTCTTTCCCGCGAAGGTTCCGGCAGCGAATGGGTAGATCGCCGTCCGCGAATTCCGCCAAGACTTGACGGCAGATGCCGCACGGGGGCGATGGCTCCGCGCTTTCGGTGACGATCGCCACCGCCAGCAGCTTGCGCGCTCCGGTGCGGGCGATGGCGCAGGCGATCGCATTCCGCTCCGCGCAGACCGAGGCTCCGTAGGAGGAGTTTTCGACGTTGCAGCCGGAGGCGATCTGCCCGCCCTCGACGTAGACCGCGGCGCCGACGGCGAAGCGCGAATAGGGGGCGTAGGCGTGGCTCCGGGCCTCGATCGCCGCGTCGAAAAGCTGCGCCCAGGGGATCGCTCGCCGAGCCATCTTTCAGGAGACCTTCGCCGCGCTCGCGGCGGTCCTCCGGACGACGCGCCGGCGCACCATCGCGGTCGCCGCCCAGATCACGATCCCCAGCGCGAGGAGCTCGGCGGAAAACAGCCACTCTTGCTGCTTCGGACGCGCCATCGCCAGGAGGACCGCAGAGATTCCGGCGCCGGCGAGGGGAATGACCAGCCCGCCGGGGAGGCGATAGGTGCGCTCGGCGTCGGGCCTTCGGTAGCGCAGCACGATTACCGCGAGACAGGTGGGAATGTACTGGCAGAAGAGGGCGACGTTGGACACGTCCACCAGGGAGCCGTACCCGAGGAAGAACGCCAGCACCCCGGCGAGCCCGGTGGCGAGCGCGATCGCCGGCCCGGGCGTTCGGAAGCGCGAGGTCCCGGTGAAAACGCTGGGCAGATAGCCGTCGGCCGCCAGCGCGGTGAAGTAGCGCGGCCCGACCAGCGCCGTGCTCGAGCAGAAGCCCGCCATCGAGACCAGCGAGGCCAGGCCGAGGATCGAGATGCCGGGCTTGCCGAAGACCCGGCCCGCGACCTCCATCAGCGGCTGCTCGCGCGCGTACAGATCCGGCACGGTGCTCAAGGCGACGAGCTGGAGGATGCAATAGAGCAGGGTCGCCCCGGCGAGGCTGCCGACCAGCGCGAGGGCGACGTTGCGCTTGGCGTTGGTGGTCTCGCCCGCGGGGACGGGAACGTATTCGAAACCCGAAATCATGAACACCGCGAGGAAGGCGGAGGAGGAGATCGCGTGGACGTAGGTGACCGGCTCCCCGGGGACGGACTGCGCGGAGAACATGCCGCTCAGCACCTCCGGGCGAACGTAGGCGAGCCCGACCAGCGCGAGCGCGAGGAGTGGGAGAATCTTGGCGATCGACAGGAAGTCGGAGGTGCGGGCCCCCGCCTTGACTCCGAAGTAGTTGATCGCCCCCAGGGTGCCGATCAACCCGACCGCGACGAACGACTTGAAGCTCAAAACGAAGCTTCCCTGCCGAAAGACCACGGTGCCGAACCAGGGAACGAGCTTGGCCAGCGCTTCGGCGAAGCCGACCGAGACCGCCGACCAGCCCAGCACGCCGGTGGACATCGCCATCCAGCCGACGATGAAGCCGAGGTACGGGCCGAAGGCGGCCCGGGCGTAGACGTAGGGACCGCCGTTCCGGTCGAACATCCCGCTGAGCTCGGCGAAGCAAAGCCCGATCAGGATGCACAGCAGGCCGCAGGTGAGGATCCCGATCACGCTCGCGTATCCGGCGAGCTTCGCCAGCGGCGCGATCAGCAGATAGATGCCGGAGCCGATGATTCCGTTGATCCCGATGCAGACGCAATCGAAGAGCGAAAGGCTGCGGGCGCGGAGCGGAACGTCGGTGGCTGACCGCGGCTTGGGAATCGACATCGCGGGCGACTATAGCCGTGCAGCGGCGGGCAGGAAGCTTCGCAGTACTGAAGAGAAGACGTCGCGAGAGCGATTCGCCGTCGCCGCCACCTCTTCGTGGGTCAGCGGCTTGGAGCCGATTCCGGCGCCGAGGTTGGTGATGCAGCTCAAGCCGGCGACCTTGACCCCCATGTGCCGCGCGACGATGACTTCGGGGACCGTGCTCATTCCCACCGCGTCCGCGCCGAGGATGCGAAGCGCGCGGATCTCCGCCGGCGTCTCGTAGGAGGGGCCCAGCAGCATCGCGTAGACGCCCTTCTTGAGCGCCACTCCCTGGCGGGCGGCCTCCTCGAACATCAGGCCCACCAGCGCGGGATCGTAGGCGGCGCTCAGGTCCGGAAACCTCGGTCCCAGCCGATCGTCGTTGGGGCCGACCAGTGGATTCCAGCCCGCGAGGTTCACGTGATCGATGATCGCCATCAGATCTCCGGGAACGAAGGCGGGGTTGATCGCCCCTGACGCGTTGGTGACCGTGAGCACCCGGATGCCGAGCGCGCAGAGCACCCGAGCGGGGAATGCCACCTCCGCCGGCGAGTGGCCTTCGTAGCGGTGAATGCGTCCCTGCAGGGCCACGACAGGCTGGCCATCCAGGTGGCCGAGGACGAACCGACCGGCGTGGCCGGGTACCGATACGCGAGGAAAATTAGGCAGATCGGCGTACGGGAAGACCGACTTGTCCTCGAGGTCGTCGGCGAACGAGCCCAGCCCGCTTCCGAGGATGACCCCCACTTTTGGCGCAAAGCCGCCGGCGCGCTCGCGAATGGAACGGACTGTTAGCTGGACATCCTCGTAGAGGCCCATCCGAGGCCATCATACGCGCCGCAGTACTCTTCTCTACTATCGGACTTGCAAAGCAAGGCATTTCCTGCATTCGTACACTTTATGGGCGGCGTGCGCGCCTGCTCGATTTGGTGCGTCAAAGAGGCAGTGGAAGAAGGAAACGAATTCAACTTCGTTGAAAGGGTGATCGACATGATGCGCAAATTGGCATTGGCAGTTGCGTTTGGATTGGCCGTCCCCGCAGCGGCGTTGGCCTGCCACGACAAGACGGAGCAAGCCAAGACGACGACGGACGGTCAACAGATAGTCCTCGCTCAGGCAGACACGACCAAGCCGCCGGCGAAGAAGGGCACCCCGAAAAAGAAGGGTGCGCCGAAGAAGCCGAAGACGGACACCACAAAGTAACTTACCGAGCGACTGCCCGGCACAGCTCCGAGCAGCCGATAAACGCGCGGTCCATGGAATTCGTGGACCGCGTTTCATTTTTGCAGTGAATCCGCACCTCCGACCGGCACCCACCCCCTGCTTTGAATGTGGTCGATAAGTGTTCGTCAGAGGTGAGAACGCGGATTTTCCGCGGGACTCAAGAAAGGCAAAAACATGAAACGCAATCTACTGGCTGGCCTCGTATTCGCCCTTGCGGTACCGGCGGCTGCATTCGCCGC
>Ga0070708_100004068_pt1 | contig 11488 bp, 9 predicted proteins | sample KBSK5503metaG_FD_65469 | JGI IMG/M metagenome (GOLD analysis project Ga0070708, IMG submission 65469) | Corn, switchgrass and miscanthus rhizosphere microbial communities from Kellogg Biological Station, Michigan, USA - KBS K5-50-3 metaG | ecosystem: Host-associated > Plants > Roots >...
CAGTTCACCTACCAGGAGGTCTTCGAGGGGGGCCTCAAGGTCACCACGACCCTCGACGCCGCGTACCAGCGCGCCGCGGAGAAGGCGGTCGCCGACCACCTGACGAACCCGAAGGACCCCACCGCCGCGCTGGTGGCCATCGACCCCACGACCGGTGAGATCCGCGCGCTGGTGGGCGGGAAGAACTTCGACAAGGTCAAGCTCAACGCCGCGACCCAGGGCCATCGCCAGGCCGGAAGCTCCTTCAAGCCGTTCACGCTGACCGCTGCCATGGAGCAGAGGATCTCGCTCAAATCGGTGTGGAACGGCCCCTCTCAGGTCGATATCACGAGCCCGCTGTGCAAGAACCCCGACGGGACGGACTGGAAGCCCCACAACTACGCCGACGAGTCCGCCGGCACCATGACGTTGCTCGACGCCACCGCACACTCGGTCAACACCATCTTCTCCCAGCTCGTTGTGACGGTGGGCCCGCAATCGGTCGCCGACGTGGCGCACCTGATGGGGATCCAGTCGAACCTCCAGGCCGTGTGCTCCATCACCCTGGGGACCCAGGAGGTCACCCCGCTGGAGATGGCCGACGCGTTTTCGACGTTGGCCTCTCGCGGTATCTACCACAAGCCCATCTCCCTCGCGCAGGTCCGCTCAGCACAGGGGGACTCGCTGTTCAAGGCACAGATCCAGGGCGAGCAGGTTCTCCGGCAGAACGACGCGGACCTGGTCACGCTGGCCCTCCAGGGCGTCGTGACGCACGGCACGGGCGTGGCGGCCAGCCTCTCCGGCCGGCCGGCGGCGGGGAAGACCGGCACGACCCAGAGCTTCACGGACGCCTGGTTCTGCGGCTACGTCCCGCAGCTCACCACGTGCGTGTGGGTCGGCTACACCAAGGGGCGGGTCCCGATGCACAACATCGAGGGGTTCGCGAACGTCGTGGGCGGCACCATCCCGGCGCGGATCTGGCACGACTTCATGACCCAGGCGCTGGCCAACGTGCCCGTGAAGGGCTTCGCCACCCCGAGCTTCGCCGGCTACAACGTGAACCCGAAGGGGGCGCAGTCCCCGACGCCGTCCCCTTCGCCGATCCCCACGACGCCGATCCCGTCGCCGTCACCCTCGCCGACCCCGTCGCCGAGCCCCACGCCGTCGCCGAGCCCCACGCCGTCGCCCAGCCCCACGCCGTCCCTGTCGCCGACCGGCTCGGCCAAGCCCCCTTAGAGGCTCGAGCCGGCGCCGGCCGCGGGTGTCGCCAGGACGTCGAACGGGAGGCTGGCCATGATGGTGGTGCCCTCGCCCCGGCTGCTCTTCACCGTCAACGTCCCGCCCGCCAGCTCGGCGCGCTCGCGCATGGAAGCAAGCCCGACCCTGCCGCTCCGCAGGAAGGCTCTGGCCTCCTCGGGGTCAAACCCCACCCCGTTGTCTCGCACCTCCACGCGGAGCGTCCCGGCCGATGTCTCCAGGCGCACGGTGACCTCGGTGGCGTCGGCGTGCTTCTTCACGTTCGAGAGGGCTTCCTGGACCACGCGGTAGGCCAGCGTCTCCACGTCGCTCGGCATCTCCGTATGGGCGCTGGCGATCACGGTGACCTCGATCCCGAGCTCGTCATGCCATCGGTCGCACAGTTCCCTGACCGCGGGGATGAGCCCCCGTTGCTCGAGGACCGGCGGCCGCAGGTCGCTCATGATCCGTCGGAGGTTCATGGCCTCCTCGGAGAGCTCCTCGCTCACCTTGCGCAGCAGCTCCAGCGCTCGGTTCCCGTCGGCGGACTCCATCATCATCCGCACTGCCTCGAGGGAGAGCGTGGTGGCCGAGATGCCCTGGATGGGTCCATCGTGCAGGTCCCGCGCGATGCGGTTGCGTTCGACCTCGATGGCGCTGTTCGTCCGCTGAAGCAACCGCGTCCGGTCCTCGTCCCGGTCCTGCAGGAACTGGAACAGGGTCCGGATGGTTTGCTCGGCCGTCTTGCTCGCGGTGACGTCTCGGATCATGAGCAGCCGGCCAGGTGGGACGGTCGGGATCTTGGAGGAACGCGCCTCGAGGTAGGACGTGCCGCTCTCCGTCGTCACCAGGGCCTCGCCCGTGTCCGGGAGCGCGGCCAGTGAGTCGGTACCCCGGCTGGAGCGCTTGACCATGTCAGCCCAGCTGCGGCCAAGCACCTCCTCCATCGGCAGGTGGACCATCGAACAGAATGCGCCGTTGGCCCGGACGATCCTTCCTCTAGCATCCATCTCCACCACGCCGTCCACGGCCGCGTCGAGCAGCAATCGGAGCCTGGCCTCGGACGAGGTCACCACGTCGGCGGCCGACCGCAGTGAGGCGATGGCCGCCTCGCGCTCGAGCAGGGCCCCCTCGAGCTCTCGGGCCGACCGGACGGTGGCGATCTGGTTCAGGAGCGTTCGAAGACCGACCGTGGTGAAGACCACCACCGTCACGACGATGCCCTGGCCCGCCGACAGCCGCAGTTCGTGGGAGGCGAGCGTCACGAGGATGACCCCGCAGGCTCCGATCAGGGAGATCACGATGAGGCTCGGCCGAATCCAGTAGACGGCGCGGGGCGGACGCGGGGAACCGGAGTTGAGGCGAGGCTCCACCACGAGTACCCCGGCCAGCCCCAACAGCGAGATCGCGCCCATCGCCTCCGGGCCCACCAGCGATTGCATTCCCGGTCCGAAGTGGCGCGCGCCGTCCAGGATGAGCGCGGACGAGCCCAGGACGGTTGCGCAGGCCAGGAGCGAGAGGTGGATGGCGCTGGGACACCACAGCGTCAGCACGCTCCAGCCCACCACGACCAGGATCGCGGCTGCCGCGATCATCGCGGTGAGCGTGAAGGCCCACACCGAGGGCGGGGTCAGGCTCTGCTCGTGCATCATCACGAACACGGCCGCTCCCGCGAGGGTGGAGACGAGCAGGACGTCTGAGATCAGCTCGCCCCGCTCCTCCCGGATGTGATCAAAGAAGTCCACCCCCAGCGCCGACAGGAAGGTCAGCAGCAGGAGGGTGATCGTCCCGGCGAACAGCTGTCCGTAGGGCGGCCCGTGGCCGAGGTAGCGACTGATCCACCCCGCGCCCTGGAAGAGGATGGCGACCCCCATCCCGGCCGCTGCCAGCCTGGTCCCGGCCCACGATCCCGGGAGCCGAGCAACCGAGGTCAGGACGCCGCAAGCCGTCAGCGTGGCCATCAGGATGGCCGCCTCGCCAAGCGCGGCCCGCAACGACGCGCTGGGCATGCTGGGGATGGCTCCGATCATCACGCCCACCGCGATGCCGCCCAGGCCGATCAACGCGAACAGCCGCCGCTCGACTTCAGCGGAGGGGGTCCGGCCTACGCCTGAAGGGGCTACGACGTCACTGGTGGAAGCGGCGGATGACTGCATCGGTCTCAATATCGGCGGGCCCAGAGAGGACCGTTAGACAGGCGTCGAACACCCCGGACCCCACGGGGGAGGGCCGTGCGGGGCGGGTGATGGGTTGGGCCGGGCGGCCTACTCGATCAGGTGCCGGCGAAGCGCCTCGGCCACGGCCGCCGTTCGGTCGGAGGCCCCGAGCTTCTCGAAGATGTGCTCGAGATGGGTCTTGACCGTGTCCGGGGAGATGAAGAGCTGGTCGGCGATGTCCTTGTTGGTGTGTCCGAACGCGAGGAGCTGGAGGACCTCGACCTCTCTGGCCGTGAGCGTCTCGGCCTTCCGGTCCCGCTCCTTAGCCTGTGAAAGCTCGTCGGCGAGCGCGACCACGAGCTGCGGGTCGATGACCATGTTGCCGCCCGCGACCAGTCGGACCGTCTGGATGAGGTGCTCGGCGTCTCGCGCCTTGAGGACGTAGCCGCGGGCTCCCGATCGCACGGCCTCCACGACGAACTGGCGGTCGTCGTAGGCCGTGAGCATGATCACCCCGACCTTGGGGTGGCGCTGCTTGATCTTTCGGGCCGCCTCCAGGCCGTCCATCTCGGGCATCCGGATGTCCAACAGCACGATGTCGGGCTCGCCGCTGCCGTTCTCCATGAGCGCCAACACCTCGCGTCCGTTGGACGCCTCTCCGACGACCTGGATGTCGCCCGCCATCTCCAGGTAACGGCGCAGCCCCTGACGGACCAACGAGTGGTCGTCGGCAATGACTACCTTGATAGGCATGTCTGTTCCATCGGCCAGAATGTGGCCTCCCTGTAGCCCCAAATGACCCGGCCATTCTAGGGTTGGGGACCCCTTAGCCGAAAGCGGGCGAGGCCCCGGACCCGGGCTGCTGGTCCCTCTCCGGGTCGAATGTCGTAGCCCTGGCCTCCGGCGCGCTCGGCCGATGGGAGGATGGCGCCGTGAAGCAGGGGGCGGGCGGCCTTCGGGAAGAGGAGGGGGCGACCGCCCCCGCGGGGTCCTCACCCGATCGCCCTTCGCGCCCCTGGAGGCCCGCCCCAGCCACCGTCCAGACAGGCGCGGCGCTGTTGTTCTACGCGGCTTCGTCCATCGCCCAGTTCGGCGTCCCTGTCCTCGCCGGTATCTCGAGCCGGTACGTCGGTTGGGGCGCCGATCCCGCCACGCACATGTGGTTCCTGGCATGGTGGCCCCACGCCATCGCCCACGGCCTCAACCCCTTCACCACCCACCTCGTCTGGGCCCCGTCGGGCTACGACCTTGCCGGGAGCACCGGCATCCCGGGCCCGAGCCTGCTGCTCGCCCCCATCACCGCTCTGGCCGGGCCGGTCGTTTCCTACAACGTGCTGGCCCTGGCCGCCCCGGCGCTTTCGGCGTGGAGCGCGTACTTCCTGTGCCGAAGGATCACCGGCCGATTCGCCGCGTCGGTGGTGGGCGGATACCTGTTCGGATTCTCCACGTACGAGCTCGGGCAGCTCACCGGCCATCCAAACCTGGTGTTGGTTCCCCTGGTGCCGCTGGCCGTCCTGCTCGTGCTTCGCCGGTTGTCGGGACAGCTCGGGGCGAAGGCGTTCGTGTCGTTCATGGCGCTCGTCCTGGTGGGACAGTTCCTGATCTCCACGGAAGTCTTCTTCACCATGACGATGTTCGGAGGGATCGGGCTGATCCTCGCCGCGGCGTTCTTCGGCGATCACCGAGGGGCCTTGGTGCGGGCCGCGGGCCTCATCGCGCTGGCGTATCTCATCGCGGCTGTTCCGCTGGCTCCGTACCTCTACCACGTCGCGCGGAGCGCCTCGCGCTCCCCGATCTACTCGTTCTATCCGTCGCTGTATTCGACCGACGCCCTCAACTTCGTGGTTCCGACCCCGCTCACGCTCGTCGGCCGGCACCGCTTCGCCGAGGTGGCCAGGAAGTTCAGCGGCAACATCTCCGAACAGAGCGGATACGTGAGCGTGCCGCTGGCGGCGTCGGTGCTGGTGTTCGCCGTGACCCGTTGGAGGAAGGCAGCGACGCGGTTCCTCGTCATCATGCTCGCGGTCGTGCTGGCGGCCTCGGTGGGCCCGACCCTCCGAGTGAAGGGGTCCGATACTGTCGCGTTCCCGTGGCGGGCCCTCATCCATCTGCCGTTGGTCAAATACGTCCTCCCCTCACGGCTGATGATGTACGCGTTCCTGCTGGTGGCGGTCATCGTGGCCCTGTGGCTGGCCGATCCGGCCAAGGACCAGAGCGAGGGCCCGAGCCGGGATGCGGGCAAGCGCCTTCCGGCCCTCGATCCCGCGTGGGCCCGGTGGGCCGTGATCCTGGTGGGCGTTGCCCTGTTGCTACCGAACCTCTCGTACCCGGCCTGGAGGAGTTCGGTGAATACGCCGGCCTTCTTTGCCGACGGCCTGTTTCGGACTCGGCTCCCCTTCGGCGCCAACGTGATCATCATCCCGTACGCCGACCGTGGGAACGCGATGTTGTGGCAGGCTCAAGCCGGCTTCGCCTTTCGGATGGCCGAGGGGTATGTGTCGGTGGTGCCTCCGCCGGAATTCTCCGGGTGGCCCATCCTGAAAACGCTCTACTCCGGGGAACTCATCCCCGAGGCAGACCGAGAGCTGCGGGCCTTCCTGCGGGACAAGGGGGTCGTGGCCATCATTGTCGTCAAGGGGCGGACCGGCCCGTGGCCGCAGTTGTTCGGCCCTCTGGACCCGTCGCCCGAAGACGTGGGCGGTGTCCTGCTCTATCGGGTGCCCTGATCGACGGACCCCGCTGGCGATCGCCCGGGAACGCCGCCGGATCGGAAGGGTAGAAACGAGGCTAGGCGGCGTCCGGACCCAGCACCGCCGGCGCGGGCGCCGGCCCGCGGTCCGCAATGACGACCTCCTCCTGGTCGTGCAGCACCCAGACCATCAGGCATGCCACGAGTAAGACGCCCCTGATGGCCAGGGCGATCTGGAACGCGCCGAGCGTCGCGCCGCCGAGGCCACTCAAGCGGCCGAACCAGCTGAACCGGGTGACGAACACGGCGAGGTCGGCTGCCTCGAAGGCGACGAACAGCGGCAGATTGGCGAAGGCCAGGACGAACCAGGGGAGGAGCCACAGCCCGTACTGCGGCGAATAGACCTTGTTCACCAATAGGAAGGTGACCAGGAGCGGAAAGCCGAACGTCCATCGAGGGAAGTCCGGTTGACGGACCCGTCGAGCCCACCACAGCGCCGCCGACACGGCCGCCAGGATCAGGATCGACAAGGCGTCGATCACTCGAGGCGAGAGCGAACAGCCGAGGTGCAGGCGGTTGCACGAGAGGTACCAGATGCTGTCGAAGTCAGCCGCTCGCTGGGTGTTGTACCGGAAGAACGTCAGCCATTCCGGCCGGGCGGCCAGGACGAACGGCGCGTTGACCACGGCGTAGGCGATGGCCGACCACACGACCAGGGAGACCGCACCGGCCGTGCGACGCTGCCGCACGCGCCCGAGAAGGAAGGGGATGAGCAGGAGGGCCGGGTACAGCTTGGCCGCGGCCCCGAGCCCGAGGAGGGCGCCGCTCAGCTCGTCCCGGTCCCGGAAGTAGAAAAGAGTGCCGGCGGTGGCGAGCGCCACCGCCAGGAGGTCCCAATTGACGAAGCCGTACACGAGGAGGGTGGGGGCGATGGCGAAGTACAGGGCTCGTTCCCCCGCCGTCTGGAAGAGCATCCACGCGGTGGCCAGTCCGAGCAGGCTCAGGAGGAACGCGTTCGCCCAGAAGAACCCGCCGTAGCCGTGCCCGATCCAGGCGGCCAACCGCATGAGGTACATGGTCAGAACCGGGTACTCGTCGCACCGCCCCCCCGTGGCCGTCGGACAGGGGTTCAGGTAGGGGAGCCGACCCCCCTGGAGGTGTTCCGTGCCGTACAGCGGAACGATGTCGGAGTAGCAGAGTCGACGGTACTGGCGTCCGTCCGCCCAGTTCCCCGTAGCGCAGGGCGCCTTGACCAGAGCCCCCGCGGCCAGCGTTGTGGCGGTGGCCGCCAGCACGATCAGCAGGGCGATGCCCCCCGCCGCCGGCCGACGTCCGCGGCCGGTCACGCCGGCAGGATCGGGGTCACCCTCATGAGGAGAGCCTAGTGGTAGGAGTGGGCCTCGTCCGGAAAGCGGCCCGCCCGCACATCGGCTTCGAAGGCACGGACGGCTTCCGTGATGACCATGCGGAGATTCGCGTAGGGCTTGGCGAACTTCGGGTAGGTCCCGAACCCCAAGCCAAGGAGGTCGTTGATCACGAGGACCTGTCCGTCGCAGTGTGGCCCCGCCCCGATGCCGATGGTGGGGGCGGACACCGTTTCCGTGATCCGAGCCGCGAGGTCGGCCGGGATGCCTTCGAGCACCAGCGAGAAGACGCCGGCCTTGTCGAGCGCCTGGGCCTCGTCGAGCAGGCGCCGAGCCCCCTCCTCGTCCCTCCCCTGCACCCGATAGCCCCCCATCGCGTGGATGGACTGGGGCCCGAGGCCGATGTGCCCCATGACCGGGATTCCCCGGTCCACGATGGACGCCGCCATCTCGATGGCGGGTTGCTCGAGCTTCACCGCGTGGGCTCCGCCCTCCTTCAGGAATCTCCCCGCGTTCCGAAGGCCTTCCTCGATCGTGGTGTGGAAGGACATGAACGGCATGTCGCCCACCACCAACGCGTCCTTGACTCCTCGGGCCACGGCTCGGCAGTGATGGAGCATCTCCTCCATCGTCACCGGGATCGTGGTGTCGTAGCCGAGGACGTTGTTGCCCACCGAGTCGCCCACGAGGATCACGGGGATCCCGGCCTCGTCGAGGATCCTGGCGGTGGGGTGATCGTAGGCGGTGAGCATGACGAACCGCTCGCCGCGCTGCTTGAATGCCCGGAGGTCCCGGACGGTGAACGACATGGCTCGCGCCTCCTCCTGAGAGTGCACGGCTCGTTTCCCACAGTGTACCCGGGCGGGGACCGCGACAGCCCCGGAATCTTCGTTCGCCCAGGTCAACGACTGTCAGACCCAGGCGCTAGGATCCTGCCGACGGGGCGGAGTGCCGGGCTGGTCGCGCCAAGACCGGCTGGTACGATGAATGTTCCACTCCTGCTCCCCCGAGGGGCCGTCCAGTCCAGAGGAGGTGGAATTGCGGAAGTACGAGATCATGCTGATCCTGCCCGCCGACGCCGACGACACGGTGATCGGGACGGCGACCGACCGGATCTCCCAGGCCCTGGCGGAGCACGGCGGCTCGGTGGAGAAAGTGGATCGGTGGGGCAAGCGGCGCCTCAGCTACGAGATCCAGCGGCAGACCGAGGGCGTCTACCTGGTCGTGGAGTGCCAGGCTGACCCCGCCACCATCAAGGAGCTGGATCGGGTGCTGAGCCTGGCTGACGAGGTCATCAGGTTCAAGGTGGTGGTACGCGCCGCGTGAGAGGCCGGCACGCCGACGGCGTGTCGATTCGGACTTCCCCTCTTCCCGCAGGGCCATCGGCGGGGAGAAGGAGAGAGAGCGCAAGGTGGTGAGGGAGATGGCGCAGGACAATCAAGTCGTGATCGTGGGGAACCTGACCCGTGACCCCGAGCTTCGCTACACCCCGAACGGTGCGGCCCTGGTGAAGTTCGGGGTCGCGGTGAGCCGCCGGGTGAAGGATGACGCCACTGGCCAGTGGAAGGACGCCGAGACGTCGTTCTTCGACGTGACGGCGTGGCGTTCTCTCGCCGAGAACGTGGCCGAGACCCTGACCCAGGGCAGCCGGGTCGTGGTGGTCGGGCGGCTCAGGACCAATACGTGGGAGACCCAGGAGGGCGAGCGGCGCTCCAAGGTCGAGATCGAGGCCGAGGAGATCGGGCCCAGCCTCAAGTGGGCCACCGCAAAGATCGAGAAGCAGGGACGTGCCCCCGGTGCGGGGGACTACGCGGCAGGCGTGGCCGTCGGCGTCGGCGGGCCACAGGAGGAGACGCCACTGGATGCCTAAGGCTCAGCGCAGACCGAGCAGACCGAAAAGAGAGAAAGAGGAGAAAGGCTGGCAGAAGAAGCAGAGGAAGAAGGTCTGCATCTTCTGCAAGGGCAAGCCGACCTACGTCGACTACAAGGACGTGACGCTGCTCCGGAAGTTCATCTCCGACCGCGGGAAGATTCGCGCGCGACGGGTGACGGGGAATTGCGCCCAGCACCAGCGCGAGGTGGCCTCGGCCGTGAAGAATGCCCGGGAGATGGCGCTCCTCCCCTACACGGCTCGATGAAGGTCATCCTCCAGCGCGCCGTCGACAAGCTCGGCGTCCCCGGCCAGGTCCTGGAAGTGGCGGACGGATATGCGCGCAACTATCTGATCCCCAGAGGGCTCGCCGCGCCTGCCTCCAAGGGTGCTGTGCTTCACTCCGCCCGATTGAAGCAGGCTCACGAGAAGCGCGTAGAGGAGGCCCTGACCGAGGCGCGGGCAGCGGCCGAGCGGCTGTCTGCGGCCCCTCTGCGAATCCTTGCCCGAGCGGGAGAGGACGGAAGGTTGTTCGGAAGCATCACGGTCATCGACGTGGCGGCGGCCATCGAGAAGGCGGCGGGCCTCACGATCGACCGGAAGCGCATCCACCTCCCAGAGCCGATCCGCAGCGTGGGAACGCATGCCGTGGCCGTGCACCTCCACCCCGACGTGAACGCCTCGGTGACCGTGGAGGTCGTGGCGCAGAAGTAGCGCCGACGGACCGGACGGCCGACGTTTCCGCAGGTCAAGGCGTGTCGCTGGGCGCCGGTAGGCTTCAGCCATGGCGATCCGCCGAATCCCTTCGACAAGTTCGAGGTGGATCAGCGCAGGTCTGAGGACTATCCCCAGTTGTTCAAGAGGCTGTGCCTCTGGCAACGCACAACGGACTCCGGCTAGGGTCCGCATCCTATGAGGAGGGGCCGTGGCCAGGATCGCTGAGGACGTCAGGCGCACCCGTCCGGAGCGCGTCCCTCCGCACAGCCTCGAGGCCGAGCAGTCGGTGCTGGGCTCGATGATGTTGTCGGCCGAGGCCATCGCCGCCGTCGTGGAGGTGGTGAAGGCCGAGGACCACTACCGCCCCGCACACCAGAGGATCCACGAGTCGATCCTGTCCGTGTACGGGCGGGGCGAGCCGGTGGACGCCATCACCGTGGTCGAGGAGCTCAAGCGGCACCACCGCATCGACGAGATCGGCGGTCCCCTCTACGTGCAGGACCTCGTCGAGTCGGTCCCCACCCCGGCCAGCGCCGGCTACTACGCGCGGATCGTCGCCGACAACGCCCTCCTCCGCAGGCTCATCGACGCGGCAGCTCTCATCATGTCCCGCGCGTACGCGGTTCCCACGGACCCGCGCAAGGCGGCCGACGAAGCCGAGGCGCTCGTCTACGCGGTTTCACGGGGCGACGAGAGCCAGCAGTTCGTCTCGCTCCGCGAGCTCGTCGACGAGAGCATGGGCGCCCTCGAACACATCCAGCAACGGGAGAGCGCCTTCGCGGGCGTCCCCACCGGGTTCATGGACCTCGACAGCTTGCTGTCCGGCCTCCAGAAGGAGAACCTCATCGTGGTGGCGGCCCGTCCCGGGGTCGGCAAGTCTTCCTTCGTCACCAACGTTGCCCGCAACGTGGCCGTCGAAGCCGGTGTACCCGTGGCCATGTTCTCCCTGGAGATGTCCCGGTTCGAGATCGGGATGCGCCTCCTGTGCGCCGAGGCCCGGGTCCCGTGGGAGAAAGTGCGGTCGGGCCGGGTGGCCACGGAGGAGTGGACGCGAATCGTGGAAGCGGCCGAGGTGCTCCACGAGGCCCCCCTCTACATCGTCGACTCGGGCAACGTGACCATCGTGGACATCCGGGCCAAGGCCCGACGCATGAAGTCCAAGCAGGGGCTAGGCCTGATCATCGTGGACTACCTCCAGCTGATGTCCGGCCACGCCCGAACGGAGAACCGCCAGCAGGAGGTGGCCGAGATCAGCCGGTCGCTGAAGCTCCTGGCGAAGGAGCTCGAGATCCCCGTGATCGCGGTCTCGCAGCTCAACCGGAACCCGGAGACCAGGGCGGACAAGCGGCCACAGCTTTCGGACCTGAGGGAATCGGGATCCATCGAACAGGACTCCGACATCGTCATGTTCATCCATCGGAACGACTCGGACGACCCCTCGGTGAAGGGCAAGGCGGACATCATCGTGGCCAAGCAC
>Ga0070708_100004069_pt1 | contig 11487 bp, 13 predicted proteins | sample KBSK5503metaG_FD_65469 | JGI IMG/M metagenome (GOLD analysis project Ga0070708, IMG submission 65469) | Corn, switchgrass and miscanthus rhizosphere microbial communities from Kellogg Biological Station, Michigan, USA - KBS K5-50-3 metaG | ecosystem: Host-associated > Plants > Roots >...
GAGAAGAGCCCGCAGCGGCTGGCGAGGAAGAGCCCCCGGGGACGGTGCCGCGATGCGCGGCAATCAGATGGCCCGGACGGCGCTGGCCTGCTTGCCCTTCTGGCCCTGCGTGATCTCGAACTCGACCCGCTGGCCCTCCGGCAGCTCGCGATAACCCTGCATCTGGATCTCGGACTGATGGACGAACACGTCCTCACCGCCGCCGTCGGGGGTGATGAAGCCGAAGCCCTTGGTCGCGTTGAACCACTTGACGGTGCCAACTGCCATTTCGCATTCCTCTTTTTCACTCCACGCACAATTGTTGGCGGGCCAGAAAGAGGCTTGCGCGACGGGCGACCTGCGCGGGGAAACAGTCGAGCGCTGCGGCGATGCTACACGCGATTGCCGGCCCCGCCCATGGCCGGGGTCGCTCCCTGTCGACGCGTCCTCAAGCGAGGTTCGACGACCTCGGGTAGGCGTTGGCGGGATCGGTCAGGACGTTGACGAGGTAGGGGACGCCGGAGGCGAAGGCCCGGTCGAGGGCGGGGCCGAGGTCGGCGGGGTGCTCGACGGTTTCGCCGGCGCCGCCGAGGGCCTTCACGACGTCGTCGTAACGGCAGCCGGGCTGCAGGTCGGCGGCCACGTTGTAGCCGTAGATCGCCTGCATGGGGTGCTTCTCGAGGCCCCAGATGCCGTTGTTGCCGACGACGGCCACGACCGGGAGGTCGTGGCGCACGAGGGTGTCGAAGTCAAGCCCGGAGAACCCGATGGCGCCGTCGCCCAACATCAGCACGATCTGGCGGTCGGGATGCGCGACCCGGGCGGCGGCGGCGTAGCCGAGGCCGGTGCCGAGGCATCCGTACGGGCCGGGGTCCATCCAGCATCCCGGCTGGTACGAGTCGATGTACTTGCCGGCGTAGGAGACGAAGTCGCCCCCATCGCCGATCACGACCGCGTCGCGCTCAAGGCGCCGGCGCAGCTCGCCGTACACCCGCCCGGGGTGGATGGGGTCGGCGTCGGACTCGAGCTCGGCGCGCTCGGCACCGCGCGCCGCCGACTCCTCGTCTCGCAGCCTGGCGATCCACGGCTCGTGGTCCGACCGAGCGCCGCCGTAGTCGGCGAAGGCCCGCAGCGTCGTGGCGATGTCGCCCGCCGGTGCAGCCGCGGGCGTGATGTGCGCGGCGCGGCTCTCCTCACTGTCGACGACGTGCACGACCTGCGCCCTTCCGAACGAGCCGAACGACAGGCGGAAGTCGAGCGGCGTCCCGACCACGACGACGACATCGGCCTCCTTGAGGAGCCGCCGCGTGCGGGCGAACGCCAGCGCGTGGTCGGCGGCGAGGCAGCCACGCCCGAGGCCGTTGACGAACGTCGGGACTCGCAGATGCTCGACCGCGGCCCGCAGCTCGTCCCACGCTCCCTCCCACCACACGTCGCTACCGGCGACGAGCGCCGGCCGCTCGGCGGTGGCGATGAGCTCGGCGGCCCGCCGGACTTCGTCGGCATCGGGTGCCGCCGCGCTGGGAACGTTTGCCTGCGGGATGTCGGTCGTGGCCGAGCCGAACACCACGTCGAGAGGGAAGTCGAGGAACGTTGGCCCGCGGTGGGGCGTGAGCGCCGTCGACACGGCGGCGTCGACTTCCTTGGGGATGTCGTCGGGGGCGGTGACGGTGCGGGCCGACTTCGTGATCGAGGCGACGATCGGCACATGGTCGAGCTCCTGCAGCGAGCCCGCCCCCCAGCGCGCCTGTGGCGCGCGGCCGGCGAGGACGACCAGAGGCGAGCCGTTGAAGCGGGCGGTGGTGATGGCGCTGATGCCGTTGGTGACGCCGGGCCCCGCAGTCAATACCGCCACGCCTGGCCGCCGGGTGAGCTTGGCCATGCCTTCGGCGGCGAACGTGGCCGTCTGCTCGTGGCGCACGTCGACGATGCGCACGTCGAGCTTCACCGCCCCGTCGTAGATCGGGAAGATGTGACCGCCCGACAGCGTGAAGATCTCGCGCACGCCGTAGGCCGCCAGCGCGGCGATGGCCAGCTCGCCGCCGTGCCGGTGCTGCTCAGCCATCAACCAACCTCCTCGAGGAAGGGGGCCAGAGCCTCCCAGAACCCAGCGGTGTTCTCGAACTGCGGGGCGTGGCCGGCCTCCGGGACGAGCGCCAGCCGCGCTCCGGGAATGGCCTTGGCGATCCGCTCGCAGTGGCCGAGAAACGCGTCGTCCTGTTCACCGGCGATCACCAGCGTGGGCACCGTCACCGACGCCAGCGCGTCGAGGCGGTCTTGCTGCTCGAGCATCTCTCGCGTCATCGCCAGCCACATGTCGGGCGACGACGCCAGCAGCTTGCGGTCGCCGAACTCCGCCCATCCCGGGCGCTCGCGCAGGAGGCGCAAGTGGGCGGCGGTGGTCGTCGGATCACGATCGCGGCGTTCGTTCTGCAGCGTCAGGAGCGTGAGCAGACCGTGCTCCCGCACGATCTCGGCGCCGAGGGCCACCGACGCGGGATCGAGGGACTCGGGCACGCCGTGGCTGCTGTCGACCAGCACCAGCGCGGTCAGCCGCTGGGGGTGCTCGATGACGAGGCGCTGCAGGATCATGCCGCCCATCGAGATGCCGAGGGCGGCGAAGCGGTCCCAGCCCAGGGCATCGGCGAGAGCGAGCACGTCGTTCACGAAGATCGGCAGCGAGTACGAGGCCTCGCCCCCGGGCTTGTCGCTGTTGCCGTGACCACGCAGGTCGGGTGCCACCGCGTGCCAGCCGTGGGTCGCGAGATGGTCGAGCAGCTCGGTGAAGTCCTCCTTGGCCCCGGTGAAGCCGTGTACCAAGAGCAGCGGACGCCCGCCGCCGCCGGCCTCCGCGACCTCGAGGGTGACGGCTCCCGCAGCGACGTCGCGAAGGTCCATGCCCTTATTGCCCGAGCACCGACGTCAGGTCGGAGACCTGCTCGGGCGGGGGAAGGTCGATCTTCACCGGCGTGCCGAAGTCGAACAGCTCCACACTGAGAGTTACCTGAACGGGAGCGAGCACGAGCTTGCGGATGCGGTGCTCGTTGTCGAGCCAGATGTCGGCGGGAACCCGGCTGGTCCCGAGGGTTTCGATCAACCGGCGGGTCGACGTCCGCGCCGGCTCCTTGGTGTTGGCCGCCGCCACCTCGAGGTCGAGCGGCCCGCGGTAGTGCGTGGTCGTCGTGTCCCGCATCCGATCGGTGCCGACCCGCTTCACGTTCGACGTGGCCCCCCGCACATAGCGCAGCGCCTGGGCGAGGTCGGCGGACTCCAGCCCGCGCACCCCCAGCCCGGCGCGCGACGTGGCCGCCTGGGCCGGGAGCTTGACCCACGGCCGGGCGCCACCGGCCAGCGGCAACATCTCCCGCGGGAGCTTGGCGTAGACCGCCGAGGCCACGATCACGCTCTCCACCCGCTGCGGCGGCTTCGTCGTCGGGACGTCGAAGGTGAGGCGTCCCCGGCGGTGCTGGAAGTCGAAGACGCCGTCGCCGTTGATCGTCAGGGGTTCGGCGCGCCCCTCCGCGGGTGGCGTGGACACGCTGAAGACGATCCGCGCGGTGCGGGCGCTGATGGTGCGGTCGGCTGCCTCCTGTAGCACCTTGACGGAATCGGTGCGCCCCTTGCCGCCCCCGCCGCTACACGCCGCCGCGAGGAGGAGCAGAGCCATCGCGGCTCGGCGCATTCCGGACACGAGCGCCGACCGTAGTCCCGGGTCGGGTTCTTAGGTCCTGCACAGGTAACCTCGAAGGAGCCACGTAGGGGGAGCCGGGTGGCCAGACGTCGACACATCCTGATGATGCTCCGGTTGCTGACCAGCGCAGTGATGCTGGCCGTCCTGCTGACGCGCATCCACGTCCACGACTTGTTCCCCAGCCATCGTCCGGCGGCGCTGTTGTGGCTGGCGGGCGCGCTGGTGGTCACCGTCGCCGGCATCGTGCTGTCGGCAGTGCGCTGGCAGTACGTCCTGCGCGTCCTCGAGCTTCAAAGTTCGCTCTCGACGCTGCTTTCGCACTATTTGGCGGGGATGTTCGTCGGCAACTTCCTGCCGTCGACGATCGGCGGCGACGTGGTTCGCGTCAGCCGGCTGTCGGCCAACGTCGGCGAGACGTCGGCGTCGTTCGCATCGGTGGTACTCGAGCGCCTCACCGGCTGGCTCGTCCTTCCCATGATCACCCTGTTCGCGTTGGCGACCCATCCGACGCTGTTGCACCTTGGGAGCGCGACCCGCTTGGCGCTGACGCTCTCGCTCGGGACCCTTGTGCTGCTCGTGGCGTTGGTCGCGGTCACCGCCAGCGAATCCGGCGGAGGGCGCTTCCGTGAGCACCCGGGATGGCTGCGCTTCGCCGGCGCCGTGCACCTCGGGCTGATCCGCTTCCGCCAGCGCCCGCTGGCGTCGGGGTCGGTGCTGCTGGCGGGCTTCGCCTACCAGCTGGCGGTGGTTCTGGCGACGTGGATGGCCGCCCACGCCCTGGGGATCTCCGTGGGATGGGCGGCGATCCTGGCGTTCATGCCCGCGGTGGCCATCGCCCAGGTCCTGCCGATCTCCGTGGGGGGTTTGGGTGTCCGGGAGGCGGCGTTCGTGGTCTTCCTGCACCCCCTGGGTGTGGCCTCGGGCCAGGCGGTGGCCCTGGGGCTGGCGGTCTACGCCATCAACCTCACCGCCAGCCTCCTCGGTGCGCCGGCGTTCGCCTTGGGATCCCGCGCGGTGCGCGTGGCTTCGTGACCCAGGTCGAGGCGCGCACCGCCAGCCGCCCCGACGTCGATGACCAGCCACGTCTCCATCGGCTGCGCTGGTGGCGCGAGGTCCTCTATGTCCTCGCGTTCTACGTGGTGTACAGCACCATCCGCAACACGCAGGGCTCGGCCTCGGTGTCGGCATCGCACGCCCTGAGCCATGCGCGCGAGATCGTCCACCTGGAACGGGTGCTGGGGCTGTACCACGAGCGCTGGGTGCAGCAGCGGTTCCTCTCGCAGCGAGCTTTCATCGAGTTCTGGAACCTCTTCTACGGGACGTTCCACTTCGTCGTCACCGTCGTTGCGCTGATCCTGCTGTTCTGGCGATTCCCGCAGCGGTACCCGTTGGGCCGCAACACGCTGGCCATAACCACCGCCGCCGCGCTGGTCGGTTTCGCCTTCTATCCCCTGATGCCGCCTCGGCTGCTACCGGCGTCGTACGGGTTCGTCGACACCCTCAAGGCCTTCGGCAGCTTGTGGTCGTTCGACTCCGGAACCATGCACAAGATCTCGAACCAGTACGCGGCCATGCCCAGCCTGCACTTTGCATGGGCCACGTGGAGCACGGTCGTGCTCTGGCCGATGGTGAAGCGGGGGTGGGCGAAGGTGGCCGTTCTCGTCTACCCCGCGGCCACGCTGTTCGCGATCGTGGTGACCGCCAACCACTACTTCCTCGACGCCGTCGCCGGCGCCCTGATCTTCGTCGTCGGCGCCGCCGCCGCGCTGGTGCTTACTCCCCGGCTCTCTCGAGGAAGTCTTTTCGGACGACGACGGCGCGGGTGATCTTGCCGGCGGCGACGAGTCCTTTCTCGCTCGTCACCGAGACGGTGAAGGTCAGGCGGCGACCCTCGGTCTTCTCGAGCGTGGCCTCGGCCACGACCTGCTGGCCCACAGCGATCGGGAGCAGGTGGGCGAGCTCCACGCGCGTGCCGACGGTGGTCTCGCCTTCCTCGAGCTGCGCGACCATGGCAATGCACGTGGCCTCCTCGCACAGCGCCACGATGCGGGGCGTGGCGAGGACCTCGACGTCTCCGGAGCCCAACGCGACGGCGGTGTCGGCGTGCCCTACCGTCAACGTGACCGTCGCCGACGGGGCCGTCGAGTCGGCTCGGGGAGGCACGGCGGTACATTAGGACCGAGTGGTGCGACTCGGCCCACGACGCCTCTTGGGAGCAGCCGCGTGATCGAGGAATCTGTGTTGCAGCGCGTGCTCGGTGTCGCGCTGCGCACCGGCGGCGACTTCGCCGAGGTGTTCGCCGAGGACAAACGGTCGTCGTCGGGCGCCTTCGACGACGGCCGCGTCGAGGAGCTGACGTCGGGGCGCGACCGGGGCGTGGGCATTCGCGTGGTGCGGGGCGAAACAACCGGCTTCGCCCACACCGCCGACTTCTCGGAGGCCGGTCTGCGGGACGCGGCGGACGCGGCGGCGGCCGCCGCTCGCAGCGGCGAGGGCGGTGTGCGCGAGGTGGCGCTCACCCGGCGGGAGGCCCGCCGGCCCCACGACGTGCGGGTTCCCCCGGAGGACGTGGCCAAGGCGGCCAAGGTCGAGCTCCTCGGGCGGGCTGACGCCGCCGCCCGGTCAGAGAGCGGCTCGATCCGGCAGGTGAGCGCGTCCTACGGCGACTCCCGCCGGCGCATCCTCGTGGCCAACAGCGACGGACTTCTCACCACCGACGACCAGGTGCGCACGCGATTCATGGTGCAATGCGTCGCCGAGGCCGACACCGGCATGCAGACGGGCTTCGAGGCGCCGGGACGCACCGTGGGCTTCGAGTTCTACGACGACGTCGACGTCGAGGAGATCGCTCGCACCGCCGCCCGCCGGGCCCTGGCCATGCTCAAGGCCCGCCCCGCGCCGAGCGGCGAGCTGGCGGTCGTGCTGAAGCGGGGCGCAGGGGGCGTGCTGTTCCACGAGGCCTGCGGCCATGGCCTCGAGGCCGACCTCGTCGATAGGGATGCCTCGGTGTTCCGCAACCGCGTCGGTGAGCAGGTGGCCAGCCCGCTCGTGAACCTGGTCGACGACGGAACGTACGCGCGGGAGTGGGGCACCTACGCCATCGACGACGAGGGTCATCCGTCGCAGCGCAACGTCCTCATCGAGGACGGCGTGCTCACCGACTACATGTGGGACTTCCTGCGCTCGCGCAAGGAGCACCGTGCGCAGTCGGGCAACGGCCGCCGGCAGAGCTATCAGTACCTTCCGATGGTGCGGATGACGAACACCTACGTCCTCGCCGGCGACGAAGATCCCGACGGAATCATCGAGCGCACAGAGCACGGCATCTACTGCGTGCAGCTCGGCGGAGGATCGGTGAACACCGCCACCGGCGACTTCGTGTTCGGGATGACCGAGGCCTACATGATCGAGAACGGCGAGATCGCCGAGCCGGTGCGGGCCGCCAACCTGATCGGAAATGGTCCCGAGGTGCTGAAGGCCATCGACGCCGTGGGCAACGACTTCGACACCTGGACGGGCACGTGCGGCAAGGACGGCCAGGCGGTGCCGGTGTCGTCGGGCCAGCCGACGCTGCGCGTCGCCCGCATGACCGTCGGTGGAACCGCGTAGCGCCGCCGGTGACCGCCGAGCTTTCTGACATCGTTCAACGCGTCGCCGGGTGGGCTCGCGACGGGGAGCAGGTCGAGGCGTACGCGTCGCGCGTGCGAGAGGTGGACGTGCGGGCGCGCGAGGGCGACATCGAGTCGCTGTCGTCGGCGGAGTCCCAGGGCATCGGTGTCCGCGTGGTCAGCGACGGCCGGCAGGGGTTCGCGTACGCGGCCGCCCTCGACGACGCCGTGCTCGAGGAGACGTTGGCCGAGGCCCGCGACAACACCGCCTTCGGAAGCGTCGACGAGTGGTACGGGCTTCCTGAGCCCGATGGCGTGGCGCCGCCCGAGCTCGATCTCTTTCGCGAGGAGCTGCTCTCGTTCCCGACGGACAAGAAGGTCGAGCTGGCGATCGAGCTCGAGCGGGTGGCGCGCGCCGCCGACAGCCGCATCCGGGCCATCGACACCGCCGAGTACGGCGACGCCATATCCGAGCTGGCGATCGCTTCGAGCACCGGCGTGGCCGCCAGCGCCCGGCGGACGGTGTGCTCGCTTGTCGTCGATGCCATCGCCGGCAGCGACGGCGACACCCAGACGGGATACGGGTACTCGGTCGGCCGCAGCCCTGGAGAGCTCGACCTCGTCGACGCCGCCGAGGACGCCGTCCGCCGGGCCACCCGCCTGCTCGGTGCCCGCAAGCCACCGTCGCAGCGCCTGACCGTCGTGCTCGAGCCTCGGGTCACTGCGTCGTTTTTGGGCGTGCTCTCCAGCGCGCTCTCCGGTGAGGCGGTCCTCAAGGGACGGTCGTTCTTCGAAGACCGTGTCGGCGAGCAGGTGGCGGTGTCGGGACTCACGCTGGTCGACGACCCCACGGTCGCCGACGCCTACGGCGCCACGACGACCGACGCGGAGGGCCTGGCCACCCGCCGCAACGTGCTGATCCAGGGCGGCCGCCTCGAGCGGTTCCTGCAGAACACCTACACCGGCAGGCGTTCGGGTGCGGGGTCGACGGGGTCGGCGATGCGGGGCGGGTTCAAGGGCACGCCCGGGGTGGGCGCGCGAGCGCTGATGCTCGTGCCCGGCGACCGCGGCCCCGACGAGCTGCTCGCGGGCATCGAGCGCGGGCTGCTCGTCCAATCGGTGCAGGGCCTGCACTCGGGCACCAACCCGGTGAGCGGCGACTTCTCCGTTGGCGTCGAGGGCCTCATGGTGCACGGCGGCGTCGTCGGTGAACCCGTCCGGGAGGCGACGACGGCGTCGACGCTGCAGCGGATGCTGCTCGACGTTGTCGCCGTGGGCTCGGACCTCGAGTGGCTGCCGGGCGGAGCAGCGGGGGTGACGCTCGTGATCGGCGACGTCACCCTCAGCGGCTCATGACGCCGGCGACGCCTGCTGCGGCCGAGCGTCACCCGCATCTGGCCGACGACCGCCGGCCCGGACACGTGCGCGTCGACCTCCACATGCACACCATGTGGTCGGGCGACGCCACCACGACTCCCGACGAGCTGCGCGACGCGGTCGACGCCACCAACCTCGACGTCCTCTGCATCACCGACCACGGAACGATCAACGGCGCGTTGGCCCTGGCCGGCGAGCTGGCGTGCCGGGTCATCGTGGGCCAGGAGGTCCGCACGTGGGCGGGGGAGGTCATCGGGCTGTTCCTGCACGAGCGGCTGCCTTACGGGATGCCGCCTCACGACGCCGTCGCCGCCATCCGGGACCAGGGCGGACTGGTGTACGTCCCGCATCCCTTCGATCCGATGCGCCACTGCATGAAGGAGGAGGTCCTGCAGACCTTGGTCGCCGATGGGCTCGTCGACGCGGTCGAGGTGTTCAACGCCAAGACGTCGTTGGCGCATCTCAACGCCCGGGCGGCGTCCTTCGCCGCCGACCATCGCCTGCCCGGCGGCGCCGGCAGCGACTCGCACGAGCCCACCGCCCTGGGGGCGGCGTACGTCGAGATGCCCGCCTTCGACGGTCCCACCGAATTCTTAACCGCGCTTCGCGAATCTCACATCGTGGGACATCACTACGACCGCCCCCGCGAATGGCGCGCCCGGATCGTGCCGTCTACGAAAGCGACGTGACGTCTCTGCTCGCCGCCGCGGCCCCGTCGCCGGCGCACATTCCGATCCTGCACGCCATTGTCCTAGGCATCACCCAGGGCCTGTCCGAGTTCCTTCCGATCTCTTCGAGCGGGCACCTGCTGGTCGTCCCGTGGCTATTCCGGTGGCACGAGCTGACCGACCACCCCGACCTCAACAAGACCTTCGACGTCGCCCTGCATATGGGCACGTTCGTCGGCGCTGCCGTCTATTTCGCCAAGGACCTCAAGGACCTCGCCCTCGGGGGGTTGCGGTCCATCCGCCGGCGGGCGATCACCGACGACACCGAGCGCCTGGCGTGGCTGCTGCTGCTCTCGGCCATACCGGGCGCGGTGGCCGGTGCCCTCTTCGAAGGGCCCATTGAAGACCACCTGGGCAAGATCGGCCTCGTCGCCACGATGCTCATTGTCTTCGGGGTCCTGCTGCTGATCGCCGACCGGGCCCGGGGCGAGCGCGGGGTCAAGGAGTTCACCGTGCGCGATGCCGTCATCATGGGCGCCGCTCAGGCGTTGGCGCTCCAGCCCGGCGTGTCTCGCTCGGGCGTCACGATCAGCGCTGGGCGGTGGTTGCGCTTCGAGCGAGACTCGGCCGCCCGCATCTCGTTCCTCATGAGCCTGCCGATCATCGGTGGCGCCGGGCTCTACAAGGGCCTGAAGCTGGCCGGCACGGGCCTGGCGCCGGGGACGGGCGCGGCATTCCTCTGGGGGACGGTGGCGTCGGCGATCACCGGCTTCGCGGCGGTGTGGATGGTGTTGGCGTACGTGCGGCGGCGGTCGTTCGCGCCGTTCGTGGCCTATCGGGTGGTCGTGGGGGTGGCCCTGCTCGTCACCCTGGCGGCCCACTGGCGCTGACCGCCAGCGTGACTTCACCCTTGGCCAGGGCGTAGGCCACCCGGGCCGCCTCCTCGGGCGTCACCGCCACGGTGACGTTGTCGGCGGTGGTGTCGATCACGGTGGCGCCGATGGCCACAGGAAACGTTGGCTCGCCGCTGGGGCTCGGGGTCTCGAACGTGGCCAACACGTCGACGACGTCGCCAGTGTGCAGCCGCAGGCTGCCGCGGTCGAGGGGCACCGCCACCGCCCGCTTCCCTGGCGGCAGGAGGGCGGCCAGGCCGTGGGCGCCCCGGCCTGCGAGATGGGCGTCGAGGACGATCTCGCCGGGGAACAGGGCGACGACCACCGTGCGCCCGCGCACGTCGGCGCCGCTGGCGATCGCCCCCGGCGGCACGAACGCGCCGGGCATCTCGACGACGTGGACGTCGCTGGCGCCGAGGGTGTGGCCGGGCTCGGCGGCTCGCGAGGCGACGGCGACCGGCCGGGTGGCTCCGTAGCGACGGGCGGCGGCGCGGGCCATCGCCAGGCTGTGCGACACCACCAGGCCGGTGACGGCGCCGACCGTGCAGGTAATCAGCCAGAAGACGAACGGCGTGCGCGCCACGCGGCGCAGGAACACCTGGGACCTCCGACGTCAAGCGCCCCGGGCGCCCGACAGCCGCTCGAGTCAGCTCGCGGCTTTGGACGCTGAAGCGCTGTCGGACTTCTTGGTCGAGCTCGACTCGCTCGACGACTTGGCGTCGCTCGAAGACTTCTCCGACGACGCCTTCTCGGCGGGTTCCTTTTTGGCGCCCTTGCCCGCAGCGCGGTTGTCGGTCTTGTAGAAGCCGCTGCCCTTGAAGGCGATGCCGATGGCGCCGAACACCTTGCGCAGCTCGCCGCCACAGTTCGAGCAGTCGGTGAGCGGCTCGTCCTTGAACGACTGCACGACCTCGAGATGCTCGCCACAGGATTTGCAGGCGTATTCATACGTCGGCATCGACCACTCCCGGTGCTAGCACTCGAATGTTGCGAGTGCCAGTGTACCTGGCAGGGGTGCGCTCGTACCATGGGCTCAGTGACCCGAGCCAGAGGTTCGCTGCGATTTCGACGGCCCTCGCCGTCCCCGGCTGCGTTGTCGTCCTCGAAAGAGCGCTCAGGCTATTCCTTCGTCCTGCCGCCTTGCCCGATGACGACGATGGCTCGCCGAAATCATCACCGAACCTCTGACACGGATCACTCGTGACGGACGAGCCGCTCAGGACGTGCCCACATTGCGGCGCCGACCTCGAGCGGACGACGACCGAGTTCTA
>Ga0070708_100004071_pt1 | contig 11484 bp, 6 predicted proteins | sample KBSK5503metaG_FD_65469 | JGI IMG/M metagenome (GOLD analysis project Ga0070708, IMG submission 65469) | Corn, switchgrass and miscanthus rhizosphere microbial communities from Kellogg Biological Station, Michigan, USA - KBS K5-50-3 metaG | ecosystem: Host-associated > Plants > Roots >...
AGGGTGATCGTCTCGAGGAGCGCCACGGCCGTCACGGGCATCATCACGTTCAGCTCGAGGAACGAGCCGGTCTGGCCGAACGCGACCGTTGTGTCGTTGCCGAGGACGCGCGCGACGACCATCGTCAGGCTCTCGACGATGACCGGGTTCACCTTGCCCGGCATGATCGACGACCCGGGCTGTGTCTCCGGCAGGGCGATCTCCGCGATCCCGGCCCGCGGGCCCATCCCCATCAGCCGAACGTCGCTGGCGATCTTCCAGAGGGACAGGGCGATCGTGCGGAGCCCGCCGTGGGCGGCGATGACGGCGTCGAGCGTGGCCTGGGCATGGAAGTGGTTGGGGCTCTCGACCACGTCGAGCCCAGTCAGGGCAGCGAGGCGACGTGTCGCTCCAGCTGCGTACTCGGGGTGGGCGTTGATCCCGGTCCCGACCGCGGTCCCGCCGAGGGGCACGACCACGAGCTCGGCTCGGGCTGCTCGGGCCCGCCGGATCGATTCCTCGACCTGTCCCGCGTACCCCCGGAACTCCTGGCCAAGCCGGATCGGCGTCGCGTCCTGGAGGTGCGTCCGGCCGGTCTTGACGACGGGCCACAGCTCGTCGGCCTTGGCGGCGAGGGCAGATCGGAGCGTCTCGAGGGCCGGGAGCAGCTGCTCCTCGATCGTCATCGCCGCCGCCAGCTGCATCGCCGTCGGGATCACGTCGTTCGAGGACTGGCACTTGTTGACGTGGTCGTTCGGATGGACGGGCCGTCCCAGCCGCTCGGCCGCGAGATGGGCGACCACCTCGTTCATGTTCGTGTTCGTCGACGTGCCCGAGCCCGTCTGGTAGACGTCGATCGGGAACTGGTCGTCGTGGCGGCCGTCGGCGACCACGGCCGCGGCGGTCGCGATTGCCTCGGCGAGGTCCGCGTCGAGCAGCCCGAGCTCCGCGTTCGTCTCGGCCGCCGCCTCCTTGATGAGGGCAAGCGCCCGGATGAACGGCCGTGGGAAGCGCTGCCCGGAGATCGGGAAGTTCAGGACCGCCCGCTGGGTCGAGGCGCCGTAGAGCGCATCGGCCGGAACGGCCACCTCGCCCATCGAATCGCGCACGACCCGCGTCGCCGGCCGCTCGTCTGGCATGACCCGATTGTAGGCCGCTCGACGGCTCGGACTCGACGTCCGGACATGCGGAAGCCGGCGCGCCCGCGGGACGCGCCGGCTTCCGCCTCGGTCAGCGAACGACGATCTCGCTCGCGGGCGTGAGTGACGCCTGGCCGTCTTGGCTACGCGATTCGGCGACGGCCGGTTCCCATGCGTACGTGCCCGGTGTCACGACGCGCGCGTAGTAGCGGAGGGTGAGGATTCGCTGCTGCGGGCTGAATTCGGCGCAGAAGAAGACGCGTGAGCCCGACTGGTCGTACGGCAACAGCAAGCCAGGATCCGGCGGGCCGGCGTCTTCGCTGTCGGGGTCGACCCAGGTGGCAACGGATCCGACCGGGGCCAGTCCGCTCGGGACGAGCTCCGTCACCTGGTGACAGCCGCTGGCCGCCTGCGCGCCGAACGTGACGCGGAGCTCGACCCGGACCAGATCGGAGCTCTTCACGGTCCCCGACGGGGTGACGGTGCGGGTGATCTTGACGTCCGGGTCCGGCTGGAAAACGGACGCTCCGGTGGCCTCCCGCCACGTCGTCGTGACGCCGACGGCGCCGGCGATCCGCTCGAGGGTCAGGGTCTTGAGCTGAGCCCCCGTCAGGGTCAGCTGGAACGACTGGGCGGTGTCGAGGGTGACGACGCGACGGGTTCCATCGACCGTGTACGCGAAGGTCGCCGCCTTCACCGGCAGTCGATCCAGGCTCTTCGCCGCATACGCGGCCGCCGGCAGCACATTCAGGGCGTCGGTCTCCGGGTTGGCTTCGACGTACGCCCAGAACGAGGCCGCCCGATCGTCACCGATCGACGCCTCGAGCACAGCCATCAGGGCGGTGGCGCTCGTGATGTCCGCTCCCGACGAGCCGACCCGGAGACGCGCCTGCTCCCCAAGTTGCTCGCCATGCTTCGCGATCAGCGACGCGGCGATCGAGCGGGCGGTCGCGGCATCGCCGAGGGCGGCCGCGCCGATGCCGATCATCAGCTGCTCGCGGATCGTCAAGGTCGTATCGGCCGCGGCGGCGCGAACGGCCGGGAGGACCGAGTCGCCGAGGCCGGCGAGACCGGCGAGGGCGAACATCTTCCGCTCCCGCGTCTCCGCCGGGTCGCCGACGATCCCCCGAAGGTAGCTCATGAGCTGGACCCGGTTGACACGATCAGGGGCGACGATCGCGACCATCGCCGAGAGCTCGAGGTCGGGGCTCGCGTAGGGGAGGAGGGCCAGGCCGCCGTTGGGTCCCTGGTACCGGTCGGCTCGGAAGGCCTCGACGGGATCGCCGACCGTGGATCCGAAGCGGTCCCTCAGCAGCGCGACGGCCATGTCCGCAGCCAGGCCGCGGTCGAGCCGCGCGCCGCCGCCGCCGGCGAGATCGAGGAGCATCGGCAGGTACCGGCCGCCGCTCGCATCGGAGACGAGGATCGTCGTGAAGCCGTCGCCGCCGGCCAACGGGCCGCCCAGGGGCAGCTCGGCGTAGGCAGTCCGGGCGCGGGTGAGCCGCGTCGTGACGACGTTGAAGGTGCGCGTCAGGGTGTCGCGGCGGAGGGACGCTCCGCTCCCGGTCGTCGCGGTGATCTTGATCGTCTGGCTCCCGAGGCGCAGCTTCGGCAGGGCCACAGTGGTCGTCTCGAACGCCTTGCCGGAGATCGCCGGGCTGGTGAAGTCCAGGCCCGGGGCGGTTACCCGGAACGAGACGGCCGCGCCGGTCTTGAGCTCGGCGCCGAAGGCGCGGAGAACGATGATCGGCCGGTCCGCGACGAGGTACTCGGGCGCGATCGTCGCGTCGACGAAGAAGGGCAGCCCGACCGGGACGAGGACGGAGGCGGCACCCATCTCGAGATGCGTCGTGATCGCCGACGCGGTCACCCGCCATGAGGTCAGGTCGTCCGACAGCCGGAAGGAGACGGTCCCTCGGCCGGAGGTGTCGGTCGTGACCGTCTGGAAGAGGAGCGAGTCCTGGAAGTCATCCCGGTCGTCGCCCCCGCCGCCGGTCGTGTCGCCGCCTTCGCCGCCGGATCGCGGGTTGCGGTGCGTCTGGTAGATGCTCACGATGCCCGACGACAGGGGCGAATACAGCTCGGCGAGTGGATCGTCCTGCGAGGCGGCGCCGATGCTGTACAGCTTCTCGTCGATCGCCCGGAGGACCACGGTCGCGGCCGCCGGCCGGCCGGCGGCGTCGCGGACGCGGATCCGGACCGTGGCCAGGTCACCTGGCCGGTAGCGGGCGGCCGCCGGGGTCAGGTCGACCTGGAGCTTGCGGTCCCCGACGCGGAACTGGGCTCCGAACGTGACCCCACCGGTGTAGCCCTGGCCGGTGAACCGGACGGCCTCGATCTCGATGTTCGGGGCGCCCCATGACGGGAAGGTGGTCTTGAAGCGCGGCGACGACTGGACGGTCGCGCTGCGGATGCCGAGCTGAGCGACCGAGAACAGGTAGCGGGTCCCGTCGCCGGCTCTCTGCTTGACGCCGAAATCGCGCATCGTCACGTCGACCTGGTCGCCGATCCGGTAGGTGGTGCCGTCGGCGGGTCCGACCGTCGGGGCGAGCGACGGGGAGTAGGGGTCGTCGGTCGCGAACGGCTGGGTGCTCGCCTGGCCCGTGATCCGGGCGACATGTCCGTCGGCATCCGCCACGGACACGATCACCTGGTAGTCGTGGCCGCCCGGCGCGACCGGGATCGAGGCCGAGTAGCCGCCGTTTGCGCCCGACGTCACGGTCACGGTGCCCGCCGGTCGCTCCACGATGTTCGTCTCGTAGGTCTGGACGACCTTCTTCTCGATGAAGTCGTACTCCGTTCCGGTCGCCGTCCGGACGGGGACGAGCTCCACGAAGCGGACGGTCACCTTGACGCCACGGAGCACGGCTCCGCGCGGATCCAGGTCCCAGAGCGACGCGCCGTTCGACGCCTCGCGCTCGAGGCGCGCGACGTCGACGAGGTTCACCGTGCCGGTGACGCGGACCCTGCCGCGGCTGATGACCGGCACGGCGTCGACCGTCCGGCTGCTCGGGAAGACCACGAACTCGTTGCTCGAGGCACCGGTATCGGCCTCCTCGGCCCGGGCCGCGACGACCTCGATCGCCTGGAGCTGGGGGCCCTCGGATTCCCGGTCGACCCTGGCCGTCGTGCGGTAGATCGCCACGCCCGTCGCGTCGGTCGTGACCGTCCGCTCGACGTAGCCGTTGATGCGGAGCGGGATGCCGGGTACCGGAGTTCCCTCGAAGAAGTTCGCCCGCGCCGTGACGCGGATGTTGTCGCCGGCGATGTAGACGTGCCGCCCGGTCTCGATGGAGAAGCGATACGCCGGCTTGGCGATGGGACCGACCTGGACGCCGACACTGCGGATCATCGTGGTGCCGACGAGCAGCTCCACCGAGTAGGAGCCCTCGGGCAGGCCGGCCAGCGCAAGCGGGGCCAGGAAGGCCCCCGTCGGCCCGGGGTGGACGCTCCGGCTCGTGACCGGTGGCTTGGCCACGCCGTCGAAGTTCTCGGCGGTCAGCTGGACCGTGACGGTCGACGGGACCTTGCCCGTGCCGCGGGCGCGGAGGACGCCCCACGTGTTGACCGTGTCCGTCTGGCGGTAGCGGTTCCGGTCGGTATGGAGCAGCGTCCAGTAACGGGAGTCGCCTTCGCCGTAGCCGCCGTAGGAGTCGTAGCTCTCGAACTTGCTGGGCTCCGACTGTGCGGGCATGAAGACCGCCCGGCCGTCCGACGTCCGGATCGTGACGATCGGATCGCAGGCGTCGGTGCAGTTCGGCGCCGGGGAGGGCTTGATCGCGTCGGGGGTGGCGGCCAGGACGAGACCCTTGGCGTCGGTCCGGCCGAACTTCACGCCGTTCGCCGCGACCGCGGCACCGACGATCGGGCCACCCGACTTCAGGTCGTTCGCCCAGACGAGGGTCTTCGCGTCGGCGATCGTGAGGTAGCCGGCGATATCGGTCACCTGGAGGACGAGCTGAATCGGGCGGGTCCCGCTGCTCTGCTGGACGAGATACCAGCCGGCCGGGAGCCGGGTCGGGAGTTGGGCCCAATCCGTGCCGCGCGTGCTGTTCATGTTCGCGTTGGTCGTGAGAACGCGCTGGAGATGGGTGGTCGGGACGAGGCCGTCCGTGGACCAGCGCGACCACGTCGGCTGGGTGCGAAGGGTCCGGAAGGCCGTGATGGCCGCGTCGATCCCGGCGAGGCGATAGACCTCGAGCCGAACCTTCTTGGCGACCGGCTTGTCGTCGTCGGTGTAGCTCCAGATCCCCAGGATCGCGCGATCCGCCGTGGCGGTCTCGACCAGCTGGTCCTGGAAGACGAAGGTCGTCGCCGAGGTGGTCGGCTCGGTCTTCGCGGCCGTCTCGAACTGGAACTTGACGTCGGAGATCGTCGCCTCACCGGTGTCGGCGACCGTCACGCCCCGGCTGACGGTGACCGTGTAGATCGTCGCGGGCAGCAGGCGGTTCGGGACGAAGACGAGGACGCGGCCGTGCTGCTCGAACCGGCCCTTCGTTGCCGGCGTGATCGACACGTGGGTGTCGGCGCCCGACACGCCGTCCTGATCGAAGGTGACTTCGATGCCCGTGTCAATCGGGACGTCGGACGATTCGTTCTCGGGGAGGGTTCCGACGACCCGCAGGGGTTGCTTGGCCTGGAAGGCCCAGGTGTCGAGGAGCTCGCCGGTCGATCCGTGGAGGTCGAACCGGTAGACCGTGCCGGGGAGTAGCTTCTCGGCGGGGGTGATCACGGCGACGCGATCCGCGGGATCGGGCTTGACCGAGAAGGCGAAGCTCGGATCGACGGTGAGCCGGGCGGCGAGCCGCGAGGCCGGCATCGCCGTCGTGCTGGCCAATCGGAAGGCGGTGTCGACGCCGACGACTGGACCGGTCGAGCCGTCGGCGGTCAGCGTGGCGGTCGTGGCGATCCCACCCTCCGGGATTCCGCTCGACGGATCGAGGCTGGCCCATGGATCCGGGGCCGGCGCAGTCGCAGAGGGGGCCGGGGAGGGGCTGCCCGCGTCCGCCACAATCTGATCGGGCTGCTTGCCCGAGTTCCAGACGAACATGCCCGCGACGAGGGCCACGATCAGGGCGCCGACCGTGACGATCGGGCCGCGACGACGGATCCAGTCGGGGTTGCGGAGGCGTCCCGGGCGCGCGCGTCCGTTCGCCGGCGTGGGGATGTCGTCAGCGACGGGCCCGCCGGCGACGGCGAGATGCTCGAGGTTCGCGTCGCTCGCGTCGGTCGACAGGCCGTCGAGGCCCGCCGCAGTGGATCCGGCGACGAAGTCGCGACAGGCGTCGCAGGCGTCGAGGTGTCGGTCCAACCACTCGCGATCGGACGGGTCGATGCCCGCATCCGGCGCCATCGATGCAAGCTCACGTGCCCGCTCGTGGTCGATCATCGTTGGGCTCCCCCCCACCGGCTCGGGTGGGTCGAGCAGCCGCGTTCCGACCCTTGGGCGGTCGCTTCTCGGACCGGCCTGCTCAGGCGTTGAGACGAAGGTCGAGCACGGTTGTTACGAGCCTCCTGGGCGGTGTCGGCTGGTTGACTACCAGGGCGTGGGGCCCGCGCAGGCGACGCACGAGCTGGCTCCGGCGGCGACGACCGCGAACCCTCGTAGACTGCCCGCGTGCCGACGATCCGGGCCAACGATCTCGATATCGCCTATGAGGTCCATGGCGCCGGGCCGCCGCTCCTGCTCCTCCACGGCGCGACCTCGTCGGGCCGCGAGGACTTCGCCGCGCAGATCCCGCTCTTCTCGAAGGCCTTCCGGCTGTACCTTCCGGATGCTCGCGGCCACGGCGGGACACGCTGGGATGCCGCCGCCGGATTCCGGTACGACTGGCTCGTCGAGGATCTGGCCGGCTTCGTCGATGCACTCGGGCTCGAGACGTTCCACTTGGTCGGCTTCTCGATGGGCGCGATGACCGCGCTCCAGTACGCCGTGGGCCACGCGGATCGGCTCCGGACGATGACGATCGTCGGGATCACGACGCAGCGTGAGCCGCGGGCCTCGGTCGCGCGGCGGCTGATGGATCCGGATCGGGCCGACCGTGACGATCCGGCGTGGGCCGCCCTCCTCGGCCGGCGCCATGATGCGGGCCAGGGCGAAGGCGCGTGGCGGCGCCTGCTGCCGGCGATTGCCGCCGATGTCGCCGTCCAGCCGCTGCTGACGCCGCGCGACCTGCGCCAGATCACGGCGCCGACGCTCGTCGCCTGTGGCGATCGAGACCCGTTCGTCCCGGTCGACCACGCCTGGGGCATCAGCCGACAGCTGCCCGACGGCCGGCTCTTCGTCGCCCCCGACTGCGCGCACGAGGTGATGACCCGCCGGCCGGGCCTGTTCAATGAGGCGCTGGCCGGGTTCTTCCGGTCCACCGCCGAGCAGGCCCGACGACGGGCGGAGGCGGTCCATGCCACGTTGCCCGCGACGCCGCCTGCCGCGCCACCCGCCGCCCCGTTGACCGTGCCGATCCCGCCGGACGAGCAGACCGACGTCGATTGGCTGAACGAATCGACGCGTTGATCCGAAAGGGAGGACCCACCGATGACGACGCTGCACGTGCTCTACCGCCGCCCCGAGGGCGGGCCCGACGCGCTTGCGACCTTCGAGCGCCGCTATGCCACCGAGCATATGCCGCTCGTCGCACAGACCCCGGGCCTGCGTGCGTCGCGCGTCCGGCGGGTCTCGGACGCGCTCGGCGGCGAGACCGACCTGGTGCTGGTGACGACGATGGAGTTCGACGACCGGGCGGCGCTCGACGCCGCCCTCGCGTCCGATCCGATGCGCCAGGCCGGCCGCATCCTGCGGGAGATCGCCCCGGGGCTCGCCACGTTCCTCGTGCTCGAGGACGCCCCGGACCTGGGCTGACGTCCGATCGCCTCGCTTGCCGGCCGCTGCTACTGTGAGCGCGTTCCCGGGACGGAGGATCGTGTGACCCAGACCGCGCCGACCGACAACGCCCAGCCGGCCGAGCGGAGCCTCGTTCGGCTCGATGTTCCGGCGCCGACCGCGAGCGGGCCGGCCGACGGCGTCGCCCTCGTCACGATCGATCGCGAAGAGGTCCTGAACGCCCTCAGCTTCGACCTCCTCGATGAGCTCGCCGCCGTCCTCGAGCGCCTCGATGCGGATGCCGGCTGCCGGGCGATCGTCCTGACGGGGAGTGGCACCCGGGCGTTCGCCGCCGGCGCGGACATCCGGGAGCTCGCCCGCCAGACGCCCGTCAGCTTGCTCGCCGAGAACCGGTTCGCCGTCTGGGATCGCATCGGCCGCATCCGGACGCCCCTGATCGCAGCGGTCCGCGGCTTCGCCCTCGGCGGCGGCTGCGAGCTCGCACTGAGCTGCGACATCGTGATCGCCGCGGAGGACGCGTCATTCGGGCAGCCCGAGATCAACCTCGGGGTGATGCCCGGCGCCGGCGGCACCCAGCGGCTGACCCGGGCGATCGGGAAGGCCCGGGCCATGGACCTGATCCTGACCGGCCGGACGATCGACGCGGTGGCCGCAGAGCGGATGGGCCTCGTCAGCCGGGTCGTCGCGCCGGCCGATACCCTCGCGACGGCGCTCGATCTTGCCGTCAGGATCGCCGGCCAGGCGCCCGTGGCCGTGCTCGCGGCGAAGGAATCGATCAAGCTGGCGGACGAGCTCCCGCTCTCGGCCGGCTTGCAGCACGAACGGCAGGCGTTCTACCTGCTGTTCGCGAGCGAGGACCAGGGGGAAGGGATGGCGGCCTTCGTGGAGAAGCGTCGACCGCATTGGAAGGGACGCTGACGATGGAACGGGACCTCGAGGGAGGCAGCGAGTCCGGCGGCGACGTCGGCCGCGACATCGGGCGGGACCTCGCCGACGACTCGCCCGGCGCGCTCCGCGACACGGCGCCCGACGTCTTCGCCCCGATCGACGCAGCGGCGCCGGTGTCCGGACACGTGCCGCCACGCGAGTCCTCGGGCTCGATCACCGCGTCCCCCGAGCACGACTGGTCGGCCGCGTCCGCGATCCTCTTTCCGATCCTCCGGCCGCCCGGCACGCCCGGGATGGTCGTCGCCGACATCGACGAGGCCGCCCTCACCGCGGACGCCGGTCGCAGCCATTCCCAGCCGTTGATCGACGAGGGGCCGTGCGGCCTCGGGGTCGTGTACGGGCTGCACGCCGGCGGCTTCGACGTGATCGTCAACGGCGATCACGTCCTCTCGTGGGGGGTGCCGGTCTCCGAGATCCAGGAGGTCGCGCTCCGCAACCTCGCCGCGTGGTCCGCCGGCGCCGCGTGGACCGACGAGGTGTCCGGCGAACGGCGCCTCATCTCGTCGGATACCGGCGATGGCTGGGATGCCTCGCGGATCCTGTTGCCCGAGGTCATCGATCGCCTGTCGTCGGAGCTGGGTAGCGCCGGCCGGGTCCTGATCGGGGTCCCCGAGCGTCACCTGCTCACGGCCGGCGCGCTCCGACCCGGTGACGACGAGTTCGCGACCCTGTTTGCCGAGTTCATCATCGAGCAGTCGGGCGGAGCCGACGAGCCGATCGACCGCCGCGTGTTCGAGCTCGTCGACGGTCGCCTGATCGAGTTCAGCGGCTCCGCGACCCTGGCCTGACCCGTGGCGGATCTCCGGGTCGAGATCGCCGATCGCATCGCGACCGTCACGCTGGACCGGCCGGAGGCGCTCAACGCGCTGACCCTCTCCCTGAAGGAGGAGCTGCTCCGAACCTTCGTCGACCTCGCGGGTGATCCGACCGTCCGGGCGATCGTGCTGACCGGGGCGGGCCGGGCGTTCTGCGCGGGCCAGGACCTTCGCGAGCGGTTGCAGCCGGATGCGGCCCCGCTCGACGTCGAGCTGCGGGAGCGCTACAACCCGTTGATCCTCGCGATGCGACGCCTCGAGAAGCCGATCGTCGGGGCGATCAACGGGATCGCCGCGGGGGCCGGAGCGTCGCTCGCGTTCGCCTGCGACGTGCGGGTCGCGGCCGATGGCGCGAGCTTCCTCCTCGCGTTCGGCCGGCTCGGGCTCGTGCCGGACTCCGGCGCGACGTGGCTCCTGCCCCGGCTCGTCGGTGCGGCCAAGGCAGCCGAGCTGATCCTCGCCGGCACAGCGCTGTCGGCCGGCGACGCCGAGCGCCTCGGGCTCGTCGCCAAGGTCGTCCCGGCCGAGTCCGTGGTGGAAGAAGCGCAGGGCGTCGCCCGGCGTCTCGCCGACCTGGCGCCCCAGGCGCTCGCGCTCACCAAGCGCGCGCTCGAGGCCGCCTGGACGTCCAGCCTCGAGGAGCAGCTCGAGCTCGAGGCCGAGCTCCAGGGAATCGCCGGTGCGACGGGCGACCATGCCGAGGGCCTCGCGGCGTTCCTTGAGAAACGACCGCCTCGGTTCACCGGGGAGTAGCCGCGGCGACACCGCCGCTCGACGCGCCTACTCTTGCCTCCGTGCGCCCGCTCCCGCGTCCGGACCTGACGTCGATCCGCCTGCCGCCGAGGCCGCGCCTCGTCGCGATGGCCGCGCTGATCGCCGCGGTCCTCGGCCTGGCCACCGTCGTCGTGGCGATCCTCGAGAGCACCGCGGTCGGGATCCAGGACGCGTCGCCGGCGTATTTCGTCGCCGTGGTGGTAGCCGGCTCCGTGCTCGGGACGATCCCGGCGATCGTCACCGCGGTCGTGTCGTTCGTCGTCTACGACCTTCTCTTCACGAACCCCCACCTCACGCTCGTCGTCAGCGATCCAAAGGAGTGGCTGGATCTCGTCCTGTTCCTCGTCCTCGCCGTCGTCGTCGGCCGGCTGTCGGCGCTCGGCACCGAACGTGCCGCAGAGGCATCGCGGCGGGCCGCCGAATCGAGCGCGCTGTTCGCGATCAGCCGGATCCTCGCGACGGCGCCCGACATCGAGACGGCGGCCCCGCAGGTTGCCGAGCGCCTCCTGCGCGATGGGTCGCTCGACCGGATCTGGATCGTCAGCGAGCGGGGCGGGCGGCACCAGGTCGTCGCCGACACGCGGCCGGAGGCCCCGTTCCCCGCATCGACGATCGTCACGGTCCTCGTGCGGACGCCGGGCGATACGCCGGCACACTGGGTCCGCGCCCACGAGCCGCGCCCGCCGGAGCCCAACCGACCGACCGAACCCTCTCGCGCCCAACACGGTGGCACGATCCTCCGCGTTCGGATGGAGGCAGACGGGGTCCCGATCGGGTCCTTGAAGGCGTCCCAGCCGCCCGGCGCCGCGGAGCCGGATCGCGTCACGACGCGTCTCCTTGCCCTTGCGGCCGATCAGCTGGCCCTCGCCATCCGCCGCGACGACCTGCGCCGCGAGGCGACCGAGGTCGAGATCGCCCGACGGGCGGATGCGCTGAAGACCGCGCTCCTCGACGCGGTCTCGCACGACCTGCGGACGCCGCTCGCGAG
>Ga0070708_100004072_pt1 | contig 11482 bp, 7 predicted proteins | sample KBSK5503metaG_FD_65469 | JGI IMG/M metagenome (GOLD analysis project Ga0070708, IMG submission 65469) | Corn, switchgrass and miscanthus rhizosphere microbial communities from Kellogg Biological Station, Michigan, USA - KBS K5-50-3 metaG | ecosystem: Host-associated > Plants > Roots >...
TTCGCGGGCGGCTCAGGCACGGAGGCGGCCCTCTGCTCGCTCTCGACGATCGGCCCGGAGGTCAACCTGGTCATCCATCCGCCAGAGTCGACAGCGGGCGCCATTCCGCTGGAGCAGGCGTGTGCCCGGGGAGTATCCGACTTCGACGCCCAGCACGGACGCATCGCGCAGATGGTCAGCATCGCCACCGCGTCGGGCCCGGAGCTCGGCTACCTCTTCAGGCCTCCAGCGGCGGAGGGAATCGTCGTCGCGTTCTCGGGAATGGGCATGCCGGCCGGTGGATGGGTCAGCGAGCGGTTCGCCGAGGCAGCGGCCCGCCGGGGGCTGATCGCGTTTGCCCCGATTCGGGACGAAGCGGCCCGCCCCATCTACTTCGACCCTCTTCGCGAGGCTCGGCGCGCGATCGACGCGGCTCAACAGATCGGCGCCGCCTGTCACGTCACCGCTCCACACAACATCGGATTCGTGGGTATTTCCCTGGGCGGCCTCGAGGCTCTGCTGGCCAACCGCGAGGCTCTGCAGCAGGGGCTGGCCACCCGGGTGGCCGCCCTCGACCCGGTCCTGGATGTGGAGAAGGTCACCGCGAACCTCGACAGCTATTGGCACTCGTTCCCTGTCGACACGATGCAGGCGTTCTTCCGGCGGATTCTCAGCGGCCGGTATGGCGAGTGGCCGACGCCCTCCTTCCACGACGTGATGAACCGGACTCGATCCCACCCGGAGGCGCTCACCGACCTTAGCCGGGACGTGCCGAGCACCTGGCTCTGCAGCGCTCCGCGAAACGCCTATGCGATCTTCCTGTCCGAAGAGGATCCCGTCCTCGGAGAGAGCCAGCGCGAATTCGCCCAGTCGTGCGGCGTGCCGATCTGGCCGGCATGCGCCCCGGGCCATACGCCGCTCGCCTGCCGGCCCGAGCTGTTCGAGGAGATGATCGGCGCCGTTCACGCCGCCGATGGCGCGGCGCCGCCGCAGGGGATCAAGTGCCCGAGGTCCCTCTCTCCTTAACTTCGCGCGCGCCTACTTCTGCGCCGAGCGATGCCAACTTCCAAGGCCCACCCCGTTCGCTCCGTCATGGCACGACGGAGAGAAACAGAAACACGGCGAACAACACGAGGTGGACGGCGCCGTGCAGGACTGTTGCGCGCCCGCTCGCCAGAGTGAGCGCGCTGATCAGCAGGGTCAGGTTGAGGAGCGCCACCTCTTTCGCCGGAAGCCCGAGCGCGAGCGGCAGCCCGGAGATGATCGACACCGCCGCCACGGCCGGGATGGTGAGACCGATCGTCGCGAGCGCAGAGCCGAGCGCCAGATTGAGGCTCGTCTGCATGCGGTTGCGCGCCGCGGCCCGGACCGCCGTAGACGTCTCCGGCAGCAGGACGATGAGTGCGATTGCGATTCCGACGACCGAACGCGGGGCCGACGCCGCCTCGACGCCAGCCTCGATGCTCGGCGAGAGGATCTTCGCGAGCGCCACCACAACGACGAGGGAGATGAGGAGCAGCGCAAAGCTGGCGAGCGCCCTGCGATTCGAAGGCCGCTTCGCCTTCTCGCCTTCATCGTCTCCCTTAGCGAGGAAATGGTCGCGGTGTCGCACCGTCTGCACGAAGAGGAATACGCCGTAGAGCACCACCGACGCGACGCCGGCGAACGCGAGCTGCGAAGTCGAAAAGCTCGGACCGGGCGTGGTCGTTGTCAGTGCCGGCAGTACCAGCGTAAGCGTGGCCAGCGAGATCAGCACTGACAGCGCCGGGGTCGTGCCCTCCACTCGAAACTCGAGCACGTGATGGCGGATCGACCCGACAAGGAGGCAGAGCCCGATCACGCCGTTGCAGATGATCATGACGGTGGCGAAAACCGTATCGCGCGCAACCATGCTGCTTGCTTCCTTCGCCGACAGCATGATCGAGACGATGAGCGAGACCTCGATCACGGTGATCGACACCGCGAGAACGAGCGCGCCGAAAGGCTCGCCGACGCGGCGCGCGACGATCTCTGCCTGATGAACGGCAGCGAAGACCGAAGCGATCAGAACAATCGATACCAGAGAGATCAGGATCCATCCCATATTCGCCCCAGCGACGCTCGTAGAGCTCAGATTTTAGTCTTTCCCGCGCTCCGATGACCGACATGGATAGTCTGGGCAGGAGTTGCTCGAGCGAACGGCAACGGTAGATCGCAAGCACCCATGGGTACCGCCTGATGTGATCGAACATTCCCCAGGGTTCGGCATCCTCTTGCAGAATCGGCTGCACCGGCAGAGAGGGAAGCTGCTCCACGAGGCCATCGATCGCGGAAAACATGCTTCGCGAGCGGAGACGAGCTCTTGCGGAACGCTCTTCGGGTCGGAGATGTCCGCAATCACGAATCGCGCCATTCGGGCCGAGGTGTACGACATTCAGGTGCCGCGGGGACCCAAAAATGTCGTACACCTCGTCCACCGCGGACGCCGCCTCGTCGGCCCCTCCCCACCCGCGTCGATCGGCCTACTTCTGCGGCGTGCTGAACGGGTCGCGGCCGGCGGCCGTCCTCCAGCGCGGAGGCGCGCTCCTACTTCTGCGGCGCGCTGAACGGGTCGCGGCCGGCGGCGAGGCGCAGCTGCGCTCGGGCATTGGCGAGGTCGGCGTCGGATTGGATCCGAGCCACGTCCGCGCTGTACGCATCGCGTTGGGCCTGCAGCAGATCAAGCTGCGTCGCGGCGCCGACCTCATAACGGTCTTTGGCCAGGCGGGCGGCGTTCTCGCTGGCCGTTGCTTGGGCGCGCGCCGACTTGCTGTTCGCAATGTCGGCTTGCACGGTGTTCCAGTAGCGGTGGATCGCGTCCCGACTGGCGAGCCGGGTGCGCTGCTCGCGGGCTCGGGCGGCATCCGCCGCGGCGTCCTGCGAACGGATGTTCGCGAAGTTGGTCAAGTCGAGCTGCCAGGTGAACCCCAGCCCGGTCTGCCAGTAGTAATTGCGGCCGACGAACCCGGAGGTGTTGGTGGCGTTCTCGGTGAAGCTCCCGGTGATCGCCGGGAGCAGGGTCAGCCGCTGGGCCGTCGCCTGCTTCTCCGCGGCCTCCCGATTCTTGATCGCCGCCGCTATCGAGGGCAGCGCCTCGTCGGGAGGCGAGAAGCTGTCGAGGCCCGGCTCGGGGTGCAAATCATCCTCGAAGGGGATCGCCTCCAGGGCCTCGGGGGTCAGGCCGCTGGCGGACTCGAGCGCGCGGGCGGAGAGGGAGACTTGAAGACGGGCGGACTCGAGCAATTGCACCTGGCGCTCCACGTCCGCCTTCGCCCGGTCGAGGTCGAGCATCGTCGCCCTTCCGGCGTCGAGCTGCGCCTGGGTGAGCCGTAAATTCTCCCGCGACACATCGAGCGCGCGCTGCGACGAGACCACCAGCGACAGATTGGCGAGGACCTGGAAGTAGTCTTGAACGACGACCGCCTCGACTTGCAGCCCGGTCGCCTCCGCCTGCTTCGCCGAACCTTCCGCCCCGGTGCGCGCCGCCGAAACGCGCACGAAGCTCGCCAGGTCCACCAGCGTCACCGTCACCGAGCCCGAGCCGAACAGCTGGTCATACGGGGTGATGGTGATCGTCTGCGGGGGCGCGTTGGGATCGATCGGCACCGAGATCGTGCTCTGGTACTGGTTGCGCTGGTAGTTGCCCCGGGCCGAGATCCCGGGCAGCACGCGCCCGAGCGCCACGTCGGCCTGCGCGTTCTGCTGGGCGAGGTTCGCCCGCGCCTCGTCGTTGTCCGGGCTGTGCTGGCGCCCGGACTGGATGAAGGCCTCCAGGGGCTGCAGGGCCTTCGCCGCGAAGGGCGTCGCCACCACCAGGGCGGCGAGGGAAATTGAAAAGCAACGATGAAGTTGCCGGCTAATCACTGCGTTCATTCCACGCTCCTCAATGGACTCGGTGCCAGCTCGCCCGAGACCTGAGCGAGGTATGGCACCTTCCCCCGATCCGAACGGAAGAAGGAAAACCGGTCGAGCACCTTCTCCTGGAAGTCTTCCAGGTAGAGGTAGATCACCGGCGTGACGTAGAGCGTGATGAATTGGGAGATCACCAAGCCGCCGACGACCACCAGGCCAAGCGGGCGCCTCGAGGCGCCGTCCCCGCCGTAGCCGAACGCGATCGGCAGCGCGCCGATCACCGCGGCCATCGTGGTCATCAGGATCGGCCGGAATCGGTCGAGGCTCGCCTCGTGGATCGCCTTCTCGGCCGGCTCGCCGGCGGCGATCCGCTGAAGGGCGAAGTCGACGATCATGATCCCGTTCTTCTTCACGATGCCCATCAGCATGAACATCCCGATGAACGCGTAGAGCGACGCCTGCTCCCCGAACACGTAGAGCGTGAGGAGCCCTCCCACCAGCGCGACCGGAAGGCTGGAGAGAACGGTGAGCGGGTGCACGTAGCTCTCGTAGAGGACCGCGAGCACGACGTACATCACGAAGACCGCCAGCAGCATCAAGATGGTCAGGTCCCGCACCGTGTTCCGGAAGGTAAGCGCCTCGCCTTGAAGGCCGGAACGCACGGTCGACGGCACGATCTCCTTCGCCGTCCGCTCGATGAACGTGGTGGCGTCGCCCACCGGCACCCCCGGCTTCAGGTTGAAGAAGAAGGTGACGCTGGTGAATTGATTGATGTGATTGACCGCCTGAGGCCCGAGCGTCGTCCGCCACTTCACCAGGGCGTTGAGCGGCACCAGGTTCTTTCCGTCATCGGACTTGATGTACAACAGCGCCAGGTCCTCAGGCTTGGAGCGATCGGTATCCGCCACCTCCAGGATGACCTGATACTGGTCGTCCGGCTTTTTGATTAAATACAAGTAATTCTGCGAATAGGCGTTGCGCAGGAGGGCGAGGATGCGGGCCTCGGAGACGCCGTATGTCTTTGCCTGCTCGCGAAGGATGTCGATGTCCAGATTCGGCGTGTGATTGAAGTAGTCCGACGACACCGTGGCGAAGCCGGGGAAGGTCCGGAACTTCGCCAGCAGCTTCTCCGACACCTCGTAGAGCTGGGCGGGGTTGGTCCCGGAGATCGCGAACGCGTACTGCCCCTGGTTCTGGTTGGTGGCCCCGGTGCTGATCTCGAGCACCGGATACGGCCGCAGGAAGGGGAAGACGCCGGGGATGGAGGCGAAACCACCCATCAATTGGCCCGCCACCACGTCCACCGGGGGCCGTTTCTCGGGCTTGAGGAAGATGAAGAAGATGCCCTGGTTTGACGATACAAATGTGTTGATTCCGGTGACGTTCACCGCCGCGGTCACGTTGGGGTTGTCGAGGAGCACCTTGTCGGCCCGGTCTTGAAGTCCGCGCATCTGCTGTGGAGAGGAGCCCTCCTGGCCGATCATCACGCCGGTGACCACGCCGCTGTCGCCGGGCGGGAGAAAGCCCTTGGGAACGGCCATGAACAAGACGACCGTGCCGGCGAGGCACGCGACCCAGATCAGCGCCGAGATGAGCCGGCGACGCAGAAACCAGCTCAGCGTCCGACTGTAGGCGGCGAGCACCTTCTTCTCGATGTCGCCGACGACGCGCTCCATCCACGTCTTCTTCGAGCCGTGGCCGCGGTCCTTGAGCATTCGCGCGGTCATCAGCGGCGTCAGCGTGAGCGAGACGAGCCCGGAGGCGAAGATGGCGATGACGATGGTTATCGCGAACTCGCGGAAGATGCGGCCCACCAGGCCGGTCATGAACACCAGGGGGATGAAGACCGCCGCGAGCGAGATGGTCATCGACAAGATGGTGAAACTGATCTCCTTGGCGCTGTTCAGGCTGGCTTCGAGCGCCTTCTCCCCCTTCTCCATCCGCCGCACCGTGTTCTCGAGGAAGACGATCGCATCGTCGACGAGAAAGCCGATTGCCAGCGTCAACGCCATCAGCGAGAGGTTGTCCAGGCTGTATCCAAGGAGCCGCATCGCCACGAAGGTGAGCAGGAGCGACAGGGGCAGCGCGACCGCCGGGATCAGCGTGTCCGTCGCCCGGCCGAGGAAGAGGAAGATCACCAACACCACGAGCACGAAGGCGATCACCAGCGTGTCGCGCACGTCCTTTACGCTGTTGACGATGTTCGCCGCGCGGTCATAGAGGAGATCCACCCGCACCGAGCCGGGCAGCTCCGCGGAGATGAATGGCAACAGCTCCCGCACGCTCTTGGAGACCTCGACGGCATTGGCTCCGGCCTGCCGGTTCACCGCCACGACCGTCGTCGCCGCCGGCACGCCGTAGCCCTTCACCCAGAAACGCATGCTGAATCGCTCGTCCTGGACCGACTCGGTGGCCTTCGCCACGTCGCGCAGGTACACCGGCGCCGCGCCGCGGGCCCCGACGATGAGCGAGTCGTAGCTCTCGGCACCTTCGAGCTGCGCGTGCGGGGTGAGCAGGGTGGTTCCCGTCGGCCCGTCGAACTGGCCGACCCCGGCGTAGCTCGTCCCGTTCCTTATCGCGTTGGCCAGGTCGTCGACCGAGATGCCGCGCGAGGCCATTTCGGAGGGGTCCGCTTTGACCCGGACCGCCGACTTGGAGCCGAAGATGTTCACCCGGCTCACGCCGGGAAGGATGCTGATCCGCTGGCCGACCTGGGTGCTCGCCAGATCGTAGAGTTGCCCAGTCGTCGCCGTGTCGCTGGTCATCGCGATGTACATCAACGGCTGGTCGTTGGGATTGGTTTTCGAGAAGGTCGGCGGCGAAGGCAGATCGAAGGGCAGGTTTCCCGTGGCCTGGTTGATCGCGGTCTGAACGTCGGTGGCCGCGCCGTCGAGGCTCTTGGTGAGGTCGAACTGGAGGGTAAGCCCGGTGTGTCCCTGGGTGCTCTTGCTCGTCACGACCTCGAGCCCGTTGATCTGCATGAACTGGCGCTCGAGCGGGGTGGCGACGTTGCTCGCCATCGTCTCCGGGCTGGCGCCGGGGTAGTCGACGTTGACCTGGATCACCGGGTAGTCGACCGCCGGCAGGTCGTTCACCGGCAGCTGGGTGTAGCAGAGCACCCCGAAGAGGATCGCGGACAGGGTGAGCACCGCCGTCATCACCGGACGGCGGATGAAGGGCTCGGAGAGATTCATTGCGGATCCTTCCCGGTGCTCACGCCTGACGATTTCGCGGGGTCACCGCTCGCACCCGACGGCTTGCCGGGCGCGCGGCCCGACCCGCCTGCGTTGGCCCCGACGGCGGCTTTGGCTGGTTCACCGCTCCCGCCGACGGCCTTTGCTCCGCCGGCCTTGCCCTGGTCAGCGCCCGCCCCGCCTGCGGTGGCCCCGCCGGCCTTGTTCTGGTCGGCGCCCGCCCCGGCCGCGGTGGCCCCGCCGGCCTTGTTCTGGTCGACGCCCGCCCCGGCTGTGGTGGCCCCGCCGGCGTTGTTCTGGTCAGCGCCCGCCCCGGCTGTGGTGGCCCTAGCGGCCTTATTCTGGTTGGCGCCCGCCCCGGCCGCGGTGGCCCCGGCGGCCTTGTTCTGGTCGGCGCCCGCCCCGGCTGTGGTGGCCCCAGGGGCCTTGTTCTGGTCAGCGCTCGCTCCAGCTGCGGTGGCCCCGACCGCCTTGCCCTGGTCGGCGCCTGCCCCGGCCCCGGTGGCGGCCTTGGGATTCGATCCGCTCGCGGCGTTGCCCTGTTGGGCGCCTGACCCGGCTGCGGCGGCCCCGCCGGCCTTCGGATTCGATCCGCCCGCCGCCTTGCCCTGGTCGGCGCTCGCGCCGGCCGGCTTGGTCCCCGCCCCGCCCTCCGGGGGCGGCTCCTCGATCCGCACCTTTCCTCCGGGCGCGACGAGCATCTGCCCGGCGACGATCACCCGCTCGCCGGCCTTGACTCCCTCGGTCACGGCCACCAGGTCTCCCTGGCGCTGCCCCAAGGTGACCGGTCGGAACTCGGCGGTCGAGTCATCCTTCACCACGAAGACGAAACGCCCCTTCGCCGACGTCTGCGGCGCCGCCGAGGCGACGAGCACCGCTGCCTTCTGGGTGCTCAACACCAGACGGACCTTGACGAACCGGCCCGGCCAGAAGTGATGGTCCGCGTTGGGCAGCGTCGCCCGCAGCTTCACCGTGCCCGTCCCGTCCTGCACCGCATTGTCCAGGAAGGTGAGAGCGCCCTCGCGCGAGCCGTCCGCCTCGTCGGGCAACCGCACCTGCACCTTGACCGTGCCCTCGGCCATGCTCCGCTGCACGGCGGTGAGGTCGTTTTCGGTAATCGTGAAATCCGCGTAAATCGGATCGATCCGTTGGACCACGAGCAGGGAGACGTTGGTGCCCGCGCCGCCGGGGGTGACCACGTTCCCCAGATCCACCAATCGCTGCCCGGCGCGTCCGTCGATGGGCGAGGTGATGAAGCAGTGCTCGAGGTTCAGCTTCGCGGTCTTGATCGCGGCTTCGCTGAGCCTGACCTGGGCCTCCGCGATCGCGACCGCGTTTTTCCTTGAATCATATTCCTGCTTGGTGATGGCCTGGGTCTTGATGAGCTTCTCCACCCGGGCAAACTCGATCGCCGCCAGGTCCCGGGCGGCCTTGTTTTGAGCCAGGCTCGCCTCGGCCGAATCGAGCTGCGCTTGATACGGGCGCGGGTCGATCGTGAACAACGGGTCGCCTCGGTTGAGGTAGCTCCCCTCGGTGAAGTGGATCTTGGTGATCTGGCCCGACACTTGCGCCTGGATCGAAACGACCTCGGGCGCCGTGCTCTTGCCGATCTGCTCGAGGTAGACGGGTACGTCCCGCTCGACCGCGCTCGCGACCCTCACCGGCGCCGGGGGGCGCTGAGGGGCGGCGGTAGCCCCTTCGGACTTCTTGCACCCTGGAGTCAGTGCAGACAGCCCGAGCAGAAGCGCGACACTGAAAACACGGAAAATAGTGGGAGCTGGTCGCACAAGGACCATGGGGAGCCTCGGGTATTGACTGGGTTGGGCCTTGATATTCAGGTGGCCCGGGCGTCGCGCAAGGGATGCGCGGCGAACTCAGCGTTGCTTCCCCTGCAACTATCTCTTACTAAAGCCGCCATGGATCTGAACCTCGTGCGCACCTTTTCCCGCGTGGTGGAAGCCGAGAGTTTCACGGCCGCCGCCCGCAGTCTGGGTTTACCGAAGTCTTCCGTGAGTCGCGCCATTTCTCGGCTGGAGGAGGAGCTCGGTGCGCGTCTGCTCGAGCGCACTACCCGCCAGGTCAAGCTCACCGTGACCGGTCGGGTCTATTACGACGGCGCGATTCGCGCGCTCGCCGCGCTCACCGACGCCGAGCAATTCGTGGCGGAGAGCCAGGGCGAGCCCCGCGGCACCGTTCGGCTGACGGTGCCCCTGGCGGCGGACCGGGCCGTCCTCTCGGACATCGTCGCGCGCTTTACCGAGCGCTATCCCGCGATCCGGGTGGAGGTCTCCTTCACCAATCGCGTGGTGGATCTGGTGGGCGAGGGCTTCGACCTGGCCCTCCGCGGCTCCCGCAACGGGCGCCTGCAGGGCCAATCCCTGATCGCGCGACGGGTGGCGCAGATGAGCCTGTGGCTCCTGGCCGCTCCCTCCTATCTCAAGAGCCATAGGCCGCCTCGCCGGCCGGCGGACCTGCGAAATCACGACTTCATCCTTTATACCTTTGGCGGCGGGACTCTTAAGACGTGGGAGCTGATGGGCCCCCGCGGCCTCGAGCCGGTCGAGGTCACCGGGGTCCTGTCCAGCGACGATGCCCTGTTCATCCGCGAGCTGGTGCTCCGCGGCGCGGGCATCACTCTGATGGTGCCGCGGATGGAGGATATTGCGAGCGGCGCCCTCGTCCGGGTCCTCCCCGACTACGAAGTCCCCGACTTGTCCATCTCCGTGGTCATGCCTTCCAATCGGCACGTACCGCGGCGGGTCGCGCTCTTCCGCGACGCGCTGATCGAGGGATTGAAGGCCTTTCCTGGCGCGATCCGCGAATCGATCGAGAACCCGGCCAAGCAGATCGCCTGAAGCCAGAGTCGCATTTCCCTTATCCGGAAGGGTCGAGCACCGCGTGCAGTCCGCGGTGCTTCGCTTCCGCGCGTTTGCGCCCGGCATGCGCGCCGGAGCGAACAGGCAGACAAGCGACCAGCGCAGCCCTCCCGTTGGAAATTCTCCGTCTACCGATGAGTTTGGACCCCAGCAGGAGTCTATGGGGCCGTCAACTCAATCCAAGGAGAACAAAATGGCAGACAAGCGCTCACGGATGATTTTCGTGAACCTCCCCGTCCGAAATCTCAAGGCGTCGATGGAGTTCTTTTCCAAGCTCGGCTTCGAGTTCAATCCCCAATTCACCGACGACAAGGCGGCCTGCATGGTCATCAGCGAAGACGCGTTCGTGATGCTCCTCACCGAGCCCTTCTTCAAGACCTTCACCAAGCACGAGGTGGCCGATACCTCCAGGCAGACCGAAGCACTCGTGGCGCTTTCCTGCGGTAGCAGGGCGGAGGTGGACGAGATCGTCAAGAAGGCCTTCGCCGCCGGTGGGAAGCCGGCGATGGATTCCAAGGATTACGGATTCATGTACGGCTGGAGCTTCTACGACCTCGACGGCCACCATTGGGAGGCCCTCTGGATGGATCCCAAGCACGTCCAATAGGCGAAATCCCCGCGCCGTCACCGAATCGTGACATCGAATCGAGCCGGGGTGTCGTTTTCGCGCCGTCTCGATCGTCTATACCAGTAGCGCCAAACCAGGAATCCAGGAGGAAGTCATGGCAAATCCGTTTGTTCACGTTGAGCTCAATACGACCGATGTCAACAAGGCGAAGGGCTTCTACAGCAAGTTGTTCAGCTGGAAGCTCGAAGACATGCAGAGCGACATGGGCTTTACCTATACGATGATCTCCGTTGGAGAGGGCACCGGCGGCGGAATGCTGAAGCAGATGATGCCGGGCGCGCCGTCGATTTGGCTTCCCTACGTGGGAGTCGACGACATCGAGGCTGCCACGAAGAAGGCCAAATCCCTGGGCGCCACGGTCATGAAGGACGTGACCGAGGTCGGGGAGTTTGGCTGGCTGAGCATCATCGTGGATCCCACCGGCGCGCATCTGGGCCTGTGGAAGCCGAAGATGCCCACGCGTTAATTCCCCTTCGGCTATCTTCCTCCCACGCGGATGAGCGGCGTACGGTCGCTCATGGAGCCCGACCGGGCCTGCGCCGAGGCGTGGAGTCACTCCCGCTTTCGAGGTGGAAGAACCGCCGCTTGCTGCCGCGGGCGGACCGGGCGGGCAGATCGTCGCGCCCGGGGCGACCGGACTTCAGCAGGGCCCGAAGCGTATCGATGAGCGAATCCGGATTGCGATCGAGCTGAGAGCTGGTTGCCTTCACTACCCTCCACCGGGCGCGCACCAGCTTGTTTTCCCGGCGCTGGTCCCGTTCCCACGCCGACCGGGTGGAATGGAAGCGGTAGCCGTGCACCTCGATCGCGATGCCCTCTTTCGGATAGGCCATGTCCACTTCGCAAATCCACTCGTCGCCGTCGAATACATCCAGATGAATCTCCGGCGGCGGCAGTCCACGAGAGCGAAGGAGCCGCAGCAGTTGGTCTTCGAG
>Ga0070708_100004073_pt1 | contig 11482 bp, 13 predicted proteins | sample KBSK5503metaG_FD_65469 | JGI IMG/M metagenome (GOLD analysis project Ga0070708, IMG submission 65469) | Corn, switchgrass and miscanthus rhizosphere microbial communities from Kellogg Biological Station, Michigan, USA - KBS K5-50-3 metaG | ecosystem: Host-associated > Plants > Roots >...
GCCGACCACGGCCCGGGCGGGTTCGCGGGGCTCACCGAGTTCTTCGACATCGGCAAGCCCGTGATCGCGGCGGTCAACGGGCTGGCGTTCGGCGGCGGGTTCGAGCTGGTCCTGGCCGCGGACCTGGTGATCGCCGCGGAGCACGCCGAGTTCGCGCTCACCGAGGTGACGCTGGGCCTCGTTCCCGACGCGGGCGGCCTGATCCGGCTGCCGGCCCGGATACCGCGGCCGGTCGGCACCGAGCTCCTGCTCACCGGCCGGCGGTTCACCGCCGCCGAGGCCGCCGGGTGGGGACTGGTCAACCGGGTGGTCCCGGCCGCAGAGCTGATGACCACCGCGCGCGAGCTCGCGGACGCCATCTGCGCCGCCGCGCCGCTGGCGGTGGCGGCCGCCCTGGAGATCCTGCGCGCGACCGAGGGCGCCGGGGCGGCGGAGGGCTTCGCGATCCAGCGCCGCGAGGGCATGCCCGCGTACCGGGCGATGCTCGGCTCGCGGGACGCCGCCGAGGGGGCCCGCGCGTTCGCCGAGCGCCGTGAGCCCCGGTGGCAGGGCCGGTGAGCACGCTGCCGACCGGCGAGCGGACGGTGCCCGCCGAGTGGATCGACTACAACGGCCACATGATGGACGGGTACTACTGTGTCGCGTTCGCCGAGGCGACCGAGGCGTTCCTTGAGCACGTCGGCTTCGGCTCGGCCTACCGGGAGGAGACCGGCTCCAGCATCTACACGGTGGAGAGCCACCTGTGCTACTTCAAGAGCGTCCGGGTCGGCGACTGCCTACGGTACTCGACGCAGCTGCTCGGCGCCGACGCCAAGCGAATGCACGTGTTCCACCGGATGACCGAGGCCAGCTCCGGCGACGAGGTAGCCACGAACGAGCTGATGTTCCTGCATGTCGACATCGCCACCGAGCGGGTCACGCCGATGCCGGCGGGCCGCCGTTCGGCCGTGGCGGCGCTGGCCGCCCAGCACGCCCCCCTGCCCGTCCCGGGCAGCGCCGGCCGCCGCATCGCGATGCCGTCCCGCTAGCCGGCCTGCCCGTCGGCGGGGAGCGCGCCCTCGGCCAGCAGGGCCTCGTGCGCCGACCTGAACGCCTCCAGGCCGGCCGGGATGCCGCAGTAGACGGTCGCGTGGACCAGCGTCTCCTTGATCTCCTCGACCGTCACCCCGTTGGTGAGCGCACCGCGGACGTGCAGCTTCAGCTCGGCGCTGCGGCCCAGCGCGGTCAGCATCGCGAGGTTCAGCAGGCTGCGCGTCTTGCGGTCAAGGCCGGGACGGCCCCAGGTGTACCCCCAGCACCATTCGGTGGCGATCTGCTGGAAGGCCATCATGAAGTCGTCGGCCACGGCCAGGCTGCCGTCGACGTACTCGGCGCCCAGCACCTCCCGCCGTACCTGGAGGCCTTTGTCGAACAGCTCGCTGCCAGCCATGTGCGGTATGCCCCTCCTGCTAGAGGTCCCGGAGCATCTCGCGCAGGATGTCGGCGGTCCGTTCCGGAGGGTCGCTCTCGACGCTGAGCCGCTCCATGACCTCGCTGTATCTCTCGACGTCATCGCGCTTGTCCAGGTACAGGGCGCTGGTCAGCTGCTCCAGATAGACCACGTCGGGCAGGTCCGCGTCGGGGAACCGCATGATGGTGAACGCCCCGGCCTCGGCAGCGTGGCCGCCCGACCGGAACGGCGCGACCTGGAGCGTGATCCGGACATCCTGGGTCACCTCGATCAGGTGCTCGAGCTGAGACCGGAACACCTCCGCGCTGCCGACGGGCCGCCGCAGCGCCGCCTCGTCGACCACGGCCCACAGCCGCGGGCCGCCCTGCTTGGTCAGCAGTTCCTGCCTGGTGATCCGCATGCTGACCCGGCGCTCTATCTCCTCCTCGGGCGCGGCCGGCCAGCCGCGGGTCATGACGGCCCGCGCATAGCTCGCGGTCTGCAGCAGCCCGGGGACGAACTGAACCTCATAGACCCGCAGGACCGACGCGGCCTCCTCGAGGCCTACGTAGGTCTGGAACCAATCTGGTAACACATCGGCGTACTGATGCCACCAGCCGGGGGCGTTGGCCGAGCGCGCCAGCTCCACGAGCGCATCGCGTTCCCCCTCGTCGTCCACCCCGTACATGGCGAGCAGGTCAACGACGTCGCGTTCCTTGAAACCGACCCGCCCGAGCTCCATCCTGCTGATCTTGGATTCCGAGGCGCGGATGCGGTAGCCCGCTTCCTCCCGGGTGATTCCCCTGGATTCGCGGAGCCTGCGTAGCTGGGTCCCCAGCAGGATGCGTCGGACGGTCGGGCCGCTGCCCGGCTCAACAGAGATCACGTGTGCCCCCCAGGCGCCAAGGATCTAGTTGGCAACTTCCGCACGTGGCAGTTCGCAAGGCCCGCACGTGCCGACGTCGGCGTCATCTGCACGTGCATTGGGTCTTGCGTCTGCAAGGTACAAGGAGGATGATAACGGTTGCTCTCCGGGCGCGCGAGGGTTGACCTTATGAGATTGCGCGGAACCCGATGGACGATCAGGCGGTCGCGGTAATCAGGACGGAGGACGCTGGCGTGAGCCACGACGGGGTCCTCGAGGCGAAAGGGCATCGCGGAACCCAGACCGACTACCGGCCGCTGTCCCTGGCCAGCGTGGCCCCCTCGCGCGGGGCAGGTCAGCTCGCCGCGACCTGCGAGCTCACGGCTAGGCCCGAGTCGGCCGGGATAGCACGGGACTTCACCAGGATGACGCTGCGAGAGTGGCGGATGGCCCGGCTGAGCGATGTGGCGGAGCTTGTGGTCTCCGAACTCGTGACCAACGCGCTCCGCCATGGCTTGCTCTCTGCTCGGTGGATGCCAGGGGAGCACCCGATACGGCTGAGGTTACTACGTCAGGACCCTTATCTGATGTGTATGGTGACCGATCCCGACACGGCGGGCCCAGTCCGAATCGACGCCCACAGCGGCGCCGAAAGTGGCCGGGGGCTGCAGGTTGTCGAGTCGTGCAGCGTGCGCTGGGGCTGGCAGCCACTGGACGCCCGGGCACTCGGCGGGCTGGACGCGGATGGGGGAGTGGGCAGGGCAGAGGGTGGGGTGGGCAGGGCTGGAAAAGTAGTCTGGGCACTGCTCCAGGCTCCGGAGTTACGGCGGATCACCGGCCGCTGAGCCGGGGACCCGCCGTCTCCGAGTTCCCGTTCAGCCGATCAGGTCGTCGAACTCGCCGTCCTTGGCACCGCGGATGAACGCGTCAATCTCAGCCGGGGTGTAGATGAGCGCTGGACCGTGAGGATCCCTCGAGTTGCGGACCGCAATGTCCCCGCTCGGGAGTCCGGCCAGCTCGACGCACGTCCCCTGGGAGTTGCTGTGACGGCTCTTGTGCCAGGTGACGTCACGCAGGTCGCTGGCGGGCATCCCATTGCGCGCATCGTGCATGGAGTTCCCCTTAGCCTTGAGGGTACGGATTCATTACTCGTTCATTACATGTTATCTGATGCACGTGCATCGGCACGAGCAAATGAGAATGACTTCGGCACGAGCGCCTGTAAGTACAGGGAGAGGCGCGGCGTCGCCTGGACTGAGCAGCGACGAAGGAGCGGCGAGGTAAGGCGACGCCAGTGAAGGGGAAGCGGAGGCGGGCGGGGCCCGCAGGCGAGCGGGGCACAGTACGGTGGGTGCGTGCGGAGTCGGCTGCCCCGGGGAAGGTCCTGGCTGGCCGCCGCCGCGCTCGCGCTGGTGCTGCTCAGCCTCGTCCCGCCCGCGGCAACCTACGCCCGGCGCTACGTGTTCGCCGAGTCACTCCAGTTCCTGCTTTTCGCGACGGTCGTGCCCGCTCTCCTCGTGCTGGGCGCCCCCTGGCGGCGGGTCGGCGCCCCTGGCGGTCGGGGCCTGGCGGGACGTCTGGCCCGGCGCCCGGGCGGCTCGGGCTTTGCCCGCGGCTTCACGGTACTGCTGGTGTTCATGGGCACGGTGATCGCCTGGCGGCTGCCTGCGTCCGTTGATGCCCAGGCGAGATGGCCCGGGTTCGCGGCGGCAGAGATGGCGACCCTGGTCGCCGCCGGATCGGCGCTGTGGCTGGAGCTCGTCGAGTCGCCGCCCTCGCTCCCCGCGCTGCCGCGTCCGCTGCGCGCGGTGTTCGCGGCCGTGGCCATGTGGACGATCTGGGTCCTGGCCTACATCCTCGGGTTCTCGCAGGTGGCGTGGTTCCGTGCGTACGCGCACGGGGCCGGGCCGAGCCCGGTTGCGGACCAGGAGATCGCCACGGGGATCCTGTGGGCGGTTCCGGCCCTCTGCTTCGTTCCCGTCGTCTTCGTCACCGCCCTGACCTGGCTCAAGGACCCCGAGGACCCGGACGAGGAGCTTCGCGCGATCGTCGCGGCCGAGCGCCCGCAGCCGAGGCCGGGCCGGTGGCCGCGGCCTCCCAGGGGCTGGGACACGCACTCGGCCTGACCGCGCCGGCTCGCTGGGTGACCGTGCGTGCTCATCGCGCCGGGCGGGCGGCGGCGGAGCCGCCGCCCGCCCGGCCAGGCTAGTGAGATCAGGACGAGGGCAGCCGGGTAATGAACGTGCCCCAGTTCGCGTTCACGGTGCGCGGCGTGCCCGGGATGAACTCGTTGCCCATCCAGATCGCGCCGTCGGCGGCCACCGCGGCCGAGTAGTCACCCCAGCGGGCCACGCCGGGAGTCGGGGAGCCGAACGCCTTGTAGCCGCTGAACCCGTCCTCCGGCAGCACGCCCGCACCCGAGATGTGAATCGGGCCGACCGGCTGGCCGAAGGCGAACCTCACGTACGCCGCGCTCGGGAAGAAGCGCGGCCCGCTCAGCGTGAACGCCATGGCCCCGGACCCGCTGGCGTTGACGGCGATCGACGGGAACAGCACGTTCTGCCCGCTCACCGCCACGTAGCCCTGGTTCAGGATGTGCGCGGACAGGAACCCGCCATCCGCCGCCGCGCCGACCACGAAGAACGCGATGCCAACGCGAGGCCGGTTCTCCGCGGGCGTGACCGTGGTGTTCACGCCGCCGTAGAGGATCCCGTTGACGTCGACCACCTGGTTCATCCGGGAGTCGTTGGCGTTGATCTTCTCCAGCGGGTCCTTGTCCTTGATCGGCGGGGCGTTGAGGAAGTCACGCAGCGGCGTCGGCCCGTTCTTCTGGGTCGCGCCCGTGTTGATCGGCAGGCCGTAGGTCTCGCTGGTGAGCACCACGTGATGAAGTGTCACGTCGGGGTCGTCGCCGTTCAGCGACCGCGTGCCGGTCAGCGACCAGGTCGCGATCCGGTTGTCGAGCACCGCGTTGTTCTGGAACACGTCCTCGGGGCCGCCGGTCATGAACAGCTCGGTGTCATGCCGGGGGTCGATGGATGTGGCGGGCTGTATCGAGCCCCAGAACGGCAGGTTCGAGTCCCCGGTCGGCACCGTGCCGACATCCAGGTGCACGAAGCGAACGCTGCTCGCGCCGCTCTCCAGGCGGTCGCGGCCGAGCGCGTACATCTGGCCGCCGTTGAAGAATGCCTTCGCGTTGTTCTGGAACTCGTTGGTGTCGATGAACACGCCGTCGGCGTTGGCGCCGAGCAGCGGCTGGTCGCCCAGGCACGGGCACATGGTGTGGGCCGGGGTGCCGTTCAGTCCGTCGTCGCTGGTGTCCAGCGAGTAGAGGTTCCACGCTCCGGTCGGGTCGCTGGTCTGGCTGACCGCGATCAGCACGTGGCCGCGCTGGAAGAACGGGAACACGTTGGAGGGCCCGGGCGCGTCCATCTCCAGGACGGTCTGGATGAAGCGGTGCCCCACCGGGTCGAAGTAGCACTTCGGGTCGGACAGGAAGTCGCCGAGAATATCGTTCGCCGGGTTCGGTTTCCGGATGATCGCCGGGGAGCGCAGGTAGAACTGGTTCAGCGCGGTGACCGCGGTCAGCGCGCTGCCGTGCTCGTCGTAGACCCGGAAGGCGTCGTTGATCGGCTCGACGACGAAGCCGTTGCCCACGCACAGGCCCTGGTCCGGGGGTTCCAGGCTGAACTGCGTATTGGTGTACTTCCCGGTCCCGGCGAGCCGCTGGTCGGCGTGCGTGAGGCCGGCGAAGCCGGTGGCGGCGCCGGGGTTGCCGACGACCGGGGTGCCCGGCGGTACCGGCGGCCGGAGCGTCGGCGCGTTCCGCCCGGCCGTCCGCGCGTGGTGCGCGAACACATGGGCGGTGCCCGCGTCGCGATGGGTCAGCGAGCTCCGCGGCCCGGCCTGCGGCGCCGCTGGCGGCAGGGGTGACGATGTGCCGTAGAGGGTCGCCGCGCCGAACGTCTGGGTTGGATGGTCGGAATGGTGCCGCGACGGTGCCCGGGTGGCGGCCGAGGCCGCCGACGCAAGCGACACGGACAGCAGGGCAGCGAGAGCGGCGGCAGCCGCGGTAATTCTCCGAACCACAATGGCCTCCTTGCCGGCTACGGAGTGATGCGCTGATCACCCAGAACGGCGACGGCAAGTGGCCCGGGCGAGGACCGTCGCTTTCTGCCCCCATAGTGTCTGACCGCGCCGGAACGGGGTCAAGGGGCAGCAAGAATGGCCGCACGCCACGGAACGGGTCGCGCCGATCACGAGCGCCGCGATCCGGCGTGCCCGTGCGGGCGGGCCGGGGGTCGCTAGAATTGGATAGTGCGCAGGTCAGAGGCTGAAGCGCAGCTGCCGGTCGACGAGTCGGTGCGGGGTGCGCCCGCGCCGGCGCTGCGGTCGTTGGTCGCCTGGTACTCCGGGTACCGCCAGGCGGGAGTTCCGCCCGCGCTGCACCGCGGGCTGCCCTCGCCGTACCTCACCGTGATCTTCACGCTGGATGACCCGCTCGTGATCGCCAGGCATGTCGATCCGCGGCAGCCCCCCGGCAGCTACCGCGCCCTGGTCGGCGGCCTGCACACCTCGCCGGCCCTGATAAGGCACGACGGCCGCCAGTCGGGCGTCCAGTTGCGGCTCAGCCCGCTGGGCGCGAGGGCGCTGCTCGGGATGCCGGCCGGGGAACTGGCCGGCATCGACGTCGACGGGCCCGACGTGCTCGGCGCGCTCGCCGGCGAGGTCGTCGAGCGGATGCGGGAGGAGCCGGACTGGCCCGGGCGGTTCGCCGTCATCGACCGGATGCTGAGCGCGCGGCTGCGCGGGGAGGGCCCGGCGGTGAGCCCCGAGGTCCGCCAGGCGTGGCGTCTCCTGCTGGCATCCGGCGGCCTCTCGAACGTCTCCGCGCTGGCCGCCGAGACCGGCTGGAGCGACCGCCACCTGCGCAGCCGGTTCCGCGAGGAGACAGGCCTCACGCCGAAGACCGCGGCGCGGGTCATCCGGTTCGACCGGGCCCGGCGCCGGCTCGAGGCCCAGGCGACCTCGGGGCAGCAGCCCTCGCTGGCCAGCCTTGCGGCCGACCACGGCTACTACGACCAGGCCCACCTGGCGCGAGAGTTCCGCGCGCTGGCGGGCTGCGCGCCGTCGGTCTGGGTCGCCGACGAGTTCCGAAACGTCCAAGCCGCGCGCGACGGCGCGATGGCAGGCTCGCTCACATGAACGACAAGACACCACCACCACAGGTCTGGCCCACACTCCGCGCCCGCGACGCCCGCGGGCTGATCCGCTTCCTGGTCGATGCGTTCGGTTTCGAGGAGACCGTCGTGTACGGCGAGGGCGACCGCGTGGATCACGCTCAGCTGTCCTGGCCCGCCGGGGGCGGGATCATGCTCGGCTCGGCGCGCGCGGAAGGCGCCGAGGACGACTGGCCGCTGCGGCCCGGCACGTTCGGCGCCTACGTGGTCACCGACGACCCGGACGGGCTGTTCTCCCGGGCCACCGCGGCCGGGGCGAGGGTGCTGCGGGAGCTGCACGACACCGACTACGGCTCCAGGGACTTCGCCGTGCTCGACCCGGAAGGAAACCACTGGTCGTTCGGCACGTACCGGGGCGAGCCGCGGGCCAGCTGAGGACTCCCGCGGTCCGCCCGGACGGTCCTCGAGCGCACGAGTGTCTTGAGCAAGTGCCATGCGGTGCCGCGATTGATTCCCGCCCGCTGCGCCCTTATGTTGCCTCATAGCAACATAAGGGAGCCCCATGCGCATCACGGGGATTCGGCTCCGGCTCACCGAACTGCCCCTCGATGGCTCCTTCTGCCCCGCCTGGGGGCGCGGCAGGGCCCAGACGGCACTTACCGTCCTGCTCTGCGAGGTGCATACCGATGAGGGGCTGGTCGGCCTCGGCACCGCTCACGGCGGCCTGGAGGCCGCGGTCACGATCGACCGCTTCGTTACGCCGCACCTGCTGGGGCAGGATCCGGGTCAGGTAGAGCGTCTGGCAGCCGTGATCCGGGACGCGGAGATTCTCGGCGCGCCCGCGTACGGCATGGAGATCCCGCTGTGGGACCTGCTAGGCAAGGCGGCGGGGATGCCGGTCTGCCGGATCTGGGGCGGGGCGGCAGACCGGGTGCGGGCCTACTGCTCCACCGGGGAACTGCGTCCTGCCAGCCGCCGGGCGGAGGACGTAGCCAGGCTGGCCGGAGAGGGCTTTACCGCGGTCAAGCTCCGCTTTCATCATGACGACCCGCGGGAGGACCTGGCGGTCGCCGAGAGTGTGCGGGACAAGGTCGGTGACGCCGTCGAGCTCATGGTGGACGCCAACCAGGCTGGCGCCGATCCCGGGATCGGCGGCCACCGGGCGTGGGATTTCCAGACGGCGCTGTGGGTGGCCCGCGAGCTGGAACGGCTGGGGGTGACCTGGCTGGAAGAGCCGCTGTCCCGGCACGACTACTCGGGCCTGGCGCGGCTACGTGACAGGCTGACGACACTCCGGCTGGCCGGCGGGGAGGATAATCACGGGCTGCACGAGTTCCGGCTGCTGCTGGAGCGGGGCTGTTTCGACGTGCTCCAGCCAGACGCGCTGAAGTCCGAGACGGCCTCGGCCATCCGCAAGCTGGCGGAGTTCGCCGGGCTGTCTGGCGTGGCCGTCGTTCCGCACACCTGGGGCAACGGGCTGAGCCTCCTGGTTCACCTGCATCTCGCCGCGTCGCTGACCAACTGCGGTTACCTGGAATTCCCGCACGACCCGGGGAGCGGGTTCACCGCGGCGGCGCGCGACCAGATGCTCGCCGAGCCGCTCGTGATCGACGAGCAGGGTCACGTGCACGTGCCAGAACGCCCGGGCTTCGGCTTCCTCCTCGACGAGGATCGCATCGCCCGCCACACGGTCCAGGTCATTGAGCGCGGTGCGCCGAGATGAGCGGAGGTAGCGGGTGCACATGAGGGCGGCCGTCCTGGCGTCCCCAGGCGGGCACTTCGAGGTCGGTGACGTCGAGCTCGCGGCTCCGCGCGAGGGAGAAGTGCTCGTGCGGATAGCCGCGAGCGGGCTGTGCGGCAGCGATCTCAACGTCCTCGACGGCAAGCGGTCGCTGTCGCCGTTCCCGGTGGTGCTCGGGCATGAGGCCGCCGGAACCGTCGCAGAGGTCGGCCCCGGCGTGAGCAGGCTCCGTCCCGGCGACCCGGTCGTGGTCTCCATCCTGCCTTCCTGCGGTCGCTGTCCGGCCTGCAAGCGGGGCGTGCCGAACTACTGCGCGACGGCGAGCGCGGCGATGGCGGCGGGCAGCCTGATGGACGGGTCGAGCCGGCTCTCCCGTGGCGGCGATCGGGTCAATCACTTCCTGACCGTTTCTTCCTTCGCGGAGTACGCGGTGGTACCCGAGTCCGGCGTCGTTGCGATCCCCCCGGGCCTGCCGCTGGACCGGATCGCGCTGATCAGCTGCGCCGCGCTCACCGGTTACGGTGCGGTCCACAACACCGCACGGGTGCCGCCCGGGTCGCGCGTGGCGGTGTTCGGGTGCGGCGGCGTTGGCCTGAACATCATCCAGGGTGCACGGATCGCCCGGGCGGCAAGGATCGTCGCGGTCGATGTCAGCAGCGGCAAGCTCGCGCTTGCCCAGCGTCTTGGCGCGACCGACGTGGTGCACGCCGGGCGAGCCGATGCCGTGGCCGCGATCAGGGACCTGGTCGGCGGCGTGGATTACGCATTCGAGGCGCTCGGGCGCGAGCAGACCATCCAGCAGGCTTGGGACTCGCTTGATCTTGGCGGGGAGGCAGTGGTGGTCGGCCTCATGCGCCACGGTGCCACAGTCACTCTCGATGCCGCGCCGTTCGCGGACGAGAAGCGGATTCGCGGCTGCTACCTCGGCTCCTCGGTGCTCAGCCGGGACGTGCCGGCGCTCGTGGACCTCTACCTCGCCGGCGAGCTGATGCTGGACGACATCATCAGCCACCGGATCGGCCTCGATGACCTCGAGGAGGCATTCGAGCGGCTTCGCGCGGGCGACGGCGCCCGCAATGTCATCGAGTTCGATCACTGACCGGGTCAGCGCTGCGCCAGCGGATCAAGCGCATGGAGGGTCGTTCGGCACGTACCGGGGCGAGCCGCTGGCGTGACGGCTACGGCATCGCCATGAGGCAGCCGTCCCAGTAGGCCTCGGCCCTGGGCCTTCGCCTGCCGCGCAGGCCGATCTCCAGGACGTCCGGTACCCGGTCACCGACGCCGCGGAACCAGACCCGCACGCCATCGGCGGTCACCGGGCGGAAGCCGGACAGTCCCGGCGGCGGGGCCGTGGCCACGCGCATCCACGCGGTGCCGCCGGAGCAGCACAGTCGCGGGTGCGACGCCCAGACCCACAGCGTGCCGCCCCGCTCATGGGCGAACTCGGCCGCCTCGCCGCTGATCTCGACCAGCATGCTCACACGATACGACCGTCATCGCGGCTCCACCAGGATGACCTCGAGCGTGCGGGGCCCGTGCACGCCCTCCACGCGGGAGAGCTCGATGTCGCTGGTCGCCGACGGCCCGCTGATCCAGGTGAGCGGCTGGCCCGCGCTCGGCGCCAGCCAGTCGACGGCCTCGGGCACCAGCTCGACCACCTGGTCGGCGCGCACGATGCACAGGTGGTAATCGGGGACGAGAGTAATGGCGCGCCGGCCCTGATCGGGCGAGCCGTTCAGGACGATGGTCCCGGTCTCGGCGATGGCGACGGCGGCGCCGGTGACTACCCCGTCGAGTCTGTCGAGATCCTGCGGGGCCAGGCCGTCGTCGGGCACGGCCTCGACGCCGGGGGGCAGCGCGGGAAGGTCGAGGCCGGACGGCACGACCACCCGCCGCGCCCCGCGCTGGGTCAGGGCCGTGCCCACGGCCGCGGCGAGCCCGGTGGCGGCCGCGCGCCGGACCGTGGCCCGGTAGTCGATGAGGCGCTCCTCGAGCAGGTCAAGCAGCCGGGCGCGGTCGGGGTCACCACTGGTCCGGTAGGCCCGGACAGATGGCGGGACCACCTCCGTTACGGAATCTGGCTCTGGTGTTGCGATGGCAGCGCGGATCCGGGACAGGACCTCTTCACGGGGGGTCATGGGCAGTCCCTGTGCTCGGAACGCCACCACTCCCGGAACGTCATGGCCGGCGGGGCGGGCAGGTCGCGAGCCCGGGTCCAGGCCGACAGCGGCGGCGGCAGCGCGCGGATCCGGCCGCCGCGGCTCAGC
>Ga0070708_100004074_pt1 | contig 11480 bp, 14 predicted proteins | sample KBSK5503metaG_FD_65469 | JGI IMG/M metagenome (GOLD analysis project Ga0070708, IMG submission 65469) | Corn, switchgrass and miscanthus rhizosphere microbial communities from Kellogg Biological Station, Michigan, USA - KBS K5-50-3 metaG | ecosystem: Host-associated > Plants > Roots >...
GGCGGTGCCCGAGCCGGCGGCGCCGCCGGCGAGCACCAACGGGATCGAAGTGCTCCACGGCAAGGGCATGTGGATCTGGAAGTACAAGCGGACCGAGGGAGGCGACGCCGCCAAGATCGTCACCCGAGCCAAGGCGAACGGCCTCCGCCAGCTCTGGGTGCGGCTGGGGGACTCCCGCGACGGCTTCTACGGCGCGTCGGTCCTCGCCGAACTCGTCCCCGCCGCGCACCGAGCTGGCATCGCCGTCATCGGCTGGGGCTTCCCGTACCTGTATGACCCCGTGGGCGACGCCGCCTGGTCGCGCGCCGCCCTCGAGTGGCGCGGTCCCGGTGGCGCCGCCCTCGACGGCTTCAGCGCCGACCTCGAGACCGACTCCGAGGGGGTCCAGCTCACCCCTCGCCGGGTGGCCGCGTACCTCGGGCTGGTGCGGGCGGCCACGGGCGCCCGTCCGCTGGTTGCCACCGTGTTCCGGCCCACCGACCGATTCTGGCTCGGCACCTACCCCTACCGGGTCATGGCGTCATACGTCGACGCCTTCGCGGCGATGGTCTATTGGGGTTGCACCGAACCCGGCGCCGCGGTCACCCAGGCGCTCGAGCGTCTCTCGGCGCTCCGCCCGGTGCACGCCATCGGCCAGGGTTACGACATGGCCGAGGACGGCGGACGGCCGGCGTCGCCCACCGCCGAGGAGACGTGGCGGTTCCTCGACGTCGGCGAGCGCGGTGGCGCGGTGGGCGCGTCGTTCTGGGTGTGGCAGGACATGCTCACGCCACAGTGGGACGCGCTGCGGGCGTTCAGCTGGTCAGCCTGAATCGGGCGCGAACGCTCCTCGGATCCGCATGACGAGCGCGACCGCCAACGCGGTGGTGATCGGCACGGCGGCGACGAGGCCGATGCTGCCCACGAGCGTGCGCACGACCTCCTCGGCGACGAGCTCGCCGGTGACGACGTCGCTGAACGCCCGCCCGGTCAAGGTGAACAGAACGAGGAGCGGCAGGGCGGCGCCGGCATAGGCGAGGACCAGCGTGTACACCGTCGACGCGATGTGGTCGCGCCCGATGCGCATCGCCGCTCCGTAGAGGCGGGTGGCCGGCGCGCTGGGGTCGGCAAGGTGCAGCTCCCAGACGGCGGACGCCTGGGTGACGGTGATGTCGTTGAGGATTCCGAGGGAGCCGATGATGATCCCGCCGAGCAGCAGGCCCTGCGGGTTGAGCGTCTCGGCGCTCGCGCGGAGGTAGGTCACCTCCTCCGACGCCAGGCCGCTCAGCTGGGTCGCCTGTACGAAGATCCACGCGAGCGCGCCAGTGAGCAAGAGGCTGAGCGCGGTACCGAGTAATGCCGTCGTCGTGCGGACGTTGACGCCGTGGGCGAAGTACACGACGAACACCATGATTACCGCCGAGCCGACGATGGCGACGGCGATCGGGCTCTTCCCGTCGAGTATCGCCGGCAGGACGAAGCGCACCAGGACGAGCAGGCTCACGAACAGTCCGACGATCGCCGCCGCCCCCCGCCAGCGGGCGAGGGCGACGACCACGACGGCGAAGATCAGCGCGAGAAACACCAGCGGTGTTCGGCGCTGGAAGTCGGAGAAGTAGTAGGCGACCCCCGCGGTCGGATCGAACGACCGTCCGACGACGATGCGGTCGCCGCGGTGAAGCAGGGGCTCGTCGGCGCTCTGGCCGATTTCGAGCGTGGTCGTGGTGCCGGCGTCGGGGCCCGAGGTCAAGTGGACGTCGGCGTGGATGCAGCGTGACTCCATCTCTGGGGGCGAGCCGTTGCACCTCGCCGCTTTCACCGCGGTCACCGTGCCGTTGATCAACCGCACCGCAGGCCCCAGGGACGACGGACGCTGGCGGACAACGTGCTTCGGCCACAGCGCGACGACGCCGGCGAGGGTCAGGGCGAAGAAGACCGCGATCGCGCCGATGAGGAGGCGACGGAGGCCGGGCGGTGCCGGCGGCATCTCGTGGTGCACGTGGGCGATCCGCAATTCTCGACGCCCGGTAGGGTCGGGGCGTGGACCCTCGCGACGCCTGCCGCGCCCGGCGCGTGTGCTCCTGCTCGTGAGCGACGTCCATCTGTCCTCGGGTCCACCGGAGACCGTGCTCGAAGACGACCCCGATGACGCGCAGCGGGCGCTCGAGCGAGCGCTGGCCGCCGGCCCCGGCGGTCGCCGCGAGGCGGTGCGCGACATGGTCGCCCGGTGGCCGTCCTCCCTCGACGGCTGGGCGCGGCTCGGCGACCTGGCCCGCGACGAGGTCGAGGCCTATGCCTGCTTCCGAGTGGGCTACCACCGCGGCCTCGACAGACTCCGTCAGGAGGGCTGGCGGGGCTCGGGCTACGTCCGCTGGCGCCACCCGTCCAACCGAGGCTTCCTACGGGCGCTGGACGGGCTGCGGGCGGCGGCCGCCGCCATCGGCGAGAGCGCCGAAGCGGAGCGGTGCGCCATGTTCCTGCGCCAGCTCGACCCCGACTGGAGCGGCTCCGACCTCAGTCTGGAGCTGGGCGCCAGCGCAGCGGGTGGTCGGCAGGAACCTCGACCATCACGATCCTGACGCCGTCGGGGTCGGCGATCCACATCTCGTCGAGGCCCCACGGCATGCGGGCGGGGCCCTCGAGGATCTCGACCCCGGCGGCTTCCAGATCCCGGTGGACCGCGGCCAGGTCGGGGACCTGCAGCCACAGCGACACCCGGCCCCGCTCGGCGGGCGGGACGCTCCCGGACAGCTCGAGGAACCCCCCGCCGAGGAAGAAGACCACCCCCCGGCCGGTCTTCGACGCGTACTCGCGGTAGATGCGCAAGCCGAGCGTCTCCTCGTAGAAGCGGCGGGAGCGCTCGAAGTCCGACGGGCGCACCAGCACCCGACTCGACAGGACCTCCAAGTTCGGTGGTCTCCTCTCCGGGTGCTCTACCTTCCCCGCCGATGGTCGTGCGCCGCCGGGTCGTGGTCGAGGGCAGGGTACAAGGCGTGTGGTTCCGGGAGACCTGCCGCCGGGTGGCGGCCGATGCCGGCGTGGGCGGCTGGGTGCGCAACCGCCCCGACGGCCGGGTGGAGGCGTGCTTCGAGGGCGAGGAAGACGGCGTGAGCCGACTGGTTTCCTGGTGTCGCGTCGGCCCTCGCTGGGCCGTCGTCACTGGCGTCGAGGTGATCGAGGAGGAGCCGGTGGGGGAGGGCGCGTTCCGGGTCTCCTGAGCGGCCGGTACCCTGTTGCGCCGGAGGCCTGAGGGGATGCGCGCGAGGCGGTTCTTGGTGGTGATCGTGGCACTGACCGCGTTGGTCGGGTGCCGGCAGAGCTCGTCGCGGGTGGCGTTGACCCGTGGTGTTGTTCGCCAGACCCCCCCGACTTGGGCGCCGGTCACGGTGCCGCCCACTCCCGCGCCCACACTGCCCGCACCCGCCCCCGTCGAGGAATCGTCGGGCGGCGGCGGCGGTGGTGGTGGTGGTGGTGGCGGCGGCCGTCTGGCGGGTCGAGTGAGCAACTGCGGTGCGGTGGAAATGAGCACCGCGCCCGCGCTGGCGGCCGCCGCGACCGGGAGCGCGGTGCCGATCTACCGCTCGCCCGACGACCCCCAGCCGGTGCGCACACTGGCCAGCCCCAACCAGTTCGGCTTCCCGCGGGAGTTCCTCGTGAAGGCCCGCCAGGGCGACTGGCTGGGCGTGCTCGTTCCCACCCGCCCCAACGGGGCCATGGGATGGATCCGGGCCTCGGACGTCACCATCTCCCAGGTTCCATACCGCGTCCAGGTCTCGCAGGGGTCGCTGACGGTCACCGTGTGGAACGGCAGCGACGTCGTGCTCCAAGAGCCCGTCGGTATGGGGAAGGCGGGCACGGCCACGCCCTGCGGCGAGTACTTCCTCACTGAGCTGCTCCAGCCGACCAACGGCGGCGGTGCCTATGGCCCGTACGCCTTCGGCACCTCCGCCTACTCCGAGGTGCTCACGAGCTTCGCCGGGGGCGACGGCCAGATCGGCCTCCACGGCACCAACGAGCCGCAGCTGCTCGGCCAGCGGGTGAGCCACGGCTGTATCCGCATGAGCAACTCGGCCATCACCAAGCTGGCCGGGATGCTCCCGCTCGGCACCCCCCTCTACATCACGGGCTGAGGCCACCTGGCATCCCCCGGTTGGGCCGGACGCCGTCGGTAGTGTGAAGTCCGCGGTGAGGGGCGGCAGCCGGCCGGCGGGCGATCCTGGAGCGCTGGGAGTGCGCGTGAGCCCCGGTCGACGTCAGCGAGCAGGTACAGGGGTAGCGATCATTGTCGTGCTGGCCACCCTGCTCGTCCGCCCCGTGGGGGCGACACCGCTGTCGGACAAGCAGGCGGAGGCGTCGCGGATCGCCCAGCGCCTCGACACGTTGGGGGACCGCATCAGCGTCCTCGACGAGCGCTACAACCAAGCCCGCCTTCGGGAGGACGCAGCTCGCGAGGCGCTGGCGGCGACGACAGAGCGGCTGGAGACCAGCGACGCCCAGCTGACCGAAGCCCGGGAGCGCCTAGAGCGGGTGGCGGTGGCGACCTACGTGCACGGCGGGTCGGCGTCGCTGATCAGCGTCTTGCTGCACGGCGACAACGTGAGCGACCTCGACCGCCGCCGCCGGTACGTGCGGACGGCGCTCGACGACCGCCGCCAGGCCATCGCCGACGTCGAGAACGCCCAGCGGGAACTGGAGGCGGCGCAGGGCGATCTCGAGTCGCAGCAGCGGGTGGCGCACTTGGCGGCGGCCGACGCCGAATCCAATCGGGCCAAGGCGGAGACCGCCATCGCCTCGCAGCGACACACGCTGGCGAAGGTCCAGGGTGAGATGTCGAGCCTGGTCAAGGCCGAGCAGGAGAGACGAGCGGCCGAAGAGGAGCGCATCGCCCAGGCGCGGCTGGCCGCTTCTGCGACCACCACGACGACCACGACTGCCGTGAAGGCGGCGACGGGTTCCCCGTCGACGACCACCAGCACGACTGCCAAGTCGCTGCTGGGTCCCGGAGCAACCACCACGACGACCACGGGGTCGACGACGCAGCCGGCGCCCCTTACCAGCCCGCCCCCGTCGTCGAGGGCGTCGGCCGCCGTCGAGGAGGCCAAGCGCCAGCTGGGCAAGCCCTACGTGTTCGGCGGGTCGGGTCCCGACAACTTCGACTGCTCGGGCCTCGTCGCCTGGGCGTGGCGCGCCGCAGGAGTGACGCTGCCTCACTCGGCCGGCAGCCAGTACCGCGACTATCCGAAGGTTCCGCTCACCGCGCTACAACCGGGCGACATCGTTGTGTTCGGCAGCGACCTGCACCACGACGGCATCTATGTGGGCAATGGCCAGATGATCCACGCGCCGCAGACCGGCGACGTCGTGAAGTACGCCTCGATCTACCGCCAGGACCTCTACGGAGCCAGCCGCCCCGCGTCGTGATCTGCGGCGGGCACCCGGGCCTGCGGCCACGCCCGCCGCCCCCCTGACGGACCGCACGCGCACCTCTCCACGGACCTTGCTCGGAGAGCCGAAGGCGCCTCGCTTCGCGTCGGCGCTTCGCAAAAGTCCCTAACCTCGCGAGCGAATGCGAGTAGTCGACATCATGCACACCGACGTGATCACCGTCGCGCCGGAGGACACGTTCGTGACCGCGGCCAAGGTCCTGCGGGCCAATGACGTCTCGGCGGTGGTCGTGGACGGGGGAGCGGGTCCCGTCGGCATCGTGACCGAGCGCGACTACGTCCGGCTAGTCGAGGAAGGGCGCGATCCCAACTCGACGACGTGCCACGCGGGTATGACGGCGGAGTTGATCACCATCGATCCGAAGGCCGACGTGGCCGACGCCGCCGAGCTGATGACCAAACACCACATCCGTCATCTGCCGGTCGTGGATCGCGGCCGCCTTGTTGGAATCGTGTCGATTCGCGATCCCGTGATGCGTCATCCCGCATTGCGGCATCTCGAGCAGAAGCGCCGCCAGAGCATCCAGAACCGCGTCGCCGACGGCATCACCGCGTTCGCGGGCTCGATGCTCTTCGTCTACATCCACATCGTGTGGTTCAGCATATGGATCGGCGCCCGCGTCGAGGGCTACCCGTACGGGCTCCTCACCATGATCGTGTCGCTCGAGGCGATCTTCCTCTCGACGTTCGTGATGATCAGCCAGAACCGAGCCGACGCCAAGCGCCAAGCGCTTGCCGACCACCAGTGGGAGCTCGTGCAGCACGAGGAGCGCCAGAACGACGAGCTGCTCCGCCTCTCACAGCAGATCCTCGAGCTCACCGGCGCCATCCACGACTTGACGGTGGCGACCGAGCACTCGCGCTAGGCGGCGATCGGCTCCACCGCAGGCTCGTCGACCGCGGCGCGGCGAGCCGCGGACAGGGCGACAAGCCCCGCGCCCAGACTGACGAGTCCGCTGAAGGCCAGGCCGGCGCGAGCGTCCCAGTGCTGGCAGATCCAGCCGAGCAGGGGGCCGCCGACCGGGGTGCTGCCGAGGAAGACCAGGCCGTAGATGGCCATGACCCGTCCCCGCATCGTGCGCTCCGCGGTCAATTGGAGCATCGAGTTGGCGGTGGCAATGAACACGATCAGCGACGTGCCGACGAGCACGAGCAAGACCCCGGCGATCAGGGGAGTGGGCGCCTCGGCGGTGAGCAGGGTGAGCGCGCCGAAGAGGACGGCCGCCCCGACGAGGACTCGACGGCTGGGGTGTGGGCGCCCGGCGACCAGCAGCGCGCCGATGAGCGACCCGACGCCCATGGCCGCCGAGAGCGTCCCGTAGAGACGGGCCGAGCCGTGGAAGGTGTGGCGGGCGAGCACCGGGAGGATGACGATGAAGTTGAAGCCGAAGGTGGCGACGAGGGTGACCAGCAGCAGCGTCGACCGCAGCACCGGGTTCTGCCACACGTACCGGAGCCCAGCGCGGATCTGTCCCTTCTCGCGCGGCGCGGGTGCGTAACGGAACAGCTCGCCGGTGCGCATCGCCACCAGCCCACCGATGACCGCGAGGAACGAGATGGCATTCACTACGAACGCCGGCGCCACGCCGGCGCGGTCGATGATGAAGCCCGCCGCGGCCGGCCCGAGGAGACGGGCGGCGTTGAACACCGCGCTGTTCAAGCCGATTGCGTTCGGCAGTTGTTCGGGCCCGACCATCTCGGTGACGAACGCCTGCCGGGTCGGCAGGTCGACGACGGTGACGCAGCCGAGGGCGAACGCCAGCGCGTACACCATCCAGAGCTCGACGGTGTGGGTGGCGACCAGTACCCAGAGGGTCAGGGCGAGAGCCGCGTAGGTGCCCTGGGTGGCGATAAGGACTCGGCGCTTGTCGACCCGGTCGGCGATGACGCCGCCCCAGACTCCGAAGAGCAGCAACGGAAGGAACTGCAGCCCGATGGTCAGCCCGAGGGCGGACCCGCTGTCGGTGAGGTTCAGGACGAGCCAGCTCTGAGCCACCGTCTGCATCCACGAGCCGGTGTTGGAGACCAGCTGGCCGATGAAATACAGGCGGTAGTTGCGCACGCCCAGCGACCGGAACGTGCGCCCCGACGCCAGGCGCAGACGGGCGGTCATTCGCTGGACTCCAGCAGGCGCTCGAGGATGTCGGCGGCCTGCGCGAGCGTGGTGCGGTCGTCCCTGCTGAGCGACCGGAGGCGAGAGGCGAGGTAGGCGTTCTTCCTCGAGCGGCTGCGCTCGAGGAGCCGCCGGCCGAGGGGAGTGACACCGACGCGGGCGACACGGCGGTCGCTGGGATCAGTTGCCCGCTCGATCAGACCGAGGTCCTCGAGAGCGGCGACGATCCGTGTCATCGACGGCGGCTGCACTCGTTCGGCAGCCGACAGGTCGCCGATGGTCACGGGACCAATGCGCTCGATCGTGGCCAGAGCAGAGATCTGTGAGGCCGTCGCTTCGAAGTCGGACTGCTGCCGGAGCCGGCGGTTGAGCCTGGTGACCGACAGGCGCAGGCGAGCGGCGAGCTCGGCATCGTCCAGCGCGGCGTCGGTCACGGTGGGGTCCATATAGTTAGCAAAGCAAATTAGCACAGCGAACTATTCCTATGGGGGAGAATGCTGGCCATGGCGACGCTTTCAGCAGACGAGGTCAAATCGGGCCTCGAGAAGCTCTCCGGCTGGGCGGTCGAGGGAAACGAGATCGTCAAGGAGTTCAAGTTCGACGGCTTCCCGGACTCGGTGGCGTTCGTGGTCGGCCTGGGCTTCGCAGCCGAGAAGGCCAACCACCATCCAGACATCGACATCCGTTACAACCGCGTGCGGGTGGCGCTGAGCACCCACAGCGAGGGCGGGATCACCGAGAAGGACTTGTCCTTAGCAGCGGAGGCTGACGCGTTGACGTAGGGTCGGTCCCGTGCCGGGCGACGAGCAGTCGGTCACCATCGTCGACGCAATCAACGACCTCGCGGGCGTTCACCCGGGATACCGAGCGGCGCACGCCCGGGGGACGTGCGCGGAGGGGACATTCACGCCGACGGCCGATGCCGGCCGCCTGAGCCGGGCCACCCACTTCCAGGGCGATCCCGTCCCGGTCACGGTCCGCTTCTCGAACGGCAACGGGAACCCGACGGTGCCCGACTCCGACCACGACGGCCGGGGGATGGCGATCAAGTTCCGCCTGCCCGACGGCTCGTCGACCGACATCGTGAGCCTGTCGTTGTCGGTGTTCTTCGTGCGGACTCCCGAGGACTTCCTCGACTTCACCCGGGCCCGCAAGCCCGATCCCGCCACCGGCGGTCCGGACATGGAGAAGGTGGGGGCGTTTCTCGCCGCTCATCCGGAGGCGCATCAGGCCGTAGGACTAGCGATCGGTACCCCGCCGCCGGCGAGCTACGCCCAGGTGCGCTACCACAGCATCCACGCGTTCCGCCTCGTCGACGGGTCGGGCGAGGGCCGCTTCGCGCGCTACCGGCTGGACCCCGATGCGGGCGAGGCGGTGATCACCGATGAGGAGGCGCAGGGTCGCTCGCCCAACTACCTGACCCTCGAGCTCGAGGACCGGCTCAAGGCGGGACCGGTCGTCTACACGCTGCTCGCGCAGCTGGCCGGTGAGGGCGACGACGCCACCGACCCCACGGTGGCGTGGCCCGACGAGCGCGAGACCGTCACGCTCGGCCGTCTCGACCTCACCGACTTCACCGGCGACGGTTGCGACAAGACGATCTTCGACCCGACCAACGTCACCGACGGGATCGAATGCTCAGAGGACCAGATCCTCCACGCCCGCTCCGGCGCGTATTCCGTCTCTTACGAACGCCGCATGAAGGCTTAGGAGCTACGCAGGTTCGCCGTTCCCGTGGCCGCTGCCGTTCTTGCGGCCGTTCAGAAGCCACCAGTCACGGATCTCGCCGCGGCCCCAACGCTCGTCGAGCCAGTCGTCCCATCGTGACCCCAGCAGATTGGCCAGCACGCCGATGAGGATGACCGAAAGGGCGCCGAAGTAGAGGAGCGCCCCGCCGGGGTCGATGTTCCGGAAGAGGTTCGGGTCCATGCCAATCCCCTTTCGCTACGTCCCAGGCTACGCCCGATGCGGGATGCGGAAGCGGTGACCTTCGGCACAGCAAGGTGTGTCAGGTAGCGTTCTGCGCTGAGGGGAGGACGTTCATGACTCTGAGGCGTGTTGCCGTCTTGGCCTTGCTCCTTGCAGCGTGGCCGAGTGTCGCGCTCGCGCAGCCAGGCCAGAGCACGACCACGACCGTTCCCCCCGGCGGACCCAGCGCGATCATGCCGCCACAGGGCGCGGTATCCCCCGCGGGGCCCGGTAGCGCCTCGACGGCTGCACCGCCGGGTTCACCGGTTGTGGGGGCGGCATCGACCGCACCCGCGGTGGCCCTACCCTCGTCCTTGCCGTCGAGCGCGCCGTCAGTGGCGAGCAGCGCAACCGTGACGCCGTCCACGGCCCGGACCGGCCGCAACGAGCACCTGATGCTGGTTGCGGCGGCGGTCGTCATCGCCCTCGGGGTTCTGGCTCTCACAGTGACTCCCGCCCCCGGCCGCCACGCCAAAGGCGCCCGCCGCTCCTAAGGGGCCAGCGCCATCGGCGGGGGCTGGAATCCGCCGAGGATGTCGCGTACGAGTTCTGCGGTTCGGATTGCTTCGCGGTCGCGGAGGTATGGGGTGACGATCTGCATGCCGACCGGCAGAGCTGCCGATGTTCGCCCGATCGGCACGACACACGAGGGCAGCCCGGCGTGGCCGATCACGCCGGCCCATTTGATGTTGTTGGCGTAGGGCAGCTCTTCGCCGTTGACGAGCGTGGTGCGGGAGAGGAAGTCGCCTTCCTGGTTGTGCGGGAACGCCGGCGTCGGCGTGACCGGGCAGACGAGCACGTCGTGGTCTTGGAACCACTCGGCCCACGTGCGGCGGAGGGCGGCTCGGCGTTCGTCGTTGACCAGCCACTGGTAATGCGACCCGCCGAAAGCCTCTCGGAGCTCCGCGTCGAAGCTCACCGAGACCGCGGATGTAAGCATCGCCATGAAGACGCCGAACTGTTCGTCGAAGTCGATGGGCGGATGGGCATCATCGATCTTGGCGCCGGCGTCGGCGAGCTGGTCGACCGTCCCCTGCAGGGTGGCGCGGTACTCCGTGTCGAGCGGGCAAGACGGCTGGTCGAACCAGACGGCGATCCGCAGGCTGCCGAGATCGTCGTAGCGGGGCGCCGGTAGGTCGAGATGCCAGCCGGCGATGTTCTCCGGTGGTGCGCCGGCGACGACGTCGAGCAGGAGCTCGAGATCCCCCGGGGAGCGAGCAATCGGGCCGAAGACGTTGATGTCGGCGTCGGTCGTGCCGCCGCCGACGTGGTCGAGATAGCCCCGTTGCGGGACGACGCCGAAGCTCGGCTTCAACCCGTAGACGCCGCAGAAGTGCGACGGCGTGCGCACCGAGCCGGCGATGTCGGTGCCGATCTCGAAGCTCGTCAGCCCGCAGGCGACCGCAGCCGCCGCACCCCCGGACGAACCGCCTGGCACCCGCGTCGTGTCCCACGGGTTGTTGGTGGTGCCGAAGATCTCGTTATAGGTCTGCAAGTCGCCCGACCAGCGGGGCGCGTTGGTCTTGCCGACGACGATCGCGCCCGCGGCCCGCAGGCGGGCGATGACCGGCGCGTCGGCGGCGGGCACGTGGTCGCGGAGCTCGACTGCCCCACCGGTGCTGCGCATGCCCCCCACCTCGATGGCGTCCTTGATCGTGGTTGGCAGTCCATGCAGCGGCCCGAGAGCATCACCGCGCGCGGTGGTTTCATCTGCGGACACCGCCGCGGCCCGGGCGCCATCAAGGTCGAGGGTGACGACCGCATTGATGGCTGGGTTCAGCCGCTCGATGCGTGCCAGGAAGACGTCGAGCAGCTCCCGGCTCGAGATCTCCGTAGCGCGTATCGCCTGCGCCAGCCGCGTCGCGGGCCACACTGCGATGTTCTCTTCATGACTCACGGCTGTTCACCTAGCACGCGAGCACGTCCTCCCGCCCGCGCGAAGCTGTCGGGATGCCTGTTCAGCAGGGGATTGTCGG
>Ga0070708_100004075_pt1 | contig 11478 bp, 10 predicted proteins | sample KBSK5503metaG_FD_65469 | JGI IMG/M metagenome (GOLD analysis project Ga0070708, IMG submission 65469) | Corn, switchgrass and miscanthus rhizosphere microbial communities from Kellogg Biological Station, Michigan, USA - KBS K5-50-3 metaG | ecosystem: Host-associated > Plants > Roots >...
CGGCCCCGGCCGGGCCGATGTCGCGCCGGGCGCAACCGAGCGCCTTCAGGGCACGGTTCCTCGCCCCACGGCGACCGTACAGGCGGGCGCAGAACCAGGTGAGCACCTCGGTCATGTCCCTCACCAGGCCCTCATCCACCTCGCCCGGCTCGACCACCACGATCCGCCGGCCCTGCGCCGACAGCGCAGCCTCCAGGTGCCCGACCCCGAACCGGGCCAGCCGGTCGCGGTACTCCACCACCACCGCCGTCACGGTCGGGTCCGACAAAACCCTGGCCAGTTTGCGGCGTTTCCCGTTCACCGCAGAACCGACCTCGGTGACCACCTCGTCCACCGGCAACCCAGCACAGGCAGCCCACGCCGACAGCCGGGCCACCTGGCGATCCAGGTCAGCCCGCTGGTCGTGGGAGGACACCCGCGCGTACAGCACGGTCCTGCCACGGCCGGCCGGACCAGCGCCCTCCACGTCGACCAGGATCAACCTCCCCACCCGCCTGGCCGGCACGGGCAGCGTTCCCTCCCGCCACCACCGGTAAGCGGTGTGCTTGTTCACGCCCACGCGATCGGCCCACTCGGAGAGGTTCACACTACATACTAGCACACACGTTCGCACACTGAAACGCACTAAATGGGCAGCAGTTGACAACCCTGAGCGCGGCGACGCCTGAAGCCCCCGGCCGGAGCACACTGGGGGGCATGGACCCCGAACGCGCCGAGGCTCACCTGCGGCTGCTGGCCGAGGCCGAGCTGCGCCGGCCCGCGCCGCGCCCGGGGAACACGCGCCCCGCGGACATCGGCCGGGTGGCCAGGGTCGCCCAGGTTCTGACCGCCGTGGGCGCGCTCGACGCCACGGTCGTCACGCGGATCCTGGACGACTTCGTGCTCGGCGTGGGCGCCCGGCAGGATGTTCTGGCCAGCCGCCTCGGGCGGCTCCTGGCTCAGGCGCCGCCGCTCCCCCGTCCGGCCCGCAGCACGCCCGTAGCCACTGGCCGCGTCGTCCCCATCGGGCAGCTGATCCCGATCCGCGACGGGGAGGCCAGCGGTGAGGTCTACCTGCTGTCCTACGTACAGCGGGCCTCCCGCGGGCTGTTGACCATGATCGCGCGGGGGCACGGCCGGACCGGGTCCGGGGCGGCCGAGATCTCCTTGTCCCCGTTCACCGCGACGGATGACTACGGCGGAAGCTACGGCATGGGCCTGCACGGCAGCGGTCCCGGCGGGCCAGGCGGGTGGATCCTGCGGCTGCATCCGGACCCGCCGCGCGACCTGCGGTGGCTGGACCTGACCGCCACCCCCGGCGAGCCCGCCGTCCGCATCGACGTGGCCGCCGCGGGCGAGCCGGACAGCGAGGTAACGGTCCGCCCGGCCGGCACCAGTCCCGGCGAGCATCTGCTGACCACCATCGCGACGCGGCTGCTCGCCGCGGCGGCCGCCTACCCGCGGGAGGTGCCGCTGCGCGTGGCCCAGCTCAGCCTCGGTCTCGCGGTGGACGGGCTGGGCGACATCGTCGAGGCTCTGCAGGCGTGCGAGGCGGTGCCACCGCTCAGCCCCGTCCCCGCCCAGCTCGCCACGCTGTGCGCGTACCTGAACGTCAGCGGCCACGGCATCACCACGCCGCCCGCCGACACCATGCCCGAACCGTGGCGCCGCGTGCTCTTCCACTACCGCGGCGGACGGAGGGCACCGGGGCCGGCCGGCGCCGCGGTGGCGGTCGCGCTCCCCGAACTCGACGGGATCAGCCTCACCATCCTCGGGCTGCACGACTCAGGCGACGGCACCGTCATGTACCTGCACGCGGCCGGCGCGGCATGGGACGACGGATTGGGCGAGCTGACCTCCTGGCCGGTGATCTGGCTACGCGACAGCGGCGGATGGTGGCACGCCACCGGCGCCGGCGCCGGCAGCGCGGACCAGGACCGGGAGATCACGATGGAGGTCACGGTGGTGCCTCCGCTCAGCCGAGACAGCGAGTGGATCGAGGTGATCGCCGCGGGGGTATCGGCCGAGGCCCGCGTCACGCTCCCGGTCCGCTGGGGATGACTATTGAGTGCCGAACGGGCCGAGTTTCTTGCCCACGCCTCCCGCGAGGGCATTTATCCGGTTGACTCGGCCGGGAGGCCGTCGGCTACGTTCCGGCTGTGGCCGAGGTTCAGGGCGTGTGCGACAAGCGGTTCGGCGCGGTGCGGGAGACGCCCGGCTGCTACTTGATGGCGACGGCGTTGGCGGGCGAGCCGATCCCGCCTGGAGCGTTCAGCGGCGCGCTGACCAGGAACATCTCGTAGATACCGTCGGCGGCGCAGTCGCCGGCCAGGTCGCTGAGCCACCACAGCTCGCCCAGCGCCATCCCGAACTGCCCGATGAGCATGTTGTGCAGGAAGCCGAACGGGTGCGCCTGCGGGCTCCTGTCGGCCGGGAAGACCTCCACGGCGTAGGTGTCGCTGGCGATGGCGGCCGCGTGGCTGTTCCACAGGTACTCGCAGACCGCCTCGCTGTGCTCGAGGCCGGGCGCGCTGACGTTGCCGTGCAGCCGGTTCTTCACCCGGGTGTCCTGCTGGACGTACCAGGCGGCGAAGCCGGTGTGCAGCAGGATGACGTCGCCGGGCGCGTACTCGACGCCGGCCTGGCGGCGGGCCAGTTCCAGGTCGGCGACGCCGATCGCGGAGCTGTCGCCCGGATCGTAGGGCCACCCGGCGTCCCGCATCGCCCGCTCCACGTCCAGCAGCACCGCCCGGCCGGCCAGGCCGTGCCTGGCCCAGTGGTCGATGGTGTTCCTGGTGCCCGCCAGCACCTCCTGCTCGGTGACGCCGTTGTACATCTGGTCCGGCGCGTAGCCGACGTGCGCCAGCGAATCCCACTGGCTGGACGCCTGCGGGTAGAAGTTGTCGTAGACGTCGTCGAAGCCGGCCGTACCCGGCTGGTGCAGCACCTCGTGGCGGGGCGCCCCGCGGGACATCGCCAGCGCCGGGGAGACGCTGCCGAGCGGCATGTCCAGGCAGAACGTCTGTCCCCGCCGGACCAGGCGGGCGGCCGCCGCGATCCGCTGCGGCGTCATCAGGTTGACCAGGCCGAGGTTGTCCCCGGCGCCGAACAGGCCCCACCCGGAGCGGCCGCCGCCCGGCAGCGGTGGCAGGTCGGCGTAGTCCGGTAGCTCAGTCATGACCCGCCCTTCCCAGGCTTGCTCGGCTTCCTCGGATCCCGGCTCCCTCGGCAACCGGGCGCTTCCAGGCTAGGGTGCTGACTGAGGCGATTCCGCCCCTTTGGCAGCTGTTTCCACTCGTGAGGATGGTGGTAGCCCGATGGCGCTAACCCTGCAGACGATGACCGACGAACAGCGCAAGTCGGTCGCCCTGGAGTACCTGAAGGCCTTCGACAACGGCGGTGTCACCTCCTCCGGAGGCAGCATCCTCGACCTGTTCGCCGACGACGCGCAGGTCTACTTCCCCAAGTGGGGTCTGGCCAACGGCAAGAAGAACATCGGCCAGATGATCGCCGACGTCGGCGGCACCATCCATTCGATCGTTCACGACTACTCCCACTTCAACTGGGTGATCTCGGGCGACATGGTGGTGTGCGAGGGCACCAGCCACGGCGAGCACAGGGACGGGCCCTGGCGGGCGGGGGTGCCCGAGTGGGCCGCCGGGCGCTGGTGCGACGTCTTCGAGATCCGCGACTGGAAGATCCAGCGCTGCTTCATCTACCTCGACCCGGACTACGCCGCCAAGGACACCGCGCGGTATCCGTGGCTCGCCGGTTCCAGCGAGTCCTGATGGGTGACAAGCAGCGGATCAGCTACCTGCCGCTCGAGGCGATGGACGACGAGATGCGGGCCGAGATGGACCGGTGCCGGAGGGAGGGCACGCCGCGGCCGGAGAGTTCGGCCGTGCGCGCGCACGTGCCCGCCTGCTTCTGGGCCTTCGCCCGGTCCTGGGAGACGATCTTCCGCGACGGGGTATGCGATCACGCCATCAAGGAACTGTGCCGGGTGTACGTCTCGCGCACGGTCAAGTGCGAGTACTGCGGGAACCAGCGCTCGGAGAAGGCCAGGGCGCAGGGCCTGACCGAGGGGCAGTACGACGACCTGCTCAATTTCGAGAGCTCGGCCAGGCTCAGCGAACGCGAGAAGGCGGCCCTGGCCTACGCGGAGGCGATCACCTGGCGGCTCGACACCGACGACGCGTTCTGGGAGCGGCTGCACCGGCATTTCTCCGAGCCTGAGCTCGTGGAGCTCGGCTGCTTCATCGCCTTGACGATGGGCCAGCAGAGCTGGCTGCGGCTGCTGAACATCGAGCACCACGAGGTCCTGGCCGGTACGGCGGCGTCGATGGCGCCCGGGTTCGGCACGGCGGAGGAACTCGCCGCCGCCAAGGCCGCCGACGGCTACTGGGCGCGCAAGCCCGCCGTGGGGTAATGCGCGGGCGCGGACCGAGGCAGCGCGCTCCCAGATGAGCGGGTCGAGGTCCGCTTCGGGGAGCGGCCCGGGCAGGCTGGCGAGGATCTCGCGGCGGGCCACCCGCGCCGCGCTGACGCGGCGCTGGTAGTCGGTGAAGACCTGGACTTCCCCGTCGGCCAGGCCGAGCTCGGCATAGTCCATGCCCTGCCAGAGGTGCTCGCCGAGCCGGTAAACCTCGACCGCCCAGTCCCTGAGCACCGGCGGCGTGGCCGCGAAGACGAGCAGGCCGCCGCGGCGGCCGATGCGGTAGCCGCGGTCATGCGGCCGCCAGGCTCGGTCCGCGGTGACGGCCGGGATGAGCCCGGGGGTGTGCCACCGCACGGTGCCCTGTGGCGCGCCGAGCGGAAGCCGGGTCCGCAGTTCGCGGGCGGCCCGGGCGGACAGCGGCGTCAGCAGCGCCGGGACGAGCGCGACCGGGTCGGATGCCGCGGCGCTGAACGGGCTGGGCAGGGGCCGGTCGATGAGGATCAGCGTGCGCGGCACCCGCTGGTAGGCCAGCCCCCACAGCAGCCGCCCGAGCAGCCAGGCGCCGTGCAGGTCGGACAGCACATGCCAGGTTTCGTGGTAGTAGTTGCCGCTGAACCCGGCGCGCGTTCCCGGTCGCAGCGTGATGACCGTGTAGCGCTCACCGCCGAGGCGCACCGCGTGCCGGTGCAGCTTCAGCCGGTCACCGGTCCGCGCGGCCGCGCCCGGCCGCTGCCGTGCACGCATATCTCACCTCCATCCTGTTGGCCGCGCGTCCAGTGCAGCACCGGTGCGGCCGGGGCGGCAACGGATTTACGTGGCTGCGGTAGCGTGCCGGGTGTGGCGGTGGCGGACGACGACGCTTCGGCGGCCGTGGCGCGCGTCTACCGGGTGTTCGCCCGGCACGAGGCGCGGGGCCGGTCGGCCGCCTACGCGTCGCTGGCCGAGTCGGTCGCCGCGGATGCGGTGCTGACGCGGTTCGTCGCGTCCCTGCCGCGGGCCAAGCGGCAGCCTCAGCTGCTGTTCGCGGCGGCGCGCTACCTGCTCGGCGCTCCGCCCGGCATCCGGTCGCTGCGCGAGCTGGTCAGCCGGTCCGAGGCGGAACTGACCCGGGTGATGCTGACCCGGCGCACGCAGACCAACGAGCCCGCCCGCTGCGCGGTCCTGCTGCCGGCGCTGGCCCAGCTGCCGCCGCCGCTGGCGCTGGTCGAGGCCGGGGCCAGCGCCGGGCTGACCATGCTGTTCGACCGCTACTCCTACGACTACGCCGGGCACCGGCTCGCCGGCCGCGACCCGGACGCTCCCGTCTTGCGCTGCGAGCCCCGCGGCCCGGTCCCGCTGCCGCCGCGGATCCCCGAGATCGCCTGGCGCGCCGGGCTCGACCTCAACCCACTCGACGTCACCAGCGACGAGGACGTCCGCTGGCTGTCGTGCCTGGTCTGGCCCGGGGAGGGCGACCGCGCGCGGCGGCTGGCGGCCGCCGTCGCCTCCGCCCGCCGCGACCCGCCCGCCGTGCACCGGGGTGACATGCTCACCGACCTGCCTGCCCTGGCCGCCCGGGCGCCTGCCGACGCCACCCTGGTCGTCTACCACTCCTCCGTGCTGTGGTACGTCCAGCCGGACCAGCGGGAAGGGTTCGCCGGCACGGTCCGCGGCCTGGGCGCGACCTGGCTGTCCAGCGAACCGCCCGGCGTCGTGCCCGGGACCACCGGTCCGTCCGGCGACGAACTGCTGTGCGTCCTGGCCCGCGACGGCCAGGCGCTCGGCTTCGCCGAAAGCCACGGCACCTGGCTGCAATGGCTGTCCTCGTCGCCCGGTTAGATCGCTGATTTCCGGCCCCGCGCCGGGTGTATCAGGCCGCCCTGGCTCGCCTCTGTCAGTCCAAGGCCGGCGCGGGCCGGCCGCCTAAAAACGGATTCCTTGTTGTGCGCTATGAGAGGTGACCTTCGATGAAGACTCAGCTGACCTGGGGCTGGGCCAAGACCACTGTGGCTGCGGCCGTGTGCGGCCTGGCCACGATCGCCGTTGCGGCCTGCAGCACTTCGGCGACTGCATCTGCGACCGCTTCGGCCACGACCGCTTCGGCGACCACCGCTTCGGCGACCACCGCGCAGCAGGCGGCCGCCGTGGCCGCGGCCAACGTCCCTGTGCTCGTCGACTGCGCCGTGCACAGCCAGGTCCGGCCCGGCCAGTACATCCTGGCGTGCGGTGACGGAGGCGGCTACCTCAGCGGGCTGCACTGGGCCGCGTGGGGATCGTCGGCGGCGTTCGCCGACGGCACGAGCACCATCAACAATGGCGACAATTTCCCCGTTCTGGTTGACCTGTGGCGCGCCGAGCCGCGGCCCGGCCACGCCGGCCAGCGCTACTTCACCCGGCTGACCCTGGTCTTCACCGGCAACCGCACCTACACCGAAGGCGGCGCCGTGCATGAGTTCCCCGCCACCTTGACCTATCCGCTGTCCTCATTCGGCGGCGCCTGACCGACAGGGCCGGGGCGGCCCGTGGTCACCGCTCCGGCTCGTGCAGGTGGCGGGCGAAGAACCGCTGTGAGCTGTCCAGCTCGAACCGGGGCAGGTCCATGTGCCGGCCGGAGTTGGCGTGCAGTGTCTTCTCCCGCGACGCGAAGGCGCCGAACAGCTCCAGGCCCCTCACGCACGACACCCGCCGCCGCGTCGAGGAACGCCCGGAACAGGTCCGGCAGCTGCACGCCATGCGCCGACGCCGAGCGGCCGTACGGCAGGTCGGTGACCACCGCGTCGAACATCAGGCCCCAGTCGCCGAGGGCCCGGGCGTCGATTCGCCGTACGTCGGCAGCGACGTTCTCGAACGCGAGGTTGGCATGGCAGCCAGCCACCATGGCCCGGTCCACATCCGAACCGAAGGCGGCGGCGCCGAGCAGCCCGGCTTCCACCAGCAACGCCCCCGTCCCGCAGAACGGGTCCAGCAGGCGCTGCCCGGGCCGGACTCCGGTCAGGTTCACCAGACACCGTGCCCGGCGGCGCGGCACCAGCACCGAACGAAAGAACGGGCGAGCCATCGGGTCATGGCTCCGCAGCTCGTCCGCGCCGGTGCGGCCTTGCGCCTCGGCCCACCACAGCCCCGTGGGCGTGACATACACGTGCAACTCGTGGTCAGGGTTCGCCAGGCGGACTTGTGGTGACGGCAGAGCCCGCCACACCTGGTCGATCAGGCGCTGGCGAGCCAGCGCTGGCAGCAGATGATCAGGGTCATGCAGCCGCACGGCATACGAACCGCCGACCACACTCGCCGGGTCGAACGGGACATCCAGCTGCAGGCTCGATCCGAGCAGGCGCAGCCCGCGCCTGGCGTACGCCAGGCGCGACCAGTCCAGCTCGCCGCGGCAATGAAACAGCCGGGGCGCCAGCTGCCGCACCGGCTGCCCGGCAACAGCCGCTAGCTCAGCCGCCGGAAGCAGCGGATGCCAGCCGCCCACCTCGACCAGGCTCACCGGCGGCACCACCGGTCGCCGCTGCAAGAGTCTCGGCCGGGACTGGACATGTGCCCGTCCCGGCGATAGCCGTACGCAACGGACCGGCGGCAGGAACCTCGACGTCAGCCGGTGTCCCCGCCCAGTCACATTCGAGCGTCATCAGTTCAGGCATCGGCAAAACCCTACGCCGCGACCGCCGGCACTCTGCAAATGATTTTCTCAGCCCGGGCAACCAGCGCAATCCCGAGACATCCGGCCCAGGCCTGCCTGATTGGTTAGGGGCGCGGATGATGCAGCAGGTCGTGCAGCAGCACGTGGGTGATCCTGCCGGTGAGGCGCGCGGCCTGCCAGGGATGCATAGCCAGCAGGGAACCCGCGGTGGTCTGCCCGGTCTGTTCCCATCCCTGCCTGGGCGAGTAGGCGTTCTGGGCGGCGGCGACGGCCCGGCCGGCCAGGTCAGCAGGCAGGCCCGCATCCTGAAGGCCGCCGCCTTCCAGCCACACGAGGGTGCTCCGGTAGCCGAGGTCGAAGTCGTTCTGCCGCATCGGTCCGTCGAGGAACCCGCCGAAATGAAAAAGGACCTCGCCGGAGAGGATCTGGTCGATGTTGTGCGTCTGGCTTTCCGGTAGCAGAAGGGGGCTGATGATATCGATGCGGGCCTGCTGCTTGCCGGATAGCCCTGATGCCTTGTGAAGCGCCCGCGACAGTAGTTCCCCTGGAGCGGCTGCCGCAGCGGCCCCGTGATCCATAGCCTGCGTGTCGGCCCGCGGCGGTCCGGAATGCTGCGCCCGCAGGTCCTGAGCCTGTTCCGTCATCGCCGTCACGGCCTCGGTGAGCGCGCCGATGACCGCTTGCTGGCCGTCCGCAGGAAGCTGATCGAGCGCGGCGCCGAGTTTCTCGCTCAGCAGGTCGATCCACGCGATACGGCTGTTGGTCTTCTCCGCCTGCTTCAGGTCAGCGTAGAGGGACTGGGTCCGCTGCAGGGCCAAGCCGCGGACCGCGGTCTGCGTGAACGTCGGCTGAACCTGCGGATCCGCCCACGACTGGTCGTGGATGGCCGCGGTCGGGTGCGGGTGGATGAGCAGGTGCAGCCGCTGGCTCGGGGTGTCGTCGGCGTCGACCCCGTTCGTCAGGTCGAACGTGCGGCCGAGCGGTTCGTTGTCGAGGGTGCCGCCGTCGGTGAACCAGAAGACGTGATCCTGGCCCGGCGGCAAGTTGTCGATGCCCTGCTGCTGGTAGGCCAGCCACTGTGCGGCCCGGTTGAGCAGGTAGGGCGGGAAACCCATTTCGTTGGCGCCGGAGGCGAGCACCGCGTCCAGCGGGCAGTCTCCTTCCGGAGCGGTCAGTGAGGCGACCGGCGCGTCCGGGGTCAGGACATGGTTGTAGAAGTCGACGAAGGCGCAGGCCTGGACGGGTTCCCGGCCGAGCCTGGGCAGCTGGTACTCAAAGCCTCGCAGGCAGGCCAGCGTGTAGCTCAGCTGTATCCCCGTCGCCTGGCGGTGCGGGCTGGCATCGTCGTGGGCCGGGTCGAGCAGGGTGGTTCCCAGCTGACGCAACTTCTCGATGGACAGCGGCGCCTGCGCGCCGTGCCCGAGCAGGTCACCGAGCGAGTCTCCCTTCACCCACGCGCCGCCGAGGACCGCGCACGGATCATGGCCTTGCAGCAGCGCGCGGGCCGCCAGCAAGGCCGTGATCGATCCGGCCGACGCCCCGGAGATAACGTCGATACGCAGCGGGGGGTCGTCTCCCGCGGCGATCTCGCGCACCGCGTACAGCAATGCCGCCAGCGCTCCGCCCTCATAGGCGCCCAGCGACACCGCGCCCGAGAGGGTGAGGGAAATTCGCAGTTGCGACATATGCGCTCCTCGGTAATGACGCGGCGTCTCACAGGAAAGGGACTCAGGAAAAGGCGAGCATCCACCTGTGCGAAGGCTGCCGTCAAGGGCACCGGAACCGGCCGGGTTCTTCGGCCGGGAGATGTGATTCGGCTAGCGGCCTCCGCGGGTGCCCAGGGCGCGGGAGAGGACGGTGACCCGGTCGCGGGCGCCGGTCTTGCCGAAGATCGACTTGAGGTGATCCTGGACCGTGTGCTCGGACAGTGACATCTGGCGCGCCATCGCGCGGGTGTCACTGCCGGTGGCGAGCAGGTCGAGCAGTTCGTGTTCGCGCGCGGTCAAACCGAAGGCCCGGCTGAACAGGTCGAGGCGGTCGGCGGCCGACGCCTCCTCGATGGTGATGACGATGGTCGCGCCCTGGCCGGGGGCGGGCGGCTGCAGTCCTGCGGAGAGCCGGGCCGCCCGCAGGCTGAGCCAGAAACCGCCGGCGAGATGCGTGCGCGCATGCGCCGGGTGGTCGTCGACGCCCTCCTCGGCCGCCAGCAGCTGGGCGGCCACGTTGTAGACGCTGGCCGGGATGGCCTGCTCGTCGGGTTCCGGCGGGAGAAGGACGTTCAGCCAGGCTTGCGAGGCCGCGGTGCGGCTGACGATGTGAAGGTCGTCATCCAGCGTCAGCACGACCGGCCCGGCGTCGCGCCGGTGCGCTGCGGCCGGGGTCACGAAGGTTCGTGCCTGGCATTGGCGCAGCGCGCTGGCCAGGGGCGTGGCGAGGCTGGCGAGGAAATCGGCGTCGGCGGAGCCGTAGTGCCCGCGGCGCTCGCCGCGCCACAGATCAAGGAAGCCCCAGCAGCCGTGCTGGTCGGCGAAGACGACCGAGGCTACGTCCCCGATTCCGTACCGGCTCATCACCTCCCGCCAGACCCGGCTTCGCGCCAGGTCGCCGCCGGTGGCCTCGGTCAGCAGCCTGGCTGGCGAGCTCTGCCCCTGGAGCCTGGTCCACCGGTTGACCGGCGTCGCGTATTTCGCCCTGACCAGGGCCGGCAACTCGGCTATGCACGGCACCTCGGCGAGCGGCGCGGCGCCGACCGCGGTAACAGGATCGGTGAGCAGCCATACATAAGCGTCGAAATCGATCACGTCCCGCAGGACGGCGAGAACTTCCCGCCGCAGATCCCTGTCGCCGAGCTCGGCCGCCCCGAGGGCCGCGACACGATCGCGGGCGCGTGTCCGTGCCCAGGTACTGGTCATCGCATGAGCGTATGCCGACCCCCCAGATATTCGGGATAAAAAACCCCCGGCCTGCCGGCTTAGAGTGACGACTCAGGCCACAATTACTACCTAGGGAGACACAATGGCCACGCTGCGCATCGAGCACGCGATCCACGACTATCAGGTCTGGCAGCGGGCATTCGACGGCTTCGCGGAGGCGCGCGCGAAGGCCGGCGTCCGCGGATTCGCCATCCGGCAGCCGGTCGATGACCCGAAATACCTGATGCTGGACCTGGAATTCGACGACGCTGGACAGGCGGAGGCCTTCGCCGAGTTCCTGCACGCGAACGTCTGGTCCTCGCCGGCTTCGTCCCCGGCACTCGCCGGAGCAGCCCGGACCAGGGTCCTCGACCTGCGCCACAGCGAGGAATGCGACTGAGTCGCGCCGACGCCGCCAGACGGCCGGTCAGCTGACGGGCTTCTCGCAGAACGAGACATGCTGGCGGCTCTCGTCGGTGAAGGGCTCCCGCCCCCACCCCTCCCACCGGTCCCGCAGCCGCAACCCC
>Ga0070708_100004076_pt1 | contig 11478 bp, 9 predicted proteins | sample KBSK5503metaG_FD_65469 | JGI IMG/M metagenome (GOLD analysis project Ga0070708, IMG submission 65469) | Corn, switchgrass and miscanthus rhizosphere microbial communities from Kellogg Biological Station, Michigan, USA - KBS K5-50-3 metaG | ecosystem: Host-associated > Plants > Roots >...
GGACGAGCCATGGGACCTCGGCGCGTAGCCGTTCCCTTCCCCCGTAGGGATCGATCGCGATGCGCCCCCCCTCCTCGATACGCTCGAGGGCACTTGGATCCACCCCGAAACGGTCCACCGCGAACGCCGCGCCGAGCTCGGCCGCGTCGAGCACCTCGCGTGACGTCAGGTCGGCTCGATATCCCGGCGGCCATGGGAGGCTATCGCGCACACGAACGAAGAAATCCTCGACGGCGGCCTGAGCGGGGGAATCAACGTCGAGCGCGAGGAGTGCCATCCCGCAGTTGACCGAGGAGCTGGTGAACGACGGCCGGATCGTGGATCGGGTGGCGATCGCGATACTCGAAGGCATCTCCATCCGCGCCTTGTGGAGGAAGTCGGGCAATACCACCGGCGGCGTCGCAAGATCGGCGTCGCGGATGCCCGCGGCGAGCGCTTCGAGCGCTGAGGGGTCCGCCGGCGCGTCCCGGCTGGCGAATACGTGCGGCGTCCACGGCTGCGCGAAGCCGGGCTCGGTCGCGACCTCAGGAGTCATGCGACGCCCTCTCTCGCGGCGACGCCCGAACGCATCACGAGCGAGGACACCGGGGGATCGTCCAGCGCTTCGCGCGCGACTTCTACACACGGCATAGCCTTGGAAAGCGCTTCGGCGACGGCGAGCACTGGTGGGTGCGAAGGCCCCACGTCGGTCGCCGCTCCGAGAGTCGCCGCGAATGACCAGAACCGGCGCAGCTCTCCCGCCATATACGTGCCTGCCACAAGGGCCCGGGCTGCGGCCGGGGGGTCGAGACGACGAACCGCCGCCGGGCCGCGGCGGAGCACGACGAGAACTCCCGGCACGGCTTCGCCAAGGCGCTCGAGAACGGGCTTCTCCGCCCGGCCGTGGGGTGCTCGCTTTCCGCCGGCGCCTTCGATGCGCATCGGTTCCGACACCGGCCAGACCCTGACCCCGTCGGTGACGCAGAGGTTGTCGGATATCGGACGACCGCCTCCGGCGACTTCCTGTTGAAGCACGGTGGACTTGCCCACGCCGGCCGGGCCGGCGACGAGCATCGTGTGTCCCGAGGTTTCGAAAGCCGAGACGTGGATCGGGGCGCGTCCGTTTCGGGCGGCCCACCACATCACCGGATACGCCAGCAGCGTGAGAAGCGTGAGCTGGCGCGCGCGGGGCGCAAGGAGGGCAGCCGCCTTGACCGCGATCGGCGGGCGGCGGCGGAACGTGAATCGCGGACGGTCGCCGTCGAGCTGTACCCGGAGGTCGAACCCCGACGAGCAAACGTTGGCGCACACGACCTCGCGGCCGCGTCGCCACGCGCCGCGGGTGACGGGTTCGAAACCTGTGAGCGCGAACGGGCGGCCGTCGTCCTCGATCTCGATCACGACACTGACAGGACCGTCGTCAGGCAGCATCAGCTCGCCTCCGACGGCGTCGGTCAATGCGCGCGCGACACGCCGGGGCTCGCAGCGGAGCGCGAGTCGCTCGCCCGCGGATCCAAGGATCCCCGAGAACCTTTCCCCAGCGCCGGTGTCAGAAGCGGTCACTTCCATCCCCAAGGAGCCCAATGGAGAGATCCCTCGGGTCCGGCCACTCGCTCCGCTGCCGGCTCATCTCCCGACGATTTGGCCATTTCTGTGACTCGGGTATTCACAGCGCCGGGCGCCGCGGCCGCGGATGGAGGAAGAGCCTCCGGGCTCGGCGTCGAGGTCCGGCCGATCGCAGCCGCCGACGGAGTCGCGTCGAGCAGGATCGAACCTTGCGCAGGTTCGTCCAGCGAGATCGATTCCGGGTTCGCAGGCTCGCGGGCACCGGGCGGCACCGTTTCCCAGCGCGAGTTGACAGGCTCGCGCAACGACTGAGTGGCACCAGGAACTACTCGTCGGTGACGACGCCGCGGCCATCGCGGACGCCGGTACATCACGCAACCGAAGAGCTGCCATCCGGTCATCAAGCGAAGATCCATCACGCTGTCGAGGTCCCGTCGTTTGAACACGCTCGGAGCCACGAGCACCAGGCCTACAGCGGACGGCGACTCGCGAAGAGCACGGAGGCCCTCCCCCTCGGTAGAAAAGACCTCCCACGAAATGCCAGTGTCGCGTGAGGCCATGTATGACCCTTGTTCGTCGCCGTCGATGACCGCGCTCAGACGTTTCGCGAACGCATCTAGATCGGTGGGGCCATCGACTGAGGTGAGGGCGAGCTTCCGGATCCCCGCCGCTTCCGCTGCGAGTCGCAGCCGGGCGCCAACAGCCCTCAGCGAAGCGTCGTCTGCGATGCTGGGGGGCCCCGATAGCGTTCCCACCGAGGGGACACCTAGGAGCCGAGCGATCGCTCGATCTCCGGCCACCGTCGGACGAAGCGTCTCACGGATCGCGGCGATCCCAACGCCAAGGACAAGCCCGAGCAACGCGCCCAACACAAGATCGGGGACCATGCGCGAAGCCTCGGCCGCGGTGGGAACCGCGGCGCGCTCGATGAGCGAGGGTGAAGGGACTGAGGCTTTCTCCTCAAAGACTCGTCGACGGTCTGTCTCGAGCTGCCCCAGACGATGGACCGCCTCCCGGTACGTTTGGACGGCCGGCGACAAGCCACGCTGGCCGGCCGACTTCTGTACCGCCAGGGCACCTTGTTCTACCGCCTTGGCTGCGGCGGCGATCCGCTGGTCGAGCTGCCCGAGAACGTCGGCGAATCGACGGTCGGCGAGTTCCTTCCTGGTTTGGATCAGCGCCGCGGCGAGCGAGTTGCTCACGGCGGCGGCGACGGCCGGGTCTCGATCCACGACGGACAGCTCCAGCACTGCCGACGAACCGACCGGTGTGATGTCAACATTGTTCTGCGCGAATTGATGCGCGTCGCGATTCGCTCCGGCGGCTTTCAGGGCAGCGGCGACACGAGCCTCGCTCTCGACGATCGCTCGGGCGGTGTCGGCGACGACCTTCGCATCGGAGAGGCTCCGCGGATCCTTCCCGCCCACCACGAGTCGCGCCGAGGCTCGGTATGACGCGGCCCGGCTCAGCCCGAATCCGCCGGCAACGACGAGCCCAACGACCAATCCGACGACGACGACCGCAAGGTTCGCGCGAAAGCGCCAGACCGCCTCATCAATGTCCACGCGTACATCGCCCCCTCGATTTGCCCCGGTCCGCCGACGAACGCCGACGGTGATCGAAGCCTAGTTTTCGGACTATAGGGCTGAAAGCCTCATCCGGCGTACGGGGCGTGCGCTCCAAGGACTACTACGAACGCCATGGCCGCTCGTCCAGGCCTTTACGTTGAACCTCACCATGACGCCGACGCTGGACGGTGAAGGCGCTTCGATTCAGGTCTTCTGCCACCGCGCGTGACCGTGGCTAACGGAGGGAGATTTTACCCACATCGGATAAGTACGGAGAGGGCGGAGATTGACGCAAAGCGTGGCAAGGGGTATCTTTCCTGGAGTTGTCGCTGTAGCGCGGGTTAATCCCCACAAATGGGGCTGCTACCCGGCCGGGGGGCGTCATCGCGCCGACACGGGCGGGTAGGAGTGCCCGTTTCTCGAGGGACCATCAACGGGGGATCGCGATCACGATGGGGGTGCCCGGCGAGTTCGCCGAGCGGGTAGACAACCGCTCAACGAGGTCATCAACCCGTTACCGCCCGGCTGATGACTCCCGCCGCTCGGCGCGGTCGGATTTCCCCCAACCCGAGCAAATGGCTTGGACCGCCCACGAGGTCCGGGCGCCGCTGCTCGCCGTGCGCGGAGCCATCGAGCGGGTCCTCGCGCACACCCCCGGGCTGGGCGCCGCCGAACGACGGCTTCTTCGGAGATCGGTTGACGAGCTGAACCGTCTCTCCTCCTCGATCGAATCCTTGCTTTCGCTTTCCGTCCGACCGCTGGTTCTTCATCTCGAACGCGCGAACCTTGTTCGCCTGGTCCGTGAGGCGGTTGCGTCAAGCACGCTCCGCGCCGGCAGCGAACGGGTTTGGGTTAGAGGTCCCACGAGCATTTCCGTCGTCGCTGATACGGCGCGCCTGCGCGCAGCGATCGCCAACGTCATTCGCAACGGACTCGCATACTCACCTCCCGACACGAATGTGATCGTGGACGTGCACGCCGCAGAAGGATCCGTCAGCGTTCTGGTCAGGGACTCCGGTCCTGGGATCGACGGCGCCGAACACGAGGAGATCTTCCGGCCCTTCATCCGGGGGAGCGCAGGACTCGAATCGAACGGCGGAATCGGCGTGGGGCTGGCGCTCACGAAGCAGATCGTGGAAGCGCATGGGGGGACGATCGCGCTGCGGTCGAGCGCATCCGGCTCAGTGTTCGAGATCCGCCTTCCCAGGAACGAATCCGGATGACCACTCGCCTTCTCATCGTGGAAGATAATTCGCTCTTTGCCGAGCTGATCGCCGAGGTGTTGCGTGAGGAAGGTGCGGACGTGATCGGTCTCGCCACCAACGGCCGTGAAGCGCTCGCGGTTTCTCGGCGCGAACGACCCGAAGTCGTTCTCATGGATCTCGGACTCGACGACGTCGACGGCCTAACGGTCGGCCGCGCCATCCTCGCCGAGCGCCCCACAACCAAGGTTGTGGCCGTCACCGCTCGCCGGGATGAGCGCGCGCTCGACCAGGCGACCGCCTCCGGCTTCTGCGGCTACGTGTCTAAGGACGTGCCACTCCCGCGGTTCATGACGCTATTCCGTCGCATATTAAGCGGCCATCCGTCTGCCCCCACCGTCCTTGGTAGAGCTGCGCGACAGCCTGCCGACGCCCTCGCACAACTGAGTGCCCGGGAGAGGACCGTTCTCGAACTTCTTCGGGAGGGACTCTCAACCGAAGACATCGCTCGCAGCCTCAGCGTCAGTAAGAACACGGTCAGGACGCACATCCAGCGGATCCTGATGAAGCTTCAGGTCCACTCCCGCCTCGAGGCGGTAGCGGCCACGGAGACGACGCGTTCGACGGCCGCTTGGACGTCGCCAACCCTTGCGGGTGGAAGCTGATCATGCCTGAACCTACACTCGCCGCCGGGAGCACGGCCTTGCTCGATCACCCCACCGGTCCTCCCATCCGTATGTCGGTGCCGTCTGAGAACCCGGCCATCGAGGATGGCGGTCACTCCATCTCCATCTTGTTACTCGACCCGCAGGTGCTCGTACGGCAGACTCTCCGGGCTGCGCTCCAGGCGCGAACCGGGTTCCGTATCGTCGCAGAGGCTCGGAACGCAGCCGAGGCGGTTGCTGCGGCGGCTGCGCTGCATCCCGATGCTGCCTTCGTGCACGCATGCCTCGATCCGTACGATCTTCTCCACACCATCGAACTCATCAAGGAACACGCCCCAGAGTGCCGCGTGATCTTGATCGGCGCGGAGCATGACGTCGACTTGATGATCGCCGCCATCGATGCGGGCGCGAGCGGGTTCTTCACGAAAAACTCGTCCTTCGCGGAGATCGTCGACGCGGCGGGCCGCGCAACGCATGGCCAACTACTCCTTCCCCGTTCGACCCTCGAGGAGCTGCTAAACCGTCTTCTCAAGCGGCGGGGCGAGGAGCTGCATGTCCTCCGCAAGATCGGGCGGCTGACCGAACGCGAGCGAGAGGTTCTCTCTCTGCTCGCCGCCGGTGATGACAACGAGCGGATCGGCCGGGCGTTGGTGATCAGCCCGCATACGGCGCGAACGCACATTCAGAACATCCTCTCGAAACTGGGACTCCACTCGCGTCTCGAAGCCGTGGCGTTCGTCCGGCGGCTGGGGACCCACTCCGAGCTGCTGCGTCCGGCCGGATAGACAGCACCCATAGAGTCCGGCAAGCGCGTCTCGGCACCCGCGAGCTGCATCGTCCCGGCCCGGTTAAAGGCTCTCTAGGCCCCTGCCGACCACTCTAGGTGGTTGGCGCCGCGTCTCCGGCCACACTGGGGGAGGGTCCATGACTGGGGGAATTCGACCTTCGTCGCATGCTCAAACTCGCACGGCGCTGCGCCCTGGGGGGATCATCTTCGGGCTGTCGCTCGCACTCGTAACGACCTTCGTCTTCGCGTCACGATCGTCGGCGCTCGAAGAGCAACTCGCCTCCTGCCCGTCCAGCGGGCCGATCGTCACCCTCTCCGGGACCTACTCTCAGCAAGTCCGATCCCCGACCCCCGAGCCGGGAACGATCTGGGACGCGCGGGGGGCGGCTTTCACCTCCTATCCCTTCACGACGCTCTATCCGTTCAGCGTCGGAAAAGAAACGGCGCCCGAACGCCTCTGCGTCGTTGGGGGCGTCATCACAGGCCAGCAGTCGCGAACCCTCACGTGGGATGAGATGAAGAACTCCTACGACGGCGACGGGCTGCGCATCGCGAGCAACGACCCGTACGTTGTCAACGGATTGCGCGTCGACAACCTCGAGGACGGGATCGCACCCAGGGGCACCGATGGACGCTACCCGAAGGACGGCGATGGTTTCACCATGAAGAACCTGTACTTCACCTACATCCGCGACGACTGCGTCGAAAACGACGACATCGCAGGAGGCGTCATCTCTGACAGCCTCTTCGACGGCTGCAACACGGGCATTTCCGAGCGGCCGTCGAGCGGGGATGCTCAGTGGAACTACCCCGCACCCCCAGGGGAGACGCTGACGTTGGACCGGGTGCTGCTGCGGCTGCAGGCGCTTCCAGGTCCGCGCGGGTCGAACGACCCCAACGTCCTCGGCCACGGTCAGCTCTTCAAGTGGTCGTCGGTGGCCAACTCTCTCGTCGTGCGAGACTCGGTGTTCCTGGTGGAGACGACCCCCAACAGCGATTCCTATTTCCCCTTCCCGGCAGGGACGAAGACCGAGAACGTCACGATCGTCTGGCGAGGCTCGGGGGACTTCCGTTGGAGCGTGCCGGCCGGCACGACGGTCACAACCGACCGATCCGTCTGGGACGCCGCCCGAGCCGGATGGCTGCAGCGGCACGGCTGCTCCGCCTTTACCGCCTGCGACAAGCTCTACGTCCCCGACCCCGCGGGCACTCCTTCCCCCGCCCCGACGCCGTCGCCCACGCCGTCGCCGACACCTTCGCCGACCCCGAGCCCGACCCCGTCCCCCTCCCTCCAGCCGTCGCCGGAGCCGTCAACGTCGCCATCGCCCTCGCCGTCGCCGTCTCCCTCGCCTTCGCCGTCGCCGAAGGGCCACCCCCCGCGGCCGAAGCATGGCCGCCGGAAGTAGGCGGAAGACCGTCGTCGACTTCAGCTTCGCGAAAGCTCCTTGACGACGGAACGGGCCCAGTCTCGTTCCAGCGTTGCGAACGGAGCATGAAGTGTGGCGCGACAGGCGTGATCCAGGTGGTATCTCCACGTCCCCGGCGCGATCGGGTTCTCGGCGCCGATCGCCCGGTACAAGCGCGCCCCGGCTGAACGCCCGAACCTGCTCGCGATGTACGCGACGAAATCGACGGCTTCTTCGTAAGCCAGGTAGATGTCCGAAGGTGGCCCGATGGTGAAGAGGTAGTCCTTCGGCAGATGTCCGTCGAAAACGCCGCCTCGGACGCGCAGGCGGAGTTCGGGTAGGGGCGGGTTGTAAGACTCTTCGCCGTAGTACTGCGCGATGCCCTCGTCGTTGAACGATTGCACGTTGGGACCGGAAACCTCGAACGAAGCGCGATGGGTGAACTCGTGCTGCAAGATGATCCGCTGGACCGCTGCCGGCTGGCGGCGAAAGTTCGGCCAGTGCAGGAAAACGCGGGGACCGGAGAGCCTCCAGCCGCCGCCGCTGCGATCCACGCTCGACGCCGCGAACGCGACGAACGTCGACAGATCGAACGTCGTCTGCAGGAGGCGGGCGAGTTCGTCGACGGTGCTCGGGATCATGATGACGACACGATCTTGTCGCCACGGGATGGGCCATGTCTGTTTGACTTTCGCGCGGGCCGCTTGCGCCAGCGAAAGGATGCTGCGCGCCGCGTCTCTTTGTGCGGGGTGGTAGACGACCATGACCCCACCCCCTTCGATCTTCTCGACGGTTCCGAAGTCCCAGAGCTCGCGTTGCGATTGGAGCGCGAGCGACTCGACGTCGTCGTCGGCCACCACCGACCAGCCGTTCGGGCCCTTGACGATCGTCAGAAAGAGGTCCTCCGCTTGCGGCGCTGCGTCGTACCCTCGGAAGCCGATCCGTTCCTTGACCTGAACCACGTGTACCTCGACGCCGGGGTGGTGCGCGCGATCCACCGCGCGGGTCAGCTCCTCGTACTCCTCTCCGGTGTAGTCCAGGCTGTACACGCCGATCGGGAGGACGCGCATGCGGCGAAGCCAGCCGATCCTATCCCGGCGGAAGGCGTCGGGAGCATCGGCCATCGTCGCGGAGAAGGCTCTCTCATCGTCGGTGAGGACGGCGGCTGCGCGACGCGTGAGGAGATCGCGCACCTCGTCCTGCCACGCGCGGGGCGGCGACTGAGCCCGCGACGCGAGCGGCGCGAGCAGGACGGTCGCAAGGATCCACGCCGCGTGACGCTGGGGAGCACGCAACATCGAACTACGGTAGCGCAGCTCAAGAATGAAGACTGGATGATCGGCGATCGCGAAGGTCGATCTCCGCCCATACCTGCCGCGAGCCCCCACGCTCGCCGACCCCCCAGCGGTCGGCGAGCCTCGTGATGAGGGCGAGACCCCAGCCTGTTTCCCGCAACTCGAGCGCGGGCTGCGGCGGTGCCGCAGGCATATCGAACGCGGGTCCGATGTGACGGACCTCGATGCGGACGGCTCGCCGTTTCATTGCGACGCTGCAGACGAGGGGATCTCCTTGCGCGTAACGCCCATGCTTGATCTCGTTGGCGAGGAGCTCGGTGAGGACAAGCTGGGTGCTTTCGACGACCTCGGGGGGAACTTCGGACGCTTCGTTGACCAAGTGTCTCGCTCGAGCGAGTGAGCTCGGCGTCGCCTGAAGGGAAGCTTCCACATCCGATGTATGACCCGGCGAGCAAGCAGTCGAAACGTGAGCAAGCTAAGGCGACCGGGGAACCTCGTGAGCTGCGGTCTTCGTGGGCGCGAGTGGTTTCGAACCACCGACCTCCACTGTGTGAGAGTGGCGCTCTCCCGCTGAGCTACGCGCCCGCGGCGTCAGGCTAACAACCGGCGTCGAGCCCGGCAACGAGTTCCCGAAGACGCCTCATACGCCGTGCGAGCTATGCAGGAAGGTCGATACGGAAGACGCTCCCCTTCCCCGGCTCGGTCGTCGCCGTCAACGTCCCACCCTGAACCGCGACGAGCCGCCGCGCGATGTACAAGCCGAGCCCGAGCCCGGAGCCTCGCTCGTTGCGCGCGTTCGTTCCCGGGGACAGCGGCTCGAAGGCGTGCGCCAGGCCCTCCGGCGTGAAGCCGATGCCGGTGTCGACGACTTCGATCCATGTCTCCCCGACCCTCACGACCACCTCACCCTCCGAGAACTCGATGGCGTTCTCGATGAGGCGCCGGAGGGCTCCGACCATCAGATCGGGGTCGGCTCGCAGGGCGAGTCCGTCGGCGAACACGACCCGAACCCGATCGGACGCGAACGAACCGATCAAGCGCTCGGCGGGTACGTCGGCGATCGCGCACTGCGGATCCCCGCGGAGAAGGACGCTGGTGAGCTCCAGGTCGCGGACCGCGCGATCGAGCCGGCCCGCTTGCCGCGCGATCGAGGCCCCGAAGGCGCGGATCGTGTCGTCTCCAAGCCCGTTCCCACGCGACTCGATCGTCTCGCCGAGGCCGAGGATGGCCGAGATCGGGTTCAACAGGTCGTGCGCGGCCCGCTCGATGAGCGAGCGATCGTCGTCAGAAAGAGGGCGGCTCACCGCGGCCAGTCTTCCACGGCCGCGGTGAACCGCCAAGCACCTCGTTAATCGGTTGCCCTTGGCTCCCCCGCAACCAAGTAGCGGAAGCCCAGACCGCCGAGGACGAGTGCCAAGCCGAGCACGAGCCAGGTCATCAGGTCGGTCCCGGTCTTGACCAGCTTCTCGGGCAGCACCTGCACCACGACGTTGGTGAAGGTGCAAACGACGGTCTCTCCTGGAGCGAGGTCTATCGTCGCCTTGGCCGTCGCTTTGTCGGCCGATGTCCCGCCCGAGGGGTCGACGCAGCTGATCTTCGTGAGCGTCCAGCCCGTCGTCGCGTTCTCCGTGACGGTGTAGGTTCCCGAGACCAGGTTCCCGTACGTGATCTGGTTCGACAAGGCGGGATCCGAGTCGTCATCGAGCGAGAATCCTGTCGGCGTCAGTCCTCCGGTGGTCGTGAAGGTGAAGTCCTGAGGGCTGTTCGGGATCGCGTCCTTCACGATGACGATCCGCGCAGGGCGCCAGTTCCCGAAGTCGTTCCCGGAGAACAACGCTCCCGAGGTAAACGTCTCGGTGTAGGAGCACGGGCTCGGCATCGAGCAGACCCAGCCTTGCTGGCCCACTTCGAGCACCTTGTAGGTTCCGGGATGGATCCCGGTGATCAGGTAGTGGCCGTCGGCGTCGCTGATTGCCGACGGTTCGCCGTCGTCGAGCACGCCGTTGTCGTTGTAGTCGACGAAGAACGTGAAGCCCGGCACGCCCTGATCGCCTTCGTCACGCCGACCGTTTGCGTTGAGGTCCTCGAACTTGGTGCCGCTCTTCGAGGCCGGGGTCCAGTTCCCGAAGTCGTTCTCGGCGACCTGGGCGCCCGAGGTGAACGTGTCGGAGTGATAGCACGGGTTTGGGAACGAGCACGTCCAACCCTGTTGCTGCACCTCACGGACCTTGAATGATCCCGGGTGCACGCCCGTGATGGTGTAGGAGCCGTCTGCCCCCGTCACGGCGGACGGCTCGCCATCGTCGAAGACGCCGTTGCCGTTGTAATCCACGTAGATCGTGAACCCGCCAAGGCCCGGCTCACCGGCGTCCTTGACTCCGTCTGCGTTGAGGTCGTTGAACTTCGTGCCGCTCTTGGTCGCCGGCTGCCAGTTACCGAAGTTGTTGTTTGACACCTGGGCGCCCGACGTGAACGTGTCGGTGTGATAGCAAGGACTTGGGTACGAGCACGTCCAGCCCTGCTGTGCGACCTCGCGGACATGGTAGGTGCCGGGGTTGACGTCGCTGATCATGTAGTTACCGCTCGCGTCTGTTATTGCGGACGGCTCGCCTTGATCGAGGATGCCGTTGTCGTTGTAGTCGACGTAGATCGTCACACCCGCCAGGCCCGGCTCTCCGGCGTCCTTGATCCCGTTGGCGTTGAGGTCGTTGAACTTCGTCCCGCTCTTGGTCGCCGTCCGCCAGTTACCGAAATTGTTCCCGGTGTGATGAGCACCAGACGTGAACGTCTCCGAGTAGTAGCACGGGCTCGGCATCGAACACGTCCACCCGGCCTGCTGCAGCTCACGGACCTTGTAGGTTCCAGGATGGATCCCCGCAATCTCATACGTACCATCCGCAGCCGTCACATCCGACGGCTCGCCCTGATCGAGTACGCCGTTGCCGTTGTAGTCGACGTAGATCGTGAACCCGGCGAGACCCGGCTCACCGTCGTCACGCTGACCGTTGGC
>Ga0070708_100004077_pt1 | contig 11478 bp, 7 predicted proteins | sample KBSK5503metaG_FD_65469 | JGI IMG/M metagenome (GOLD analysis project Ga0070708, IMG submission 65469) | Corn, switchgrass and miscanthus rhizosphere microbial communities from Kellogg Biological Station, Michigan, USA - KBS K5-50-3 metaG | ecosystem: Host-associated > Plants > Roots >...
GAGCAGCGTCCACCCCTCGAAGTTACTTCCTTGAGGGTCGCCAGTCAGTGGGAAGAAATGATCCCAATCCCAAATGGTATCAACACCCAGATCCTCGGCGCGACGAACAGCATCCGCATATGACTGGTAGGTCGTATGTTGTTGGCGTAATTGCACACCAATACGTATGGGATGACGAGTGGTAGATTGTGTCACAGCAGCATATCCTCTCTTAAAAGCTAGTTTTGCTGATTCTTCCTGGACGCTCTTCGTGAATACTCCCCGTGCCTTCTCCTTTCTTAACCATCTTCCTTGAGAGGTTGCTCACGCTGGCTTGTAACGCGCGCCTCTGTGCTGAGAGTATTCGCTGGCTGCAAACCGTGATGGCATGTACGCCTGTACCTGGTGGCGGCTGTACCAGTGCATGCTGAGGATTGATCAGTCTGCTCCCCGGGACATGGTTCCGGCCGCCTGCTGGCTAGACAAAGGACAGTACAACGCAACGAGCGTGACGGGAGGTTTTCGCCGTTCCCTAGCATTGTACCATATGCCCCTATAAACTGTACAATTTATCATATGGTTCAGAGATGCTGTTGTACCCGGTCAATCTACCGCGAGTCGGGGTGTGCGGCTATACGAGGCAGGAACTTGTTCATTGGTGCTCAAGGGGCAAAGCTGTCCCAGGCCCATGGAAAATAGAGAGTATTGGAGAAGCAAAGAAGAATCACACTCCTTGCCAACGGCCATTCCCCGGTTAACTCAGATCAGGCTTGCATAATAATAGTGTAGTTCACTAGCAGTAGTGAACTACACTATTGATCGACGGAACCGACGGGCGTCCGATTATCGCCAAGACACCCGGCGTGACAGGCAGACAAGAACAACCGCTTGTTTAGTCCTACGTATCTCTCTTATCCTGCTTCCCACAACGTTTTCAAGAACGGATAATCTATGGGGCCAGCACAGGGACTCGAACCCGCGACAGCCTGCTTGGAAGGCAGGGTGTCACACTATCGCTGCCAGCTTGATACGATCTGGCTTAACTGGCTCGTGTATACCATACAAACGAAATGTGAGCGTCTCTGACAAAAGATGTCACGCGCATTTTTTGGCGCTTTTGGCAAAAGATGTCACGTGCAAATTTGGTGCCTTCGGCAAAAGATGTTGCGTCCTTACGAAGGCAGGATTTCCCGATCTCAGAGCGCTTTAGAACAACTTTACCAGAACTTTTACGCAAAAACAAGAGAGGCAGGAGGTCTACTCCTCCGTCACACTACGTATTATCTCACCGAAAGCGGTGATGAGCCGATTTTTGGTGGAGCATTCTAGCCCGGCTCCATAGCATTTCGCGTGGTTGAGGCGCGCTCCGCCCAGGTCTATTCCCGTGAGGTCGGCCCCACTAAGGTTCGTGTGCGTTTCCCAATGCTGTGCTCGCCAGGAGTTCCACGAGGCCGGCCCATTTTGAGCAGCTTGAGGTGCATGCGATTGACCATGAATAAGCTCCTCCTCTCGGTCTGCGCCTGCTACTATAATAACGTGGGCTCACGCCACTTCATCCGGAGAAGTAAAGGACAATTGCTGGTTGTTGGACTCAGCTATATAGCTGAAGCAGCCCACTCTACTATGGATGGGGCTTGCCAATCACATCGGTCAGACGTCCAACAGCTCGCGGCTTGCGTTGCCTACGGAAAGGCGCGTCATGCCCTGCCTGGGAAACCGCTCTGACCTGGCGGGCGAGATCGACAGGGGCGGCCTCGACCGGCAGGGACTTTCCCCATTTTGCCTGGTCGAGGCCTTGGAGGAAGGCCACCTCGCTCGCTGGAGTGCGCGAAACCATGCGCCTGCCGGACAGGAACCGCCTCATCTCGCGCCGAAGCCCGCGCACCTTGGCCCCACGAGACGTTCCGGCGGCAGGCTCACCCTCGTCATCCACCTGTCCCCCAGAAGAGCGCGCCTTTAGCGGCCGACGCTCGTGTCCTCGAACGGCCCCAGGGCGCGCAGCGAGACCTTTTGTGCCTCGGTGAGGTCCCGGATGCCCGTGATATTAAGGCGCTCGTAGGGTCGATCCCGCCGCAGTGTTTGGAGAGGCTCGCCACTCCCCAGGTCCCAGAGCCGGATGGCCCCGTCATCCCCGCAACTGGCCAGCCTGGTGCCATCGGGGCTCACCTTGAGCGCCTGCACCGTCCCTTGATGCGCCTCTCGCACCCACACGCACTCTCCATTCTGCATGTCCCACCAGCGCAGCCTGCCATCACTGCCTCCACTGACAAGCCTCTCCCCACTCGGACTCCAGACCACCGCAAAGGCCGCGCCGGGATGCTCCTCCAGGGCACGGACCCGCTCCCCGCTGTGCGCCTCCCACACAAAGATCTCTCCGTTGTCACCCTGCCCCTGGTTGCCAGAGCCCGAGGCCACCTGCCTGCCATCGGGACTCCACGCCACGCTCCTGACCATCCCGCGGTGCCCCACCAGACGGAGTTGCACCATGCCGCTCGCGGCATCCCACAAGCAGACGCTGCCATCATCGCTGCAACTGGCTAACCGGGTGCCATCCGGACCCCACGCCACCTGCGTCGTTGCTGCATCTGTCTGTCCAATCCACCGCCGGATGCCTGTGTTCACCTCCCACGCCTGGACCCCACGGATCGTGCTCGCCCCAGCCAGCAACTTTCCATCCGGACTCCACGCCACGCCAAAGATCAAGGCATCAACATGGTCGGGGTCCTGCAAAATCTGGACCTCAGCTCCGGTGGTCGCGTCCCAGATCCGAATGGTACTATCCCATCCGCTACTGGCTAGCATCTTCCCATCCGGGCTCCACGTCACCCCATGCACCACCCAACTGTGACCGCGCAGGACTCTGCGGCGCGACAGGCTCTCCCCATCCCAGATCGTGACCAGGGTGTCGGTCCCTGCACTGGCGATTTTTGTGCCATCGGGGCTCCAGGCAATGTCGTAGAGCGAGATCGCATAGCTCTGCAGCATCTGCACATACTGTCCACGCTCAACCTCCCAGAGCCGCAAGCTGCCATCATCACTGCTGCTGAGCAGGTGACAGCTATCAGGGGTGAAAGCGATCGCGTACACCCCAGCCTCATGCCCGGATAGCGCCGCCCGGTACCTGCCGCGTTCGACGTCCCACAGCCAGATCAGGTGATCCCGATCACTACTGGCAAGCAGGCGCCCATCCGCACTCCAGGCGATGGCGAACACCGGGTTCGTATGTCCGGTGAGCGTCTGGAGACAGCGTCCGCTTGCCACCTCCCACAGCTTCACGGTCCGATCAACGCTCCCGCTGGCAAGTCGGCGTCCATCGGGGGCAAAGGCCAACCCGGTGACCCAGGTGGCATGTCCCGCGAGCACCTGCACACTGGCGTCATTCTGCTCAAGAGGCCGTTCCCATATCCTTATAGATCCATCGTGGTTCCCACTCGCGAGCAGGCGCCCATCCGGGCTCCAGGCTAATGCCTGCACCGGGCTGTTCTGGCTGGGGAGCGTCCCGAGGTGCGTGCCGGAGGTCGTGTTCCAGAGCCGAATGGTGCCATCACCTCCACCGCTGACCAGCGTCCGTCCATCGGGAGCAAAGGCGATGCGCTGGATCTTACTGGGAAGCCAGTTCGTCCAGAGGAGAGCGCCGCGCTCCACCTCCCACAGTTTGATGGCCCCATCCCAACTCCCCGTGGCCAGGGTTGCTCCATCCGGGCTGAAAGCCAGGGCTCGTATCGTGTCGATATGCGCCTGCCAGGCCAGGTGGAGGGTCTTTCCCCCCTCGCGCCACACCTGCGTCTTTCCCCGCCTGCTGCCTGTCGCCCAGAAGTGCCCATCAGGGCTGGTGGCGACTACCCTGATCGCGTCAAAGGACTCGGTGAAGACCACATCACGCAAGCTGGCCCTGGCAAGGGAGGCATCCTGCATCTCAACACCTTGCAGAAACGCCCCTCGAAGGGAGAGCTGGGACAGGTTCAGGCCGCGCAGGTGGCCGCGCAGAACCTTGAGCAGGCTGAGGACGTTGGCGGGACCATAGCCCTGGGTGACCACATCCTCGGCACCGGCCAGGCGTTCGCCCAGCGTCTCGGTGAGGTACTCCATCACCACCGATTGCAGGCTAAAGCTGGCCTGCTGTCCACGCTCCAACAGCGAGCGCCGACCCAGCGCCTCCAGGGCCTCCAACAGCTGCGCGCGCAGCGCCCTGGGATGCAGGACCTGTAGCAGGGTGTCCAGCGGCGTCCACTCGCGCAGCACGGCTAACCAGGTGAGCAGCAAGTGCTCCAGGGGCGAGAGCCTCCCCACCTGCTGGCGCAGCACCGGCCGGACGCCGTTGAAGACCAGTTCCCCTTCGTGCAGAAAGCGGTCGATATCTCCACCGAAGAGGTCGGAGACCGCCTGCGCCACGATCTTGAGGGCCAGGGGATTGCCCGCGTAACCAGCCACGAGTCGCTGCCAGGCAACAGGTGTGCCGTTCAGTCCCTTGTCGGCGAGCAGATATTGCGCGGCCTGTTCGTCCATCCCCACCAGGCGCAGGGAGCGCACCGGGGAGCGCACGCCTTCCAGCGGTTCGATCTCCCTGGGCTTCTCGCGGGAGGTCACCAGCACACAGCTCTGGTGGGCCGACTCGGCCAGGCGCCCGATGAGCCGTCCGTAGCCCTCGTAGCCTGGCAGGTAGTTGCCCTTGGGGTCACTGCTCACCAGGAGTGTCTCCAGGTTATCGAGCACCAGCAGGCAGCGCTGGGCCCGCAAACGTGCCACGAGCTGGTTAATGCGCTGCTCCAGCGACGCGGAGAATGCGGCGGGTGGCGTCTCGGAGAAGAAGGTGATGCAGTCGGCGACCAGCTCCTCGCAGGAGGGGGCGTCGCGCACCGAGCGCCAGAGGACGGCCTCGAACTGGGGAGCCAGGTGCTCACCAAGATAGGAGGCCAGCGTACTCTTGCCGATGCCGCCCATGCCCAGCGGCGTCACCAGGCGGCAGCGCTCCTGCACGATCCATTGGGAGAGCTCGGCCACTTCCACTTCGCGGCCGGCGAAGTGGCTCACGTCGAGGGCTCCTACCCAGTCAACGCGCGAGAGGGCTGTAGCTTCCGCTCCTACGTGGGCAACTGGTGCCTCGGGCCGTTGGGAAAGCTGAACGGGTGGTCGCGCTCATGATAAGAGTGCCGCGTCATCGGCGTGCTCGTTGCCTTCCTCGTGACCCGGCAGCACCCAGCCAGGAATGCGAAGCAACAGGGAAGCAACATGCCACCTTCTGGTGGCTGACTTCCCCAGGCACTCCCGCTATACTGGTAGGTGTTGGACGCAGTCCGGGGGACTGTGTGGCGCTCGAGGCGGGTCCACGCTGATTGAGGGGTGTCTGGGGCATAAGGTGAACAGTATGATGAGGAACGGGACGAACACATCCTTCGACGCGCTGAAGCAGATCGATGCCGGTGTCCTGAATGTCGGATACGCTGAAGCTGGCCCCAGCGATGGTCCGGTGGTCCTGCTTCTGCATGGCTGGCCTTACGATATTTATAGCTACGTCGATGTTGCCCCTTTGTTGGCGAATGCTGGCTACCGGGTGATCGTCCCATACCTGCGCGGCTATGGCACGACGACCTTCCTTTCAAGCACAACGCCCCGCAATGGCCAGCAATCGGTGGTCGCTGTCGATAGCATCGCTCTGATGGATGCGCTCAAGATCGAGAAGGCCATCCTCGCCGGGTTTGATTGGGGCGCGCGGACGGCCAACATCGTCGCGGCCATCTTCCCGGAGCGCTGCAAGGCCCTCGTCTCGGTGAGCGGGTACCTGATCGGCAGCCAGCAAGCCGGCCAGGTGCCGTTGCCACCGAAGGCTGAACTCCAATGGTGGTACCAATATTACTTTGCCACGGAACGCGGCCGGGCCGGCTATGACAAATACCGGCATGACTTTGCGAAGCTCATCTGGCAGCTCGCATCCCCACAATGGGACTTCGACGATGCCACGTTCGAGCGCAGTGCCGCGGCCTTCGACAATGCGGATCATGTCAGCATCGTGATCCATAATTATCGCTGGCGGCTCGGACTGGCTGAAGGCGAGCCGAAATATGACGAGCTGGAACAGCGGCTGGCCCAAGCTCCGGACATCACCGTGCCCACCATTACCCTGGAAGGCGATGCCAATGGGGCACCACACCTGGACGCCAGTGCCTATGCCAGGAAATTCTCGGGCAAATATTCCCACCGGGTCATCACAGGCGGCGTCGGGCACAATCTGCCTCAGGAAGCTCCGCAGGCCTTTGCCCAGGCGGTCGTCGATGTCGACGCGTACTAGTCGTCGACCTCATGTCGCCTGACGGAGAAGCTCGCCAAAAGGGACTTCCCCGTCACGACACATCTGTAATTCACCACAACAAAGGAGAACTGTTATGGACACCCCCACCAACGCCACGACATCGACCCGCTTTGCTCTCCGTCCCTTCCGCGTCGACATGCCCGAAGAAGCGATCGCCGACCTGCGCCTGCGCATCGCCGCGACACGGTGGCCCGAGAAGGAGACCGTCGCCGATCCTTCGCAGGGCGTGCAGCTGGCGACGATGCAGACACTCGCGCGCTACTGGGGCACCGACTACGACTTCCGGAGGGTCGAGGCGAGGCTGAATGCCCTCCCGCAGTTCATGACCGAGATCGACGGCCTCGACATCCACTCCATCCACGTCCAGTCGCGTCACGACAACGCGTTGCCGCTCATCATCACGCACGGCTGGCCCGGCTCGGTCATCGAGATGCTCAAGGTCGTCGGCCCGCTCACCGACCCGACGGCACACGGCGCCAGCGCAGCGGACGCTTTCCATCTGGTGATCCCGTCGCTGCCGGGCTACGGGTTTTCAGGCAAACCGACCACTGCCGGCTGGGACCCCGCCCGCATCGCACGTGCCTGGGTCGTGCTGATGAAGCGCCTGGGATACGCGCACTTTGTGGCGCAAGGCGGCGATTGGGGGGCGATTATCACGGATGTAATGGCTGCACAGACACCTCCGGAGTTGCTCGGCATTCACTCCAACATGCCTGGCGCTGTTCCACCCGACATTTCGAAGGCTCTCAGACCTGTATCTGTCGACCCGCCGCCATCCAATCTCTCAGCCGACGAAAGACGTGCCTACGAGGAGCTGAGCCGCGTCTATACGAAGGGCATCGGCTACGCAATTGAGATGGGGTTGCGCCCGCAAACGTTATACGGACTGGCGGATTCACCCATCGCCCTGGCAGCCTGGATGCTTGACCACGACGCGCTCAGCTACGAGGACATCTCACACGCCTTTGACGGACACCCCGTAGGCGACCTTACTCGAGACGAGGTCCTCGACAACATCACGCTCACCTGGGTGACGAACACGGGGATTTCTTCGGGTCGTCTCTATTGGGAAAATAAGTTGGGCTTTTTCGACGTCAAGAACGTCTCCATCCCGGCTGCCGTGAGCGTCTTTCCTAAGGAGCTCTATGAAGCCCCGCGGAGTTGGGCCGAGCGGGCGTATCCCAATCTCATCTATTACAACACGCTCGACAGAGGCGGCCACTTCGCGGCCTGGCAGGAGCCGCAACTCTTTTCACAAGAGGTCCGCGCGGCGTTCCGATCCCTGCGCTAGGTGGAAAGAGGGGACGGCGGGCACGACGTGTGCTCGCCGTCCCACACCACAGGCGGCACCATCGGTGTCGCGATCAACCTGGTCTCATGACCCTGCTGACTGGTTTGTCGACATTCAACCAAGAAAGGAACTCTCATGTCTCAGACAACTCCCACCGCTGGCCTTCTGACCGTCGTTCTCGTACATGGCGCTTTTGCTGACGCTTCAAGCTGGACTGGCGTGATTGAGCGGCTGCAGAAAGAAGGGGTGCAGGTGACTGCCCCCGCGAATCCACTCCGTGGCCTCTCCAGTGACTCTGCCTACATCGCCAGCTTCCTCAACCAGGTTTCCGGCCCGGTCCTGGCCGTCGGCCACTCGTACGGGGGTGCCGTGATCACCACCGCCGCCACCACAGCCAGGAACGTCGTCGGCCTGGTCTATGTCGCCGCCTTCGCCACCGACGAAGGTGAGCGCCTGGGCGATGTCGAAAGCAACTCGAAGGACAGCGTCCTGAGCGCCGCCCTGGTCCAGCTCCAGTATCCGACGGGCCAGGGTGCGCAGACCGCCGTAGAGTTTGCGATCAATCCTGCCCACTTCCACGATGCCTTCGCCGCCGACCTGCCCGCCGAGAAGACCGCCATAATGGCCGCCACCCAGCGCCCTGCTGCCGAGCTGGCGTTCTCCGAGCCGTCCGGGGTGCCCGCCTGGAAGACCTTGCCTTCCTGGGCCGTCGTTGCGACCGGCGACAAGGCAGCCGGGAGCGATGTCATCCGTGCCATGGCTAAGCGCGCCGGGGCGACGATCACCGAGGTTGAGGGCTCCCACGTGATTATGATCTCGCAGCCACAGGTGGTCACAGATGTGATCCTGAGCGCGATCGCCGCCGTCGGCTCAGCAGAGGAAAGGCATTCATCATGAACATACATCAGTCGCGTCGGCACCGCAGTATGATCTGGCTCGCTTTGGCGCCGAGGTCTTCCGTTCCAGTCCGCGCCAGGCCGACCTGATGAATGTCGCCGGGACGGTCTCCATCAAAATGGGACCGCGCCAGCGCCTGTTGTGGGAGCAGATGCCGGAGCCCAAGTGGGTGATCAGCATGGGGAAGTCGCGCCAACTCGGGTGGCGAGTTCTACGATAGTTATTACACCGTGCAGGGCGTCGATACGATTGTGCCGGTCGATGTCTCTGTCCCCGGCTGCCCTCCCCGCCCCGAGGCCTTGATAGAGGGCATCCTCAAACTGCGCGAGAAAATTGAAAAACAAGGCCTGAGGCTGCGCGATGAGGAAAAAAGCTAAAGATCATGTTGCTTTGCGACAGGGAGGACTGAACGTCTGCACATGATAGCATGGTAAATAACAGCAGCAAAGCGGCACCGGGAACACCACGGTTGCGTCTTCCCAATTCACCAGCTATGTGCCAGAAACAGGCGACCCCAACTTGCTTCCCTTGCTCGAGAACAACAGCGTCCAGGTCACGGCTCAACCGGTGCAGACGCCCTGGTGGCAGACGGCCCTGACGATCCTGCTCAATGCTCTACCTGTCTTGCTGTTAGTCTACTTTGGCTACATGGCCCTGCGCAGCGTGCGCCAGTCACAGCAGGCAGGAGGCATCTTTGGAGTCAGGCGCAGCCGTGCGAAGCTCTACAACGAAGAGCGTCCCTCCACGACCTTCGCCGACGTGGCCGGAGCCGATGAAGCTAAGGCCGACCTGCAAGAGGAAATCGAGTTCCTACGCGAGCCGCAGCGCTACCTGGCCATTGGAGCCCATATTCCCAAAGGCGTGCTGCTGGTCGGCCCACCGGGGACCGGCAAAACCTTGCTCGCTCGTGCGGTCGCAGGGGAGGCAGGCGTCCCGTTCTTCAGCGCCAGCGGCACTGACTTCGTCGAACTCTTCGTCGGGGTAGGAGCCAGCCGCGTGCGCGATCTCTTTGAGCAGGCCTGGAAGAACGCGCCGTGCATCATTTTTATCGATGAAATCGACGCGATTGGGCGCACGCGCAGTGGCGCCTCGGCCTTCGCCAGCAATGATGAGCGGGAACAGACGCTGGAGCAATTGCTGGTGGAGATGGATGGCTTCGAGTCCCATCAGGCCGTTGTCGTGCTGGCGGCCACCAACCGGCCTGACGTGCTCGATCCGGCCCTGCTGCGCCCGGGGCGCTTCGACCGGCAGATCACGGTCGATCTGCCGGAACGACGTGGGCGTGAAGCCATTCTGAAGATCCATACGCGCAACGTCCCCCTGGCTGCTGATGTGAACCTGGCGGACCTGGCACGTGTGACCCCTGGCTTCTCGGGAGCCGACCTGGAAAACCTGGTGAACGAGGCGGCGCTGGCGGCCGCACGGCGAGAAAGTCGCCAGGTGAGCCACCAGGACTTCGAGAATGCGCTCGACAAACTCCTGCTCGGCGGCAAACGGGAAGCGCTGATGGATGAACGGGAGCGCAGGACCGTAGCCTACCATGAAGGGGGACACGCGCTGGTGGCGGCGGTGTTGCCCGCTGTCGATCCGCTGTACAAAGTGACCATCATGCCACGCGGGCGAACGCTCGGGGTCACGCAGTTCCGACCAGAAGATGACCGGCGCAACGTCCCGCGCGCCTACCCGCTCGAGCGCCTGGCGGTAGCCCTGGGCGGCAGAACCGCAGAGGAACTCGCGCTGGGAGACATCACCACAGGCGCTGAGAACGATCTCAAGGAAGCGACGCAGGTGGCGCGGCGCATGGTGAGCGAGTGGGGCATGGGCGAGCAAACGGGCCCGGTGGTCTATGACCTGTCGGATGGAAGTCCCTACCTCGGCCAGCAGCAGGCGCGAAGTGTCTTGACCGAGCACCACGATGCCCTGGACCGCCTGGCACAGGCGCTGCAACAAGAAGAGGTCCTCGAGCGCGAACAGGTGCTTGCCATTGTGAATGGGGGACAGAACACCCGGGGCGGTGCAGGTAGCGAGCAAGCATCCCAGAAGACGCACATTGCAGGAAACTAGCAATCATTCATAGTAGCTTTCCATTTGCGCAATGCCTCGTACCTGCTCAAAGCCTCGCCCAAAAACGTGAGTAAAGCCTCCTCAAGAGTGGGGCCACTGGTGTAGATCTGCTCGTACGTGAGGGTGGTTCCTGTGGGCGATACGTCTACTTCGATTCCAAATTGCTCCAGGCGCTTGACCAGGTCCGATTCGTGCTGTTGTTCCATTGTTTTGTCCTTCCCTTACCTGTCAGCGCTCGTTTCTTCGAACCCCCCTAAGGCGCGCAGCGCCGCCTTTTGTGCCTCGGCGAGACCCCGGATGCCCGTAATATTGAGTCGCTCATAGAGTCGATCCCGCCGCAACGTTTGCAGCGGCTCGCCACCCTCGAGGTCCCAGAGTCGGATAGCCCCGTCATCCCCGCAACTGGCCAGGATGCTCCCATCGGGACTCACCTTGAGCGCTTGCACCGTTCCCTGATGCGCCTCTCGCACCCGCACACACTCTCCACTCTGCACCTCCCACCAACGCAGCGTACCGTCACCGCCTCCACTGATCAGCAGCTCCCCACTCGGACCCCAGGCCACCGCACAGACCATCCCAGACTGGCCCACCAGGGTTTGCGCACGCTCCCCGCTGTGTGCATCCCACACGAAGAGCTTTCCGCTCTCTCTACCGCTGCCAGCTGAGGCCAGCCGCGTGCCATCGGGGCTCCAGGCCACGCTCGTGACGGCTCCTTGATGCTCCGCCAGCCGCTCAAGCTGCGTCCCATCCGATGCGTCCCACACATACACATGGCCATCATCACCCCCGCCGACCATGTACTGGCTACTTGGGACATCCGTTCAGAAAACAAGGGATTTTAGGAGAACAGACTTGTCTTCCACATCTCTCTCCTTGCAAACTGTTCGAGGCAGAGATAGAATCTGAAGGCATCAACTCACTCTCATTATGACCCCCTACT
>Ga0070708_100004078_pt1 | contig 11478 bp, 11 predicted proteins | sample KBSK5503metaG_FD_65469 | JGI IMG/M metagenome (GOLD analysis project Ga0070708, IMG submission 65469) | Corn, switchgrass and miscanthus rhizosphere microbial communities from Kellogg Biological Station, Michigan, USA - KBS K5-50-3 metaG | ecosystem: Host-associated > Plants > Roots >...
CCAACGCCGATCGACGTGCGCACCGGCCGGTCGCGGGGGCGGTCGAGCACATGATGCTCGGCGCGGTCGCCGGTGAAGCGCTGCTCGATCCACGGCCACAGATACAAGAGGGTGAACGTGACCCCCGGCAGGGCGACGCCGGGAAAGAACACCTCGGGGACGCGATAGCCGAACACGTGCAGCCGGATGGCGGGAAGGATCCGCAGCGCCCCTTCGGTCCAGCCCAGGTACCAGTCGGGCTGGGCGGCGGTCGTCACCGCGGGAGCGTGGAACGGGCCGTAGAGCCACACGGGGTTGATCTGGGCCAGGCCGCCGAGCGCCGCCAGCACCGCCACCACGAAGGCGAAGATGCCCACGCTGCGGGCGGCGTAGGTCGGCCACAGCTTCGAGCCGACCACGTTGCGGTCCACCCGGCCGGCACCGGGAAAGTGGGCGTGTTTCTGCCGCCAGAGGATCGCCAGATGCGCGCCCAGCAGGGCGGCGATGCCCGCGGGGATCAGCAGGATGTGGATGACGAACAGCCGGCTGATGATCGCCCCGGCGGGGAACTCGCCGCCGAACAGCAGGAACGCAGCCCAGCTCCCGACGAACGGGATCGACAGGGCGATCGAGTAGCCGATGCGCAGGCCGGTGCCCGACAACAGGTCGTCGGGCATCGAGTAGCCGGTAAACCCGTTGAAGATCGCCAGTACGAGCAGGGTGACGCCGACGATCCAGTTCAGCTCTCTGGGACGGCGGAAGGCGCCGGTGAAGAAGATCCGGCACAGGTGGGTGACGATGGCGGCGACGAACACCAGCGCCGCCCAGTGATGGATCTGGCGGATCACCAGCCCGGCGCGCACGTCGAAGCTCAGGTGCACAGTGGAGCGGAAGGCGTCGGACATCCGTACGCCGTTCAGCGGCGCATAGTGGCCGTGGTACACGACCTCCTTGGCGCTCGGCTGGAAGAAGAACGTCAGGAACGTGCCCGTGAGCACGAGGACGACGAAGCAGTAGAGCGCGACCTCCCCGAGCATGAACGACCAATGGTCAGGGAAAATCTTGTTGAGAGTGCTGCGCGTGAAACGCGACGCGCCGAGGCGGTCGTCGATCCAGCGAACCAGCCGCGCGATCAAGCCAGCGACTCCAAGTAGGCGGCGATGTTGCGAGCCTCCAATTCGGTGACACCCAGAGTCGGCATCACCGTGCCCGGCTCAACCGACTGGGGGTCGCGGATCCAACGAGCGAGGTTGTCGGGCGTATTAGCGGCGCGCCCGGCGATATAGGAGCGCCGGGAGAAGTGGACGAGGGGCGGTCCGACCAGGGCGCGGGCACCCTTCACGCCGGGGATCGTGTGGCACGAACCGCAGCCGTAGCGGAGGATTGCCCGCTTTCCGGCGCCGGGGTCGCCCTGGCCCAGACGGACGTTCGTGCGCTCTGGCCCCGATGAGCACGCGGCAAGGAGGACGATCGTGAGTGCCGCGGTGGCGCCGATGCGAATCAGGCGCGCTGACTCCCGGGCGGAGGACGCCACCCACGACGCGAACAGCAAGACGCCGGCAGCGACGACGGCCAGCCCCCCGAAGCCCCACATGACCACGCCCGCCAACTGCTGATCGTCAAGGGCTGCGGCCCGCGAGGCGTGGAGCGCCGCCGCCGCCGGGTACCACGGCGTGCGGGCGAAGGTCATGCCCACGCCGAGCATGGTGGCGGGCACTCCCGAGACGAACACGGCCAGCACGGCCAGCCCGTAGCCCGACGTTCGCCGGGCGGCGGCCACGATCGCCCACCACAGCACCATGGCGGCGGCCAGGAAGCTCAAGTGCTCCAGGGCATGCACCGCGTTGTCGCGCATCGCCGCCTGATACGGCCCCGGCGCGTGCCACAGCCACATGATCCCGGCCTGCAGAGCGGCGCCCAGCGCCAGCGCCGCCCCCGGCCGGAGCCGGCGCAGGACCGCGGGCACCGCCGTGCCGAGTGCCAGCAGCGGCCCGGCCACGTCGAGCAGCAGCACGTGCTGGGTCATGTGCCCGCTCAAGCTGCGCTCGGCGACACCGTGCAACCCGACCAGCGCGATAAGCGCAACCGCGCCGCCACCCACGAGCGCCGCGGTTCGTCTAGCCACAGGGCCTTATGAAGATCACGTAGCTCCCTTCGAGCACGATCAGCAGCACATTGATGAGGCTCGAGATCACGCCGAGCCACCCGACGAACTGCCAGGGCGCCGACGGCGTCCGCACGAGGCGCATCGAGACCGCCAGGGCAGCGAGCGCCCCGAGCACGCACGCCGCGGTGGCGACGTGCATCGTCCATTTGAGGTCCGGGTGCTGGCACACCAGACCGACGAGGCTGGCTTCGGCGGTGAGGTGCGCCATCCACGCGGCGATGCCGCCGACGACGGCGAACCATCCGGCGACAACGGAGGGCGTTTCGACTGCATCGGTCTGCTCCACGCGCCAGCTCACCGCACGTGAGCCGAGAGGTAGAGGGACGAGAAGACGAAGATCCACACCACGTCGACGAAGTGCCAGTACATGGCGAACAGCGTCAGGGTGAGGTGACGGTCGGGCCCGACGCGGCCCAGCCGCGCCTTCACGTGCACGACCAGGTTCATCAGCAGACCAACGGCCACGTGGCTCCCGTGCAGGCCGGTGATGCCGTAGAAGAGCGAGGCGTAGGCGTTGTCGCGCACGCCGAAGCCCAGCTCCCGGTACTCCAGGATCTGGTTGGTGAGGAAGGCGGCGCCAAGGACGAAGCTCACCAGCAGCGCGGCGCGCACCTGGCCGAGCCTCCCCCTGCGCACGGCGGCCTCGGCCCAAAACAGCGGCGCACTGCTGGCCAGAAGCACGAACGTGAACACCCAGATCCGAGCCAGCTCCGGAGGTTCGATCCCGCCCTGGGGCCATTCCGGCGAGGTCGCCCGCACGAAGAAGTACGACCCGATCAGCGCGGCGAAAATCGTCGCTTCGGTGGCGATGAGCGCCGCCATCCCCCACCACCCAAGCGGCAGCCCCGGGCGCCGCGCCGGCACGACGACAGCGGTCATCGCAGGTCCGCCTCGGTGAACCACGCCCACCGCATGATGGCGAACGCGCCCAGCACCAGGCCGACGATGCCGACCAGCGCCGCCTTGACCAAGAGGCCGAAGAAGATCACTGCGATTCCGAGGGCGACGAGGAAGGGCAGGTAGGACTCGTGGGGTATGGCCATGATCGCCTCGGGGATGGCGTCGACCCCCGTCAAAACCGGGGTCGCGCGAGCCTTGGCGCCCTCCCGTCCGAGGCTGGCCGTGACCGGATCTCCGTCAACAACCGCGTACCCGAGCCCGCCGTCGTCCCACAGTGGGTGGCGGCTGCCCACCACCGGGACGGCCTCGAAGTTCCACTCCGGCGGCGGTGACGTCGTCGACCATTCGAGGGTGTCGCCGTCCCACGGGTTGTCAGGCGCCGCCCGTCCCCGCTTCCAGCTCCAGATCAGGTTCACCAGCGTGAGCCCCGTCCCAAGCGCGAACACGAAGCTGGCGAGGGTGACGATGAGGTTGAGCCCGTCCCAACCCAGCCCCGACGGGTACGTGTAGATGCGCCGGGGCATGCCCAGTAGCCCGAGGATGTGCATCGGGAAGAAGGCGCCGTTGAAGCCGATGAACATCGTCCAGAAGCTGACCTTGCCCAGCCGCTCGTGCAGCATGCGACCGGTCATCTTCGGCACCCAGTAGTAGAGAGCGCCGAAGATCGGGAAGACCACGGCGCCGTTGAGGACGTAGTGGAAGTGGGCGACGACGAAGTAGCTGTCGTGCACCTGCCAGTCGAAGGGCATGACTGCCACCATCACGCCGGTGATCCCACCGAGGAGGAAGATCAGCAGGAAGCCGAGCGCGAAGAGCATCGGCGTGGCGAAACGCACGACGCCTTTCCACATCGTGGCGATGAACGAGAAGAACTGCACGCCCGCGGGGATGGCGATCACCAGCGTGGCCGCGGAGAAGAACGACATCGCCAGCACCGGCATCCCCGTCACGAACATGTGATGCACCCAGACGCCGAAGCTGATGAACGCCACCGCGATGAGCGAGCTGACCACCCACAAGTAGCCGGCGATCGGCCGGCGAGAAAACGTCGGGATGATCGCGGCAACCATGCCCGCCGCCGGCAAGAACAGGATGTACACCTCGGGGTGGCCCCAGAACCAGAACAGGTGCTGGTAGAGCAGCGAGCTGCCGCCGTGGTCGGGACGGAAGAAGGCGGTACCGAAGATGCGGTCGGCCTCGAGCAGGCCCGCGGACAGCGTCACCGCCGGGACCGCGAACAGCACCATGGCCGCCATCCCGACGATGGACCACACGAACACCGGCATGCGGTCGAGCGTCATGCCCGGGGCTCGCATCTTGAACGCGGTGACGAGGAAGTTCACCGCGCCGACGCTCGTCGAGATGCCGACGAACACCACCCCCAACCCCCAGAAGTCCATGTTGATGCCAGGCGAGAACGCCTTCTCGGTGAGCGGCGTGTACGCGAACCAGCCACCGTCGGGTGCCTTGCCGATCACCAGGCTCGACGTCATGAAGATCCCCGCCAGCACGAAGATCCAGTAGCTGAAGGCGTTGAGGCGCGGGAAGGCCATGTCCCGCGTGCCGAGCATGAGCGGCAGGAAGTAATTGCCGAACCCCGCCAGCACCGGGGTGTTGAACAGGAAAATCATCATCGTGCCGTGGCTGGTGAACAGCTCGTTGTACGTCTGCGGGCTGAGGACGTTGCTGTCGGGGCGGGCCAGCTGCTGGCGCATGGCGAGGGCCATCAGCCCGGCGAGGAAGAAGAACATGAACGCGGTGACGACGTAGCGCACGCCGATGCGCTTGTGGTCCACCGTCGAGAAGAACCCCGGAACTCCCGGGGCCTCCTCCCAGGCCTCCACCACCTCGGGGTCGTGGTGCTCGGCTTCCTGCGCCACAGTCATTTGAGGCTCTCCAGGTAGGCGACCAGCGCCTGGAGCTCGTCGGGCTCGAGCGCCGTTGGCGGCATGAGCACCCCGGGCTTGATCGACCGCGGGTCGGCGATCCATCCCTCGAGGCGAGCGCGGTCGTTGGGGACGGTCTTGGCGCCGATGCTCTGCCGCCCGCCGAAGTCGGTGAGGTCGGGACCGAGCACGCCGCGGGCGTCGGTGCCGCGGATGGTGTGGCAGCCGGCACACGCCGACCGCACGAACACCGCTTCGCCCCGGGCCTCGAGCTCCGACGCCGGCCCCGACGGCGGGTTGCGGTGCTGCACGACCCAACGGTCGAAGTCCGCCGCGGGCTCGGCGAGCACGACGAAGTTCATGTTGGCGTGCTGAAGTCCGCAGAACTCGGCACACTCGCCGCGGTAGGTCCCCGCGCGCGTGGCGGTGAAGTGGTGCACCGACGTCTGGCCGGGGATCGTGTCCATCTTCCCGTTCAGCTCCGGCACCCAGAAGCTGTGAATGACGTTGTCCGAGCGCAGCAGCACCTCGACCGGGCGCCCCACGGGCACGCGGATCTCGTTGGCGGTAGTGATTCCCTCCCTCGGGTAGCGCACCGCCCACCACCACCGCTTGCCGATAACCTCGACCCGCAGCGGGTCATGACCCGGGTCGCGCAGGACGTTGGCGCTGCCCACCGTGACCGTGGCCAGCACCGCGAGGATGACCGCGGGCACGGCGATGCCGCCCAGCCAGATGAAGCGCTCGTCGGAGGCGCGCGACGGGCGGGCGCCGCCCCGCCGGCGGCCGCGGGTGGCGGCTACGACGATCAGGCCGCCCACGACGACGTACACCGCCGCCGCCAGCAGGAACATCAGCCAGAACACGTGGGCGATGCGGTCTCCTTGGGGGGCATGCGTGCGCAGCGACGACGGCGCCCGGTCGTCGCACGCCGCCAGCAGGCAGATCGCCATCAGCAGGCCGGCGGCGCGGGTCCGGGTCACTTTTCCTTCCAGTACCCGGGCCCGATCGGCTCGGAGAAGTCGCCCCGGGCGCGCACGATGCCGTCGGCGCCAATGCGCAGCGGCAGCTGGGGCAACGGCCAAGCCGCCGGACCGAACACCGGCTTGGCGCCGTCGAGAACGTCGAAGGACGACTGGTGGCACGGGCAGAGGAGCTGGTGGCTATCGGGCTGGTAGAGGCCCACCGGGCATCCGGCATGGGTGCACACCTTCGAGTAGGCGACAAGCCCGTCCGGCGACCACGTCTCTCGGCCCTTCACAGGCACGAGCAGCCCGGGCGCCACCCGCATCAGCACCGCCTGGGAGTCTGCCGAGCCCGCGTGGCCTTCCGGGAACACCGTGACCAGCCCGTCGAGGGGAACGTCGGCGGCCCGCACCCTGCGCCCGTCCTCGGTGACGAGGGGCAACCCCGGCCGCCACGACGTCCGCAGCAGCGCGCGGCCCGGCCGCGGACCCAGGGACCGAATCGGGAAGAGAAGGGCCACGCCCAGAGCGCCAACGGCCGCGGTCAGGGCCCGCAGCAGTAGGGCGCGCCTGCCGAGGGCGCCGCCCCGCTCGATGTCGGCCTCCACCGCCTGCCACTCCTCGGTACCCGCGACCAGCTCGTGGCGCTGCTCCTCGAACGGGCCCTGCGGCAACAGCTTGTTGGCCCACACGACGAAGCCGAACCCGAGACCGCCAAACGCCACGGCCAAAAGCGCGCCTTCGACCTGGGGCTGGCCGCCTCGCCAGTAGACGACTGCCAGCGCCACCGATGCCATCGCCGACAGCACGAAGCCCGACGCCGCCCGGCGCTCAGCGCGCCGCTCCTCGCGCTGCTCAGTCATGGCCGGGGGTTCCGTTCGCCGATCCACTGAGTGGCGAGCACGAGCAGACCCATGCCGAGCACCCAGGCGACCGCACCCTCGGGCAACGGGCCCAAGTGCCAGAGCGGCAGCCCGCCGCGATCCCGTGGGTGCCGCAACGACCGGACGTAGGCCACCACCGACGCCAGCTGGCGGTCGTCGAGCGCGGCGGTGCCGAAGGCCGGCATGCTGCTCGGACCGACGCGGATGGCCTCGGCGATCTCCGTCACCGACGACTCGAGCAGCGTGGGTGCCTCACGGTGAAGCAGCGCGCCGCCCTCCCCCGCCCAGGAATGGCAGGCGGCGCAATGAAGGCGGAACAGCGATCCCCCCTCGGCGATGTTGGCGCCCCGCAGGCGTACGGCCGGGATGTCGACGCCCCCGAAGCTGAACCGCGAGACATAGTCCACGATCGCCCGCCTCGCGGCCGGGCCATACTTCGGTGCCCGTCGACGCAGCTTCTCGTCGGGCTGGTCGATGGGCATACGCCCGGTCGAGAGCATGTAGTCCACCGACGCCCGGCCCACGCCGGCGATGGCCGGCCCCCTGGTCGTGCCCCGGCCTTCCGGTCCGTGGCAGGTGGCGCAGTCACGGAGGAAGACCAGACGAACTTCGTCCGGGATCGGGGCCAGCGGCGCAGCGGCGTCGACCGCTCCCGGCTGCGCGAGCGTGAACGCCAGCGCGAGTGTTCCCGCCCCCGCGAGCACCGCCGCCACCCAAGGAACCACTCGGGCAGATCCCACCAGCATCCTCCTGCCCCGCAGCAGTGCCGCTCACACTAGGTGTCTGCGATCAGTTCAGCGAAGGATCCGGGGGGAACAGCGCCACAAGGGCGAGATCGCCGCCCTGCCGGCGCAGTACCAGCCGCCAGAGGTCGGCGGCGTCGGCGGCGCTGGCATCGCCCGGCTGGGCATCGACGATGAACCATCCGCCGGCGTCGATCTCGCCCTCGAGCTGCCCCGGCCCCCAGCCGGCGTAGCCCGAGAATACGCGTACGTCGTCGACTGCGAGGTCCTCGGGCGCCTTCGACAGGTCGAGGACGCCGACATCGCCGAGTACCGCCGTGAAGCCGTCGCCGTCATCGGGCGGCAGGCGTCCGCATCCGAGGCCGATCGCCGACCCCGGCGAGACCGGCCCGCCAAAGAACACAACCGCCGGTTCAGCGGCGACCGCCGCCCACGAAGGGAGCGCCTCTTCGATGGACGTCTCCGAGGGACGGTTGAGAATCACCCCCACTGCGCCCTCGTCGTGGTGCTCGAGCACCAGCACCACCGTGCGGTCGAAGTTGGGGTCCTCGAGGGCAGGGTTGGCGACGAGCAGCTTGCCCTTCAAGGACGCGCGATCCACGCCGCGAATGATGCCCTAGCCGGCCGCTCGCTTCGCCGCAGGCGAACTCTGCGGCTGGCCCCTCGCTGGCCGACGGCCAGCACGCTTTGGGGGGGAGCTCGAGGGGGGGCCTGACCCCCCTCGAAGAAGCGCCTGACGAAGAAGCTCCTGCAATTCGACGATGTCGCCCTCCATTCGAGCCAGGCGGTCGCGATCACGGCGGACGTCGGCCGCGATGAGGAGACCCACGCCGACGATGGTCAGCAGCACGCCGAACACGCCCCCGCTGGCGAGGTAGGGCAGCTGGAGGGGGGCAAGGTCCTTGCCGCTGACCCCCACCCACCCGAGCACAGCCGCCATGGCGCCGAGGGCGATGGCCGCCCACCCGAACGTCTCTCGCCACCGCTGCTTGATCCGGTCTCTCACTCCAGCCTCCTTACGGGGATGCGACTGCATGGAAGGCGCGCCGGGCCAGCGACGCGAACACTGCGAGCAGGGCGATGCTGGCGGCCAGCCACGTGACGTCGAGCGTGCCCGCCGACGACGTCCGCCGCACGCGACGCAGCTCTCCCCCGCCGGCGCTGACGGTGACGGGCTCAACGACCGCCGGAGCGACCGGGGGTGACACCGAAGAGCTACCGGCGACCCCGGGCCCTACCTGTTCTTCAACACCACCTGCGATGCCCGGCAACAGCCCGCCAACGCACGGTGTCGGTAGCGGAGGCAAGCCGCGCGCCAGAACTTTTACCCGCCCGAGCGTCCAGGTCACCGTGAATTCCTGCGCCGGTTGCGAGAACGTGACCTTCACGCCGCTGATCTCAATGCGGCTGTCAGTGCCGCTCGCGGCCACGCGCTTGGTTTGAGGCTCGAACTCGATCGTGAGTCCTGCCTGTTTGAGCAGGTCCGCGCCACTCGGGTACGGAGGGACCGGGGTTCCCGCGATTTCCGTTCCGGACGGTTTGATGACAACCGGCACCCCGAGCACCGTCGCGTCGGCGAACGTGAGGGAGGCGGAGGCTTTCCCCGTCCCGCGGCGGGCGCCGCTCACGGCTTCGGCCGTGCCGTCCACCGCCCCGATCGATAACGGGCCCAGCTGAAGGTCGTGCATCGCCACACGTGCCTGGCTCCGCACGACCGACCCAACCATCACCGAGGTCGTCGTCTCACCGAAGCCGATGCTGCCCTGGGCTCCAAAGGCGCCGCCACCGAACGCCGCCGTGCCCTGCGAGCCGGTGGCCGAGCTCGTGCCGTGTGACGACCCCTGGTCGGCTCCGGGGATGGGCACGAAAGCCGCCGACGCCGTGGTCGGACCCTGCGGATAGAGAGTCTCGGTCGTGCCTGGCGGCTTCGTCGGCAAGCCGTACTGGCCGAGGTACTGCTCCCCGGCGGCCGTGAGGAAGAACCCGCCGTAGAAGGTGGAGTGGTATCCGTGCGCGGAGCCATTGCTGGCTTCGTCCAGGCTGTATGGCAGGAACGTCTCGAAGTACGCCGGCACGGCAACCGAATCGTGAACGCCACCGGCCTCGGCCCGCGCCTCATACACATCGACGACCGCCGGTGGGCCCGCGCACGAAAACGCACCGGCTGTCGAGGTCACCCATGGGGTAGTCAGCAATGCTGCACCCAGAACCGTCGCCGCCAGAGCCCGCCTCATGCCGGGGCTCCGAGGTAGGTGCGGACGAGGGCCTGGGCGTCGCCCACGCCTGCGGGATCGCCGTCGTAGGTCACGCGGCCGCGGTCCAAGACCACGACGCGATCGGCGACCGCCAGCGCCCGCTCGGCGTACTGCTCCACCAGCACCACGCCGACGCCGACGTCGCGCAGCGCGTCGACCTCGCCCATCAATCGCTCGAGGGCGCGGGGGTCGAGGCCGAGGCCGGGCTCGTCGAGCAGGGCGTAGCGCGGGCGAGCCGCCAGCAGCCGGCCCAGGGCCACCAGCGCCTGCTCGCCACCCGATAGCGTGCCGACCCTTCGAGCCCACCACAGGCGCAGGTCGGGAAGCCGCCGGGCGACGTCGTCGACCGCGGCCTTCACCTCGGACGGTTTCGAGCCGTACGCGCCGAGTGCGAGGTTCTGGGCGACAGTGAGCTTGCGGAACAATCCCCGGCCCTGCACGAGGTGGGCGATCCCGTGCCGCCGAGCGCTGACCGCGTCGGTCACGGTGCCGCCATCGACGCTCACCCTCCCTCCGTGGCCCACCAAGCCGGAGATGGCCGACAGGGTCGTGGTCTTGCCTGCCCCGTTCGGGCCGAGCACGGTGACCACCTGGCCGGGCTCCACCGCCAGCGACACGCCTGCGAGTGCGTGCACGCCGCCGTACCAGACGTCGACGTCCTCAACGGCCAGCACGAGCTCGCTCCTTCCTCGCCGCCGGCGGGCGCTGCAGCTTCTGTGCCGTCGTCCCGAGATACGAGGCCACCACGACGGGGTCGTCGGCGACACGCCGCGGCGGACCGTCGGCGATCACGCTCCCTCGGTCGAGGACGATCACCCGCTGGGCAAGGCGGCCCACGACGGCCATGTCGTGCTCGACGAGCAGCAGGGTCTCGCCGAGGTCGTCGTGGAGTTGGGCCAGTAAGTCACACAGGCGAGCGGCGTCGTCGGGACTCAATCCCGCGGTGGGCTCGTCGAGCAGCAGCAGCCGCGGCTGCGCGGCCAGGGCCAGGCCCACCTCGAGCGCCCGGAGCTGGCCGAACGCCAGCTGGCTCGGACGGTCGCCGGCATGACCGCGAAGAGCCAGCTGATCGAGCAATCGGGCCGGACTGAGTCCGCCCTGCGAGAGGAACGTGGCGACCTCGAGGTTCTCCAGGACACTCAGATCGGCGAACGTGCGCACCGTTTGAAACGTGCGGGCAAGCCCGAGCTCGGCGCGACGGTGGGGGGCCCACGGCCCCACGTCGCGCCCGGCGAAGAAGATGCGGCCGGCGTCGACCGGGATGAGGCCGGTGATGGCATCGAACAGGGTCGTCTTCCCGGCGCCGTTGGGTCCAATAAGTGCGACGCTCTCGCCGTCGGCGATCGTGAACGACACGTCATCCACTGCCCTGACCGCCCCGAACGCGACACTGACCCGATCGACTCGTAGAAGCGCACGCCGACGGTCCTCATGACGCGAGGGCGAAGGGACGGCCGGGAGGTCGTTTTCGAGGGGCTGGGCGGGGTGATGGCCTCGAAAACGAAGCTCCCGGCCGGCCCCCAGCATCGAGCCGTCGCGACGCCGACCGCCGCGGTCCCAGGCGAAGATGGACGCCAGGCCGCCGGGGCGGGCCGCTAAGACCGCGACGAGGCCGAGGCCGTAGACGAGCGGAAGGCGGCCTTGGAGAAATCGGAAGGCGTCGAAGCGGGAGAGCTCGCCCATCCCCGCGCCGAAGGCC
>Ga0070708_100004080_pt1 | contig 11477 bp, 6 predicted proteins | sample KBSK5503metaG_FD_65469 | JGI IMG/M metagenome (GOLD analysis project Ga0070708, IMG submission 65469) | Corn, switchgrass and miscanthus rhizosphere microbial communities from Kellogg Biological Station, Michigan, USA - KBS K5-50-3 metaG | ecosystem: Host-associated > Plants > Roots >...
ACGCCGCGTCGCGATCAAGCTCACAGGCGTCCACGTTTGTCATGGCCGCCGCGTTGATGACAACATCGGGACGCACCCGCTCGAAAACGCTGGCGACCGCGGCGGGGTTTCCGATGTCGAGCTGTTGCCAGACAGCACGGTGGGAGGCCACTGCATGAGGGTGGGGTGGTGCACCATGCGTGAACGCAAAGATCGGGGCATCGGTCGCGGCAAGCGTCTGCTCAAGAAGCTTCGTTCCGAGGACGCCGCTGGCGCCGACGATGGCGATACCTGCCATCACGGCTATCTCTTTCCGCCGGACGCCGCCGTCTCGGCGAGGGCCAGCGCGTCGCTGAGGAACGCATCCTGGCGCGCGAACAATGCCGCGAGCCAGTCGCTATGCGTACGATACCACTCGACCGTCTCCGCTAGCCCCTCTTCGAACCGCACACTGGCTGCCCACCCGAGGGCGTTGCGGAGCTTGGCCGAATCAACTGCATGGCGCCGTACGTGACCCAGGCGATCCGGAACGAAGCGGATGAGGTCGCGGGGCTTACCGAGCAGATCGAGCACGAGCTGCGCGTTCTGGAGGATGCTGCGCTCTTCCACTGCCCCGACGTTGAAGACCTCGCCGTCGATGAGATCGGCCGGCGCCTGAAGAATCCCGACCAGCGCCGAGCAATGATCCGAGACGTGGATCCAGTCGCGCGTGTTCCGCCCGTCGCCGTAGATCGGCAGCGCCCGGTCCTCCAGCGCATTGACGATGAAGAGCGGGAGCTGCTTTTCGGGATACTGATAGGGGCCATAATTGTTTGAGCAGCGCGTCACCACCACCGGCAGGCCGTAGGTGGCCCAGTACGAGAAGGCCAGGCGGTCGGCGCCGGCCTTGCTTGCCGCATAGGGAGACAGCGGCTTGAGGGCGTCGGTTTCGAGAGAAGGGCGGCTCGTGCCGTCTGGCGCCTCGGCGTTGCCGTAGACCTCGTCGGTGCTGATCTGGATAAAGCGCTTGATCCCCTGCTCGCGGGCTGCTTCCAGCAGCGTGTACGTACCTTCGACATCCGTGCGCACAAAGCCACCCGGATCGACTATGGAGCGGTCGACGTGCGTCTCGGCGGCGAAGTTCAGCACCCAGTCACATCCCTGCATCGCCCCCATAACCATGTTACGGTCGCAGATGTCACCGTGGACGAACGTGAAATTCGCGCTGCCCTCTGCGCTGGCCAGATTGGCCAGGTTGCCGGCGTAGGTGAGCTTGTCCAGCACGACAACATGCCACTCGGGGTGCGTCGCCCGGACGTAGTGCACGAAAAAGCTGCCGATAAACCCTGCACCGCCGGTCACCAACATCTTCCTGAATTCAGCCATGACGAGTGAGTCTCCCTGCGAAATGCCGCACTGTTTGCGTGTCATACTCGACTCATCGCTCGCGAGCCTTCGAGCCGTGCCGAGTTGGACCGTGTCCGGCTGCGTGGCGTGGCGCCGTGTCGAACAGTGTCACTACACCCTACGTCGGCAGACCAACTCGGCTGTAGTCGCCGAGCATGAACTTGTGCCCAATGGGCTTGGTCGGCGAGGCGTGGACCTGCGCGAAGCGGCCGATCAGACTGGTGTCGATGCGCCCTGGCACATCCATGATGGAAGCGTGCTCTAGGACGATGCAATACTCGACTTCGCTGTTCTCGATCGTCACGTCGTGATAGATCGACGAGAACGGCCCGACGTAGGCGTTGCGTATGACGGTCCGCTCACCGATGATCGCGGGGCCGCGCACCACGCTGCTGGTAATATGCGCCCCGGCTTCGACGCGCACATTGCCCTGCAGCACGGAATTGGATGAGACGACGGCCGACGGGTCGATCGAGCCGCCGAGTCCAGTCAGCACCTGACGGTTCGCTGCCAGGATATCTTCCATTTTTCCGGTGTCGATCCAATACTTCTGCAAGAGGTGTGGCCGGACCGCGTAGCCGTGATCGATGAGCCACTGGATCGCGTCGGTGATCTCCAACTCGCCGCGAGCCGACGGCTCGATGCTCTCAGCGGCCTCGAAGATGTGCTGGTCGAAGCAATAGACGCCGACCAGCGCGAGATCGCTCGGCGGCACCGCCGGCTTCTCGATCAGCCGGCGCACCCGCGGCTCGGCTTCCACCCCGCTGGAGCCGGCCGGCACCGGCTCCAGCTCAGCAACGCCGAATTCGGAAGGATTCTCGACGTGTGTGAGCAGGATGCGGCACTGGTAATCGCATTCCGGGGAGGCGAACGTCCGCACGATCGAATCCAGCGGCTCGCCGATCAGGTTATCGCCCAGGAACATGATGAACTTATCGTCCCCAAGGAATTCGCGGGCCGTCAACACGGCATGTGCCAGGCCGAGCGGCGCCTCCTGCTGGATGAACTCGATGCGGACCTCTGGGCCCCAGCGCGAGCCATTGCCGACCGCTGCGCGGATCTCTTCGTGCGTGTCGCCAACGACGATACCGAGCTCACGGATTCCGGCAGCCAGCAGCGCCTCGATGGCGTAGAAGAGTACTGGCTTGTTCGCTAGCGGGAGGAGTTGTTTGGCGCGCGTGTAGGTCAGCGGGCGCAAACGAGTACCCTTGCCGCCGCTCAATATCAGCCCTTTCACAATCTGCACCTTCTCTGCCTGCTGTTACCTCGTAGGCTTGCGGTTGTTGTGGTTGGGAGCGTCCCATGGGAAGTATCGTGCTTCCACCAGACGCTACTTGATCGGCGGGTTTCGCAGCCAATCGTAGCCAATCTCAAGATCGTTGTACGCGATGCGGCCTTCTTCGTCAGGATCGTAGGTACGCGACGTCACGTAGAAGAGATGTGCTGGCTCGCCGCCGATTGCCCGGCAGCCGTGGGCCACGCCGGCCGGAATCTTGAGCACCACAGGCGGCAGGTCGTCGCCCAAATAGAGTTCCTGTGTGACACTGAAGGTCGGCGAGTCTGGACGCTTGTCATGAAGTGCGACTAGCAGACGCCCAGCGGCGACGTACCACCAATCAATCTGCGTTTTGTGGATGTGCCACGCCTTCACGACGCCTGGATACATCTTAGAGTGGCTGAGTTGCCCGAAGCCCTCGGTGAACCAGGAATCGTCGACGCGGATGAGCTCCTCGAAGTAGCCGCGGTCGTCGGGGTGGCGTGTAAGCGGCTGCACGACCACGCCCTCGATCTTCCCCATCCGCACCATCCCCCTCCGCGCGCTGCATGTGTGTCATCGAGGGGCCAACATTGTGCCACTTGCAGCGGCTACTCGGGCACCGCTGGCCCCAAACGCGACCTATTATACGTCAACTCACTCCACCCAGCATAGTCTCCATAGCCCAACTGGGCGCAAACAGCCGTGCTAGCCGGGCAGCAGCACGCGCGGCCTCACGCCAATGCGTCCAGTCGAGGGCCACGGCCATGGATGCTTAGGGGGCCGGGATCATGGATTGGAGGAGCGGCTGCGTAGTCGGCGGCGACGGTGTCCCGAACAGGCGACGGAGTAGAAAGTACTCCGGGAGCGGGTGATCGTCGGTGACCAGCGGCCCATTCCCGGCGAACTTGGCGACCTGGTCACCCTGGATCCAGACGAGTGTCGGGATCAGCGAGGCCCATCCTTCCCGATCGTGTCGGGGCGAATCATACGCGGAAGAGAGGTCCTGGACGATCCCTGGCCGGCTGAGCACCTCGTGTATGGTAGCCAGGTCGAAGGCGATCGGTTGGTCCGAGCCAAGCATGTAGAGTCCGAAGCCGCCCGACCCGAAGGCGACGATCACGTGCGGAAAGACGTCGCGAAAGGTGCGCACGTGGGCCTTGAACTCGTCAAGCGTCGAGCCGAAGGGAATCCACTGCATCATTACCCCACCCGGATTCAAGCGTGCCTTCGCCGCTGTGTAGAATTCGCGCGACGAAATCACCGACACACCGGCGGTGTAGATCGGCGGCGGCGGGTCAACTATGACGATGTCATAGTGTTGGTCGGTCAGCTCAACGTAATTGCGGCCGTCGGCGATGACGATGTGGCCATTTGGATTAGACAGCACCTGCGGCGCGTCGTCGTAGAAGACGCCGAATGTCCGCGGGACCGACGGGACCAGGTCTACCGCCGTGGCCTTCAGCCCGGCGTTCAGCGCCGCCCGGTAGGCCGAGCCCATTCCGAAGGCGATCGTCAGATCCGTCTTGGAGTTCGGCCGCAAGATGAGTGGCAGGATCGGCATCAGCTTGACGTCGACCGTCTTGAGGGTCATCGACGTGCCGGTGACCCAGAGCTGTTGGTGGCCGCCGACAGTCCCGGCCTGCACGGAGGCGATCTCGTCCTCCAGCGACATAGCGATGGTGCCGTGTTGTGAGTGGATCCACGAGACATTCGGGTCGACGAAGGTCCCGCCGAGCGTAAGAGCGAGAATCAAAACAATAGCCGTCACCGCTCCTGTCGCGGCGGTGAGTCCGCGGACGAACGGCACCTCAATCCGGCCCATGAGGGCGAGGGCGATTCCGGTTCCAACGTTTACGAGGGCGATCAGGCCGAGCGCGACCGGCGAGCCGACGAGGGGGATCACGACGAACGGGACAAGAAAGGTGCCGGTGATCGCGCCGAGCGTGTTCGCCGAGAGCAGGAGGCCCGTGTTCGCGCCGACGTGTCCCTCCGGATCGACGATCAGTGCTGATGCGGCAGGGAACGTCAGGCCCATCAGAAAGGTCGCCGGCAGGACCACGAGCGCGACGGGCAGCACAGACCTGTTGAAGAGGGCGCGGAAGTGCTGCGTCACGTCGAGGACCCCCGGGGTGCCGCGGCTGATCACGGTGGCCATCCCTGCCAGGACGAGCATACCGATGGCGATCTGGCCTATGGCCAGGAGGTTGATCGTATGGATCCGCGTTCGAAATATGGTGAAGACCGCTGCTCCGAGCGCAAGGCCGATCAGGAAGATGGCCAGGATCATCGTGAAGACGTAGGTCGAGTTGCCCGTTCCCGAGGCCAGCAGCCGCGTCCACAGGACCTGATAGCCGAGCGAGGTTAAGCCGGACACGAAGGCTACGACTAGCGCCAGTCGAAGGCGCCGGCCGAGGCGCAGAGCGACGGGCACCTTTGGCGCGGGCGCAGTCCTCGTCTGACTTGGACCAGGATCGACGGCCGAGCCCCGCGCGCGGTCGAGCAGGAGGGCCACGATCCCTGCGATTGCCGAGCAGGTTACGCCAACACGGAGCGCTCCGCTCAGCCCCAGTAGCTCGATGAGGATGAAGCCCGCCACGATCGTCCCGATGATAGCCCCAAACGTGTTGGCGGCATACAGACGGCCGAAGGCAGAGCTTAGGCCGGACGAATCACGTGACAAATAGCGGGTCAGCGTGGGGAGCGTCGCGCCCATCAGGATCGTAGCCGGTCCCAGCGCCAGCAGCGCGAGGCCGAAGCGCACCAGCGCCAGCAGGTGCGGGGCGGTTACCAGTGCGTCGAACACCCCACGATAGGCCTCATGCAGCAACAGGAAGGTGAGCGGCGTGAGCAACACGAGCACGACCAGCAGCAGCTCGAGTAGGCCATACAGTCGCAGGGGACGCCGCACACGATCGGCCAAGCGGCCACCAAACGCGCTGCCTATCGCCATCCCCCCAAAGAAGCCAGTCAGGATCGTCGAGACCGCCTGGGTAGTGTTGCCAAAGACGAGGACCAACTGGCGCGACCAGACCACCTCATAGATCAGCCCAGCGGCGCCCGAGAGGACGAAGATTGCCGTTATCAGCCAGATCGGCAACCCGCGCGTCGAGGCCCCGCCTGTGCGTTCAGGTCCGTCCAGGCGTCTGAGGGCGCGCTCGACGCGGCCGCCGAAACCACGCCAGCGGTCGCCCCGCACTGCTGCGGGTATCCCTGGTGCCTCAGGCTGTACAACTGAGCTATCTTGCTGCATCGTGCTCTCTGCCCTCCGGTAAAGTTGCGATGTTCAACCACATGCCAGTGACGCGAAGCGTGTGAACATCCGATGGTACACGGGATATCATCACGTGGGTGCCTGGCAAAGCGGCGCCCGTCCGTAACCGAGCGCGCCAAGACTAGCATAGTCGACGACGCATGACAACAGTGCACATCCTTTTGTTCGACAGTGGGCGGTTTCCGCATGGCGCGGTGCCAGGAGACCTCCCCAACCTACCGCCGGGAGGTTCTCGCGCAGCGTCCCGCGTCGCGCCTCAGCCGATGAAGCATCACGCCCGCGGTACGAGTCGTCATTGCTGGGTGAGGATATAGCCAAGCAACCCTTCTTGCGTCTCTCCGCCGCAGCTCACATCCGTGGAGCCGAAGTAGCCATTGTCGGAGGAGAAGCAGCTATACAGGGCCGTAGTGGGGATACCGGTCGGTGGTGCGCTGTAGAGCCAGCCTTGCATCTCGAAGACACGCTGGCCGCCGCAATCGGCCTGGGTGGACAGGAAGTGGTGACCATCCGCAGCCAGACAATCATTAAGCGCCTGTGTGCCGGGCTGCTGCTGGTCATACAGGTAGCCGAGCGCCTGATAGGCGAGATAGCCGTTGCGCAGATCAGGCGCATAACTCACCGTCGTCCACCAGACGTGTGTATGGAGGTTGTAATACGGGGAGAGCGGCCGCGTCGGCGCGAAGCGCGGCGCCTGCCACCTCAGGTGCGAAATGTCGCCATAAAAGAGCCCCAAGTGTGCCTGCTCAAGAAACGCTGACCGCACTTGGACCGCGCTGGCATTCGGGTAATAGGTCTGCAGGCATGCCGGCGTCGCGTAACCATGATTGATCACACACTGCTGATTCTGCAGCTCGGCAGACTGATACATCTCCAGTGGCTGGACCGAGATGGCGATTACCCGGCCGAGCAGGAGCGTGACCACCAATAGCGCGGTGAGGCTTATTCCTGCAAGCGCCCTCTGCGCAAACGCCTCACGAGCTCGCGCGACTGCCGAAAACGTTGCCAGCGCCTCTTTCAGGTTAACAGCTATCAGGGCGATGAGCACGACCCACCACAGTGCCGAGAAGGCTTGGTAGCGCGATGCCATCGCGTCACTGCGGCCCATCGAGGTCAAGGTCGCGACGCCAAGCACGAACAGCCCCATGCCGAGCCAGGCCTCCAGGCCACGGATGTTTCGGTGCCGGTACCAGTAGTACGCCAGATTCACCAGCAAGAGCGCGATACTCGCCACGCCTGCCTGCAAAGCCTGTGATTCATGTGGATCGCCGAGCGGCGCCCCCAGGTAGATCAGGTCGAACCGGAACGTTCCGCGGACCGACGTTTGCGTGACACCGTGAGGGAAGCCTCGGATGTACGGGACGACGATGAGCCACGCGCAGACGAACCACGCCAATGCCTTGCGATAATTCGCTCGTAACAGGACGACGGGGAAGAAGGCGATGAGCGCGAGGATGCCGCCCAAGCTTGAGAGCGCAGCGATAACAGCGCCCAGGAAGCCCACGCCGAGCCAACGCCAGGTAATCTGGTCAGCTGTCAGCGCCCAGAGGCACAACGCCACGCCAAGTGTGGTGGTGATAAAGGCGATTTGAAAGGGCGCCAGCCAGTTGGCGTACTGTGCGAACGAGAAGAGCAGCAGCGAAAGCGGTACGACAAGCACCAGTAGTAGGTTCGTCGCGCGCAGCGTGCGACGCAGGGCCGCCAGCAGCAGCACAACCTCGCCCACCGCCAGGACCAGATCGAGGGTCATCTCGATCTGGCGGTTCCAATGCGTGCTAAGGATCAGCGGCACATCCACAAGCCGCGGGATGATGATACGATGCTCGCCATGGAATTGAAGGAAGTCGTGGATCGTTGCTGTTCCCTGCGTCACATGTTGAACGAGCACGACAGTTTCCCACTCGTCCCAGTACGGCGCCTGTCCCGTGCGGTTCCAGATTGCCCATAAGATGAAACCGAGCAGACTTGCCGGGACGACGAAGACGCCCCATCGCATGAGGCTCCAGAGCCTCCGGCCAAGCTGCGCCAGAGGTGCGGTCGGCTGGGAGGTATCCGGCCCGACCGACTCACCCCCACCCTGCGGGGTCAGTCTTGTCCAGTTGGACGCCGATGGCGCGATCGCCACAGTGCGGGCTGAGCCGATAGATCCTGAGACCACGTCGGTAGCAGCCAGCGCGTAGGCGGGCAGGGACGTGGGAGCCTCCAGCACCTCGTGCCACCGCTGATAGTCGCCTCGCGACAACATGCGCTCAAGCCAGACGTAGAGCACGATGAACAGATAGCGGCTGCCCATTTCCTTGATCCTGAGCTTGGAGACGCCGGTCGTACGATTGTACCAGTTGATCGGCACGGTGGCGTAGGTGTAGCCGCGCGTGATGGCCTTGAGTGGCAGCTCGACGGTGATGTTGAAGTGCGAGGACAGGATCGGCATCACGCCCTGGATCACCTCACGGCGGTACGCTTTGAAGGCGTTGGTAGAGTCGTTGAACCCGAGATGGAAAAGCACATTGATGAACCAGTTTGCCAGCCGGTTAACCACTAGCTTGTGGCGGGGATAGTCGACTACCCGGCTCTGCCGTGTGAAGCGCGAGCCGAAGACGCACTCGTAGCCATCCTCAAGCTTACGGAAGTACGCGACAATGTCGTTGGGATCGTCTGACGCATCGGCCATGACGATGCACACCGCGTCGCCAGTGAAGTGTTCCAGTCCCGTCTGGATGGCGTAGCCGAAGCCCTTCGGCTTCTCGTTGTTGACGTAACGCACATCTGACAGTTCACGACTCAGCTCGGCGAGCACGCGCCCAGTGCCGTCCTCGCTGTGGTCGTTGACCAACAGGATCTCGAAAGGGATGCCGGCGTCGGTAAGCGTTGCGTGCAGCCTGTCGACCGTCGGCCGCACGCAATCCTCCTCATTGTGAGCCGGAATGACGACCGAGAGCCTCATGACCCCTCCTACGATAGGATCCCACTTCGGCGACGACAAACGTCTATTGCCCCGGCAGCCGCGAAAGGTGCGGGACTCGGAGATAGACTGTTACCAACACCTGCGTAGTTTGTATACTCACTTCGTCAAGACCTCCAGAGACAGTTGGTCGCTCATAACTACCACCGCGTTACCACCGCATCAGCGCCGCAGCTTCCAACATCCTACGTGTACGAGATTACCCCGCAGGTGGAACGAGAAACCTCTGTCAACTGTAACCACATACCGGTACCGAGGTCCCGTGCAGGCAGCGCTCTCCGTCCCCTCGCGATTCGCGCACGTGGGGACCGTGCCGTAACATGTCCTGACATCAGGACCTTTCTGCCCGGTCGGTGCATTGGTTCGGGTCACATCTACCATAGTGCGACTGGCGTGAGTGCGTGGCTCACTCGATCCGTGGTGCATCGCGATGCCCAAGTTCTCGGTCTGGCGCGGCGCCCCTCCCCACCACACCACCCGAAGAAGGTCCATACGATCACAGCGGCGAGCGAAATGCTGCTCGCTTCCCTGCCCTTCAGCGCACCCGAACTCGTGCCTTGCGAGGACCTTTCGTGCCCGGCCGAGGCGGTGGTCGCCGCCTATCTGGTCAACGAGTCAGTTCAGGATCAGTCCAAGCGAACTACCGCCCACTGCGCCAAGCCAGCGCAGCCACCAGCGCGTCACATGAATGCGACGCCCCAGCGTCCCTCCCTGCGAGCGGCTCAGCAGCGCACCCTGCTGGCCGAACGCTATTCGGCCACTCGCTTCCCGCTCTACACATTCCTCCACAGTATATCTGTGCCGGCACGTTGGATGGCTGACCGATTGTTGTGAGGTGCATTGTTTACACTGCACTCGATAGCGATTACCCCGCAGGCAGCGGAATGTTGCCCGGTCCTAGCCCGACCTTCTGCCCGGCGCATTTCTCCGTCTTCCTGGAGGAACCAGCACCAGACGTGGAGGAGTGTGGACTAGCCAGAAAGGGTACGCATATTGTACCAGCTCTGCCACAGGAGTATGCTGGCGCTGCGGTTCGAGCGAACATACGCCAATTCGGCTCTGCTTGGGTTACATTGGCGGATTCATCGACGTCATGCGTTGTAGATATATGATCGTTGAGTAACTTGGGGATGTGTGCCGCTGGGCGCACGACGAGCGGCCCAGCGCTGACCTACGTATGGGTGCTAGCTAGGCTGGAGGTGGTGGAGGGTGCCAGACGCGGGAGACACTGCCGTGCATGGTTGGCAGGATGCTCGACATGACTGACAACGCCGATGGGGAGAGGACTGCGGAGAAGGGCCAGCGGATCGTCGTGACCATGCCGGCGTACCATGCCGAGCAAACGCTCGAGAAGACCTACAACGAGATTCCGGAAGGCCTTGCCGATGATGTGCTGGTCGTAGACGACGCTAGCAAGGACAACACGGTCGCAGTGGCCAAGAGGCTAGGTCTAAAGGTGTTCGTTCATCCAGCGAATCGCGGCTACGGGGGCAATCAGAAGACGTGCTACGATCAAGCGCTTGATGCTGGCGCCTCCATCGTGGTTCTCTTGCATCCGGACTATCAGTACGACCCGAGGACCTTAACGGCCCTCTGCGAGCCACTTGTTGCTGGTCGGGCAGATTTCACCTTCGGGTCGCGCTTTGCCAATGGCGCCGATCCACGCAAGGGCGGCATGCCGCTATACCGTTATGTCGGCAACCGCCTCACAACGGCCATCGAGAATTTGGTGCTCGGCACGCACTTCGCGGAGTTGCACAGCGGGCTGAAGGCCTACACAGCGAACTTCCTCCGAGAACTGGATTACCACAAATACTCGGACGACTTCGTGTTCGACAGCCAGATGCTCATCGACGGAGTGCTGTCGGGGGCCCGCATCGAGGAGGTGTCGATCCCGACACGCTACACGGCCGAGTCGTCCTCGATCAGCGTCTCCCGGTCGCTCCGGTACATCCGGCTAACGATCACAGAGCTCTTCCGCATGAAGCGCGAACACAAGCGCCGCGCACGCCTGCAGGCGCGACAGGCGAAGCAGCAGCGTGGGCCCGCATAGCAAATCTGGCTGGTGGGCAATGATGGCGGTGGGGCACTGTCCGCGTAATCGGCGCGGCCGGATGAGAGCGGGAGATATCGATGCGGATTACGGACGAGCGCACAGTCGGCATACCCATGGCGAATAACACAGTCGGCGTATCTGCCATACGGAGCGACACGTCGCCTGTGGTAACGGTGAGGAAGAGAGCGGCTGGGTTGTTCGCGAGGCTGCTGACCGAGCCCGAGACGCGCCGTGTGGTGGCGTTCTTAATTGCCGGCGGCGTCTCGACCCTGGTCACGCTCTCAGTCACCTCGCTGCTGACCGACGTGTGGGGACAACGCTTCCTGTGGTCCGCCATCGCTGGCACCGAACTGGGTGTGCTGGTGCAATTCGCCATCAATGATCGGCTGGCCTTCCGGGACCTTGCGGGTCATCGCCGCCGTCTCCCCGTGCGGCTGCTCCGCTACCACCTTACCTGTGCCGCCGGCCAGTCGATCATCTTGCTGTTGTCGCTGGTCTTGCACGACGTGGTGCACTGGCGCGCGGTCTTTGCACAGGCAGTGCCGATCGCCTTCGTCACCGCTTTCAA
>Ga0070708_100004081_pt1 | contig 11473 bp, 8 predicted proteins | sample KBSK5503metaG_FD_65469 | JGI IMG/M metagenome (GOLD analysis project Ga0070708, IMG submission 65469) | Corn, switchgrass and miscanthus rhizosphere microbial communities from Kellogg Biological Station, Michigan, USA - KBS K5-50-3 metaG | ecosystem: Host-associated > Plants > Roots >...
GGTCGGAGCCTTCCTCATCGCTATCACCGGAGATCTCCGCGCCGAGCCGCAGCGGTGGACCACCGAGGCCGTCGTTGGTTCGGTCATCTCCTCCGTCGAAGCCGGTTCAGCCAAGCGGATCGATCAGCCCTTCGAAGTCACCGAGGCGACGATTCTCCAGATTCAGGAGGCCCTCGCCTCCGGTACGGTGACGTCCAGCGAGCTCGTCGATCGGTACACCGCGCGGATCGCCGCGTACGATCAGGACGGTCCACTGCTCAACGCCATCCGGAACCTGTCCCCGAGGGCGAGCTCGGTGGCGCGCGAGCGGGACCTGGCCCGGAAGAATGGCCCGGGCGGAGGGCCGCTGTCCGGGATCCCGGTCATCATCAAGGACAACATCAACACGAACGACCAACCGACGACCGCGGGATCGGTTGCCCTGGCGGGATCGATTCCGAACGAAGATGCTTTCATCACCCGGCAACTGCGCGCGGCGGGGGCGATCATCCTCGCCAAGGGCAATCTGACCGAGTTCGCCAACTACCTGACCGCCGGCATGCCCGCGGGCTACAGCTCGCTGGGCGATTACGTCTACAACCCCTACGATCCGCGCCCGGCGCCGGACGGACGACCGCTTCTTTCGCCCGGCGGGTCCAGCTCGGGCCCGGGTGTGGCGGCTGCGGCGAGCTTCGCGGCCGCGACCATCGGCACCGAGACCTCGGGATCGATCTTGAGTCCGGCGAGTCAGAATTCGCTGGCCGGAATCAAGCCGACCACGGGCCTCGCCAGCCGCACCGGGATCATCCCGATCGCATCGAGCCAGGACACCGCCGGGCCGTTGGCCCGCACCGTGACCGACGCCGCGATTCTGCTCGGAGCGATCACCGCCGCGGATCCGGACGACCCGGCGACCCAGGTGCCCGACCGGGTCGTCTACAGCGACTACACGCCGTTTCTCGATCCCAACGCCCTGCAAGGCGCGCGGATCGGCATCGCGTTCGGGCTCAACTCGTTGGGAAATCCGGCCTACTACTACTACCAACTCACGCTGGTCCAGCGAGCGATCATCGATGCCGCCGCCGACGTGATGCGGGCCCAGGGCGCGGAGGTTTTTTTCGTCGAGATACAAACCGCCCAGGAGCTCGCCGTCTTCAACTCTTCGGTGCTGCGGTACGAGTTCAAGCGGGACCTGAACGCCTACCTGAGCGCGCTGCCGAAAACCGCGGCGGTGCACTCGCTGGCCGAGGTCATCGCCTTCAACGACGCCTATCCCGACCAGACCCGGTTCCGGTTCGGACAGACGCTCGCCCGTGCGTCCGAGGCCACCGACCTCGACGCGGAACGGGCGCAGTATCTGGCCGACCGCGCGACGGATCTGCGGCTGTCCCGCGATGAGATCGATCGGGTGATGAGCGCCAACCAGCTGGACGCGCTCCTCTTCGGCGCGAACTTCGGCGCCGCGATCGGCGCCAAAGCGGGATATCCCAGCGTCATCGTTCCCGGCGGCTATTTGTCGTCCGACAATTCGCCTTTCGGGGTCACGTTTACCGGAAGAGCGTGGAGCGAGCCGCGCCTGATCGGTCTCGCCTACGCCTACGAGCAGGCCTCGGCGCTGCGCCGGCCGCCGGACACCACGCCGCCGCTGGCCGGGGCGAAGTAAAGCCGACGGAATGCGCGGCGGGGAGCATCGCCGAGCAGGCTTCCCGATGCGGCTTAGCCACCCTCGACTTGCTTCGCGGCGGCCGCCATGGCCTCCGCGAGCCGCGCGGGATTTCCGCTCCCCTGAGCGTTCTCGGCCGAGCCGCCGCCCTGACCGGAGAGGATGGGCAGGATGGCCTTCAATGCCGCGTTCATCGGCACGCCCGCACCGGGAGGGCGCGCGAAACAGAGATAGACGCGCTCGCCTTCCTGCGAGGCGATCAGCGCAATGCGTCCGCGCGCGACCAGCGCTCCCGCCAGACGCTTTGCCGCCAGCATTCCGCCCTCGACGGTCTCGGCGATCGCCCCGGTGGGACGCGCGGCGATCAATTGGTCCGCGGCGTGCGCGGCAAGTCGCCCCTCGAGCCCCTCGATGGCCTTCTTTCGGGCCTGCGCTTCCGCCGCGAGGCGAACGGCCGCATCCGCGATCTCGGCCGGGGCGGCCCGCATGGCATCGGCGGCCCGCGCGATCAGGTCGTTTGCTTGAACGAGCGATCGAACGACGCGGTTTCCGCAAACGAACTCCACCCGCGCCGACCCGGAGCCCCAGCGCTGCGCCCTGAGGATGGCGACGCAGCCCACCTCGCCCGTCCTTCGCGGGTGGGTGCCGCCGCAGGGCGACGCGTCCACTCCCTCGACCAGGATCACCCGATCTCCCTTGACCGCCTCCTTGCGAAGGGAGAGCCGAGCGCGCTCCTCGCCGACGAAGTCCCGGGCGATGATGGGAAGGTCGCGCCAGACGCTTTCGTTGGCGGCCGCCTCCGCGGCACGGAGCGCGTCGGGGCGCAACTTGTCGATCGAGCAGTCGAGGTCGATCGTGCAGGTGCTCTCCCCCAGGTGGAACGACACGGTCGCCGCCCCGTGGACGCGCAGGAACGCGGCGGACAGAAGATGTTGCCCATGGTGTTGCTGGATATGATCGAAGCGCCTCCGCCAATCGACCGTCCCCTCGACCTCCGCGGCGGTCCAGTTCGCGGCGTCCAGCAGGTGCAGCACTTCGCCGTCGTCCTCCTGGGTGTCCACCACGGGAACCGTTCCCAGGGTACCGCGATCTCCCGGCTGGCCGCCGCCCTCGGGGTAGAACGCGGTCCGATCCAGGACCACCGCCAACCGATCCTTGAATTGAAGCGTTCGAAGAACCTTCGCGTGAAAACGCGTCAGGTAGGAATCGGAGAGGTAGAGGCGCTCGCTCATCCGGGTGTCACTCGCGCAGGCGCTAACGGGAGAGTCGCTTTCGGACTTCGCCGCGGATTGCCGCTCCGACCTCGGTCGTGGTGGCGGCATGCTCCTCGCCCGCGAGATCGTACGTCAGCGGCGCGCCGGCCGCGATGACCGCCGCGACCGACGCCTCGATCGCGTCCCCGGCAGCCACGAGCCGCGGATCCCGTTTGCGGTCTCCCAGCCAGCGCAGGCCCTCGGCCGCCGCGAGGATCATCGCCATCGGATTGGTCCGGTTCTTTCCCGCATGCTTGGGCGCCGAACCGTGGATGGGCTCGAACATCCCGTGTTCATCGCCGATGTTGCAGCCGGCCGCCATGCCCATCCCGCCCTGGAGCACCGAGGCGAGATCCGTGACGATGTCCCCGAACATGTTGGTGGTCACGCACACGTCGTACTGCTCCGGCTGCCCGACCAACCACTGGGTGAACGCGTCGACGATCGCGGTGTCCTTCTCGATGTCCGGATACTCCGCGCCCACTTCGTGAAAGACCTCGAGGAAGAGCTGGCACCCTTTGAGCACGTTGTCCTTGGCGATCGCGGTGACCCGCTTCTTGCCGTCTTTCGGGGCGCCCTTCCCACGCCGGCGGGAGAGCTCGAACGCGCGGCGGATCACCCGCTCCGAGCCCTTGCGGGTGATGATCCGGGTGTCCACCGCCAGGCTGCGCCTGCCTCCGGTCATCTGGAATCCGCCGATGCCGCTGTACAGACCCTCGGTGTTCTCCCGGACGATCACCATGTCGACCTTGCGCGCATCCCAGACCGTCACGTTCGATCCGTGAATGCGGTGCCGGACCCCTGGCCACAGCTTGACCGGTCGGACGTTGGCGTAGAGGTCGAGCCGCATCCGGTTGCCGATCACCGGTGACCACCCCGCCATCTGCCCGTTGGCCATGATCACCGGACCCTTGCCGTCAGGCGATGGCCAGCCGACGGCGCCGAGCAGGATGAGATCCGCCTTCTCGCATTTTTCTTCCGAGCCCTCGGGCCAGTCGCGCGAGCCGTGCTTGAGGTAGTACTGGCCGCCGCAGGGTATCTCCTCGAGCTCGAATTTGAGGTCGGTGTCGCGACTGACTTCGTCGAGAATCGACCTCGCCTGGGTCATCACTTCAGGGCCTATTCCGTCACCGGGCAAAAGCGTCACGCGGTATGCCATTCCATCCTCCGTCGACTGCGACGCGGGACCCTACCACGAGGCCGGATGGGCGCCGCCAGCACAACAGATGCGGCGCGTCCAAAGGCCCGGCCCGCGGTCCGCCGGGTACTCGGGCGGCCCTTCTTTTCCTGGTCACCTTTCTCGCACCCGGCCAGAATGGGAAAAACCAGCTCAAGATCGGGAGGCCCGATGCCTGCTTTCGTCGTCATCGAAATCGAAGTGACCGATCCGGTCAAGTACGAGAAGTACAAGCAAATGGCGCCGCCCTCGATCCGCAAGTACGGGGGTCGCTACCTGGTGCGAGGCGCTGAGGTGCAGGTGCTCGAGGGAGATTGGTCGCCCACGCGCTTCGTCATTCTGCAGTTCGACTCGATCGAAAAGGCGAAGGCGTGGTGGAGCTCACCCGAGTATCGCGAGGCCAAGCTCTTGCGGCAGGCGTCCGCGCGCACCGCGATGATCTGTGTCCCGGGTCACGAGGAGCCGGCTCAATGAGCGACGCGCCGGTTCTGGCAGGGTCGGGCCGACGCCGCGAGAGCACCGAACAGCCAAACCATCGCAGCGATCGGATTCCGCGTCGGTAAGCCGATGATGCAATCAGGGCTTGGGAAGGGACGGCGACTGCGCGGGGGCTTGGGCGGGCGAGATTCTGGCGGCGTGCTATGGCCTTCTTCCAGAGGCCGAATTGAGCAGCCGATCGTCGAGCGGGATGGGGAGTCGGGCACACTGCATGCCCGCGCCGCCCGGGAGCCCGGCATCTACGCATCAGCGCGTCCACGTCCATGCGAGGGGTGTGGCCCGGAGCGGAATCCACGGCAGCGCATTTCGTCCTCGGCCCGAGGCCAAGCGCCGTTCAGCCAGGCGAGTGGCAAATTCAAGTCGCTTTTCGTCCTCAAACTGCCGCTCGATATCAGATCGACGCGTTAAGAAGACGCTGTCGGAGGGGATAGGGATGGGGGCGGGGGATACGGCCTGTGCAGAAATCGCCGAGAAGCAGTCCGGTCTCACCTCACGGGACCAGGCAATCCGAACGGGAATGTCCGAGCGCGATCGGCCGAAGGTTGGGCGCCGGCCGATGGCGTCAAGTACTGCCGGGGCTTATCGCCTGGCGGGAGCACCGAGCGAGCTGGGAGCAGTCCTTGAAGGCCGCAGACCCCCTGCGCCGTCGCCGTCTCCTCACAAGCCCTGCTTCGATCGCTCGCAAGGCTACCTTCGGCTAATCACACGGGAGCAGATCGCTTCGATGGCTTGGATGCTCTAGAGCGTCATGCGGCGAATGACGTGGTTGTAGGAGTCGGACACCATCACCGCGCCATCGGGCGCGATCGCCAATCCGGTCGGCGCGGCGATGTCCGCCACGTCGCCGCGCCCGAGCCGCGTCCCGTCTCGCCCGGAGCCGGCGATCGTGTAGACGCGGGTCGACGCCGCATCCGCCCCGGGTACCAGCTTCCGGATCCGGAAGTTTGCGGAGTCGGACAAGAGGATCTCTCCCGAGGAAAGCACGACCATTCCCAGCTGAGCGCGGAAGCGCGCCTGCGTGCCGAGGCCGTCGGTTTCGCCGTCGGAGGAATACGGCGCGCCGGCGATGGTGTCGACCGGATGGCCATCGCGAGGCGAGATTCTTCGCAGGTACTGGAGGTAAGCATCCAGCACGTAGACCTCCCCGGTCGGAGCGACCGCCAGAGCGCTCGGCGCGGAGAACTGGGCGTCGACGCCGGACGGAGCGTCGCGCCAGCCGAACACTCCGTTCCCGGCGTAGGTAATCACCTCGCGGGTGTCGGCGCGGATCATGCGAATCCGGTGGCCACCCACTTCCGACACGTACAGGTTTCCCGCCCGGTCGAACGCGATCCCGGTCGGACGGGTGAAGCGGGCCGAGAGGGCTGCCCCATCGCGAAAGCCGGGGGTTTCCGGCGTGCCCGCGTAAACGGTCACCGCCCACCCGGGAGGATTGTTCTCGATCCGCCGGATGACGTGGTTGTCGGAATCGGCGACCAGGATGGCCCCGTCCGGTGCGATCGCCAGCGCGTTCGGATTTCGAAACATCGCCTGCGCGCCCGGGCCGTTGACGAAACCGGGCACCCCGCTTCCGGCGATCGTTCGAACCGTCCGCTGCGAATCGGTGTCGATCAGCCGGATGCGGTGGTTGTTCGTGTCGGCGACCAGGACCTGCCCCGACTGCAGGCAGGCCAGACCTGTGGGCCCGGAGAATTGAGCCGAGGTCGCGGGACCGTCCGCCCAGCCCCGGCGCCGGGCGATGCCGGCGAAGGCGTCGACCGCGGCAGCCCATCGTCCATCGATCACCGCGGCCCTTGCCCTGACCGTGCCGGCGGTGCTCGGGTGACGGGCTCGGCGGTGCGCCAGGCCCCGCTCGAGGACGTTGCGGGTCATCTGCGCGACGCGGTCGTCGTAGCTGTCGGGCAGATCGGCATTGAGGCCGTCCGCCCAGGTGATCGTTCCAGCGGCGAAGACGGTGTTCCCCGCGGGGAGGTTCCGCTCGACCGCATGGGAAACCGAGGCCGTGCCCTGCTCGGTGACGAGCGGGCTTTCGGCGATCAACCTGGTATCGGCCGGGGTGTTGTAGTCCGGGAACAGGCGATCGAATTCGGTCCCCACGAGGTTCGACAGCTTGTCGCCCGCCGCGAGCCCGGTCCCCTCGAAGAGCCAGTGCGTCGGGTCCCCGACGACGAAGGGGAAGCGCACCTGTTGCCAGGATTCGTACATCACCCCGAACAACTGGTTCTCCGGGCGGGCATTGGGCGGATCGCGAAAGCGGATGGTCGAGTTCCGGATCGGGTCGAGCTGGGGATCGCTCTTGTAGCAAACGATGGTTCGCAGCGGATTTCCGCGCCGGTCGGCGGTGTATCGAACTCGCCAGAAAGATCCGTTCGCGCTGAAGTAGGCAAGGCTCGTTGCACCGGAGGCGACCGCCGCGTCGACCTGGTTGCGCTCTTCCACCGTCCAGTACTCGTCGTGTCCGGCGATCGCCAGCAGCCCGATTCCATCCAGCATGTTGGGGAATCGCATGAAATCGGCGCCGGTGGAGTAGGTGACGTCGTATCCGTTTTTTTCCAGGAAGCGGACGAAGGCGTGCTCGATCCAGAACGTCTGACCCGCGCCGTCGGCTTCGGCGAAGGGGCGATTGTGGGAGACCTCGTAGGCGCGCCCGCCCTGCATCGTCCCCGATTCGTCGAGGTACAGGCTCTCGCCGCCCCAGGGATTGTAGGCCTGAAAGGTATTGAGGGCGGACTTCAACATGATTTCCGCCGGACGGCGATCGCGTACGACGAACGGGGCGAAGCGAATGAACCCCTCCGGTCGCGTCACCCGGACGAGGTACAGCCCGGACACCCAGTCGGGACCGACCGTGAACGAGGTCGTTTGACTCCAGTCGCATTCGACGCGCGCCGTCGCCGAATCGCGCGCCGGCGTCAATTGCCGCGGGACGTTGACCTGAGCAAGGCTCGCCACCTTCCGCGCGCCAAGACCTGCGTAGTGCCCGATGCGGTAGATGTCGACGTTGGCGGGGGAGGCTGGGTTCGCCGAGATCATCACCGAGACGTTTTCGCCCACCGCCGCCGAATCGGTGGACAAATACAAATCCAACTCACCGCTGCTCGCGCGCCGGCCGGTCCGCCAATTCGGATCGCCGGCCCTCAGATTCTCGGCCGGGATGGGGTTCGTGTAGCTCGACGGCGGTTGCCCGGCATCGACCGGATCGGTCGGCGGAACTTGCGGATCGTGGGGCGGGCTCTCGCCCACCGGGGATATCGCCTTGCCGCAGGCAGATCCCCAAAGGCCGCCGAGCCAAAGCAAGAACTGCCGTCTCTTCATGCCCCGCCCTCCACGCCCCGTACGCGATCCATGATCCTCCGGCAAAGCGGCGGCAAGTTAAGCAGGCTCCCAGGCGGAGGGTAGGGTCGGGCAAAGGGGATTGATTTTATTGGCCGGGGCGCGGAGCTTTGTTCAAATGACGCTTCGGCTCAAGGGGCGGAGGGCCGTGTGACGGTCGCCTTCTCGGGTCTCCGTCCGTCAGCATGGCGCCTGGCTGAGTGTCCGCTGACAGTGGCGCGGAAGGCTACCAGAGGGCAAATCCCAAGCTCGTCCAGATCTCGCCTGGCGCGCCGAATGGATACTCATATCTGACCGACAGCATCAGCGTGCCGGGTGAGCAGCAGCGGCCGACGCTGATCAGGATCTCCTGGCTGAGGGCGTCGGCGAGCTTCTTCGACAGCGAAAATGTGTAGCCCCAGCCCACGCCGAAGCCCCAGATGCCCCGGGTGTACGCGACGGTTCGCAATCCCATCCGCAGGAAGTAAACGGTCGACCCCCCTGAAGCCGGCAGGCCGAGGCCGGGCTCGACGACGGTGCGAAACGGTCTCAGGCCTTCTCCCGCGTCGCCGCGCAGCGAAGGACCGAACTGGACCGACCACGGCATCGCGAGGGTGAATCTCTGAACGTCGCCCCCGAAGCGAAATCCGGTCGCGGGTGGAAGGGACAGCACGGGGCCACTCTCGATGCCAAACCCCGTTCCCTCGGCGGCCTGCGCCGGGATTCCACCGATGCTCAGCGACGCCGCGGCGAGCAGGAGTGCCCAGAGAATTCGCTCGCTCGCGGATGCTGATCCGCCAATTCGCCCCGGAATGGCCCACCCCTGGTGGTTTCCGCGGTTATACGCGGAAACTCACTTCTGTTCCTCGAAGAGGCTCTTGGCGACGACGAGCAGGACCTGGACGTCGTTCTCATCGAGATTGAGCGTCTCCAGATGGGCGATGAGGGAGACCTCGGGCCGGCTTCCTCCCTCCAGCTGATCGAGCCCCTGGAAAAGCTGAGAGAGCGGGACCCCGAGGGCGTTGGAGATTGCCGCCAACGTCTTCACGTGCGGCAGGCGCGTCGAGCGCTCGATCATCGAGAGAAACGAAACGCTGATCTTCGCTCGACGCGCGAGATCTTCCTGGCTGAAGAAGAGCGCCCGCCGCAGGTCACGGATCCGCCGACCCAGCCCTGCCCCGATTTTGCTTACCTTTGCGCACACGCGCTGACCTTCGTAGTGCCCGCGCGCGGGGACACAAGATGTCTGGCCATCCCAGTACTGGTACTGCTAGCCCAGATCGGGATAGGCTCAATTCACTGTCAGTTGCGAAACTGCGCTGGAGGTGGGTGACACGGGGCGTCCGTATGACACCGTGCCGCGGAGGACCCGCAGAAAATGGCGCTCGTACATTGAGCGATCTAAATTGTCAGCAAACGGACAGAGCGGATACACTCGCAGCCGATACCTTGAATTCGGTCCTTCACCGATCATCACGCGACGGACCGTTCTCCAGGCGTCCAGGAGGATCCCCGACGTGAGAATCCTAGACCGACGAGGAAACCGAGTGCCCAGCCCAAAGCCTCTGTCTAGAAAGCAAACCGCCAGACTCACGCTCCTCTCGCTGCCTCCCGAACCCAAGGACATGGTGGCCGACCGGGAGATCGCCATCCTGAAAAGGACGATCCAGCTTCTTCAGCGGAGAATCAAAACCCTCGAGAGGCCCTGGGAAAAATCGCCGCGTTCCGCCTGAGTCGCCGTCGCATCCCGTCGAGATCGCGCCAAGCGCACTTGACAAAAGTCGCCTAGACACGCTCGATCCGCGCAAATGACGCGGGTTCGAAGCGCCCTGCGGCCAATGCGGCAGCAACAGGGAATTCAGCAAGGAGACCTCGCCGCTCGGGTCGGCATCAGCCGTCAGGCTCTGAGCGAGTTGGAGGCAGGCAAGGCCTGTCCATCCACCGCGGTCGCGCTGGGGCTCGCTCGCGCGCTTCGCTGCAAGGTGGAGGATCTCTTCTCCCTCTCCGAGGACTCCGAACCGATTCGCGCGAATTGGGTTTGCCTCGATCAACCGGACCGCGGGGAAGCGGCGATGTCGCGACAGCCCTCGCGCCGGGCGGCGCTGGCGTTCATTGCCGATCGCTGGGTCGCTCATCCGTTGACCTCGAACCAGCCCGCGTCGATGTGCACTCCGGCCGATGCTCTGGTCGCCTCTCCCGTTCGCGAGGGTTCGGCGGGCCTTTCCTCGCCACTTCAGATCAGGCTGCACCCGCTGCGAAGCCGCTCGGAGCTGCAGGAGAACGTGCTCATCGCCGGATGCGATCCCGCGATCGGGCTACTCTGTGCCTGGCTGGGTGAGCGCGACGCGCGCTTCAAGCTCCGCTGGCTCTACGCGACGAGCCTCTCGGCGTTGGGGGCCCTGGCCCGGGGCGAGGTCCACATCGCCGGCGCGCACCTGCTCGACGAGGCGTCCGGCGAGTTCAACGTTCCATTCGTACGCCCGCTGAGCCCGGACCAATCGCTGTTGATCGTGAACCTGGCTCGTTGGGAGGAGGGATTCGTGGTCGCGCGCGGAAATCCATTGGGTATCGGCGGCGTCCGCGACCTGCTCCGCGGCGACGTCACCTTCGTCAACCGCGAGGAGGGCTCGGGGGCAAGAAAGCTCATCGATCGGCTTCTGCGAAAGGAGTCGCTCGACCCGGAGTCCGTCCGGGGTTTCCGGCGAATCGCCCACGGGCATGTCGCCGTCGCCCAGGCGGTGGCCGTCGGAGCCGCGGACGCCGGAATCGCCACCCGCAGCGCGGCGGCGGGCCTCGACCTCTCCTTCGTTCCCTTGAGCGAGGAGCGGTTCGACCTCGCTTTCCCGCGGCAGCGGGTCGGGGACGAGCGCACGAGCCGCCTGATCGACGCGCTGGAAAGTCGAGCGTTCCGCCGGCAGCTTCAGAGCCTCGAGGGATATGCCACTGCCCAATCCGGTCAGGTCGTCGCCGAGGTGCGACCGGCATGAGTCGCTTCCGAACGGCGCTCTGCATCGCCTCGCTGCTGGGCCCGGTTGGAGCGGCGCCCGCTCAGTCCCAGCCGGCAGCGGGCGGCGAGGGGCGTGAGCTGATCGTCTTTGCCGCCGCGTCCCTCCGCGAGGCATTCGAGAAAATGTCCGCGACCTTCAAGCGAGAGCATCCCGGGGTCCAGGTGACCTTCAACTTCGCCGGGAGCCAGGAGCTCCGGGTCCAGATCGAGAGCGGAGCGGCGGTCGACGTCTTTGCCTCGGCCGACCGGCGAAATCTGAATGCCCTCAAGGCGGGGCGGTTAGTGGAGGCAGAGCGGATTTTTGCCCGCAATGAGCCGGTCCTGGCCGTTCCCAGCGGCGGGGGCGGTGCGATCAATTCCCTCGAGGACCTCCCCAAAGCCAAGCGGATCGTGGTTGCAGCTCCCGAGGTGCCGATTGGGGGTTACACGGCGAAGATCCTCGAACGAGCTTACCGCCAATACGGCGATCAGTTTCGCAGCCAGGTGGAGGGACGGATTGCTTCGCATGAGCTGAACGTCCGCCAGGTCCTGGCGAAAGTCCGGCTGGGCGAGGCCGACGCGGGTTTCGTCTACCGCAGCGACGT
>Ga0070708_100004082_pt1 | contig 11472 bp, 13 predicted proteins | sample KBSK5503metaG_FD_65469 | JGI IMG/M metagenome (GOLD analysis project Ga0070708, IMG submission 65469) | Corn, switchgrass and miscanthus rhizosphere microbial communities from Kellogg Biological Station, Michigan, USA - KBS K5-50-3 metaG | ecosystem: Host-associated > Plants > Roots >...
CCGCCGCTGCTGCCAAACACGAAGGCCGGCTCTTTGGTGGTCGCCGTCAACAGTCGGTGGGCATCGTCGGCAAAGATCTGCACGATCCGTTCGTCATTGACGGGGGCATCGAGCGTGCTGTGCGATAGGCCGCGCGGATCGTAGGTCACCACGGTGTAATCAGACTCGAGGTATCCCGCGATTCGCCGGAATGCGCCCGCGTCGGCCGGTCCGCCGGGGATCATCAGGAGCACCGGACCTGATCCGTGAACCTCGTAATAGATGGTCGCGCCAGGTACTTTCAAGGTTTCCGTCTTGGCGGTGATCGGTGTGGTCATGCCCGTCCCTCCCGAAGTCGTTTACCTTCTAAGACTGAGCGTTGCCCCATAAATCATCGGGCTAGGCTCCCTTCAACTGCTCGTGCAGCTCAGCAACCGGCTGCTCAGCAGCCATGCTCAGTAGTCTAGGAGGGCGCGACGAGTCTCAGGCTTGCTCTATGGCGAGAGCTCCTTCACATTCCCTCGAATTCCAAGATCTGACGGATCTCGAATGTCCCGCCGTCGAAGGGTGCCCGCTTGAGCCACTCGATGGCCTCGTCGAGCGAGCGCACCTGCCACAACCAGTACCCGCCCACGAGCTCCTTGGCCTCCGCGAACGGCCCGTCGATGACGCTTCGCCTCTCGCCGTCGAACCGAACGCGCTTGCCCTGCGAGCTCGGGTAGAGTCGGCCACTTCCGACTACTACCGCCGCCTTGACCAGTTCTTCGTTGAACTTCTGGAACTCCGCCATCGCCTTCGCCGTCGGGGGGGTCGCCGACCCGTTCTGCTCGCCTTCTTTTGCTAGCACCAACACACGCATCTCTAAATCCTCCTCTTGATCTGGTCCGGAGGCTCCTTGGAGTATCTAATCCGCATTCTGGCGGCTTGAGCTATTCCACGCCTTACTAATACATCGAATGGCAGGCGGCCTTTTCGACATGGCCCGACCGCCGTCATCGCGGTCCGACCTCGACTCAGCCACCTCAATTTAGGTTTGGCTACCGTCCTCCGCAACCCCCACGTATTACGCCATTGCCATTGACTCCAGGCAGATCAGCCCGGTCAACAACCACCTCAGCAGCGGGCCGACTCGCGGACGCGATCCCATGAGGAGCATGGATCCCGTGCCCGCCCTGGCGGCTCGCAGACCTTGCCGCAGAATCGCGAGCTCGCGCTCGCGTCCGACAAACCCTCCCGCACACCGCTGCCCAATGGTAGTAAATGCTCAGAAACGAGCTGTCTCCGGGCAACCAGACGCGGCTGTGATCCGGATCACAGATTCCGATCCTTCCGAAGTTTCGCGGTCTCCCTGATGGCGTCGCGAAACTCGGTGACCATCTCCTGGTAGGCGGTGACCTCGCGGGTGGCCTCAACCTGACCCGCGGCGGCGAGGCGGCCTTTGATCGCGACCGATGCGTAGTAGGCCCCGTTGTAATAAGGGAGCAGGTTCTCAAACTTGAAGGGCGGATCGCCTCTAGCCAAGTTGAATCGCCTGCAGGATCTCAGCGTCCTTTGGCCGATCGGCAAAGTCGCGACCCTCGTAGATGTAGCGAACGATTCCATCGCGGTCGGTCAGGACTAGCGCCGGCGCCGAAATTCGTCCGGCGCCGTCCCAGAAACCGAGCGGCCTGATGGCGACCTCTCCCTCAGGGTCGCTGAGCAGATCAAACGGCAGCAATAGCTTCTCGATCATGGCTCGATTCTGTGCGGGTGAATCGATCGAGATGCCATAGATTCGGATCCCGGCTTTTTGAAAAGTCTCGATCTTCCTGGCAAAGCTGACCAGCTGCCCGTTGCAATAGGGTCACCAGTCGCCGCGGTAAAAAACGAGAAGATTCGGCCCCGAGGTGTCGGGCAGTGAGCGGGTCGAGCCATCCTGGGCCAGAAGGGCGACAGTGGGTAGCACCGTCCCGGCTCTGAGGGTGGTCCCCATACCCTTCGAAACACGCAAGGCGATCACAAGATTCCCGCGAACCGAGGCGCATTCATCGATGGAGCCCTGCGCCGCTAGCGAACGTCGTTGCTCAATCGTTCCGCGATATAGGCCGCGTACCAGTCGGGCCAATCGTCATCGCGATGTCCAAGTGACTTCTCATAGTCACCGTGCGCCCGCTCCGCTTCACGGAGAAGCACGGCCAACCGCTGCTGCAGGTTACTCTTCCCGTTCATCCTCCCCTCGATACTAAGCTGCCGGATTCAGATGAGGCCGATCGGGATAATGTCGTTTTCAGCGAAGATCGGGCCCACCGTCAGGCCCAGGCGGCGATATACCTTCTCCGGGACCGAAATATCGGCCAGGTGGAGCTGGCCCACCCACGGCCGAGCAGCAGGAGTTAGCAGCCCGCGCTTCGGAAGCGCGAGGGTCAGAGTTTCCGCGGCTCGAATCGCGGGATCCGACGCCTCGCCGCTGTCCCCATCAAGCCCGGACGGAAGGTCGAGGGCGAGCATCGGACGGCCCGAGGCATTGGCCGCCTGTATGAGCGCCGCTACCACACCGGTCGGCGCGCCTCGCAAGCTATACCCGATGAGCGCGTCGATGACCAGGTCCGCACCGCTGAATAGGTCGCTGACTCCATCGGCAACCACACGAACGGGAATCCCAATCCATTCAAGAACCCCTAGCTGTTGCCGCGGGACGCCGCGCATCTCGTCCCGGGACTGGGCAAGCACGACCGTGACCGCTGCTCCCCACCCGAAGAGTCGCCGGGCAGCTGCCAGGCCGCCTCCCCCGTTGCCGCCTCGACCTGCCAGGACAACAACCTGCCGATCGCGGGCACTGCCGCCCAGCATGCCGCGGGCATGCGTTGCCAGGCACCGGCCCGCGTTCTCCATCATTTGCGGCAGGCTGATGCCGACTTCTTCGGTCATCAGCCGGTCCACCTCCCGCATCTGGTCGACCGAGACGAATGAGGCGTCGATCACGGTGGAGAGCTCATGGCTGGAATGTCCATCCTCTGATTGCGGCATGCCGCTAATGTACGACCAGAGTTCCCTGCATGCCCAGGCGCTGGTGGCCGTCGACCGGGCAGGAGAACTGGTAGCAGGTTCCGGTTGAGGTTGTGTTGCCCCCCGCATCTTTGATCGTGTAGGTGCCCGAACCCGCTGCGTCCTGGCTCGGCCCGGCATTGAAACCGCACCCTTCGTGGGCTAAAGGTCTTGCAGCCAACGCATCGCTTGGAGGGCGAGACTGGGCCGGATGAACCCGGCCCAGCTCCCAGTGACTACGACTGACCGGACTCTCCGTGCGGTTCGGTGCACGTCGGCGCGGAGGCTTCAATACGGAACGGGCTGCCAACCGGCACGACGAGAGTCGCAAACACGACAGCGCTCTCCGTCTGGCTCTCATTGCTGACCATGTGTGCGGACCCGCTCTCGACAAACGACTCGTGCGGACCGTATGTTCTGGTGTCGCAGTTCGCATCGTGGGTGGTGACGTGCCCGGACTCGACCACCACGATCACGACGCCCGGGTGGAAGTGCCAGCCCGAGGTGCCATGCGGCGGGAAGGTGAGCGTCTGCACCTGGACGTCCGTCGCAGCCTTGGTCTGGAACTTGATCCGATTCTGATTCACCTTGACGCTGTGGGAGAGCGTCGCCCGGTGGCCCAAAATCGTCGTTGTAACAAAGGAGCCCGGATTGGCGAGTGCAATCGTCGTTCCCCCTGCAGCTAGGACCGCCATCGCGCCGACGCCGAGGACGAGCTTCTGGACGTGATTCATTTGCATTCTCCTGTTGCTGTGGTTTAGAGATTGGTCGTCAGCTGCGCACCGTCCGGTAGGAGGTAAGTGGCGACGACGATCAGCTCGGTACTGCCGCGGTTGAAGGCCTGCAGCTTCTGGCCCGGCGTCTCGGTGAAACTCTCTCCCGCGGTGTAGGTCTTCTCGATACCATCGCGGTTCAGCGTGACCTGGCCTTGCAGCACGGTGATGACGCCGGGTCCGCCATGACGGTGCTTGGGCGTTTGTGAGCCCGGTGCGAAGGTGAGCACATGCTGGACCAGGCTGTAGCCGCCGCTGACGCTCGGCGAGTCGAGGGTGAAGCTGTAGAGCGTCTTGTTGAGGATCGTCGGAGCCGGCGGCCCAGCGACCGGCGCCGTCGCCTTGGCGCCGTGCGGCACGGGGAAGGCGACCACCACCATCGCGTCTCCGGAGCCGGTGTTGACCGCCTGAACGGTCTGGTTGAGGGGCTCGACAAGCGCGTCGCCAGCCGATGCCGTCTTGTCGCCCGATGGCATCTTGACGGTGACCTGGCCCTGCAGGACCGTCGCCAAGTTGGGCGACTTGTGAACGTGAACCACGCTCGCCGCGCCCGGGCTGAAGTAGAGGATCGACTGTATGAGGTCGATCGGCGGCCCGGCCGTCTGCCCGGCCAGCATATTCCGATATTTGGTTACCGGCCCGGGTGGCACCGACGGGTTCGCGGCCGCAATCTCCGTGCCTCCGCCGCACGCAGCCACCAGCGCGGCCGCAAGGAGCACGACGGACAGCCTCCACGTCATCGCCTGTTTGTGGTCTCTCAGTCTGATCACTCCCCGACACCTCCTAGGATCTTTCGTCCGTGCCCACGGCTCGGTTGTGCTGACGGTAGGCGGCCTCGTGGCCGCAGTCATGCGTGGAAGTACCGGGATTGATACCGGAACTCGGTACCGGTTTCTGATCCTGACGATCAGCTCGCGCTGTTATGCTCCGTCGCGAATCCTTGTGGTGGCGCCCAGTCTCACGCGGCGGGAGCGAGAGGTCGCAATCCTTGTCGCTCAGGGACTGACGAACCGGGAGATCGCGACCCGGCTGTTCATCTCTGAGCGCACGGCGGAGAGCCACGTCGAGCAAATTCGGGGCAAGCTCGGGTTCCACTCCCGAGTTCAGATCGCCAATTGGGTTGCGGCGGGATTGCAAGGTGACGGCGGTCCCGTCGCCAACCAATCGGCGACCGGGCCTGCCGAGCCGTCGGCTCGCGCCCGATTTCCGGTAGATGTCTCGAGGCGCGTCGCCATCACCGGAGCGGGGGTCATTGCCGCGGTGCTTCTGGGGGGAGTCGCGCTGGCCTACAGTTGGCTCTCGACACCCTCAGCGGCGGGTCCGCCCCTCGTCACCGTGGCCGGTACGGGCGTGCGGGCGTTTTCAGGCGACGGGCGCCAGGCTACAGCATCGGCCCTCGTACGGCCGCTTGCCCTGGCCATCGGACCAGCTGGCGAACTCTACATTGCCGAGGGGAACCGGATTCGTGAGGTCACAAAGGATGGGCGGATCACCACCTTCGCTGGCAGCGGCGCGGCAGGGGGCGACGGTGACGGAGGCCCGGCCGCGGAGGCGCAGCTCAACATCCCTCAAGGCTTGGCCCTGGATAGCGTGGGCAACGTCTACATCGCCGACACGCTCAATAATCGCGTTCGACGTGTGAGCGCCGATCGCATCATCACGACGGTCGCCGGGACCGGCGAGGCGGGCTACGCGGGTGACGGGGGGCCAGGGCACGAGGCCAAGTTGAATTTTCCCACCGGCCTCGCTGTCGGATCCGGCGATACGCTCTACATCGCCGACACGGGTAATAATGTCGTTCGTCAGATCGGGGCTGACGGCGCGATCCACACGGTAGCTGGCACAGGGGAAGCGGGGTACCGGGGCGAAGCCGGGCGCGCCGTAGATGCGGTCCTCCACGCCCCCGCCGGCCTCGCCTTTGACGGCGAAGGCAACCTCTACATTGCCGACACCCTGAACCAGCGGGTGCGCCGCATGGACGTCAATGGGCAGATCGAGACTGTGGCGGGCACCGGCGACCCCGGCCACGTTGGCGATGGGCGGCCCGCCGTTTACGCGGAGTTGAACCTCGCCACCAACCCGCTGGACGGGATTGGAGCAGGCCTTGCCGTGGATTCCCGAGGAAACGTCTTCATCGCCGATGCGCTGAACCGCCGGGTCAGGCGGCTCGACGTGCGCGGCGTCATCACCACCATCGCACAGATGAAGACGCCCCTCGGCCTGGCCGTCGACACGCAGGGCGTGGTCTATGTCGCCGATGGCGAGGACAACCGGGTCCTCCGCCTGGGCTAGGCTCAGCCAGCCGGCGGCTGCCGAAGCGGCACATCGAAGTCTCGTCCCACCGGGGTGGTGAGGAATTCGAGGAACACCGCCTGACCTGGCCCGGCGTTGGTCTCCTGGAGCGAGACGTCCGGCGCAAAAGCAGCACCCTCTCCCGCGCCCAGGGTGACGGTGGGCGGGTGAGCGGTTCTGATCGTCACGGAGCCGCTGAGTACATAGAAGGAAGAAAGACCACCGAACCGATGCGCCCCGGTTGTGCCGAGCTTCGCCAGTGTGACTTGACGCAGCACCTGTGAGTAGGCGACCTGGGGTAACGCCTCGCGGAAGATGTCGCTGCTTTCAAACGCGGCGTGCGCGATGGGATCGACCAGCGGCTGGCCGCGCGCAGCGCTTGGCCAGAGCGCGATGGAATACCAGACGCTGGGGTCCGGCCCGGGATTCAGATGGGTGTGCGCGACGCTCTGGTGAAACTTCGCCTGCCCGGCCGTGATGTCGAGAGGTGGAAGATCGCCGAGCGTCAGCCGGTGTGTCCCAGTCTCGACGAACACGATGCTTGGCACGTGTTGCTTCGAGTGAATGATGTATCCCGCCGGCTGTACGAAGCGAATGAATCGGATGTAGACCGCCCCGGTCGGCAGGCTATTGAGCTTGCCGGCATCGAGTGTCTTAATGGCGGCGCCGCGAGCGAGCGCCTCGGCGTTCGGCCCGAGCGTGGTGGCCGCCCCTGAGCACGCCGAAAATCCAACTGCGATTGCGAGTAGCGCGGTCAGCCTCGTCTTCACAGCACCCGTGCCGTTAACCCTAGCGCGTCACCAGGCGAAACGGGAAGATTCCGTAAAGTCAAAGCGGGGTAAGTCAAAGCGGGAGACGAGGGTTTTTCCGCTGACCTTCCGCCGATTCGGTTCAGCTACCGATTGGCAGATGTCGCATAGGGCCGCGCTCAGTGAAGGAGTCCATTCTCCATGGCGAAGAGGGCAGCCCCGGCGCGGGTGGAGCGGCCGATCTTGTTGTAGATGTGCTCCACGTGATGCCCGACGGTCTTCTCGGCGATATGCAGGCGTTCGCCTATCTGGCGGTTCGAATGGCCGAGGCAAACTTCCGCTAGCACCTCGACCTCACGTTCGCTCAAGCCCGCCGGAAGCTCTGGCCGCCCACGACGACGAGCGTGGCCGGCCGCCTCCAGCACATTCTCGGCGGCGGCGCGATCCAGGCGGCCCGAGTCCACCTCTGTCCGCAGCTCACGCGCAGCATTGTCAGGTGTGAGCGCGGGACGGAAGGATCTCTCCCGCGTCATCGCCTGGTAGGCGTCCGCCGCGGCAAGTAAGCGCGCGGCAAGGGACAGGTGCGAAGCGGTGCTGCCTCGGTGATAGCCAGAACCGTCGATGCGTTCGTGGTGGGCTGAGGCAAGGGTGGCGAGCGGTTTCAACATGCTGGCATGGACGAGAATGCGGTCCGTGTGGTAGGGGTGAAGCCTGACGCGTTCCCATTCCGCTGTGGACAGCGGCCGAGGCGCATCCCAGATCCCATTGGGGACGGCAACCCGGCCCAGGTCGTGCAAGAGCCCGGCGCGGCGAATGGCGGTAATCTCTGCCTCGCTGCAGCCTTCGTTGCGAGCCGCACCCTCGGCCAGCTCCGCCACGCCGCGGGAGTGCCCGGTCGTGTACGGTGACTTGAGGTCGATGAAATCGGCGAACGCACGGGCCATGCCGTCGAGTCCAGAGGGCGGTATCCGCACAGCTGGCTCAGGCTCAGCGTCGAGCACCGCCTCATGGAGTGGCCCGGCAGGCAGCTCCCCAAAGATCTCGGACGCTTGGCTGAGAAACGCATCGGCAACTGCTGGATCGTAGGCCGCGCCGCGCCGCTTCTTTACAGCGACCTGACATGCGTCGAGCCCTCCCACTCTCTCGAACACCTCGACGTCATGCGCTACCGCGACGATGCGCGTTGGGAGGCTGACCTGATCTCCCTTCAGCTTCGCCGGACCACCCTTGCCATTCCAGGTCTCGAGCGTCTGAGCCAGTCCCGTGAGCACCCCTGGAGATAAAGGCATGCGTTGGGCCAGGCACACGGCCGCCTCACATTGCGTTGCGGCGACGTGCTTGAAGCGTTTGTTTCCCTCACCCATCATCGCTGCCACCAGCGCGGCGCGCCGCCGTATGGGCAAGCCCTCCCCGACATATCGGATGAACGCTGCCATGACTTCGCTCATCGGGCTGTTGACGAACAGCACGGCATGGGTGCGCATCGCGATTTCGTCTCCGCCCGCGTATGATGCCCATTCGCTGGCGTGTGAGGTACAGCCGATGTGCTCCAGCAGCGCGAGGTAATAGATGTCGCTGAGCGTCGTCGCGTCGCAGCCAAGTCGGCGGCCGAGGCTCAGCGCCAGCAGGCACGAGCGTATCGCCTTCTCGAATGGCTGGCCCATGCCGAGATCGGTGGCCAACGACAGCGAGCCGATGAGCTCTGCGAGCCGCAGCGTAGCTTCAGCTTCGGCCATCCACCCTCCCCGCTGTAGTGCTTGAGCCTTCGACGTTACTCCTTGAGGCTTGCTATGTCAGACGGACACCTGCCTCCTGCCACAAGGCTCGTACATCGACGGCGAAACGCTCAGGCTCCGCCCGGTGAATCGGATCAAGGTGATATCGGCCTTCATACACCTGAACTCGGCCGTTGGAAAACGCCTCGGCCATGCCTCGGCTGAGAGCCAGCAACGACGGATGGCCCAGGCTGCCGACCGCAATCAGTACGGGGCCTCCGAAACGAGACAGGGCCGCCTCGCTCAAGTCATAGTCACGCAGAGCCGTCATCAGCGCGGGTCCGATCTTTAGCCGCTGTGCCATCCAGGTGGGAGGCGGCTCACCGGCGGGCGGAGGGGGCGGAAGACTCACGCCGGGGGCGAGCATCGATCGGTTCATGGCGACCATCATCTGGGGTGCCGCCAACCCGACACGCTGCTGGTGCGCTGCCACCAGGTCCGCCGACGCGAACCTGCCGTGTCCGATCATGCCAGGCTCGACCATGGTGACACTGCGGACACGCTCGGGATACTCCGCAACGAAGGCCATCGGGAGGCACACCGAGTATCCGATCAAGTGAAAGCTGTCGAATTGGACGTCGTCGACCGCGAGGCGCAAGTCCTCGACCTCGGTCTTGAGGCTGTAGCCGTCGGGGACTTGGTCATGAGTGAACAGCTCGAAGTCTTTGAGCAAGGGCCGCACATCCCTACCCAGGTATTTCAGGAACGGCGCGTAGTGGGCCGCGGCCGGCATCATCCCGCCCGGCGTCAGCACCAGTTGCTCCATAACATGCCCTCCTGGGTGTCAGCTCCAGAGACGGCGGAGGATTGGTCGGAGCTCTTCGGCGAAGACCTTGGGCGTGTCGAAAAAGGGCGCGTGGTGCCCGCTCAAAATAACCGTCTCGACGCCGAACAGCTTCTCGAGCCATGCAACGATCGGCGGTGCGAACTCCTGGCCTTCCCTACTCCGCAACAGCGTGACCGGCGCGTTTGCCGCGCGAAGGCGATCTTCGTCAGGCCGGTACGAGACGAAGTGGCGCAGTTCATGCTTGAAGAGGGTCGTGCCGTTGCCCAGCATGCGTTCCCGCATCGCCGGCTCGATGGCCTCCCACGCTGCGTCGGTCGAGTTAGCGCGTACGAATCGCTCGAGGGCCCCACGCGGATTGGACTCAGCCATCGCAAGGATTGGCTGCAGCGGACTCGGGCCGTGTTGGGGAAGTACCGCGAAGAGTGGTGGCTCGTGAAGGGCGGCAGCCTTTACGACGTCGGGATGGGATGTGAGTAGCTCAATAGCGATAGTGGCACCCCCGCTATTGCCGAAAACCACGGCGCGTTCGAAGCCGCAGGCGGTGATCAGGGCTGCCGCATCGTCGGCTTGGGCCGAAATCCTGGCGGCCAGTTCGGGGTCGCTCGTCACACGACTTCGCGAGTTGCCGCGGCGGTCATACGTGATGACGGTGAACTCGTCTGAGAGCAGCTCGGCCGTCGAGGTGAAGTGACCGGCATCTCCCGTCGCGCCGGGGATGAGCAGTACGGCCGGGCCCGAACCGCGGACCTCATGGTAGAGCTCCGTCGCAGTCCTGGTGGTGATTGCCATGGTGTTGTCCTCCTGTGGTGACTACGCTCGAGACGACGCCGGTTGGGTGTCGTAGCGCGCCAGGATTTCGCCGACGACCTTGCGGTCGATCGGGGTGTCGCCCGGGAATGCGCGAGCGAGCTCTTCAAAGAACTGCTCGCGTCCTGGGCCGGAGTCGATCTGCAGATAGCGACAGGGTGCTAACGCAGGGTTGCTAAAGGCGTGGCCCATGCCCCGCGGGGAGAACATGCAGGTGCCAGGGCCACCGCTGTAGACGTCATCTCCGATCTGAACAGTCAGGTCGCCCTCAAGCACGTAGAAGGCATGGTCGGTGTCCTGATGGACATGGGCCGGGACCCCGCCGAAGTCTGGCGGCAGGGTCGACTCGGTGATTTCGAAGCGGCTCCCCGTCTCGACGCCCCTCACCTTGTACACGATCGGGCTACCGCCGATGGTGTAGGTCTTGCCCTCTCCTGGGCGCACAATGAACCCGAGCTGCGCAGTCTTCATGGCTCTTTGGCCTCCTGATGGGTTGTTGTTCGGACCCATCCTGACTCGAACGCGGTGCCCAGTCATCGGGTGTTCGCCCCATTGCGAACAGTCGATGCCGGCTAGCTGCGGCAGCTACACGCCGTCGGCGATGAATGTCTTCCCGAGAGCGGCCCTGTCTCTAGCCCGCCGTAGGACTGTCCGGGGGATCGCCGGTGGCGATATAGCGACGCCATAATAAGATTTGATATCAAAAGCGGGAGACGAGTCTCGAACTCGCGACCTCAACGTTGGCAACGTTGCGCTCTACCAACTGAGCTACTCCCGCGTTGCGACTCCGAATTATAGCCATGGTTGACTGGCGGATCGGCCGATGTGGCTTCCCCGTCCAATTCGCCGTAACCGGCACGTCGCGGCCCCGTGACCGGGACGCAGGGCTGCCCGCAACACTCCGGCGCTATCACTGGCAGCATGGGTCTGAGGGGGACCGGGCTCCGCCTGCTCGTAGCGGGCGGGGTCGGTATCAGCATCGTGTTCGCGAGTGCTGCGCCAACCTCGGCTGATGAGATCACCGATGCCCAGGCCCGCCTGCAGGTCATCGGCAAGCTGAAAGGCACCCTCAAGGACAACCTGCAGAAAGCCCAAGCGCAAGAGATTGCCCTCCAGCAGCAACTGCAGGAGACCCGCGACACCATCAACCAGACGATCGATAAGATCGCGGCCGCCGAACGGCGGATCTCTGAGCTGGAGCGCCAGATCGCGGCGCTGGACGCGAAGATCGCCGAGGAGCGGCTGGAACTGCGCAAGACCAAGGTCGAATACGCCACCTTCGTCCG